>Ga0065711_1035642_pt1 | contig 22028 bp, 15 predicted proteins | sample Hoacrofraction12_FD_59098 | JGI IMG/M metagenome (GOLD analysis project Ga0065711, IMG submission 59098) | Hoatzin crop microbial communities from Cojedes, Venezuela - Epithelial fraction 12 v2 (version 2) | ecosystem: Host-associated > Birds > Digestive system > Esophagus > Crop | place... | reverse complement strand
GGGGGGGGGGGAAATCTGTCTTGAGAAATCCCACTTCCTCTATAAACGTATTTGCGTTGTGCAACAAAGGCGGTAACATCGTGTGACAGCTTGTGTCATTCATTCTCAGACAATCCTGTTACCCAGGGCAGTTTTCAAGACAGATTTATGGAGGACCAGAAGGGGATTATCTTTGTGATATGCAGTTTTGCTTGCTTTGGCGATGACCAAAGCACATTTTCCAGCAATAATCAAGTCTTACACAGGACGAATTGGCTGCTTATAATGCTTCAGAGTTGAAATCATGATTCCTCTAAGAAATGCAAAATTAGAGAAAAGAAAACTGTTGGCATTTGAGATATTTAGGCTGAAATACTAGCGATTGTTATTTTTCTCAGAAGAAATGCCTGGCACATTGTATTTTATTTGCTGCCAGTGTAGTCTTTCCAAAGATGAAGTCAAGTCAAATTGAGCACTTTTGTAAACGTGGAGCTGCATTTAGCAGATCACATGAACTTTGTACTGGATGCGATTCAAAGAGTGAACTTCGTGTAATAATTTGTTCTGTCTCAAAAAAAAGGCCCCAAACCAAAAGAGCTTTATTTTCCATTCCAAAGGGCAAGTTGCAGCACCATCTCTACCTCATACCTTTCCCTCCTCCCTTTCCACTGCTTCAGCCTCTCTGAGGATGCTTTTTGTTTTTCTTGCACTTGTGATTTTAGGTTTTGCAGTTTCAAACTGGAAACAAACCCCAGAATACTGAAAGCCAACCCTTTGCTCAGTTGCTACAAGCAAAAGGAAAAATGAACACTCAGCAGCAGAAAGTTCAAGAAGAAGTACTTTTACCATCTTTAATCCTCATTTACACAGAGCTCACCAAACAAACAACGTATGTTTTTCTCCACCCAGTCTGCCAGATGATGACTTTGATGCAGGGACGAACATCCCCTGAGGCAGTCTTATTTCCCTTTTCTTAAAGTGTATTCGCAAGAAGCAACATGATAGAAAACAACTCAGCTCTCAATTTCTTCTGTAACCTTGCATTCCCAAATTTTCAACCCAACAGGAACTGGTCTGTGAGTCACAGAAACTCCTGAAGCACCAAGGTGCTGTTTGCCATACAAAGCAAGGGGCCAGGGCTGCTGCTTGCCTGCCCCTGCGCTGAGCAACTCAAACAGCATCAAAACTGCCTCGTGACTCTAACAGAGGTGAAACACCAAAGGCATCCACAACTCCGATCAAACACAGAAATTACCCTCTCAAACCCAAGCATGAGATACCATCTGGGCTCTGCACACACTAGTCAAGCTTTTAAGCCGTTTCAGTGAAACCTGCAAGTCTTTGCATGAAGACCAACTCATGCATTGTTTGGCATCTCCTGAGTCACCAGGACTCTTTCAAAGGTTCATCCAGCAGGTAAGGTGTCTGCCTTAATCAGAGGGACAGTCTGTGCCAACACTGTCTCATACAATTTCCACTTTTTGCAACTACCGGCTAGCAGTACAGCCTTGGGGGCACCGCCGGTCACCTCCTTTCTTCCACCGAGAAGCCACTCGCTACAGACACAGCAGCACAAAAATCACCCCCGCACCAATTCTGCTTCTAAATTAGATACCAGGCTAAGCCATGGCATCTTGCAAACAAGTTTGGTTTATTTTTGAACTACTGAAAACAAAAAATTACAAGGTAGACAACAGAAGCATTCACCTCTCTGAAGTACTTACTAGTTAATCCCCAACTGCAAGCAGTTCCAGCCCATAAGTTATTACGCTGGAAACTTTTTAACTCACAAATTTGGCTGCCTACACAGTTCTGCCACAGGCACATGTTCTCACTGGTCACTGAAAGAAACGGTATCTACTCACAGAGGTCAAATCTCTGTTGAACCTGCAGATGTAAACCTACACAGCTGCTGTGTCTGATGGTAGCCTCTCCCTCAAGCAGCCCCTGCATCACCCTGCAGTTCTTCCCCCAAAGTATATTTATTTCTACTGCAGCTGAGAGATGTATAAGAAAACATAAAAACAGCCAGCCATTTTCTACTCTAAGCAACCTTTGCTTTTCATTTAAAGCAAATCTCTAAATTGAGGGGAAGTTGATTTTAAGCATGATTATCTTAACAGTTTATCCATACAGCAAGTTACCTGTTAATGATCCTGGCCCCTCTCACCACATTCTCCAGAAGACTCCACTTCGTCAGGACCCAGGCAGTGGCACCGCTACCAGTGGTGCAGAGCATGAACAAGCAAACTTTGGATCCCCGAGAGGAGCAGCTGGACTCACTCACCAGCAGCAGTTCAAAAATCACTCGGTTTCTCTCTCCAGCATTTGCTCCCCTGAGAACCTGACAAACTGACCCTGCTTACTGCATTTAAATTGAAGAGGGGCTTTTTGGCCAAATGCTTTTCTAGTCTACGCGACTGGCTGGTGTGTCACCTAGCAGATCAGAGGAATTGGTGACATTACCATTGCTCAGCTCCAAAGCCTGCTAGCATTTTGCTCACCTTCCAGCTACACGTGCTATGAGAGCAGCTGGCAGTGTACACCAGGCTTCAAGATGGCTTTCCTTCAGACAGCATGGAAGAGTTTATCTTCCACTCCTAAAAACCTGCATGCAGGTTCAGCAGTATCTCCTAAGAGACAAATACTAAGCCACATGCAACTCGGGAATGACTCTATTTGAACAGCTAATCACAGGCTTGTGGCAACAGCAAAACTAGGTATAGAGGGCATGCATAAATCTGCCGCAGAACAGGCATCTAGTTATTGCAGTCTCATGATACGCTTCATAAAAGATATCTACTTTGTGCATATATGCATATGTACCCTTGTGCAGCATTGCTGAAAGGCACATAACGAAAAAAAAATCTAATAAACCCCCTAAGGAAGCAATATGATGAAATCACACTCACTCCTGTGCCCAAAGTCCCCTCTAAGTTATGATTCCTGGCCTGGAGAGGAAAAAGCAAAAGTAACACTGCTACTGCAAGCTATTTACCCATCAGTGCTTTTACACACTGGCAACTTATGCTACTCACATTAGACTTACACTGCATAGCTATACATTCTGCAAAAACTAGAGGCACACTCCCTGCCTACAGCACATTTCAGACTACTGAAACCATTAGCTAGCTACGCACGCGAGTCACTGTTAGTCTAGTCTGGCTTGTAAACACCTCCAGGTCTGAGACTACAGGTAGGGACAGCAGTGATGAGGGTCTGAACTCCCAGCTGTACCTTAAGGATTAAAAAAACCACCCCACAAAACCTCCAAACACAGAACCCATCAGTTACCAGTGTCTGAAAACACAAGGGAATCGGTGTCACCCCCTCTACCCCCTTCTCCCTGCGCCCAGTACTCCTGCATTCTCAAGACAGGCCAGCTGAAAGTAACCTGAAAGAAGGGTCTTGCTGGGTTACAAGCATCCAGCCCAGGCTCCGGGAATCATTATCAATATTTTGTTTTGTGATGGAGTGTTACCATGGAGCTTCATCACCTGTATCACAGTCATAGAGGCTGCACAAAAATTGTACTTGCTTTTCAAGACAGAACTGGATCCATGCACTAATATGCTTTCATCCCAGTGTGTTCAGGCAGAGATGCAACCGTGCACGCACGCGAGTGCAAGCACATACAGTTTTCTAATCACTTTACCACTTACACAGAGAAGTTCTCAGCACATCCTAAAAATAAGCACGTTGTCCAGGTCTGATTACCCAGGGGACACAAGTGCAGCAAGATATGGCACTTCAAAAAACAACAACTTTCAATGACACCATTCTGCATCAGAAGAGTAACTGAGCTCAACTGATGCTAATTGACTCACAATGTAATCATCATGTATCAAAACAACGAGCAGTAGAGAACACGCAGTAAAGATGATTAATTCAAGTTGTACTTTTATTTTTCAGGATTAAAAACCCCAATGATACAGATGCAGAGTAAAGCACAACAAAACAGATGACAACCCAAGTTAATCTGCAGCTCAAATGAGGTATCCTGGATTCACAAAACTGAATTGGACAGATGGGTAGAGCACAAACTGCCAAGAGAAACAAGAGAAACTGCACAAAATATGAATTGAGAATAGGTAACTCCTCTTTACCTGGCTCCCTCTGGCCCCTTCCACAGTATAAATATTACAAAAAAATTCAACTGCAAAAGACATTTGACATTGAGCAAAATCAAAGAACCATCAAAATTGTTTTTATATAGCATGTACTGATCAATACTTTTTTCAGAATTAAGAATACACTGCCATTCAATTTAAGTGAGATAGAGAAGTAGTTACCACAGGTCTAACAAAGGGTAAGAGAAGTACTGTTTCAGTGAACAACACACAATACATAAATATTCAGGAACATAAAATATAATTAAATTCAAATAGTTGTAAAGCTGAAAATTCCTATTCCAGTCCCTACAACTGAAAGTTAAAGCTTGTTGACTTGATAAGACTCTTAGAGAAATAAATATACTTACAGAAGTACACACATTTTCTTCAACAAGAAAGCCACTGAATCAGTGGGACTCATTTTTTTAATACAAAACAGACTGATTTAACAACCTAAACCAAAAAGCTAACAGGACTGTAATTGGAAGGTGTGACTAAGTAAATCACTATACTCTTATCACAGTTAGCTCAACATACATGTCCTTAGCATAAAATTTACTTGCTCTTCAGCATATGCTCTGGCTCCTCTTCCCGTCTGTTGAGTCAAAAACCAAAGCTGGAATAACAATTTGTCAGGCATAGAAAAGAAAAAAAAAAATCTTCTCCACTGCTGAAGGGACTACATCTTAACCTGATCTGGATTTTGAATGAAGCTTTGGGTCAGTTCTGTTCCTCACATTAGACAATTTCTCTGTGCTTAAACACCCACTGAAAATTTTCCTGAAGTTTTGTCCCAAACAGTGGTCCTCTGACTGAAGAATTTGCTTATTAGGGATAGGTAACAATATGCTCAAGTCTAGATGAAAGTCTTACTAAAACCGCATGTGGACCGTGTTAAGTATTGTATATTCAAGTAAACCTCAAGTCACTCATGCTCTGACTCTGGTCAGACTTCCATAGGTAACCCAGTTTTAAATCAAAACAGCCATGTCCCCTATTTATCTATACAAGTCCTAAACCCCAGTCTACTACCTGATACAACAATGAACTCCGACACCTGAGACAGGTACGCAAAGAAAAATATTTCCAAAGGCTTAGCCAGATGAGCACAACAGATGAGCATCTTGGCAGATGCCCTACTTCTGTTTGAGCCAAAATCCCTGCTCAAAAGTGCTTCTTCAGCTTTACATCACAGGTGCTTTCTAAATGCCAACATATTAACTCAGTAACAACACAGCAGAAAACAGCATGTGTCAGGAGCAAAGATACCATTTTCCTGTTATTTCTTTCTTCTCCAAAGAGTCTGTGTAGCGTAACAGAGGCCTTTTTGTGATCAGCATTTCTGCTCTGAAGCCTGGTATCTCTCACTGCCCACAGCACCCCCGAAACTTGCCTTGCCAGTGCTGTCCAGTGGGATCCTCTCCACCACAGCAAAGCACAGGCAAGTTGGTATCCCTTCAGTTCTTGAGACAAAATCGGACAGCAGGAATCTGTCTTTTATTCTCAAAAAAAAAAAATCAACATTATGACTCCCAGCTCCACAGTTTTTGAATATATTTAGAGCAGTAGCTGCTAGACAAGGAGCTGAGCAATTGATAGTCTGCAAAATCTAGTACCAACTCCTCTTTGTTTTCACCTACAAGCACACAGCAACATCCTAAAGACTTGTAGATGCTTCCTAACAACCTTCTCCCTGCCTCTCCCCATCAGTGGTAGACAGAGGTCTCCTGAGCCTCAGGTATGCCCCTGAATTGCACATGGCAGTAATCAGTGCCAGGAGAATGGCCACACCACCAGTGCGCTTGGCATTCAGTAATTGCACATTAAGAAGAGAAATGATAGTCATAACACAACATACAAGTAACCTGAATCTGTAATAACAAACCATACAAGTAATTATTCAAGAATATGCAATTCAAGTAAGTATTTTGCCTCAAGCAGCTACTGGTTTCCTGGCTTTTTCTCTCCCAGCACCTACAGAATAGTCACATCCTCCGAACAATTCTTCTGGGGCAGTCATCCACCTAAACTGTTTAAAAGTGAACCCTACTGCTTGTGGAAGACAGAAGCAAGGCAATTGCCATATTCAACCGATGCAGGTCTACATCAACAGCAAGGAACCCATCGCCCTCTCCTGCATTCACGCCAAACTTTATTTTCCTCAAGCTTATACATACGTGACCTTGCAGGCTGTTAGTTGCTCCATACTCTGCCTGGCTGCAGCCCGCTCGGAGACTAGACTCTCAGCTGAGTTTCTCGGTACAAGCTGCAGCCACTGTCACTCACCTGCCAGACCTGCTCCGCTCTGCTGCCTGGAACCTGGCTTAGCACCGCCACACCTTCCACGTGGGCGCTGGATGCAAACTACTGCCCTACTTCCTTGATCCTCCCTTCCTGCCCAGATCACCTTTTTGTTTTTATAGTGCTGGAAAATAGAATCCGCAGCCCAAAGTCCAAGACCAGACGAGCTCCATTTTGCAAAGCATGAAGGCTGTGGCGCCATGTCAGAGAGAAGCCTACTACACGAGTAGCTTTGTTATGGGCTATAATGTGTGGCAGAGGAAAGGTAGCTCATATTGCTTAGGATGGACTACCCTAAAACCAGTTCTAAACATCAGCACTAATTTTGCCCAGAGTATCCACAGTATCCACAGGAGATCTCCTGCTGCAGGCAATTGTATCTGCCAATTGCCCAACTTGCTGTTGAGACTGTCAGGTCCCTCACATAGAGGCGTAACATCAAGCACTGCTCTGAAATGACACCAGTGTCTTCAGACATGTTGAACTTACAGAAATGGTTCCCCACTCCCTCACTTCATCCTTAATCCTAAAGCTATTTACTATTTCTTCTCCCTCTGCTAACACTCTTAACACCTAACATGCCTTTGTACTATTTCAAGAGGCAAGAGCTAACAGAAAATGCTAGAAAAAACCTCTGAGTTTGTACTTACAAATATCTAACCGAAGCCCTGAGTTACAACCATCGCATCTCTATTCAAGTAAATACAACAGAAGGACTAACACCACAGTCATTACTGTGCACACACAATATAAATACTGGTTAAGCCAAATAAATCTCTTGAGGTAGATATATACAGTACAAAATATATTAAGGGTCATATGCAAACATCATACCCACTTCACCTTCTCGTCTTGTCCTCCAGTTCTGCAGGAAACATTGCAAACGTATTATTTCTGCCTCATCAGCATTCAAACCAAGTTCTTCCAAGTTCTGAGCTCTAAGACAATTTGCAGCTAAAAGACCACTGAAACCAAGCCCATACATTTAACACAATCTCAGTTTCAGTTGGGGCCATGAGAAAAGCAGGTTAACATAAAATTCAGCTAAGGAAAATGCAGGTATTTTAAATAACTTTGCAAACAAAACAGTGCTGGTCAAAACAGGTTCCAACAGCTTCATCAACAAGAAAAAAATACTAAAAATAGTAAAGACCTTCTGCTGGGATTTTCAAAGGAATTTTTAAACTAGAAATTTGAGCTTTAGTTTCCAAAAACTGATTTTCATGACTTGCTGTCCATCACAGAAACACAAGAGGAAAGGAGAAAGACAGCTTGAGACACAGACATGTCCCCACCCCCAACTTCCTTCGAAAAAGGATTCTGTTAAAAAAATTCAAGGAACTCTAATGAAAACCATGCAACAAAGATAAATTAGATTACGGTCTGCTCAGAACTCGGCCAAGGTTCACATGGAAGGTTTGCAAACCTTTAGATAAATTTTTCCTGAGTTCAGATTTCATGACAATCAAGCAAAGAGGCTTTAGATTTTTTTGGGCTGTCAGACCATGATGGCAGACACAGAATAGAATAACAGGATACAATACTAAAATAAATAATAAAACTGGAGATTCATTTTTCTTTTGAATAAATATCTATAGAGACAATCCATTCTATTATAAATAGCTTAGATTAATACAAATTCATAATCACTGAATAATTCGTGCACCACCATTTGCTTTAGGAAGATGATTGAGCAGAGGAGCATCTGCTAATCAGTCACTTTTGTGGTGTTTTTTCTTTTTAACCAAAGATAATCAGACTGCAGGACTGCTATCAAGCTAGTCAATCAAGTGAAGATAAGTATCAACATGTGACCGCATTGGCTCAAGAACACATGGTCACATTTTGTTGTGAATCAACAAAAAAATGAGTATGACTACAGAAGGCAGCAGCACTGATGCCTGCCTGTGCTTGTGTGACTATTGCTTACTTTGCCACAAGTGGGTGCAGGCTGGGGAAATTCCCCCCCGTAGTTGTGGCTCTGACTACAAGCACAACTTTTGGGTCCAATTTCAGAATTCACTGTCACATTGCAAATCACAGATTCAGTATTTGGGGTTTGAGCAGCTCCAGTTCTTTGAATACCAAGCAAACACCCACTTAGCCCACCTCCTTCCAGAGAAAGGCAATCTGGGTGAAAGACTTCCCCCAAAGAAAACTCAAAGGATGGAAAAAACAGGTGACCAGCAAGCAAAAGAAAAGTTGCTCTGTGGTTTCTCACACGTCTCAACAGGAATTCAGACTTGCAAGTTATAATCCTCATAATTTGAAGACTGAAGTATTCTCCAAATTAATGCCAAAAGAAACACACTTAAACATGGTTGCAATAAATATATTCAAGTAAAATAAAGAGGTCTAGAAGAATAGTTTGGAGTCCAAAGAGGCAGAGCGTGGCAAGCCTTTGCCTCGCGGGCCCAAAGGACAGTTCAGATATTCAACACAGTGTAATAGCTTCCCCCTGAACAACAGCAATATTGTTTCTTCAAGTCAGAGGTAGCGTCTAAAACAGCGTAATGAATACAGCAGCAGCCTCCAGCTGAGCCCAGCTATGTCCAAGGCAGCCCAAGAACAACGCTGTCTCAGCCAGCCTGGCCACACTGCTGCAAAGGGACCAGCAGCAATCCTCGGTTTGAGCCCTGGTGCCGAGACACAAGCAGGAAGGGGAGACACACGCGAGGGGAGCCCGGTCACCAGGGAGACGCGCACCATAACCGGTGACATCTGCTCCGGAGGCCAGTCCCTCCTCGGCAGGCACACACCGCGCTGGGCTGCAGCAGATGTGCGCGTAACTCGGACAAACACGGAGCCAGACGGACACACAGCAAGAACCAGACAGCACTTCGTGCTCCGCTCAGATCCACGCATCACCAGGAGAAGGGACCCGCCCGCACGCAATGTTTGACCACATTTCTTCTAGAAAACTTTTTTAAATTAACTGAGATTAGAATAGGTTTCACTTCATAAATAAAACATCCAGTGCAGTTTGAAGATGTCCACTGAGGAGCACAAGTGGGACGCAGCAATCAGGATTTAGTTGCAGATTCATCCTCGTCTAAAAGGAGGTCGTTTAATGCAATAACTGTAGCAGCAAAGTCAACCAGCTCCACAAAGTCTGATGTAATTATGTTAACACCCATAACACCTGGCTTCTGTGCTTTCACCCAATTCAAAATCATGGGCAGGTTCCTAAAGAAATTGAAATACAGAAAATTAAGCATTTTAAACGAGACTCTTCTATATACATACTTATCTGAAACACAGCATTCTGCTTATAAAAGATGTTATTATCTCACATTCGTGATCAGGTCGTGACTACCACTCAAAATGCAACCGACTGATGAGACTAGTGCTTAACATAGCACGCGGTCACTAGCTATCGAATAGAATATTGGTCAGTCATCAATCCAAGCTACTATGCATGCAAAAGACTGTTTGTGAACTCTGTATTTATTGATTTAATGCTGCACTGCAATGGCCTCCGTCCTGGTTTGTTTTCACCCAAGTACCTGTTGAACCAAAAAAAGCTTACTTTCACAGCAGGCTCCCTTGCAGCACAAGGCAAGGCTGTAACTGGCCTGAGATGTTCCCCTGCCCACCTCTGCCTTAGGGTGGGCAGGAACGAAGTTGCTGTGGTCAGCACACTGCATTTCTACCAAACTCCTTTCAGCCTCCACACCCATCCAGAGCAACAGGATCAGGGAAAACAAAACCCAGAATCGAGCCCTCAGCTCTACAGGGCTTCAACCTCCCACCATACATCACTGTAACCACAGAAAGGGTGAGGCATGCCAGGAATAGAGTTAAATGGAGTTCAAAATTCTACCGTGAGGAGAAATTTCAAGTAATTTCTTGGACAGAGTGCAAGTCAGGAGTCTGCACAAGCTTTTTTGCACTCTAACATGCAAACATCAGGGTTTTCAATACAGAGACAAATGACTGACTACATTAGCATTATTTAAATTAGTGCCATCATATTCATACAAAATTATACGAGAAGATGGTAGGCAAGTGAATTTGCTAACAGGATGAGGAAGAAAAACAACAAACTCACTCCCCCTAAAAACATTCCACAGCTCTTGTTGCAGAAAAAAAAAATCTCATCAAGAACCAAGAGAAGAGAGAAATTGAGTGCAGGCATAATTACTGTCCCTGTCAAGGGACACACCAGACTTTAGCCAGCTAACGGTGAACATTCCATGTTTCCTTTAGCAAGAGCTCAAGAACACTTAAATACTCATATTCAGGGTAAAATTTCCATATGAGAAGGCAGAAATCTACACTGAACTGCAAAGACAGATTTACACATAAAAATCAGCTAGCATGTGTAAATATACACAAGCAATCATGCTTTAGCAAACAGCAGCATCTATTAAATTTTCACAGTTGACTTTCAAACAAGCAGTAACGATAGGGCTGAGGGATTGGGATAACGTGAAGGCAGGCTTCCAGTCTACCAGTAGCTTACAGCCCAGATCTGTGCCAGGAGTCATTTGAAACAAAACTGCTTGCCTATTCCATGAAATTAGATGTACTAGTTTAAAAACAGAAATTCAGTTTGATCTATTCTTTAGTCAAAAGACAACAGTGCATTTAATACACAGTACGCAGACATAGGTGACATCCCTGCTTTCTGTTCAGTATCCTCACCAAGGAGACCTATTCTCATTTGCACAACCGGTGACAGCAAACACCAGCACTGAAGCACCTGAGCACCATCTAGTGCTTAATGCTGACTGCACAGACGTGGGCAAAGTGCAAGCCAGAGTGGAGACCTGAATGCACTGTGGCAAACATGATTTGGATTTAATTATCTTTTTATAGAATAATGACTGTAAACAGGAGGGAGACTGAAAACTCCATGATTTAGCCTTCACCAGGCATTCTCTTACTTCCATCAAGAACTTTTGTGACTGCGAAAGCACAACACTTGCTATTTTTAGAGAGGATTTTTAAGAAAATGAGTTATTTTGAAGCTAAAATCAATATAATACTGTAATTGTTTCTAAAGTAACCAATGATTCTCCTAAAGGGAACATGAACTGGCTACTGAAGATGTGTGTTTATATCACTGCTTAATATTAAGCTTATTTGTTGATCGAATTACACCAGTGGTGACCACCTATACAAGTGTAATTTAGAACATAGTATCATTATGGCAAGATAAGCTGTTAGCGACATCAAAGCAGGCAACATTGAACAGTGAGCGAGGAGACCAGATCCCATCAGGACTGTTACAGTTCTGGCAGTTTTTACCCAACAGGCTACAAGGTGGTAACGTCATCAAATAAAGTTACATGAAAGCTATCCTTGTCATGCTGTTATCACTATCAAAAACCACTGGCACCACCCTGCACTACTTGAATTAAAACCTTCTTTTAATGACCTTACTCATGGGCAAATTAATTGTACAACAGTCAGTGGTATAAAAGAATCAAATTGTTAATCTAATTTTTGGTAAAAAACACCAAGATATAATAGTGCCCCAGGTCATACATCTTTGGTCATTACTGACATTACAGAGACAGATTTGTACAGACAAATGCAAAATTGAGCCCACAAATAGGCAATTTTCCTCTGTGGCACAAGCTTTTTCCTCCTTAAACTCAAGGGCAGCCAATTTGGAATGAACTATTGGTTTGAAATAAGAGGTCCAGCCCATGTTTTATGAAATCATATCACATTCAGAAAGAGCTCCAAATACCAGGAAACACACTTATACTTACATATATACCCTGTTATTTTATTATTTTCAGTAATTCTTTATTTTTAATGACTGCAAATATGACTCACAAGCACTAGTAATGAGGCAAAATTGCACGCTTTCATCAAGTTTTACTTCTAAGCAAACATTTCATAGTTTCTTGCTTACTCAGTGCCTCTTTCAACATGTAACATGGTAAAGAACTGAGAAATCAAGACAAGTCCTTACCTATGAACAAGTGTGTTCTTCAGACCACGAATCAGATGCCGTGCAATAGTTTTTACTCGAGGTGTGAGAATTGCTTGAGAAACATGAAAAGTCCCGTAACGACTTCGTTCCTCAAGAGTGGTCTCCAGGAACTGTAACAGTTTGTGCACATTGGTTGTATTAGCCCATGGTGCCGGCATTTTATTCCCTGGCCACAGGAAGGGGTATTCCCGATACAAAGGGTAGTGGTAGAATATGAGAACCTAACAGAACAAAAAAATAGGAGAAAAATAACCAAAATTTCACAACTATGTTATTTATAATTAAACAGGATGTTGCGCTGGTTTATGTTTATACAGCTACCACAGCAGCTAGCATAGCAGTGAAAAGAGGACCAAGCAAAAACAAGCTGCTCCTGAGTCATAAGTGTCAGTAAATTTGTTGCACTGTTGCCACAAAGAAGATGGAGATCATTTTGGTTAGCTATGAGGACAGGATTGCTTCAGGCTTTAAGGGTCATCAGTTTAAAATGAAAAGTTGACAGGAGTATACTGAAATGTCATTCAAAGAATTCAGCTTCAAAACAGTTCAAAGCACTGTCAGAGAACATTACATCTGTACTCGAAGTTAAGCATTTTAGCAGCCTTCCCATCGTTGTCCCTGTAACTCCTATTAAGTGGCTAAAGCGTACCGGGCTGACTGGCGTAACGGCATTCCACTTGCACTTACTGCATGAGATGCCAAAGTCAGTCTTGCTGTCAGCAGAATCTTCCCTAAAACAGAAGTCAGTATTTTATGTCTTGTAAGATCGTTCTCTAAGAGGATGGCACAACGACAGAACACTTCTTACTAACACCCAAACTTACAAACAATTCATTTTGGACCCAAGCACTGACAGCATCAGTTCAGAGGAATTCCTCAAAGCCTCATCTGTTTTACAGTTTAAGAATTACACACTGTTGCTGAAACCCTGTTCTTGGTTTGCGTGCATACATGGGAGCTGTTACCACAGAGAAGCAGCATTTAATCTTGCCACTACAGGTTTGGGTGTCTGCAAAGGAGCTAAGAAATTCTGTACTATACCTTAGTCATGTTCAACCTTATATGCTTCGCACTGGCCAAAAAGATGACAGTTTATCAAATCCTCACCAACACAAGTCAGCACAACATCCTCTTCCAGAAGAGAAAACCATCTATAAGGGGCACAAGACCCCAGGGACACTATGATTTAATTATTTAACAAACTTGTCTTTGGGCAAGGCACAGTCTAGCCACACCATGGATGGAGGGAAACATGCACGCTACATAAAGGAGGCCCTAGCGTGCTTTAAACTGACTGTCAGCAGCGTCCTTGGTCTAGTACCTATAAGTGGGAACCAAACTCAGCTTTCTCTATTAAATCTTCACTTTTTGGGTTTGAAAAATATTACATATCCTTTCCCTACCTGGTGTTTCTTCTCCCACATGTACTGTAACGTCACATATTCTACACATTCAACAGAACACAGTTTGGATCCAAATGCTGAGCGGATCCTGTCGATCAAAAAGAAGTGATGGCTGTCATCCATGGCGTAGAAATGATTGAAATCCAAGAAGATTACTTCCTTGGGGTGCTGCTCAAGAAAGGTGTTAATCTCCTTCAGCCCATCCCATACTTTGATGCCAAACAAGCCGTGTATGAAGTAAATCTCGTGTCCTACTTCCCCAGGTTTGGAAGACACACGAAGATCAAAGTACCGGATCCCTGCTTCCAACTGTTCTTTGAAAGTCAGATTTTGAGTAACTGACCATTTCTTCATGATCTTTCTAACCAAGGAAATTCTGGCCAAACGTTTGATGGCTGTGGCTTGGTCTGGTCCCACAGGAGATTTCTCATCAACCCAGTAGCTGAAAGAATCATGTGACCCTAGAAACAAAAGCCAAGAATATTTCATTTTAGAAAGCTGACTCCCCCAAAACCTTAGCCTGCAACTCTCAAAAAAAAAAATCCTAATTTGTCATTTCCAATTTTAAGACAACATTTGAGGCGTCCACAGCCTCCTTTACCCAAACCTTTTATTAGTGTACCAGTGCTTACTTGAAGACTGCTGAATTTCCTGTGATGCAAGGTCAGAGCTATAAACAAGATTATGATCTCAATTGGATTATCTTGTTAGGATTTTTTGATCCAGATAGAAGAACAGACTGTGTGCAAACCAAACATCATGTCACAATAACCTTAAATGCACTCTTTTTCTATGAATTTCAACTAGTCCCAAAATACTGAACTGTGAAGGTTAGTTTTCAGGCTTTACAGATGAACACTAAAATGAATTCTGATCAACTCTTCATGAATTCTTCACAGCTTTTGTAAAAGTGTGTCTCGTGATTTTCCAATCAGCCTTCTAAAAACAAGTGACAAGTAACTAAAAAGCTGTTTTTAAAAGATGTCATCTTAAGAAGCTATTTAGTACTTGTCACAGTAAACTACATCACAAAGTAGTTGTCAGTTTTGGACTGACACCTAGATATTTTCCCCACCTCCAAACGTGTAACCCCAAACAAAATACAGTATGAAACATCTAGTGAAGACATTTCAGAAGAAGCCATATTAAGGTTTGGCTCATACTGCAAGCTGCAGCTCCGACACCAGACTTTCATACACCTCCCATACAACAGAATGAGTCTTTCAAGCTTCTACAGTATTTGGAAAGTAGACTTCAATCGCAACAGGCTTGTCTTCTGCCTCTGAATGAGTCACTTTGCACAAACAAGTCATGGGGGTTTTTGTTTTTCTTTGGGTGGGTGTTAGTTTGTTTTCAGTTTTTTTTTTATTTGGGTTTTTTTTGGTGTTTTTTTTTTTTTTAAGTTCTCAATTCTATCCATTTTAATTTCTTCCTCTGTTTAGGTCACTGTAGAAAATTGTTTAACATGCTAGACTAAGGCCATAAGAGACATTTTCTTTTTCTTTTAACTAAGACTGTGCAGAGAGCTGTCCACAGAAGTCACACGTACCATTATGTTCACTCAGACAACGTCACCAGTAAATCTGGCTTACGAAGAAATGACAATTTTAGCTGGCATCAAATATTTTGTTGCCAATTCAGTGCTCTCTAAGCAAATCCGAGCCAAGAAGCAGCTTAAGTCTGATCACATACTTTAGAGCTACAAAAGACTTTCCTTTGCAGACTGCCACACAGAAGGCACATTTAAGGATACAAAGAGCAAATTCCTCCTTACACTATCACAAACCAAATTCTACTTATAGCTCTAGAAAGTAACAAGAAAGAAAACAAGCCACAAGCACATTGCAACTTTTTCAACACATTCGTTAAGAACCACACTCCTTAACATGGCAGCTGCTACTTGAGAAACCGAACTCTGTGTGACATGCTTCTATAGTTAGAGCAGATCCTTAAAACTCCTGCCCTGTGGCTCTGCTTAAAAGCCTGAGAAATTGAACTTCTCATTTACAACTAAGTCAACATGTATACCTAGACATCACCAATCAGAACATGAACTGAAGCTCTCAAAAACAAGCTCTCCTTTTCACGGTTGGTAGAAGACTACCTCCTAAGAAGGACAGAGAAGCATCATCAATACTGAGGCTGACAGAAGTCCAATTCTGTTTTCAGTGGTCATTTACACAAGGCCAGCCACCAAGTGTAAATAATATCTGGGGCCAGGTTTGGCCTAGAAAATTTTTACTGTGGTAAAAGAAAAAAGCGAACTGCAAATCTGAAGCAACAGCACTGAGTACTTGTCGGGCTGAGGGGTAAGAGCTAGGTGAGGATCCACGTCATCCACCAGGCCCTTTAATTTAAGATCACTGTGTTATGTTAGCAGCTCATCCACCGGCTTTTAATATAGCTTAGCTGTGATGTTAAGCCACATGCTAAGCTGATCACATCATGATGTCAAAATAATCCCGGCTCTCCTTCGCTTTACCCCTAAACACCACCAAAGGCCTAACCATTCTGTAGCTATGCCAGGAGCCAGGCTGGTTGCTGACACAGCACGATTTTGTTTTGAAAAAGCATAACCTAAACCAACCCAACTCCATACAATCTAACAGGCAAAGGCCCCAGCCCACAACAGAAGCATGGAGCAGACCAGCCCCATTTTGTCAGTAGTTCAGTGTTAGAGCTGGTAACCACACTCTCCATTCATGTCTAACATAAGGATGTGTGACAATACCCTGACGTTGTAGCATTGTACAGTAACAGCAACAGGGATGGCCGTTCCTGAACAGAGCAAGCATCACAAAACTCTCATAGCTACATGCACAGAAGTCTTTTCCACGTCTAAGAAATCCTTTGCGGTCTGTGTTCCCCACCACCCAAACAGCATGCGCCTCCTCAGATTATACTGACCACTTTTCTCAGGAAACCAAAGAAAAAGCTCAAGAAGTCTTCTCAGCGAGACACTTTAGATGACACCTGACATCCTAAATATAAATAACACTATATTGATTCAATAAATCCACTCCTTAATCCTGTTGATTGTGAACAAAGCAACTAACCAACCTAGGTCTTTCAACTAATGAACCTAGGTCTTTAAAGCCTCCATCTTACAGACTGAGAAATCAAAAGGCACAGAAAAGCTAAGAAACTTTGTTGTCCTTTGGGGTTCTGGCCTCTGATCACCTAGCCTGAACTGCCTCAAAGGGCATGTTCTTGCACCTGCAGCACACCTCCTGAGTCACTGTGCACAAGAACGGATTAGCACTCAGACTGCAAACCTCACCGAGCTGCTCCAGCCACAGGGCATTGGCCTGGTGCTCAGCCCTCGCCGGCACCAAGCTAGGCACAGGAAATGCAACAAAGAGAAAATGATTTGCCAACTGCTTCCAACAGGCTGAAGATGCATAGCATGAAGCAGCAAGCATTAAATTTAAGCACGAAAGTCTGCACATTCAAAAAAAGTTAGGGGACTGCTAATCAGCTGGCAGCTCTTACAGACAATGGTTGCCGCTCTGTTTTGGTTTAATTTCTTTCATCTGACAAAGACTGGAAGCTTCAAGGAAAGCAATCATGTGCCATCAAATGCCCAGATATTTAACTATCAACAGCTATGATCTGGTTAGAACAGTATAAAGAGGTATCCTCCAAACACCAGATTGTTAAAATGATGGATAGTCCTCTTAATTTTATCCCAGTAAGTGCAACTGTGGATTAATTTTTATTCATATCTTTAAACCTCTTTTTATTCTCCTTACATTAATTTCTCAAGTTAATTGTACGTTAAACAGATCACTTCTCAATTCAATTTGTATGTTAAATAGATTGTATTTCACTGTTCAGGATGTCTTTTTTTGTTGAAGCCTTTGTGCTAATTGTTAGAAAGCAGCCTTTTATCTTCACATCTGCAGCAAAGTCTGCCTATTTGTCACACTACTTAGTCACTGATAGTCAAATTAACCCATGGTGTAGCTCAAGCAAATGACACTCCTCAACAGAATGTTATTAAGCCTTGAATTTCAACAGTCATTAGCTATATCGCTTCATATTATCTTTTGTTTCCACATCAGCACTTTCTGCATATACAGTTGCAGTGCAGGGATAGGAATGAACACCAATCCGACCAACTTTGGTGTCCTTTTGCAAGCTTGTAAACTTACCTTCAAGGCATGTTAAAAATATAACTACATGGCATGTAAACCGTACAGATCTTCCATCTCAGAATATACTCCTGCACTGCTGGTTACTTGAAAACAAGACAAGAACCCCTATTTTTTTTTTTATGTCTACTAGCATATCGCTAGCCTCCCCAGCTGCAAGGCTGTGGACTTGTCAGAAGCAGCAGTTAAAGACACTTTCTGCAAAAATCTGGCTAACTAAGAAACAATAAATGAAAGCAGAAGGGCAGGAGGGTGCACTGTCAGTAAGTCTAACTAGATCAGAATAATTTGGTTTGATCTTGATATTAATGGAATATTAACAGGATGAAAAAAAGCAAGAAAATCTCTTGTATTATGTTAAACATTCATAAGATGCAAGGTCAACATACTGTACCAACTCCCTAAAAGCATTAAAGGGTCATTTATGGACAAAGAATTGCCCCCGCTGTAGTGATGCCAAACCTTCTTAGAGCAAGCTTTGCTCACATTCCCCATATATTACAAAACACCGCACATGACAGCATAGCAAGCACTACATAGCCAAGACCTCTACAAGCACAGTAATCAAGTTCCAAGAACACAGGATGCAGTGCTAGCAAGTTAAGGCTGTCCCACAAGTGTTCTTCTAAACCCTATGTCCCACGTGTGCCAGAACTGAGGGAGAAAAACAGGATAAACAAAAAGTGCCTCTCAAAGCCCAGAAGTCCTCCAGATTCAGGTCATTAACAATCGAGATTTTCTAATCAAAAGATTAACATCTTAAAAGCTCTCCACTAATGAAAAGCAAATCGAATAGTTCATATTAACTTGCCCAGCAAAGGCAAGAGAAGCAGGAATAACAAACATCCTACTGGTAATTATTTAAAACTATTGAGATAAGTATTTATATTTTAATAGAATTCTAGAAGAATCCTTTAGGTATTCTTAATGCAGTCTCATTAGGGAGGACAAAGCCTAGTACAGACCAAATCCTCTTAGGAAAACTTCCTCTCCCTCTCAAAGAATTACCCTGATTTCCCCCACTGCCCCTTTTGGGGTGGGAGGTGGAGTCGGGGGGAATAAAAGCGGTACAAAGAGGAAGGGACTGCTTAAAATTCTCTCAGACACAGTATCACATTTTTTTGTGATTTGGCAATGACTTCCCACTTATCAGCAACCTCAGCTGTGTGGACTGGCAAAGCAGAAAGTGTCAGTACTTCCCTACCATTTCAAAGCCTGAATGGATCCACCTACTCTTAAAAGAAAAAACCTTCAGTTTAAGAGTCCTATATTTCTCTGCTGTGACCACTCAGAAGTGTATGGACCAAGGGCTCATTCTCCCAAAAGAATCCAGGGAAACATTCTTGTTTTCATTACACAGTACATTTCCCTCTTTTTACACCTTTTCTGGAAGAGCAGGCAAACTGGAACTTTCACATAACACAGAAGCAGAGCAACCACCATTTAGATCAACATTATGATTGGTTTTCTCTGTTTGAAGTAAAACTTTAGCATGTTCTGCACTTCTTCACCAGGCTGTTGAATAATTCCATAGGGCACAGCTTTTAGTAAAAAAACAAAGAAAGTTTTTCCTGATTAAAAAAAAAAATCAAGTTCTTTATATTCTGTCTGAAGAAAATTTTGTGGCATTTCAAGAACAATTTGGTTTTGGCTAAACAGATGACACTGGTCCTTTAAAACGAGACACCCTAAGATCTGAGGCTGGCTGGCTTTCCATGGGAACTTCTGCACAAACCCAGTGCCCGCTACACCAGTTTCTCACATAGGGATGTACAAAGGGAATATGTGTTACTTAGGAATAGAGGAAGAATTTCTATTAGATACTGTCACCAGTATGGCAGTAAAGATATTTTAATAGCCTCTCTCCAACAAGAGTTGAGCTTTGCTTCTACAATGAAGCAGATTACCAAGGTAATAAAACAACATGTAAAGGCAGAATTTTCAGGATGAGCTTTTCCTGAAAGGACAAATCACACTCAATATCACCATACTTACGCAGCTGTTTTCTTCTAATGGTTACTACCTCATTGATTGTTAGATGACGATTAAATTGGGAAGGAAAATAAAGCTGGGTGAAACAGAACATTAAACTTACATATTTTCTCCCTTTGCGCTTTAACCCAGCAGATGGCCAGCTCAACCTACTCAATGATTCTTTTAATTAGGACTCCAAAGGAGTACCATATGGAAGAAGGATGCAGTCTGAAGCTCACCACCACTTCTCCTCCTCTCAGGAGGCACACCTGTAGCACACACCTGCCCATGAACAAAGAAACAAAAAAAACCTGCAGCATTATCAAGTTCAGCAACTCACCTCAGGGTCATACAGGTAAAGAGAAAAACAATCAAAACTAATTAATAACCTAGTGGCCAGTTCTTAACCAGACAGGGCTGCTTCTTTTAAGAAACCTTTCAGTTCCACTTGGCCAACTAAAAGGCTTTGGGTGAACAGTCACACCATCAGGACAGCAGAGCTGGCTGGAGCCAGTGGGTGGGTGGGATGCCACCCCAGAGATGTCCCCAGCCCCACCAGCTACAGGCATTGCCCACATGCCTGACACGTGAGCACAGCAAGCACCACAGCAGCTTGTCATCACAGCAAACACACTCCTCCACACTCTGTATCTCCCCTTTAGGCTTCACCACTGGCTTGGCTGGCAGGGCTGCTCCTCATTAAGGCTGCCTGCTAGCTGTACTTGTAACACTCTGTTTTCCAGGGCTGCTCATTTTGTAGGGCTTTGATCATTTAGATCAAAACCATTAGGTTTCTGCCTCAGGCTTTTGGGGTGATCTTCCTGTCGAAGAGCGGAAACAGTGGCATGATGTAGTACCAGAAGTTTCAGCTACAGTCACACTGACACTGCCACGAACAAACTATGGAAAGTTATTCAACTAAAAGTTAATTAGAAAGTTAATTTTAAATGTTTGTGTGTTGTAGGAGGGAAACTGAGCAGCTTCACAAATGCTGTAGTTTGGCACAAAGACCAACGTTTACCATTTTCGAAGGCCAGTGACACACCTCTCCAAAAATCAGTGAAAATCAAAGACATTTCAACAACTATCTCAGCTCTCCCATATAGTCCTATTTTAGCCATATTTGAGCCAAGCTTATTTTCTCTGTTAAAAAAAAAATGCTTGTAGAACTGTAAAACTCAGCTCTCCCACCAGCTACAGCTGCCTACAACCCAGCATCCCATGAGCAACCTGCCACCCATCGCCCAGCCTGAGGCAGGCAGGAGCAGCACCGTGCTGCGACTGCTCTGCGCTGCTTAGAAACGAGATCCTGGCCATCCTTCCACGCACCTTCGGAGGACACGAGCTGGCGCATTAGAAGATGACGGAAAAGGCTCTGTGCATCACCAGAAGCCATGACTGAAGCGCTGCCCTACCCCTCCCGAGGCACAGGCTGCCCTGCCAGCATGCTCCACACCAGCAGGACACCCCGCCTAGCATCACACACAGCTCTAGGCACACCAGTATCTGAAAAATTAACTTTTGGTGGCAAAAATTTTTCAGTGTTTCAAATCAGAGTCACATGTACAAAATTTGACCTACAACACAAACATTTCTATTTCATGAGTAAAAATGAAAACTTACAACCTAGAACATGACCATTGGTGTTAAATGACGTTTTTTAACATCACATTTCGAAGTGCTGAATTAAACATCTTTTTCCAAGTTTTCCAGTTTTCAGCTCTTTTTTTAGAGACTCAATTCAAACTGAACTTTGTTCAGATTCACATTAATTTGTTCCCAACTAAGCTTGATTCTCTCCTCAACATCAGGTTAACTCAAGCTATGTGACAGAAAATACAATCCCCCATGTTTTCTAGATATGGCCATCTTACCTCTTCTTTCCTGCCTACACGTGCAGCACTGTGACACACCAGGTTAATCACCGTGCTCCCTCAGGACAGCCGCACGCTCCAGCAACCATCCTGGGGTTTGTCCAAACACAAACAACAGTGGTTTTAGGAAGTTCTTCTGGCAGGGACCACTTCTCCAGAAAAATTCCCCCCAACTACCATCAACACAGAAGAGCCTTCCATCATGTTAGCTTGCCAAATGCATTCACTGACACTTGTAGGCCCACACAAGCACCAATGGAGGGAAGTCCTGAGGTTTTTTT
>Ga0065711_1035641_pt1 | contig 22029 bp, 13 predicted proteins | sample Hoacrofraction12_FD_59098 | JGI IMG/M metagenome (GOLD analysis project Ga0065711, IMG submission 59098) | Hoatzin crop microbial communities from Cojedes, Venezuela - Epithelial fraction 12 v2 (version 2) | ecosystem: Host-associated > Birds > Digestive system > Esophagus > Crop | place... | reverse complement strand
GGGGGGGGGGGGGAGAAAAAAAGAGGGTTTTGTATTATAGCCCTGCAGATGAACCCATCCATGACAGGAACCTGGATTACTATCTTGCTTTCCCCTTAGATATAGATGTATCAGTCCTGGCTTTGACTAGACGGATGGCTGTTTCCTTTGCTCTGGATGCGGGCCAGGCTTGATGGTTTTCATGCCGCCTTTGATGCTATTCATACTACATATCTGTGCATAGAGAAAGATAAAATGTATACTGTTGTTTGAGCCTCCTATTGCTTTTCCTTTATATCATAAATTCTGCTGTAACACAGAAGAGAGATCAAAGCTCCGTTGCCTAACGTGGGCTGTGTGGATAGCAGTGTTATGTTTGGCCAGCTTGTTGCCCCTAGTTTGCTATTTTTGTTTAACCTATTTTTGCCAGGTGTTACATGGTATCCCATTGCTTTTCACTTCCGTTCCCACAGCAATTTATGCTGCTGCTTTAGAAGCAGTTTGCATTCCTGTGTTTCAAAACTGGGCTGCACCACTCCTGCTGTGGTGGATGGAGATGCCGTGAGGAGTTGGGCATCGTTTTCTGCATCGTTCCATCGCGTCCCCGTGTCATGTTCGCTGCTGCTCGTTTTGTGTGACCTGGAGCAGCCTCAGATCTCACAAGCCCTAGAAGTGTGGTATATTTGAATGGTTGCAATTTTATCAGAAGGCAAACAAGGAAGGCGAGGTGAAATTATCTGGTTTGTTTCCTTAGTCTTGCTCTCAGTCAGTGGAGGCAGGGTGTTGCTTGCAGGGCGCTATCTGTAGGCTGGACTGGGTGTGTGCATGGGGCAGAGTGCCTGAGACCCACTAGCCAGGGTGCTGGGAAACGCAAGACAGCTCTGGAGGACTAAGTGGATGGCCAAGATTGAGGACAAAAACTGATTGCATGGTTTGGTTTCCTTCAATTTTCTTGTCCTTTCATTGCCACATCCTTCCAGCCTGCTTAGAGAAATGCCCCATCTGCCCCCTCCATCTCAAGCTGTTAGAGCTGCACAGCAAACCTGAGCTCATTCCTGCTTCCCTATTCTTCAACACTTTCCATACATTTATTCCACTACCATACCATGGCTATTAGTAGAGAGAGTATCACGTTTGAATTTAAAAAGTGAGCTCACTAGAACAGGGAGAAGCACAAAGTTTAATCTGTCAGACCCTTCCCAATGTTGTAGGTCTCTGGAGATGCTTTTGATTTGGATCTACAGGGTGGGGTTTTTTACCTCCTTACTATTTTCAGGCTTATATATTGGAGTTTCCCTCCAAATCTACAACCTAATGTCAAAGTTAGTATTTTTCCTCCCATTTTCCAGCTAGCACTGACAAATGTGAAACTCCACAAAGGGGATTGTTTTTAAAATTTCCCCAACTCCTTCTAAGGTGAATACTTTTCTTTCTCTTTTATTTTTCTTCTTGGTGAAAAAAAAAGTAAAACAAAACCCCCACACTCTTTAAGACATTTCCAAGCTCATTTTTCAGGTCCTAATAGCTTTGATGGTAGAAAGATGACATTTGTCATAGCAGCATCCAAACTCTGAAGCTGTTGAGATTCACCCATTTTAACCCTGGACATCTCAGTGAACATCATCCATCTCACATCTGACAGCGAAGACATAAACCTAGCAAGAGCCTTTTTGGTTTCTGCTCCATACAAGAGAATGGGGTTGAAGGTAGCAGTACAAGATGGGAGGAGACAGCAGTGAGGAAAGAGAAAAACAGTCAGAGAGAAGCATGTTTTTTTTTCAGACTCTTTGGGGACTTTAATAAATCAGAAGGAGAGGATGCCAAAAAGACCAATGCTGCATTACTTGCCCAAGTCAGTAGTATATGTGTTCAGCACCTAAGCTTCAGAAATGTAGGCTGTCCTCCTGCCACTTTCTTCATTGTCCCTCAGTAGTGACTGCATGTTGGTTATGGGGTAACCCCTACTGCAGTCCCATTCTGCAAAGACTGCTGTCACTGGAGATACCTGCAGCTGGGATTCACAGCATAGCACTGACGACAAAGAGCAAAGCCCGTAGCATCCCCAGCCTTAAGTCTTGCTGATCTTTCACATGTCCCTTTGCTGAGGCTGCATGTCCCCAGTGGGTTTTTAGGTCTGTTGGATGTGGTCCGGCAGAAGTGGAATTGCCTTAATTTAGCAGAGCTAAGAACTGCAAAGAAAATAAAGCAGACAGGAGTACTCCTTGGAGATACTTGGTATTGTTGAGTATAGACTTTCCCAGCTATCCTTTGGTGGCCATAAAATATATTTATATTATGAAAAACAAAACACGATAAATAGTGACATTCAGGGATGCCATGTTTATTTGTCTCCCAGTGACTCTGATAAGAAATGGACTTAGTTTACATTGACTTTTCCAAGCATCAGCACTTTAAGCTCTGCTTTGGCTCTGAGAGTTGAGCTAGGCTCTTTCTCACTACTAATGATATTTCAACACTTGGAATTTGCCTATGAATTTTGTTAGTGACACATCAACCAAAGCTGAGTCTGGCTTACTCTCCCATGTGGATCAGCTCTTCAGGGCCACTGAGAATAACAGATAGTTTCCCCCAAACAAGTTTAAACAGTTCCAAACCAAACAAACAGCTTTTGTCTGCATCCTCAGTTTCATCAATAGAGGCATGCGCTTGATCAGCAGATAGAACAAGATAGTGCAGAGAAGAAAGACATATAGATACAAAAGAAAAAAACAGAAGAAGTAGGAAAAAAATATTCTGGCTGTTGTAGATACGGTGTGAGAAACTTTCTGTTCCTACTTTAGTGGAAAGCACCTTTCCTATTGAGATCAATTCACAAGGGCATCCAAGCTGCTCTGTGCTTCTCTAGCTGTGCCAGACTTGGGGTAACTTACCAGGCTGGTTGAGGATCCTGTGGCTGTATGAGGAGCAGGAGCATTTTCCAGACCTTAGAGTAATTGTATAGCCAAGACATCCCAGTAATTTTTCTGGAAAAAACTCTTCAAACTCATGAGAATTTCGGACAGATTAGAGCAGTCATCAGGATCCTGCCACGCATGTCTTGGTCCTGGCAACTCAGGGGATTTGGTAAGCTGGCTTAGAAGCCTTTTATGTCCACGTACTTGATCTGAGCTAAGAGCAACTTCATTGCAGTCTTAGCAGCTACTTTCAAGGATTAAAGCCTATTCCTGCCATGCCTCTTTCCAGTCCATTGGGATGGCCTCAGTTGTAGAAATTTTGTTACAAACAGGTATCTGAGAAAGTAATGTAAAAAATTATTAGCTGCCACCTGAAGACAAATGCTTGGGTCTTTTCTACAAGAACTTGCAGCACTTAGCACAAAAGATGATAGAAAACAGGGGTTCCAGTCAGGAAGAAGGGAAAAACAGGCTAAACATCAGGCTGTGTCCTAACAGTGAAACAGAACGTGCTCTCCTCCACTCAGACCTTGGGGAGAGGGCTGTGGGACTGGACGTCTCAGCAGAAGGATTCCCTCCTGAAGCTCCCACCCAGTGCTCCAGAACAGGCTTGCTCCCTCCAGTCCAGAGCATTATTCCCTGACAAGTCCTGAATATTTGCATTTATTTAGCTTCAGAGAATAATGTTCATCTTTAACAGTAATAAACATCTAATAATTTCTGTAATAGAAACATGCTAGTAATGGATTTCCCTGCCTGGGGCATCCTAAGGCAGGAGCATTATGAAGAGATGGTTAATACAGCCCTTGAAAATGTTCTGTTTGCCCAGTAAGTTCATAGGGACTGAAGGAAGGAGCATGCCTGTTCTCTCTCTGCTCCACTTCTTTTTCTTTTTCATCTGGCCAGTATTTCTGGCAAATCCTAAACCTTCAAATTAAAGTGGTGGGGTTGTGTAAGGAGAAGATGCCTCTAGTGTGCAGGTTTTTGTGTAGATGGGACAGCTGGGGCTAAGGAGGTCTATAGGGTTATAAGAGTCAGGTCTCCCCAGCCTTGTAATGGTGCTCTTTGGCTTCAGAACTGTTAAGCCGCACTAAATAGATCATGAGAGAAAAGCAGGCATAGAAAGGATTCTCCATTTTCCTCACTCCCTGCCTAGGGGAAAGATGGGATAGGTAGGAGTTAGGACTTTTCTGCCCCTGAGTAGTGGGAACCTCTAGAAGAGAGTTGTTCCCAGTTCTCTGTTCAGACTGCTTGCATGCCACTTGTCCTCAGAGCACGTGTGCCCACACTCACCATAAGAAGTAATTGCCTGTTCTTCATGGAAAGACAGACCGAGGTAGCCCTGCCCAGAGAGGGTATTTTGGCTTTAATTTAACGGCAGCCGTTTGCTGGTTATTCATTTGGTTCTTTTTTAATAATTACATGTGTGTCGATATCTCTCTCTTTTTTTCTAGTTTTGCTCTTTTTTGTTTTTTTGTTTACTTTATTTTGCTTTTTTCTTTTTTCTGTTTTTTTTTCCCCTTTAGGTTTCAGAGAAATTATGTTGAATCCAATAAGCCTCCCCGGACATTCCAAACCTCTTAACCAAGGCATTTATGTTGAGGATGTCAGTGTTTATTTCAGCAAAGGACGTCATGGCTTTTAAAAACTCCTTAAAAGTCCCTGTTCTGATGTCAAGTTTATAGGCTGTGCCCTCAAAATGGTGGGAAGCAGTAAGCGTGGTCTGTATGGATTGAGGTCTCCTCCTAATAGGACTCTACAGCCCTGCCTGTACACACGTTAAAGCCAACTGAAACTGTGGTTTTCTGTCACCAGATAACAGGGTTGTTCTTTTCCTCCAATGGTCGCTGTGTTCGTTAAATATTCCTGCAAGGCACGACAGCAGCAATGAGAGCAAATAAAGAGAATTAAAACCCAATTGAAAGGAGTCATCCTAATAACACAGTAAATAATTGTACTTTTGCTTTAAAATAAAACACAAAACAAAACCAACCAAGCCAACCAAACTGACATCTTTAGTCATGTCCTCCCTGCTTGGAGTTTTCCTTGTAAGCTTGTGTCTTCGCTACACCCAGTGAACGCTGCCACCACCTCTTCCGTGGCATCGCCATGGGAGGTCTCCCAGAGCGGGCTGAGGCGGGGAGCCTGGAAGAAGCTAAAGCAGAATGAAGACTTTTGGTAAGAACAAAGGCAGCCTTGCTCCCAGTTCTTGCACAGAAAATAATGTTGGAAGGAATAATAACGGAAAGAAAAAAAAAATCTTACTTCTCTGACAGGAAAAGAATGCGGTTATCTCTGAAGTGCACATATTCTAGGAGGCTTTTTTTGTCTGTCTGTCTGTCTGTGTTAGAGCAGCTTGTTGGATCTGGCTATATTGTTGTTGTACTCTGGTCTCTCCCTGCTGCTTGAGTGATGAGCTTTATCTGAGGAGTTGCCTGGACTTCCTGCATGGATGGAGAATCCATATGGCAGGAGGGTCTGTGTCCTTGCCAGGACTAGGGCAGTAAGCAAAATGGAAAAGCATATCAGACGCACTCAGGTCCCAGTTCCTGGGCCTTTTCCAGCCCTCTTTAGCTCTCCCCTGTATTCCCACCCAGCTAGAGATTGATTGTAACCCAGTCACATACCCAGAAACATCAGTTTGAGGCAGACTGACTGAAGGGGAGGAAAAATAAGTATTCTGTTGCTTCTTCTCTGGCATAAACAGGAATATCGATCCTGTTCTCTGGCCAATATTTGTATTCTCTCCCCCTCTCCCATCCCACTTTTGTCTTACTTCATCCAAAGCCTCTCAGATGAAAAAGTAAACCCTTTGATCCTATCCTCAAGAGAAGCCAGCAGCCCTCGCAGCAACTTCCAAGGGCTTTCCTTGGACTTTCTGGACATCACATGTACGGGAAATACAGATTTGCTCATACATATCAGTGTTAACCTATAAGCAAGGCAGTTTTCTCTAGAGGAAAAAAAACACCTTCCAAAAGCTTCAGGTGTGGCCAGATCCTCTTCTCAGAGGAGGATTCAACCAGGAGCTTACTCACCAGCCACTCAGTTTTGCTTGCCTTCTCGGTGGCCTGAGATGACCATATCACATCAGGGATGTCTCTAAATCACCAGCCCAGAAGGGCTGCTGCCACTGAAAAGAGTCATGGTCCCCCTTTGCCAGAACTGGGCAGAAGCCTCAGAATGGGATGTTCTACTTCATCCTGCCTTTATGGGTGACCTGCATGAGCTGCCCTGGAGATTGCCAGGAGGTTTTATTATGAGCTTTCCTATAGGGATGTCCCTGGGAATATTCCATTCTCTTGCTTCTTCTCCTCGTTCACTCGCATAAAAAGGAAAAGTGCAATAGAAGAGTACAGGAGAAACAGTAGCAGATTGCTTTAAGTTAATGGACATGCCTTAGGGGGGCATCTGCGTTAAGACGAGGAGGCCTGACTCAGGTTGGATAGCTTCACAAACCATGACCAAAACTCCCAACAAGGTTTCCTGCCCGCATCGGAGCTGGAAATGCAAGAGGTGCACCACCAGAGAGGACCTGCGGCCATGTGTTATTGACACCTCAATTCTGCAGATTCACAGAGTGAGGAGGAGCTTCACCAAGCGTGTGAATCACTGGGTGCTTGTCTGAACTGAATTTCCCCATCTCCTGGAAGTCACCCACCTGACCTGGGGATGTCTTGTCCGTCTGAACTGTCTCCTCTCCCTAGCACTGTTCAGGGGACTCTGCTCTCAACTGTGTGTATCAGTCGTAGAGATACATCCATGGGCCTGGACCAGAAGCCTATACCCAAACACCCTAGCAGAGGAAGGGTTGAATTTTACAGCTCAGGTCCATCTCTGCTTAGAAGAAACCCTCTGGACCGTACAGCATAATTTAAAGCAGTTCTCCCCACTGTGATCGATGACTCCATTTGTTTAACACCAATTAAAGTCTCTGGTTCCTCACTGCTGAAAACAAAAGCCAGTCATGGCTGTTTGCGATTGGTGGCTTTAAGTAGCAAGTCTAAGGATGTTTTTGTTTTTTTTTTTAATTTTATTTTATTTTTAATTATTGTAAATCATTACCTCATTTTCTGTCAATGAGATTCCTCCATCTTTGAGCATTCTTATCTTGTCATAACTATCATCCTGTGCTAATGGGAAATGGGACGGTCCCTTTTCACAGAGACTATAGGGGTGTTCAATGTCTAGTTTCTTAATAAACACTTTATTTTCTAACGAAACAGCTGCATCAGGTCTCTTCTTTGAAGACAAAATAAATAAATGTTCAGAATGACACATCCTATAGTCTACTTCTTCCTGAGATGGTCAATGTGTGGGGAGCCTGGTTTGTTTGCTTATTTGGGGGGTGCGGGAGGTGCGTTTTACAGTTGTGATGTGAACATTGCTCAGGTGTAGCTCTTGCTTCTGTCAATCTATCTCATCAGGTACAAAGATGTTTTCTTGCCTGAGAGCTTAGCTGCTGGTGATCTCAGTTGACAACCTGCTGGTTTTTGTAGATCAAAATGGTCATATTCTCAGGGACAAGACAGTACTGCTGGGAGATGGTGTCAGAATTTGCCAAGGCAATTTTCTACACTTGGTGGAAGGAGTTTTATTAGGAGCCTTATGTCTCAGGGAGCTTGACACTAAAAAAATGTTCTGGCTGCAGTGCTCATTTCAGAACATGCTGGTGCTGCATGTGTCCCTGCTTGGCTATGCAAATTGCTCTACTGTTGTGTGTTGGACTGGTGTCCCTTAATCAGGGACAATTAACCTCCTACTAAGCTAGCAAGGATGTGTGTGATGTAGAGGTCGTCGGGTACAAGCAAGTGACGCACTCGGGTTACTCATCAGCAGTTCATGGAAGGACTGTTGGTTGTTCTTAAGGAGAGAGGAGCCACTCTGCAGTGTGTAGGGCTCGGCATGAGGATGAGTCTTAGTGGTTGTGTCTCAATATCGTTAATGGGAGATGTCATTTATGTGACTTAAAGCTGCTGTGCCAACCTACAGGTGACTGTGAGCATGAGGCTGGGGGTGGGTTTGAGCAAAGATTGGTGGATAGTCCTGGAACCCTTTTAGAAAACCTGGTGAGAGTTTCGATGAGCAAAATAGAAACATGTTTTTCATCATCCTTCTGTTCCTGTAACTTCCTGGCATGACTTTCAATCAAATGTCTCAAAATGATGCTATGAGTGAATTTCTGCATGTTATTCTCTTCTAATGAGAGTGCTTCTAGAAGTGATTAGGTGCTGTGGTTCACAGGATTAGCTGATGGCTGAGATCTTTACCTTTCCAAGGATGTCTGCAATGCCTGAGACAAATGGTTCTCTTCTGACATGTAACCTTACACATGGGATGCGCAGCTGAGCTGCATTCGATTTCATCCCAATTTCACTCTGCTTTTTGAGGTGTGGGAAAAAAACATGGGTGTTGGAATTTCTGCTTTTTCCTCCCCACTACTTCAGGGTCTGTTATCAAGTTTCACAGTGCAGAAACATTATAAATAGGGGGTTGATTAGCCAATTACTTGGGCTGCTGGTATGGTCAACCTTAGTTCACCTTGCTTTGTATTTCAGGGCAACTGATTCCTTACCTATGAGCTCCCACAATGTTTTTGCTGCTGCCGGTTCCCAAGCAGATAGCTTACCTATGATTGTGGTCTCTGACATGCATTGCAGAGGGGTTGGGCACTTGTTTCTCCTTGTGCTTGCTTCTTGGTTGCCTCTGTTGCATCTGTGTTGCCTTCACCCATGTGAAGGCTTTGTGCTCTTCAAGACAGCTGGACCATGAGTTGATACTGCTGTCCTGCTTTCCCTTCCCGCATTGGCTTCAAATGGCTCTTGAGCTGTTTACAGAGCTTGTTACTGGAGCAGCTTGGGATACTGGTTTGGTAGGGTGTGGGCAGTGGTACATATCAGCTTCTCCTGAAAATCACAACCCTGCTTTCTCAGTTTTTGCAGAGTGTAGAGCCTGCATGTGAACAAGCAGAGAAGCTTCATTTCCTCATGTTTTGACTCTAAAAAGACAAAGTCACATTTCTTTTAGTTCATACCTGGAATGAGTGTGATGGGCATGGTATGATTCTGGCACGATACCTCTCTGCATGATGGAAACAACGCGTGGAGCGGTGGGACCTTGGGCTTGGACTTGCAGCAGGCGAGTGTTTGATGTGTGTGGCGCTGTAGGTCATGACTGGGGTGTGCTGAGTCTCTGTAGCTGCTTATCCAAGTTGCACAGGATGAGTCTTGACAGTTTTGCTGCTCTTTTGTTTATTTAGACATGCTTTTAAGGAGTTAGCTCTTCTTTCTCAATAGGCTGGAGCTTTTTCAAAGGTGGTAGTTTTCCCTGCCACCAGGTCTTTGGCCTTTCCAGCACATATCTGTGGCTGGGATGGTGGGGCAGAAGTCCCAGGAGCTGTGGACCAGGCAGAGCTACTTTTGTTTCAGTAACCTGCAGCAGTGCATCACTGCTCTGCTCTGATTTGTACCCAGAACAAGCTGCAGATGCTGAGGGTTAAGCCCTGGCGTTAGCAGAGGATAAAAGAGGCCTAGACACAGTAGTAAAGCTAAAAATCACAGGTTTGGAGAAGCAGCAGGAAGAAAGCATGCAGGAAATCAATGACGTCAGTTTTACTTAACGTTTTGAAGCTCTTCTGGTGGGGTTTATGCAATGACTCAAAGCGTCTTCATTAACTGTGTATGTACCAATGCCTGCAGACCCTAATCAATTGGCAGAAAAGTTAACAAGCTGCAGGAGAGTGCATACAGCCATTTTGAAGGGTGAAGAGTGTGACGGGAGACCAGCACACACAGAGCTGGAAAAGGTGCTTTGCCTGGTGAAGTGATGTATCTTCCTCTGGTGTTGCGGTGCATTGTGTTTTGCCAGTATCTCTTGTGGCTTCTCTGATGTCCCCCCATTCTCCTTGTGACAGGCAGGCTTCTTGGTGGTGCCAGCATGTGGTCTGATGCCACAGAGCATCAGCCTGCTGGCCCCACATCTTCGGTGGCCTGAGCTTGTTGTGCCACAGGGGTGCACTGCAGGCTTTATGACATGCTACCCCGTGTCCACACTGTGGGGGATCACAAAGATACTGCTTTGCCTTGACCCCTTAAAAACAGCATAGGAAACACGATGATATAAATAACTTAATTTGCTAAATGTGGCTTCCTTTGTGTTTCTTGTGAACTGACATGTAGGGAAGACACAGAGGGCCTAGGGGTGCAGATATGATACATTTTTGCTTCTGCTGGAAGTTCAGTTTGGTTGTGCTGGTTCTTGACGTCACTCTTCAGTTCAAATTTCACCTCCTTGGATGCACTATTAGAGTTCTTGGGGTTGTTTGTCTGTCTTCCTTGTTGGGATTTGGTAATTGGTTTCCAGAGAAATAGTAAGTGCCTGTTCTTATTAAAATCAGTACAGAAATTCATGAGTGTTAACTGAGCTTTTGCCAGGCAGAACTTTGAGGTGGAGTTCAAGCTTGGAGTATGTCAAGTGAAGAGCTAGAAAAAATCGCAACCCACACTCCCAGCCCTGGTAAATAAATGTGGGATGATTCCTTCGTTAAGTGAAGATGATAGTCTCTCCAGCAGTAAAGCAGAGTGCAAGTATAAGACAATTACATTTGAACTTTAATATTAATTTTGAACTTGTGAGTGTAACTGCTGACTAATCAAAAAGAATAAATTTTGGTTGTTGTCTACAAAGCAGAGGGATTCATTCCAAGCACTGGTTAAATAATTTGCTCTGCTGTTAGTGAGTCATTTGTGACCTGTGCCCGATTCCTGCAGATGAGTTGACTTTTTGTAAGGTTTTGCCTATGATTTCAGACTATTTGGCCTTTTTCTTCCAAGGGTTTTTTTTCAAATATTCATGTTGTGTGACTGGCTGACTGGTGCTGCTTTTACTTTCAGGTTGGGTGAGTGAATGTTTCAGACAGGCAGCCAGAAATGTCATATGCAAAGATGTTCTTCGGTAATCTGGTATTTGGGGTTGTCCTTGAGGCCGTGTTTCTGTTTCATATCTTGGTACTGGTACCACCCCACCAGGTCTGTCTGCAGGCAAGAAAAGCTGCTGTTCCCCAGGCCGTTGGAGTAGTTAAGAGCTTGTTTTCAAGAGCAAGTAACCTTCATGGCTCCAGCCTGAATGTTGGGAGCAGCCGGTGTCTGATCTGTGTGTGGGTCTCCATTCACTGATTGCAGCACAGCTGCTGATGGAGATCACCCTCTTTCAAGAAAAGTCAGAAAGAGCCAGACTGGAGTCACATTAGGCTCGGTAAACTGCCAGGATGTCTGAATAAGCTAATCATGGCCAGGTCATCATTAACTTAAGTGAGTCAGAGATGTGTCCAGGCTGTTTATTAAGATAATTGGGAGAAGGAGGGAGGGATGTTTGCACTCTGTGGAGTATACTGGTAAGGAGTGCATTGCAGCATCTGGTACAAGAGAGAAGGAGCACATGGTCTTGTAAGTTTATGTTCTGCATGTGTTCAGGGCCTGGTCCTGTGGAGATTCAGGCCCTGGTGCCAATAACAGGGATGTAAGGTGGCATCGTGATAATGCAGTGTGAACTTCAACCACCACCAATGTGAGCTCATCTTGCCAGGCTAAAGAGTTTGTATCTCTGCTGAGATTTCCTCATGAGGCCTTGTTACCTGGCAATTTTAGAGATATTCTGGATCAATAGAGCATTTTGGTTTTGCTGCATCAATGCCAAGCAGTATTCGGGGACGACAGGAGCAGCTGTGCACAGTCGCTCCTTGCTTGGTGGTGCCTGGTCTAGTCCTCCGTAGGCTGCTGAATGTAGCTGCAGGTAGGTTTGCTTTGTGTTTTCTGAGACATATTTGTTCATCAAATGGTGCCAGAGGGGGCTGCAAGTTTAAGAGTGTTTAATCTCCAGTCATACGCTCAGCGCTCTTAGAACAACTCCAGAGGTACACGTCCCCCAAAGCCATCACATCTCACGGTGCACAGACGGTGCAGGCGACTGAGAAGGAACTTGCTTAAAGACAGGTAAGTGTCACTTTTCTCTTTCTAGGGAGCTATTGTGTGTCATATACTGAATTCAGACCTGTAGCAGGAATTACTTTGATGGATCTGCTCTAAATGCATAAAGGATAACTGACTGCATTAGATGGTATCAGTGAGAAACTGTCAGTCCCTGCTCAGGAACTAGCAGGGCCTCCTCTGGCTGGAAATGCTGCAGATCTGGCACTGTTTCAGAGATGAAAACCAGAAGAGCCAAGTGCTGCTGGAGACTGGGGTTAACCCCCACCGTCGCTTCTGTTTGACTGCCCAGGTCAGGGCTGGTGGCTGGGGTGCAGCCGGGGTGCCAGCAGGTATGGCAGAGCGGTGAGAGGCATTTGGCATGGCTCTTCACTCCTTTGGAAAGCTCGGGAGCACAGAACTGCAAGGGTAGCTACTTGATGGTAGCACCAGTCTCTCATTTTCATCAACAACAAACAAAAAAGGCTCTGGTGTGCCTTCGCCCTTCTGCCTGGTGCCAGCAGAGCATGCATGTCAGGTGGATTGCCTCTTTCACAACCACATGAAACACTTGGCACTCAATCCCAACAGAAGATCTGTAGCCATGACTTCAGAAGAAAGCAGCAAAGTCCCTGATGGTGCATCTTGGATGAAAATACTATCCCACAACTAGACTGAAAGTTCAGTTTAATCCTGTTAATCTCAGAGAAGACTCCTGGGAGCTGGGCACTGCTCTGTGTAGGTCCTTAAGCTCCTCTGCATGACTGTAATGTGTGAAGTATCTAATCTTGTGCCAAATTTCCTTCCCTGGATTCAGTGGTGTTGGCCTGAGCCTCATAGAAAATGGGCAGATTGATATCAATAGGAGTCTTACAAGGGAAGGAGAATATCTCTTGCCAAAAAAACAGAGTCACCCTTAGGAAATAAAGACGACTCCTGAATGTAAAAGATATTGTCAGGTACACCCAAATGGGTAAGCATTGACAATGTCCCTTCTAAGGAAGAAGATCACTAAACACCAAAGAGCAAGGAAAAATGGTGATCATGAGCCGCAGATACAGCATAGACTGAAAGCTGTCTCTTTGATCCTGAAAGGATGACAGAAAACAAATGGACTGCACAGGAATATACTGGATGATCCCTTGAAGGGATGGTTCAACCTTTGGGGGCATATCTGTGCCATTAGTTTATGTGAAGCTGTGAAGCTCATGTTTGCTGGCTACTTGGGTTGTTGGCCTGCCAGCACAGGGAGGGAGGCATCCAATAGCTTGCTGTACACGAGCCATGGAGGACTTTGCTGCCAAGCCCGCCCTGTCTGAGACCTCTCCATCTCTTGCCTGTGCTTTTGCTTGTGCTCCCTTCTGAGTAAGGACGGATCCTCATGGGCTCGGAGCTTTCACTAGATCTTACCCAGGCCCATGCTTATGTTCCCCAACGAGAAATCAGAGGATGGTCATCTCTCCAGCTGGAAAGAAGGTTACTTTGACATAACATCCTTGCAAATGCCCGAAATTATATTCTTCTCTGGAGAAGTAAGTAGATGTTTGCTGATGATGGTGCAGGGATGTGTGTATGTTTGTGTTTGTACACACAGTAGGAATCAAATATTGATGGTGGGAAGGTGGTGTTGGATTTCCAAGAGAAGAGACACAATCATTAAATGCTGAAGGAAGAGAACTGGAAGTTGGGATGGTAAAGTCCTCAGTGGATGAGGCTGTGACCTAGAGGTAAGTTTCTGCTGCAGCTTTCCCATCTGTAATCCTGCATAAATGATTCAAGTCCCCCACAGTGCACTGGTGGTATTTGTACACTCTAGCTGCCAGGAATGAATGAGAAGAGCCTGGCTCTCAACTGGTCCTGGGTGTGATTCAAGAAAGCAATTCCTGAGACCCTCAGCAGCAAGCACATCTCTGTGTGGTAGGGACTGAGCTGGGGTCTCCTGCAAAGCTCAGCTTCAAGCTCAGAATACCTTCTGGGTCTGGAAAGAAGTGGGGAGCCACAAGGGTCCTTTCTCAAAGGACAGCCCAGCCCAAGTACAGGTATCACACGTGTTGCTCCCTGACAACACCCTGAATAAAGATTTTTGTTCTGGGAGAAATAGATTGTATATATTTTAAGGCTCCATGAATCATTCATAGCCCAAAGATGAAATCAAGCATCAGAGCTAAGTAAAATCTGAGGGTGTGAGCTCAGAAACATTCCATTATTTATTGTACTAAAACTTGACCTGGTAGCACCTTCTCCTCAAGATCTCGCCTTTGCCTTGGGAAGCAGAAGATAATTGTAGCTGCTTCCCTTGTTGTGCAGCTTGATGGCTGGCCTTTAAAGGAGTAAAGGGTATGTCCTAGTGAGCCTGTGAGAGCACAGCAGGGCTGCTGGGAACAGCACGGCCACTTGGATGGAGAACAATGAGTCGAAGGTATGCTCTGGGGTCAAGCAGGGTTGAAGGGTTAACACTGGGTCTGGCAAAGATCAGCGGGGAAAAATGTAATTGAATGGTTTGGAAAGAAAGGCTGGCTGCTTTCTGACTGAGCCAGGTACTTCCAGGCTCGGTGCGGCACAAGCCAACTGTGAATAAGCACTTCTGCTAAATTGTGGTCACTCGGTGGTCACCATGAAATGAGTTTGTGGGTTTCAGCCTTGTTCCTGGCAGCCAGATGTCCATAGCACATAAAATATCTATGGTTTCTGGGATGGACACTGATGCTGATGACTAAATCTAGAGTGTGGCTGCATGGCACTGGTGTGTGGTGTCCTGTCCCTTGGCAAAAAGAAATATTCAACATAACTAGTCTGAATAGCACCAGAACTCACAGCCAAAAAAGTGAAAAGGGTGGAAGAGACTGGTCGGTTGTTTTGCCTTTGTATTTTTTTTGGTTTGATTCTATAATGTAAGAGAAGGGCTGGAAGTTGAGCTTTCATTTTACAAAAGCATAGTGTTCTTTTTTATTTCTGTTGAGTTACAGTAAAAATTCAGGTCCTGCCTGTTCTGATTAAATAGCAAAATGTTGTACCACAACAGCAGGAAGCTATCATGTTGCTTTGTTACTGCCTTTTTAATTACTGTGACCAATTCATTGGCAAGAGTAATATTATTATTGCTAAGGGCTGGAGACACCTTCCCTTTCTCTTACTATACGGCCCCAGGGCTTGAAAGATGCAGCTTTGGCAGTAAGGTGAGATAAAGAGAACTTTATTTATTTGCTGCTCTTCATTTGTACCAGCACAAGAGCCTATGAGGCCACAGTCTAACCCGGGTGTCTAGTATGATCCAAGTTAAAAATAACCCCACTCCCACCCCTGCTCCCTCAAAGGTTATTTTTCACCCAGAACATTTCGTGGCACTGCTTTGCCAAACAGCAGCAACAGCACGAGGGAGGGGAGGCCAGCGGTGGGGTGGGGATGGCAGGCATCCGTGGGGAAGGGAGGAATTCAAACACCCAAGCAGGTTTCACCATCAGAGCTGGCAGCCGATAGTTTGGAGCAAGCAAACAAGCACTGTGACACTCAAGAAGGCTTCTGCAAAAACCGAGAGAGAAATGATTTGGAAACATGTGTTCTTTCTAAAGATTTTATTTTTTAATAGAGAAACCTTTCAGACCCCTTTTTAATTCATAATAAGGAGGTTGAAAAGAAGGAGCGGGCAAATGAAGACAGGGAGGCTTACTAACTTCCTTTAAAGTTGGAAGGTCACCTTTAAAAATGGATGAATGCAGCATTTGGAGGAAGCTCCAAGGCAGCAGGCCTGGGGTGCAGCACTAGAACAGGAGGCAGAACAAAGATGAAGGAAGAATCCAGTGGGATTTAGGAATAAGCTGCAGAGCTGTAAGTGCTGGTGGTGGACTTAGGTGGAGGCAGTGTTTAAGGAAGCTTCTCTGCTCACTCTTTCAGAGCTGCTGTTGTGCTTGGTGATGTGCTGGGGAAAGTTGATTTGGCTGCTAGATAGCCAGCTGGACTGCACAGGGGCGCGTGGATTGGTGGCATCACTGGGAGTGTAAGCTGGAATTTGGGATAAAATGAAGGCACTGCCTCCCTGTTCTGCATTCAGGGATGTTGAGTAACCCTAGAAAAGTCTCACAGCTCTGGTTGTGTTCATGCTGAGTTTTCCTCTTTCCCTGGACCCCTCAGGGAGTGAGAAGAGGGTGATCACAGCATGAGTCCTGCTAATGACTCGCTGGACAGAAAGCTTATGGGCTCCGTTTGGATGATTTTCCTGGCTCTCACTACTTTGGTCCCTCTCCATAACCCATCCAGATGAACATACTGGAGGCTCGGATACTGCCAAATGCTTGACACTCCTCAGTTACCTGGTTCAGAAAAGGGTTTTAGATATTTCTTCCCCAGAATACCCAAAAAATGAGACATCACAAGAAAAGAAGCCCAGCATTTGAAGAGGTAACCCCCCTCCACGTCCAACACGGTGCTTTCTCCTCCATGGTCCCAGTGCCTGCCTTTCCCACCTTTCTTTGGAAACCACCAGACGCAGCCTGGGAGCTGCCTAGTCTTGGAGTGAGCACATGGCAGCTCTTTCCTCTTCTGTAATCAGATCAGGCATATTCTCAGGGGGCTTCATACAGTCTCTAGTCTAATAGTTTCCAGGTTTGGTCCCCAAATTAAGGGCCTGGGTAAGGACAGGGAAATGCATTTCCTCCAAACCCACCCAGTCAAGGCTGAGCAGTGAGATTCCTTTTGTGAAATTGTTGTGTAGTGAGTGAGAGGATGGGGTTTCAAAGCAGAAAGGACTCCTATGAACCTACAGTTAGTCTCTAAAGCTTTGGGATCTGCTGAGAAATGCTGTCTACATGGTGTTTTGTCCTGGTGTGTTGCTTCCCTTTTTCTGTATGTGTCCTGTTTGAAGGTTGTTAGAGCACTTTGTCAATGAAGAGTCAGTAAGACTTGTTAAGGGTATAGTCTGGAGGCCATTTTTGGGAAGAGAAACTGAGGCAAGTGTGTTGCCTTCCCCAGGCTGTTGCAGTTCACACAGAAGCACGTGGAAGCGCATGGCCAGACAGTGAACAGGACCCCATGGGAATTATAGGGACTGTGACCAGAGAAATCTGTGACCCTGGTACTGGTCTCATCTTTGTCTGCCCAGGGCAGAAGTTTTCTGTGACAGGGAATTAAATGATATTTCTTAAAGGTTCACCTAAGAACTGAATTCATTTCATACTTGAGCACTTGCCTGTCTTTCCCACTGAGCCAAGGCGCGGGGGCATAAGACACATGCTATCTATTGCTTATTAAGTGGTTTAACAAGCCCAGCTAATTACAATGTACTCAAGGATTTTGTAGTTTGTGAAAGCAGCCCTGTTTGTTTGTGTCAGTGCTTTAATACATTAATACAGCAATTAAAACTCGAGGTGTGTGCGTGCTCACACAGCTTAACATACTGGAAGGCATGTTGATGTCTTTCATATCAACTGGGGCTTCTCCGGCTGTTTCAGCTCCAGCTCTGAAGGGATGTTTGTGGTTTTACGCTCAACCTTGTCACTGAAGGGACACGCATCACCTACATAAAAACATAGTTCAACCCCCTCGAGAATTACGTTGTTATACAAGACTCTGGCAGACACGGACACTCTCTGTCGTTAAGGTTTCCTTCTCTCAGACAGGCCTGGGATAGTTTCTTGGTCTTTATTTCCATCTCAGTGCTGATGATACAGGCAATTTGTGCATGTAAGTGTTGTCTTCTCTCCCTCAATTAGTCCCAAGGGGTCACCAGTGGGAGCGTGCTGTCTGCGACGTTTGCACTGGTTCGCAAAGGGCCCGGCGCATTCATTAAGCTGCACAGGTAACGAGCGATAATCAGTGCACAAGGCACCCAGCGTGAGTCAGTGCAGGGATGGGGCTGGAGCAGGCGGCGAGGGTCAGAGGTAAAAGCCTCCTTCAGTGCACTTATAGTTCAGTGAAAAGAAGGCAATCGTGGGGGGAGGAGAAGGAGGAATGACAGATTAAAGGAAATTGAGCAGCTTTAATAAATATACTTGAAACTGAAGAGCATCTAGGATGCAGTGATTATACTCCCTGCAGAGCTGAAGTGCTGAGGAGGGTCTGTGGAAAGGGCAGCCATACAAAACCACTGGCCTCTCAGCAAGCAGTCTTACGGGGAATGCAAAACGAGTTGAAGAAAGCTAGCTGGGCTTTAATGCAGGTCTTTAAGATACAGTTGGGAAGGCTGCCCTAAGCATTCAGTGTAGTGAAAATATAGAGAATAAATGAAAGGATGAAAGGATTGATATACGCCAGGCTGGCTAAGCAAGAGATCGTGATCCGCAACTGCTCAAGTATCACAGTGAAAGGAGAGGGGAGACAGAAGAAGCAGGAGGAAAAAAAAAAGGCTGGAAAACAGCAGTCACACGGGATGCTGAGGCTGTATTTCAGACAACAAGGTCCTTTTGCATGGAAGTATTTCTGAGAGACAATAAAACTGGCCTCACAGCAAGAGCAGTTTGGAGTTTCGAGGAGTGAGCTGGTACAGAGGATATGGAGGAGAAAGTGCTTATCTCGAGAGTGATATATAGAGAACTTAGACTGGCGACAGAGAATGAAAGCCAGCTTATATCAGCGATAAGAGGAGAGAAGGATTATTAAATATTATTCATCTGCCAAAATTGCATCCAACTTTATAGAGGATGAAGAGAAAGATCTCCCCGTATCAGTGGCCAGCTGTTCAAGGGCACAGGACAAAGTGAGCATCCTCTACAGATGGAGAGCACATCCTGTAACATACACAACTGTGGGCATGTACACGACTTGCCGAGCTCTCCACTGACATTTTAAATTGCCTGTCTAAAATGGGGCAGATGGATGGGAGCTGGAAGGTGGGTGGACATAACAGAGACAAGAGACAGACCAGTGAGTTTAATGTTTGCTCTGGGATATTCTTGAAAATCTTCTTAAACTTTAAGGGATGTTGTGGGAGAACACCTGGAAAAGCAACACTCTGTGAAGGCCAAACTTATGTGGCTTGAAGTAGTGGGAGGTCACACTCAACTAATCCACTGGTGTTCCCCGAGGAGCTAACTGCCACTATATATAAGGGAAATTCAGTGGATATAGTACACTGAGATTTTCAGCAAGTATTTGAGAAGACCAGCATAAGAGATTAATGACTGGGGGTAGAAGCACTGGTGCAGGATTTAAAATCAGAGCCTGCATGGAAATCTGCCCTAAGAGCATGAGACAGAAAGGAGATATTGCTAACAGTGTTTCCAGTTGGAAAGAGGCTGAAAGTGATGTGTCTTCAGTCAGTCTTAATCATCTGTGTTTTTCATAATGTCTGCTATCGATCCACTGAAACCAGGAGCCAGAGTTGTCCCTGCAGTAACACCACGGCCGTGAGTGCTTTTTCACCAGCACTGATTATGGCCATGGTCCCAAACGTACCCAGTGCCTCTCCTGATTTGGGAGGCATTGGAGAGAGAAATCCCAAGCAAGCGAAGAGAACCAGCGAGAGAAAGAGGACCTCTTTGACCCTCCTTCAATACCGTGAGCAGCACTGGGAATAGACCCACACTGGAGAGACGTAGCATGGGGAAACTGTAATTTATGCAACAGAGACACAACACAGGCTACGAAGAAAGGATAAATGAAGCAAGCTGGACAGCATAGGAAGCTTTTCCTTCATTGAACTCCTTCCAGAAATGAAGATGTGATTTTGAGCAGCTCGGTAATTATTCTTTCCTTCATTATTTTTTAATTTAGTCTTCTTTCTCTGCAATTCCAGTTTCTAGTCTTGAGACCTCAGACGACTTCTTGTGAGTTCTGTTTGCAGGAGAATTGCAGCCTGACTGTGTAAATGCAAGAAGTCTGAGAGAAGTTTACAGCTTTCAGTGCTCATCTGCACTCAGATATTGATCTGGGTAGGTTTGCACGTTACTTGCTTGAACAATCTCTGCCCTGGTAAAAGGTTACGGGACTTGATTTAAACTCTGATTGGTAAAGAAAAGACATCAAAGTGACCTTTATAATGCAAGCTGAATTTGGGGTCACTTTCCAAGCTCAGACTGCAATAATGAAACAGGATTTGGAGGCAGACTGATGGATTAGGTTAGTGGAAACTGGCCTCTGATTTTTCCACATTACCATCCCAATATCTGATGCTGGCCCTCCAATTAAGACAGTTTAGGAAAGCAACATATATACTCCTGTTCAAGAGATTTTCCGATGAAATGAGACCTGTCCTAGGCTAGTGAGAAGAAACAGCTAATGACATATTGGAGATCTTTCTACCATTATACCCCACTCTGTGCTCTGCAGCGTCACCCACATACATTCATCTACAAATTGCTATTGCCAGCTTTGGGGGGTGCTTTTTATGTCTCTGCATCCTCAGCTACCTGCAAAACATTATTTCCCTTTCCATCCTTTCTCAGCAATCTTGCAGATTTTGGTCCTTTCCACTAGCAGTATGTTGCTGTAAAACTCCAGTATACACATTTAAATTTAAGCTGTTAAGCCATATATGAGAAATATATATGTATATATATAAGTATACATATAAAATAATGTTTTTGTAGATGAAGATCCTAGTAGGTTCTTACCCGTGTGTCTTGAATACCAACTTAGCAATCATCCAGTCCTCACGCATAGTTCAGTTAAAGCTGAACATGCACCTTTTCACCATCTGCAATTAATCATGTCTTCTGAGGCTACCAGCACTGCAAAATGTTTTTTCGAGGCTCACCAGGGCCCTTAAGAAGAATTAACTTGGTATTTCTCCCCTGGTGCAGACACTGATGTTTTGCCACAGGAGAAAACGATAGATTTTTTTTTCTGTCTTGCATGCAGTGAAGTTTGTGATGTTTTTCTGTAAAATTCACCCCAACCATCTGGTTCATAATGGTGTGAGACATTGCTGAAAGATGACAGACAGACAAATGGACAAATATACAGTGTTTTATGACCCCATGTTCTTCCTGTGCTGGGAGTGTCAGAGACAATAAACCCAAGATGGATTCTCATTTATAATCATAATAAAGGCAGGACATGGCAAGGATATGATAAAGCAGTACCATCAGGGAAGGAAGGGCAGTGTCCTAACAAGAGCATGTGGTTCCTTAAATAGTCCTGAACTGGTGATGAGGGATTTCCAAAGCCTTGTCCAAGGTTCACTTCTCGCTCCTCAAAGCACTCTGTTTCTGCCAAGGAGAGGAAGGTGGTCTTGAGCCGACAGTGCCTCTGCCTAGCCAGTGTCTGTGAAATGAGTCAGATCCCACCGTGGAGCAGCTCCAGAGTCTACATATGGTCAAGCCGCTGCCTTTCAGAGGTCCTCTTCTGCAGGATGGACCCAGGGTACTGGTGGGCTCCCTTCTTTTGTCTAGAGCCGACTTATTGTTACCCTTCTCATTTGTCAGCAGCAAGGGGAACCTGAGAGGAAATGTGGATTTCTCTTTGTGAGACGCATCACAGGAGCACCAGTCCAATATTCATTGCATTCTACTTGTGACTCGGACGCAGACCAAAGGAGTACAAGAAGCCCCAACTATGCACAGACCTGGAGAGCTAAATGAGGACCAGCTGCTATGCCTATCAGATTAGCTAATTCCTTTGTACAATTCGTCCTTCTCTTTATTCCTCTCTGCATAATTTGCTGCCTCGTAACAATTGCTGAAATCCCAAACCACAGTAATTTTAGAGCCCAGCAGGCAGAGCTGTCTCACATTACTCCTCCTTCAGGGGTTTCCTTCTGCAGGAGAAGTTGGCAAGATGAAAAAAGGGATGGGGTTGTGCAGACAAAACAAGTCGGGAGAAAGCCAAGGAAACCTCAGGCAGAAACAAAGATCGAGCAAGGTCCATTTGGAGTGTTAGGAAAACATGAGTCCGAGGGAACACCTCATCAAGCCACAGACGTAAGTGCACCTCCTGTGTTGGTCCTGTGAGAAAGGGAGTCCAAGGAGGTGGGAAGGAAGGGGAGAAATGGAAATTGGGCAAATTGGAGAGAGGCTTTCTAATGAAATCATAACTTGAGCCTGAGATCTGTCTTTCAACACCTCATGTTTTTACTCCATATGGTCTCACTTCTGGACTTTTCTTGTTCCATGAGTTTAGCTGCATTAGGCACTCATTTAATGACCACCAAAGGAAGTTGTTCAAGGATGAATGACAGGGCATGGGGCAAGAAAAGACATAGGTACCCAGAGATCATAGAAGCAAAAAAAAAAAAAAAAAAA
>Ga0065711_1035640_pt1 | contig 22029 bp, 8 predicted proteins | sample Hoacrofraction12_FD_59098 | JGI IMG/M metagenome (GOLD analysis project Ga0065711, IMG submission 59098) | Hoatzin crop microbial communities from Cojedes, Venezuela - Epithelial fraction 12 v2 (version 2) | ecosystem: Host-associated > Birds > Digestive system > Esophagus > Crop | place... | reverse complement strand
CACCCCACCCCACCGCCCCCCGGCTCCCGCAGTGTCCTCCTCCCGCAATCCAACACTGCCCTCTCACGGCTCCTCTGCCGCCGAAACGCGGGCACACAGCTAATCGCGGCCTGAAATCCTGGGGCTGTACCCCCTATAGCTCTAGCATCGCGGGGGGCTGCACCCCGTTTTGTACGGGTACGGCAGAGCACTGCAGGGATCCCGCATCCCTCACCCGGGGTGGGTGGCTTGGGTTCCTGCCCCCCAGCCGCTCATCACCGATGCGGGGGGGGGATGAAACCAAAGGGTGAGCTGAGCCACAAAAGCCTGGTGTGGTGCAACACCCTGCTTCTGTGCTAACCGAGCAAGACCTCCTTCTCCACAGGTTTGCAACCACACAAGAAACATAAACACAGAAGTGCACATCACTGCGTCAACTGCTTTGACCTTGCCATGCAAACCGAAAAGAATTAGCTTTCCTTCTTAGCGTGGAAAAACTTCCCTTGGTAACAAGAAGTCGGCGCTAAGGCCGGGTAAAGGAGACATTTGCCGGGAGCAGGTGTCCTCAATAGGTGACAAGGCAGCAGGATTTGCTGCTGTGAATGCCTGGGAAAGCCAAGCTGGGTGCTGCCCCAGGCCCCTGAAGGGTGGCTCAGGGTGTGCAGGTGGCAGACGTGGTTAGGATGGAGGGGGAAAAAAAATGCATCGTGGTCTCCCTGCCCCTTCACCATGGCACCAAGAAGGGGTAAGAGGCCGCCGTGGCATTGCCAATCCTTCTCCCCCCATGTGGCCTCTTCCCCACACTGACCACGGAGTCTAAACCCTGCTTTGGCTGTGTCTTGGAGGGTTGGGATGTTGCTCTTCTGCTCAGTCTCATTCCCACCAGCTCATGCACATTATTGCTTTGGTCCAAGCATATCACTTGTGCCTGTACCAAATGGTGGGTTTTCTGTTTACGTGGGCTGGAAATCAAATGCTTGCATCCCCAGCAGGTAGCTGTGCCTCCCAAGTTCCAGTCCTGCAGCTCACCTCTGAATAAGCAATCCCTGGATTCACTTTTCCAGCCAACAACTCCCTGGGCGCCTCAGGCACTTTTACAAAGAAAAAAAAAGTGCAAGATGCTATTAAAAATTGCCCAGCCATCTCTGTTGCACAGCTCAGACTCCTGAGCTGGTAATAAAATAGGCAGGTACACGAGTGAGCTGCACTTGAATGCTGCCAGCCAGACAGTAAGCTATCCACAATAAGGTTTCTGTCTCTCTGCTTGGTTTTTTGCTGATCTGCAAGACTCACCAAAAAACTTTGAGCCTGAACTTTTACCTTCTGGTTGCAGACTTGGGGCCTCTGGCTCCACGCTCCTTTGCTCATCAGCCACTGTCGCTGCCCTTCTCCACAGTGGTTCCAACTGGATGGTGCTTAAACCATGATCTCAATGGAGCATCACCAGTGACCTGAAGACCAAAGCCTACCAAAGCAGGAAAAATAACTGGCAGGCTTTTGCGAAGAGACTGAGCTCTCACAGACTCATTCTCAATAAGAAAATAAATAGCAAGCAAAGAAGTCAAAGGGTGTTTCTGCACAGGTTGGAGTTTGGTTTAGTATTAGCTGCAACCCACCACTGTGCAATGAACTGGCAATGGAAAGAAAATAGATTATGGACTAAACTGTATATGTAAAATAAATAGTCCACAAATCAGTCACTGACTAAACTAACAATGTAGTCTCAAGCCAAGAGGCTTGAAACTGTTTTACTGAGGCAACTGATCTTGATCTCTGGTGGCTGCAGAGTCCTCCTACTCTGGTTTCTTTCACCTATTTTGCAGGTGCAGTTATTCAGTGCCTGGAGTTAACCCAATTCCCTGAAGGATGAAGGTAAGGTAATGCACTGTATTCGTCTTAATATTTCTTTCACAGCTATTTGGGTTTATAAATACAAGATGAAATATTATCACAGGAGACTAATATTTAGCAAGGTATCAGCCCATACAAAGAGGACTTCTAAATGCGTGGGGATGCTACACCAATAGTGGGACTGTTGGGCAACCCCAAGTAAGATGTCAGCATCGTGTACATCAAGGTTGATAATAGGTGATTTCATTATCTCTACCAAAATGTGCCACATCCCTGCCTGAAGTCATTCCCAGCACTGCAGGGTTTTGGGACTGGAAACAAGCCAGCTTTTCTCCTCCTCTTCACTCTGTCCTTCCACCTGTGGTCTGATCCAGAACCCACGGGCCCTGCTAACAAGAGGGTTCACAAGTCCAGTGGCAATACTGCTCTACCTGCAGGCTGGGACACAGCTAATCTGGGACGAGCCCATGCACCCTGACTGCAGGACTTCAGAGGATTTGTTTTCAGGCGCGAAATTGCCTTTTGCCATCAAGAATGGAGGTTTGAAGAGTGGCATCCCAAGGGATGTTTTTTCTCCTGGCCTCCCTTGTTAGTTCCACTGCCCCAAATCATCCCTCAGGCTGAATTCATCTGCCTGCCCTGCTGCTGACCTTCTATGTTTGATATTGCCCTTCGCCTCCTGCACAAACAGGGCCAGGTGAGGTTTCTGACATCTCACAGCAATCAGACTAATTACACAGTGATGAGGGGCCGCATCCCCACCAGGTGGTTTGGGACACGGTGCCAACGCTGACCTCCACGGGGACCTGAAGAACAAATGTCAGCACACAGCCAAAAGGCCAACGTGGAAATCAAGAGCATTCATAGGGCCGGGAAAAAGTCTACTCATGCAATACCTGCATTCATTGTCTGCATCATATGTCCCTGTACACAGTACTGAATTGGACCTAAAGAAAAATATTTTTGCTAGTTTTGGAGAAAATGACAGGTTTCCAAAACAGCTTCAGGTTAGAAAAGGAGGGTTCTGCAAACCATAAGGCTTTTCGTCAAAGGTCTCAACCCAGCCCTGTTGGGGTGCTCTTGCCTGGCGCAGGGAGCCAGGGCGCCCATTCCCGTGGCGGCAGGGAAGCAGTCTAGGGTAGACAGCAATGCTGGACTTTCCCACTAGCAGGGGAAATCCACTGCACCCCTGGGAGATTTCCCATGGGGAAAGGAAGGTTTAGAAGTGCTTTAGAAATACAAAACGGCATTACAGCATCAAACCCCTGCATTTAATGTAAGTAAATTTCCTGGCATACCGAGAGTCTTCTTTTTCCTATAGCTCCATTGAAAACCCATTAAAATCTCAGAGATATTTCTAAAATGAGAGATACCAGACCACGCTGTCTCACTGAAACCAATAAAGTTCTGTGCTCCAAGGTTTCCTCAGCAGCTTCTCTCCTGGCAGACAAATCTCTGTCTTCAGCTAACCCAGAAAAAGGTCAGCCAAGCCATCAAACATTTCAAAGAACAATTAAGACCCCAAATGAGAGAAGTTAAAATTTTATGCTGAAACTTCACGGCCAGTCGATGCTCACCAATTACAAAGGTCACCTGAAATACAATCAGCAGAACCACTGCATGTGTCAGAATCCTGTCTCTGCTGATGGGCATTAAGGAATTTTGTTGGTGAGGCAAACAACTTTGCTATAATAATATGACCACAACTATTAAAAAAAAAAAATTAAAAAAATAAAAAGCAATTCAGCCTGGAGCTGACAGAGCTGGAAGCTGCTTTGGGTCTGAAGAACTTGAAGTTGGTGTATTCTGATGCCCTTAAAACAATTCACCTCCTATACGAATGTGGTTGTCCAGAAGAAGTCAGAAATTAACTCTCCATCCCAGGAATACAGCATTTAAGGGTAAATCAAAAACCCAAAGGAAAGAAAAAGACCACAAAACAGTGTAATTCAAAAATACCAAATAATTTCTATCTAATAAAGATGAAGTTTTTACAGATAAACCTATTTCCCTACCTTAAGAATTCTTCAGTGCAACATCCTAAATTTAAAACTAAAATAAAAAGAAGCACAAAGTCAAAACTAAATTAAAGAAATCTCAAGCAAAGCATTTCAACATCAAAACAAACAGATAGCAAATAAAGATTTGATGTTTGACACTATTCTGTCCACTGCTGATTACAGCTGACACATTCCTGCATTGTATGTGAACAAATCCTGTCTTTTCCAACACTTTCATGGGAAACTCTCTTCACTGCCATCCTATCCATACCTGGCTAGACTTTATTCCTGAGGAAGGACACTGAAGTACTCTAGTGCTGCTATAAATTTCATACTAGTGATGTTATTACCAGCAAAAAAGGGGAAAAAAAAATAATGGATCTAACATGTCCAGTACTTTTCCTACCAAGATGCCACAGTAAGGACTGTCTTCCATTAAAAAAACCAAGGATTTCCCTGGATCAGCCAAAGAAGATATTTCAGAATTAAACAAGACATCCCAGCTTGCTCCAACTTTAGCTCCATTTTCCCTAAGTCTCTGAAGCTGAGGAAGTCAGACAAGGAGTTGCACTTCTTGTGCATTCAAAATAAATTCATATTGGCCTGGTTCTGGCCAGCGGAAGATCAGCTGGAGAGCAGGATCATTCACAGCTCACTGAAAATGTGAGAGGAGACTTTACTGTTGCTATCTATGGCTGCCTACTTGCTTACCGTGGCTACACCTCTTTCAGTCACCAGATCTAAACTAGGTCTGTTTCTGGAGCGGGGTGATCCTGATGCTGAGAAAGATGCCCATAACCAGTATTTACTCCTGACATTGTTTCCAATAGTATGACTTCCCATGGGGTGTGGCCTCATAGGAAAGGGGCCTGGAAGGACTTCCCAATATTTTCTAATAAACCTCCTATTCAGAGAAGCTCAGACATGTGCTTATGGCCCCACAACACACAGAAAAATCTCCATTCCCTGGTGCAAGAGGGAGCTAGCACTCTGTAAATTTAGGATCAACTGGAAACTCTCGAGTCTTCCAGAGGTTTGATGCATCTTCTGTTAAGTCCCACCATGCCCAGTAAGCGAAGCCTAGCATGAAAGAAGGCTGTCGACCCATCCTGCCAGGATGAGGCCGAAATGAAGAGGTGCTGGTGAGTTTGTGTGCGGGCATGGTAAAGGTCTTACTCACACAGGTCAGTGTTCTAGCTACTCTAAAATGCACACTACAATGGGGCTGTTATTTGGCCTAGATCCAAGCCATGTCAGATGCTGAGGAGCCCCTGGAGGGGGAGAGCTTGTAGCACGCGGTGGTGTTCTCCTCTGCGTCCTTTCTGGTCTGTGGGGTTTTTGGTGGGGGGTGAGGAAGGGTGAAGAAAACGGTGAAGGGAGACTCCAAAATAGGAACAATCTGTCTGATAGCCAAAGGATAAACCCAGCTTCAGGCTTTTCTTCTTCTATCTAGAGAAATGGCATTAAAAAAAAATCACCAGCAACTATATTGAAAAAAACCCCACTAAAGAACCAACAGTGAAGCCAAAAGCAAATCTGAGCTTTACTGACACCATTTCTATCGATGGAAATTTGGCAAAACAGCGCTGAAGACAATTGAGTTTTGGTCCTTTTTTGGCAAGACAAAAATCTGGCTGATTTATTTCACATTCTCACATACGTATTTAAAAAAATATTTCTCAGCTCAAATGTCACCTTGACACATTAGCGATCTACTTTCATTATATTAATCTTAATTTTTGGTGTAGGTTATGAATCTATAATCTAAGTCATAACATAAAGGTTTCTCGGTGGTAGTAAGAGGTGACATTATAAGACATTGCACTGCAGTTTATAATGCCAGTGGAATAATTTTGCATCAAGGGTTAGAACAATATTCTTGATAAAGATGTTATCGGAAGTAATTATTTCCCCTCCCCCTGACTAGCTATTAAACTTTAATAACTCAGATACGATTTCAGATTTCCTAAAAGACAGGCTGGCGTAGAAAGTTTCTGTAATTCCTATATTTTAGTGGCCAGAATGAAACAAAAGTATCTAGAACATATTCACTATTTCATTTAGACAAGAGATGCAAAACAAATACAAAATAGGTTGTTCATGGCAGACCGAAATGAATCCTTGCTCCTGAGCTTAGATCTCAGATACCAAATCTCATCTGAGGAGCAGCCTGTTTGTTGGCTAATCCCATAAATACAGTTATTTAGACTAGAAATTGCAAATGACATACAACGGCAGAAATAGGAAGATAAACCTAGGATATACTTACTGGAATATATATAAAATGAGTGAGAAATGCCCTATAATTATTCCAGGCAGTTGAGCCGGTTTCTTAGCTGATATTAAAGACTCAGCTACCTCCTCTGAAGAAATAAGTACCGCCAACTGTTGGTATATATACTTTTTTTAATTGCCCACTCAACGTGGCTCCCAGCCTGTGCTACAAGCTGGCCTTTCTGCTTCTGTCAGCTTGTCGGCAGGGTACAGCATGAGCAAGGTGAGAGACTTCTGCAGTGTTGCATCTGGAAAGTCTGATGAACCTTTTTTAAGAAAGCATCTACACAAAAGCAATTTGGCTTTGTTCATTATTGTATCTGGAAACACCAGAGTCACCTGTAGAAACAGTGTGTCAGTTAATATTCGCCTTGCTGGTTTCTGCACATGGAAAGACCTGACAAATATTTATTGTTGATTTGTGTGAGGGTTTTTGTTTGTTTTCAAAGACATTTAAGTTGGTACATTATGAGTCCAAATGTGAATTTCAAATGCTTTTTTGTTATTTAGAGTCTTGCAGAACTTGTGTTTCTATGTGGTCTAGCCACTAAAACCTGACCTACAAAAAATAGCCTTGCAAAGTCCACTGCATTTTTGCTCTCCCTTGGTGGACATAACAATGCCCATCTGCACTATTCATCTTGCAGAATGACCAAAAAAAAAAATATCTCATGAAGCATAAAAAAAAGGGGAAGGGGATAAGTGCATGAGGGGGCAGTGATATTGAAGCAAACTAGAGCTTTCTTCTGTCATTTTCACAATGGCCTTGAAATTACTGTAGAAAAAGAATAAAATATCAGTTAAAAACCAGTAGGCAGCCCTGGTTTAAGTAACATATTTTGCAATGAATAACAGCTCTGCTACTGCCAGAGTCCATCAGCTGGCAACAACTGAGAGGGGGAAACCCTGGCTCATCAGAGATCTGTAGGCTACCTCTGGCCCATCAGCGTGATACTGCTACAGAAAAGGCAAAAGCAACTCCAAAAGGATCAGGAGACCCTTTTTTGGAGGAGATGGGAAGGAGCCGAGTGTGCTGATGAGACAGATCACTTTAAGGAAGATTAGCAATGGCACAAGAGCAAGTCAGTCTAGATTGCCACAAATATGTTAAGTTTGAACTTCAATACAGATTAGAGAACTGTTAGCAGCATCTGCTTATGAAGCAGCCCTCCAATAGGATTAATACAGGCCAGAAGAGATAGCCACTTCTTATCTGGGGCTTGGCACAACTATGCAAGGAGTTACTTGGAGACTGACTGCAAGGTCCTCAGCTCAGAGGAGTTGTGTCCCCCCAAGCTGGTCAGCAGCACACCTTGTTTGCTTATTTTGAAGCGAGCAAGACACTTAGGGATATGTTAATCTTTACACCTGGGAATAACAAACATAATTTAACATACTCCAAATTCAAGATAAAGGTTAAGTATTTTGCGACTGCGTTCTACACATCTTCACCTGCCACTCAGAAACTTGCTAAAGATATCCTCAGATTTCAAAAACCCTTTCCTGCATAGTCCCACACACTAAATGCTGCAGGGGAACAACATCAACAGCAGCTTGCCCCAGGATCAGGCCCTGCTTATTTGCATGTCCAGACACCAGTGGTGTTGTATTGCCATCTCCCTGAGGACTGACTGCTGGGAAAACAGGAACCCCACTGCAACATTCCTACAGCTGGGGCGACAATAACAAAGAAACAGCTGCTCTGGACCATGCATCCAAGACACAATTCCTACCACTTGGGCACTGTTGTGGGAGAAGCGTGTGCTAACCCTGTTGTGCTCTTGGTTTCCAAAAGGACTCTTATTTTCCTAGCTCCTTGAGCCAAGTTAGTAACATACCATAGGCACAGCAAAGCAGGTTTGGTCTCTTTTTTGCATTCACATGGGAAAGGAGCTAAGCCTTTCCTCTTCACTCATGTGTTCAGCTGTGGGTGAGATGGCCAGGAGAGCTGGTTGGTGAGACCAGATCAGTTTTAAGTCCTGTGCTGACCAGCTGGCATATAGGAACAAGGCTGCGAAATGGGAGCAAGTCTGTCTTTCTGTTGGACATCAAGCTATTTCCAGTTAGAGTTGACTCCAACCAGTTTCAGTTTTTGAGCTGATGCAATACATCAACCCAGATTTATCAAGGCCTGAGATTGCATGTCCTTACAGACATGCTGCCTTATGTGCTGCTTTCCATGGGGATTGTACTTTGAATTTTGTGGCGTTTCAGAAAAAGCCTCTGACACATGATGCCACCAGCACCCAAACCACCACACTGTGAGGCATCCTCTCCTGGGGGTCAGCAAACACTGGGCTGAAACAGGAGTGAGACACCTGTGTGGCTTTAAAAAAAAATAAACTGAAATGAGCAAGAAGTGGAACATTATCAGTTGCTGTTGTTGAAAAAAATTCAACTTTTCCCAGTATTTTGTTTACCATCGCAATGGGAAGTGACAGACACCAAGCTGGCAATGGTAAAGACTTGCCTGGGTTGTTGGGTGAAGGATATTGCTGACCCCTCAGTGGCACTCCTCGAGCACGGGGAGAGTTTTCTAGCTCTCAGACCTGGCGCTGGATGGCCATTTTCTGGACTACAGACATTTTTCTAACAGCTTTGCCTCAGCAGGTCTGATGAACAACCTGACCTGGTAGCTCCCTTCCGTGTGGATCAGGAAGAAAGGCCATCAGACTCATGGGAGAAAAAAAAAAAAAAAGAATCCTTTTTTTGCCCTTTATTTCCTGTATTTAAAGGGGCTATATTACTACATTTTAACATAAGAAATGTCAAAAGGTAATGTATCTTCAAAGCAGTAAGCGATAATGCACAGGTTTGTGTTTTCTGGTGTTTGACAGCCCCCACTTCGGCATCCCAGTACAACCAGCTCCCAGTAGACAGAGACCTTCATCTCCCACCATGTCTCACCAGCCACCCTCCAGCTGCATTTCGTGGTATAAAATGCACAAACTGATAACTTCCTTTCACTGATCCAGAGCCAAACCACAGTATTTATATAATATCCATAATATTGTTCACTCTATAATATTATGGGACATTCAGTGTCCAGCACAGAAGAGACAAGACTGGAGTCTTGGCGCACTCTTGGATGCTTTGTTGCAGGCACTAGATGTCAGTGTTTTACCTACATTTACAGAAACTTCCAGTCACAGTGAATGAAGAGCTGCTGATAAACAAATAAAAGTGTAAAGCATCTTCAGCACCAAGGCCCCATCGAAACAGCAGCAAACCTCTCCTTCTCCCAGGTGGTCAAAAGGTTTCCAAAATAAGGCCATACTTTCCCCTCTCCCCACTTTTCTTATGTGCAGAAATAGTAGTTTAATGAAGAGGAGCTGAGTCAAATAGATACATGACACCAAAGGTACCTGCCAGTATTACCTAGAGTTAAAAATATGCCTATGTTTGCTAAGAGTTGCATAACAGACATAGCCAAGAAATTTTAATTTAAGGAAGGAAACATACCCACTTCTTTGAAACCTTTTTCTATGTTGTATAACGTTCATCAAGTTTTTGACCTGGAAAAAGAAGTCTGATAGTTTTTTATGGATACAAAAAAGTTTCATAATTTTGTCAGAAGCAATTTTACTAAGATCTTAAACTGTTTCTAAGTTCAGGTAACACAATGGGTTCAAACACTTCGACAACAATAACTGAAGCTGATATCTTTAACATTTGGTTCATACAACTAGGACAGCCACCTTTCATTTAAATTTGAATTAGAAAATAAAACATTTCTCGAAGTAAGTGACTAAGAAAAATTTCACCCAGGTAAATTGTATGCTGTCACTGCAGTATCATCTTAGCAACATGTTACACGGTTTAAAATACAGTCCTATCCCTTCTACTTGTGCACACAGGGTCTGTTTATACAACGCACTTTTAAAAGAAATTGAATTTTTAAAATTCGGGGAAAAGCAGGAGAGGGAAGGAGAATAGCTCCTAAATAAGCCTTTTGCTTCTGTCCCAACACAAAGGAAAATACTCCAGTGTGACCAAACTTGCATTGTTAACTCAAAAACTAATGACTCCTTATAGTTTTTAATTAATCTATCAATATACCTTCTACCCTACCTCCCACATACTTGGTGGCATGTCCTACCTTCACCTGGCTAAGGTGTTGGCTAGGATTCATAGCAGTGACAGAGAGGAGAGGGAGTGCATTAACCTAAGCTATGACCTCAGCCTGTGTAAAAACCTGGTGAAAGGAAACATCTTCTTTAGTTTTCTGGAAGTTCAGGCAGGATTTTGAAGCTGCTATGAGCTTCTGTTCACAGGCAAAACAGGAGCCCATGGACCCGCAAGCCACACAGAGCTAGGATGTGGATCTACCGACACCTTCTCCCTTATGGCGATAGCCCCAGGGGGACTTTCATGGCCATGTGTTTTCCGCTAAGTGTATTGCTGTAAGCCAGCATCAGAAATGGTACCTGGTGTGCCAGAAGCAGGATAGCTGCATGCATTTGGATTATGTTTTTTAAGTCCCAAGTTGAAAAAAATCTCATTAAAAGGAAGCTGTTGGCTACTGATGCACATTCACTGTGAGGTTACTACTTAAGTACAGTTTCCTTGCAGATCATCCCATGCATGATTGCCTTACACCAGTTAAAATTATGTCCTCCTGAAGTAAAATTTTTCAGTCCTGGAAGAGAAGCATTTCTGAAACAAAAGTTGTAGCAAATCGGTATGCAGACTATTGGCTTGACTGGGGCTGGTCTTCAGCACAAATACAGTTTATATTAACCCATTCAACCTCCCGAGATACCAATAACTGTAGAAATTAGCAGATATCCTTGCCTTCCAGGTATTAATGTCTCTGATGTATCACGTTCCTGCTCCTCTCCCCAAATCCTTTTTTGTTCTCACCCTTCTCCCAACACAGGGCTGAAGAAAAATGACCTCTTGACTCCCTCTTTGACCATCAAAGGTGCTCCATCCTGGACAACCACAACAGATTGTTCACTGTTCAGAGTACTCATATGCTAGAAAAAATCAAGTAGATATAAACACTAGCAAACAAAAAAAAATACTGAAAGATGAACACCATCTGCAAATTCTAAAAGTAGGTTTTGTGTTATCTTTTGTCCACCACTATATGTATGCTCTGTCTCAATTTGCATGTGTTGATTGAAGGAGAAATTGTAGATAAGGCAAATAAGCAAACCTCCTTTTTTTTTCCCCCCAGGCTTCCTGTGCATTAAGCTCAATACGGAATTTCAAGTATGCGGTGCTAGTTGTACTCAACTTCAGTCTACGGGCCTTGAGGGAAAAGTTGAGGAGCACCTTTGCTCCAGGAAGATCAATGCTAATCTTGTTATGTCACTACTCATAAACGAAGTGTTACAAAGGTCGTACAGATTCCAAGCAAGTACGGAAGACTGTAAAACTTTACTGAAAGGACAGGGATATGCTCACATTTGAAATTAAATCTAAGACCCTCTAGAAGAATATACCAAGGACCTTTGCACTTCAGAGGTAGCTGGTATTGATACAACCAAATACAATGCTACATTTATGGCTTATTTTTAGACAAAGCCTGGCCAAAAGGAAAATAAAATAAAATAAAAAAATCCAACTTTCTGCTCCACTTCCTGAAGAGTAAGAAAAAAATAACAACACCAAAATGAAACTATCAGTGACCATCTAATGATCTGTCCCATCTCAAATGCTGAAAATTCATCAGCGTTCCTCCAGCCTTGTGAATCTGAGCCTTGAATCAATGAGGTATGAGCAAGTCAAAGCAAATCTAATCACTTTGGGCTACATTATATCCCAAAACATGCTGAGGAAGATTGACATCTGTTACTCACGCTCAGCAGAGGGGGCTTTCAGGGAGGAAAAGGTATGCTGAGTAGACCCAGGACCAGCAGGATAAGGTATAAGCAAGGAAACAGTAATTGCTTCCCTTCTTAACATGGAACATGACTTTTGATTTGAAAATGTTTCGACAACGAAGTGGTTTCTCCAAAGAAATAAATGGAAAGTATGCTGTATCATAGCTTTCAGAGCCCAAAGTCCCCATGCTCTTGTCTGGTGACCAGAGATTTATGCCAGCTGCCTTTTGTTCTGCTGCTGTAACAATGGCTTAAAGGGTCCCTATTAATACAAGTTTGAAGGAAAGATAACATAAATTGACATTTCAACTGTTGTATTGGCTGGAAACAATAAATCATACAGTCAGCCATAAATCAACTTTATATCGTAGGACAAAATATCAATTTGTTCTAGTGAAATTCAGACTCCATTGAAAAGTCAAGACAGCTTACTGGTAGAGAGAAGAAAGCCAGCAAACAGATACTGCAACAGTTTAACAATCCACAACAAGCTTATTTTTAAACCGTATCAGGAACCACTTGTCAGCACCTAGCACATGGTTTGCTACAGCCACAACTCCCACTGACATAAAAAAATACAAGAGCAGAACAAAGTGCTGCTGAAGGAAAACTGTGACTGTGTCAGCCTTTCACTTTTTAAAATGAACCACCTAAACCTCTGAAGTCTTATTCATAAAGCCATCAACCATGCATCTTTAGTTTTGCAGCCACTGCTATTAGGCAACGCAGAATTAATCCATCTACTGCAGGCTACTCACTTATCATAAGCTTTTCCTTATAGGTAGATTAGTTTGGACTGGATAAAATTGATCAAGAGCCCTCAGCCACCCCACTACTGTCTAAAAATGTTGTTCATAAAAAGGTCTCCTAGTTTGGACACCACTAAAGCATAGAAGAAATGCAAGCTGGGAAGCCCTCCATATCAGAGGCAGGTAGAAATCAGTGTTGCTCTGTGCAAATCAAGTTATGCTTGTCTAAAAACATAAGTAGATCAGCCCCAGCGTTTTATCCTCTCCTTTTAAAGCGCTGGTCGAGATTCAGTTAAAGTGTCTGACAAACAGAAAGTATTTGTATTCTTGCCCAGTCCCTGGGAAATCAGCAACAGTTTTGTCATAGATTTCAACACCAGAACAATTACTGTGAGACTTGACGGGCTGGTTAAGCAACAGGTTCTCAGTCTTTTCATATAAAGCCATTAACAGCTGTAATTTCAGCCAACCGCTACATATTTGAAAGTGTTTTGTGTTTATATTTTCACTTTAAAGGTTCTTCCCCTTTCTATCATATTCAGCAGCATCTCTCCTTATTGCAGTACATCAGGAAAGGGACACTTGCCACACAGCCACATCTAATTAACACTGGATGAACAGCCAATTTTCCATTCGCACAGTAGCAAGAGAAATAAATTCTCATGTCACTAAGCATTTCTGCTGAAGAACCCCCCACCAACACCACAGATAAGACCACAGATGTAAAGGGTGCTGAGTTAGGAAAGGCTGGTGCAGGCTTAAATTGGGGTGGGAATGCGGCAGCTTTCAAGGCTGAGCTAAAAATCAGTGCTATAAAAGCATTTTTAAAAGTATTTTTAGTTTTTATTCAGTCACAAATCAACCGCAAGGGTCTGAAATTTTTCTGTTGATTGGATTGGGTGAGCTGGGGGAATTTCTGTTCCCTCTTTTATAACTACTGGACCTTCAAATATTCAGGTAATCATTGGGGATGTTGTTCTCATCCACGCTCAGTTTTCCACAGCTTCCTACCCATTACTGAGGAGTAGTATTAGCTAAGTACAAATGTTCTCCTGATCAAAGCACTGACGAAGGAATGTCAAATCTTGTCTCCTCAGATGCCATAAGGGACCCATTAAGTTACTTAAACACTTTCAGAAAACACTGCAACACACCGCAAATCACAGCATTATGAACAGGCACTCAAGTTGCTCTTACCCGTGAGCTCCTAGCTCTGCTGAAAGCTCCACTAGGGTATCTCTCTAAGGTCTGATATGGGCTTGCTTCCCCTGATAACATCAAGCCAGAATGTGCTATTTCCAGCAGCCTGTGAAACTGACAAGAAACATAAGAGAAACCTATATCCCCCCAGCAGAAGAAAGATCTTGTACCAGGTAAGGAGATGTTTCCTCTTCCATAGCTGCTCCTTCCGAGCAGGCTGCTGAGAAAAGCCAGGTCTGCATTAGGTCATCCTGCTTTGCTGGAGACGTCCCCATGGGAGGGCAGAAATGTTTTAAGAGAGCTACGTTTCAGTAGGTATCTCCTTCTTAGCTTTGAGGATCATATACGAAGAGATGGAAAGCCTTAGATTACAGCTAAGAGAAGGTCCCCCATCCTAAAACTCACACAGACAGCCAGGAAGGAATGAACAACCCCAACTTCTTCTTTTATCCACACATGACCTTTCCCATTAGGTAATTTCCAAACTCCTTTCACCTGCACCCAGCTCCCAGTTAGGATGTCTGGCCTTTCCTTCCCTTCTCCTACCAGAGAAGGTCTCCCATCATCTTAGAATCACAGAATCATTTAGGTTGGAAAAGACCCTTGAGATCATTGAGTCCAACCTTTAAACTAATACTACCAAGTCCACCAATAAAACGTGTCCCTAAGCACCACATTTACACATCCTGTTGCACGGCAGGGCAGTAAGTCCCATGTGAAATCTCCTGAAGTCAGGGACACATAGCACTGGGGTTTTTGTGCTGTCCTTGCCTCACCCTGGGGAGAATGGCACTCCAGGAGATTTAATGGGGTAGAGAACATACCTCTCAGAGAGCAAGAAAAATGCTGTTCAAAAGAGAAGGCAAAAAGAAGAAACCCTTGAGAACATAATTCTCTGAGACAGCAGAGTTGATTAGCTGCAAACCCAGCTTCTTCAGCATAAAAAGTTTCAGTGGGAAGGCCATCAGCCCTGCTTTGGGCTTCAAGAAACTCTCCAGCAATTCCGCAAGGAGCTTAGGAGCGCTTTTGGCAGGAGAGCAGGTTTTTTTTTTCTGAGCACCTGAAAGGGATGGCAGCTGCAACCTGTTTAAACCACATAAGCAGCTCTCAGCACCCTTGGCAGGGAGCCAGAAGTGCCTCTCCAGCAGGTAACTGCACCTGAGAAATTTCCAAGGACTCACAGGGAAGTGCCACAGAAAATTAAGGGTCTTGGTCACAGGAAAATCAAACCATCCATTTTGTTTGCCAGAACCATGCACAATGAAGGGGATTTCCCATAAATCTTGTGCATTGCTACTGAGTCAGCTCATATTACCAGCCTTTGCTCCTGAGCACACATTGGGACTCAAATTCAGCCACAAATCTCCTCCGGCCCCACTTTGCGCTCAGCTCCCTTGCAGAATGGGAATAAGATTTCTAAAATCAGGTTTACAGTTTCTCCCACAGTTGCCCATTTGACTTTCTACAAACAGCTTAAAACAAGTTTCTGAGCATGTTTGTAGGACAGATATCACATGCCCTGAGAGCAAAAACTGTTCCTAAAGTCTCCTGTTAAATAATGATGGCGACAGCTCCATACCAAAAGGCATGTGCCAGGTTTTTGCTACTTCATAGCGGCCTTTTTATTTTTTTTTTTCCCCTTGTGTAGATGAGCGTGTTATTAAGTGCATATTTACAGACCTGGGAACCTCTTCATGGTGTTTTGTCCTGTCACTCATCATTGAGCTAGATTTTAGTTGAAAACATTAATCAGACAATGCTTCCTCACTCTAGCCATATAGTTTCACACCTGAATAGCAAGTAGTTTCATGCCTGAAAGTTGTTTCAATTCTCCTTTCCATTTTCAAAGGTGATTTTCTAGTTCTTTGGAATTATAAGAAGAAAATTAGGAAGATCTCCCTTCTTAAAAGTTTTTTATGAAAACATTTTCTTGGTGTGATAGATGGATCATAGAAGTGGTCATGCTGGGAGAGCATTGAGGAAGCACCGACCCTTTGCTGTCCTGGGCTCCCTCCAGCCACTGCACCCTATTGGCATCTTCTTCCCCTTCTCCTGTTCCTCCAGTACCACAAGACGCTGGGGATGAGCCGCCTTCATCTCCCCTTTACACTCCACCTCCCTGCCCATGCAGCTCTCGTTCTTCTTGTCAGAAAGCTTCTCTTTGTCCTTCCAGGTTGTATTTCCTTCCCTCTAAGACATGCATGTAAGGTTGCGTGTCTGATCTGTGTTCAACCAGAATTTCACATCCAAACCCTGACAGTCAAATTGAAAACCTCACATTCTCTTCCTGCTTCCAAAGTCAATGCGCCCCTGTGAAACCTCACAGGAACCAAGCTGGCTTCTAGCATGGCTGTGAAATGCTCTGGGAAGAGCTTCCAGAGGCAGAGAGAGGAACTGGGAATATAATTCTCCTTTGAGAGCCTCTTCCTCCATCCGAAGTGGATTACCTATCTTGTCAGAGTCTGAGGACAAACATTTTTCCCTCCAAGAGCATGGACATCCATAGCTGGTAACAAAGACATGGAGCTGCTGGCAGGCAACCATATAAATGACAATTATAGCAGCATCCCGTACATCCCTTCTAACAGAGAGTCTCAGAAAGGCTTTGTTTTTTACATCATTTCACAGTGTCTCACAGAAGAGTAATTCCTGGTGCTATTTTTAGTAAATTAATCTGTGTTTGGAGGAAATTTTTCCCCTCAAGTATTTCTGGGTGTTTGATAACAGACATAGCCCCCACAAGCTAATTACTTGTCATCCTTCACTATAGAAGGTCACTCGTGACAATTTTAGCACCTCTCAGATACTTAACTGTCATGAAAAAGTGGTGGTTCTTATTGAAGTTCAGCAAAGAAGTTTGGATTAATTTTTCAAGACCAATTATTTCAGACTGTTGGTTTCATATTGGGTCACAAGAAAGCAACAGCTCCTGGCTGGACTTTGGAGCATGCTGAGGTGCCAAGGTGCAGGACAAGGCTCTCCTGGATACATGGCAGATAGAGCCATCTAGTTCATCTGCTAGAGTCTTTGCCACAGCCCTAGGATTCACACCTCAAAACATTCTCTCATTTCTTAAAGTACCACAGCTGATGAAATCAGACTAATGCAGGAATACCTGGTTTATAACAAGGAAATGGGTTCATGGCTGTGTTGAGTCCATGTTTATCCTCATATCCAAAGCATGCCACACTCTTAGAGGAGAGTTTCTTCTTCACATCACCTGGTGGCCAAAAAGCACCAGGAAGGTTAGTGAAAATGTTTACCTGGCCTCTGCAAACATCTGTCCCTCGGGAGCAGAGCTCCTCTGTTGGGTCATTACATGGCACTAACTCACAGGCACAGCTCCAAATGCCAAGTCTCCTGTTGACCACGTGGAGCACCTCGCAGGGTAGATTCCATACTCCACGAGGTCATGAGATTTGCAACTGTATGTGTAAAGTGCAAAGGGCGCCTGGAGCACCATGTTAGTAATGCACCTGGTCACCAGAGGTCAAAGCATCCCCAGGAGGACTCTGGTATGGAGCATACCCATCTCTTCCACAGAAATCCGATCCTATTGCAACCCTGACACTTGAGGTGCTTTCAAAAGCAAACATGATAAGGCAACATAGTGGGGCAAAACACACTGATGTATTCGTAGAGCAAGGTTCACTTGGGGTGAGCCATTTCCTGATCTGGAGAAATTTTATGTTGCTACCAAAATCTTCAGAGCTACTTTGAGACCTGTCTAGTCTTGGAGAGACAGAATCCAGATGGAGGATTTAAAAGTACGTGTAACAAAAATGTGTGACACCAAACATATGGCTGTGAAGGTGAGTATCAATGTGTGTGGATCCACTTCATGCCCAGGTGGACAGGGAATACAGTAGGTAGCTCATTCTGCTGCATCCACTTAGCTCCGCAGTCAGAGCACTGGCATCTGATTTTAAAAAGCAATCATTTAAACTTCTGCAAAGGTCATACTATTGTACTTCAGCCAGTCATGGTACCTGAAAAAAGCTCCTAAAATATAGCTCAGCTGCCTCAAAATGATCATAGAATCATAGAACCATAGAATGGTAAGGGTTGGAAGGGACCTTAAAGATCATCTGGTTCCAACCCCCCTGCCATGAGCAGGGACATCTTCCGCTAGACCAGGTTGCTCAGAGCTCCATCCAGCCTGGCCTTGAACATTTCCAGGGAGGAGTCAGCCACAGCTTCTCTGGACAACCTGTTCCAGTGTTTCACCACCCTCATGGTGAAGAATTTCTTCCTAATATCTAATCTAAATCTGCCCTCTTGTAGTTTACAGCCGTTCCTCCTTGTCCTATCACTACACACCCTTGTGAAAAGTCCCTCTCTATCCTTCCTGTAGGCCCCCTTCAGGTACTGGAAGGCTGCTATAAAGTCTACCCGCAGCCTTCTCTTCAGGCTGAACAGCCCCAACTCTCTCAGCCTTTCCTCACAGGAGAGGTACTCCAGCCCTCTGATCATCTTCATGGCCCTCCTCTGGACCTGCTCCAACACATCGATGTCCTTCTTATGTTGGGGGCTATGTATGATGTCATAGCTCACCTTGATTTAAAGTCCTGGAGTCAGGAAACAGCTTACCTGAAAGGTCTGATACTCTTGCAGTCCTTCAAATGCTCAACATTAGTGTCTCCATCTTTTTTATCCTGAGTTTGGCTAGCAACTGAAGGAAATACTTAGACTATTTTTGAGTATTCTTTCATGTGGTGCAAGACAAATTGGTCCTGTAACTTTAATAAGATTAGTTCTTACCAAGGACTCTGTGTAAAGCCTCTATGACACTTGCTATTATCCCTAAGAGATGCCCATTTTACTTCTTATCCTGCATCCAAAAACATGGATCATTTTAAATATCCACATTTAACGTGTATATGTATTTTTTCAGGATTTTAATAGGATTTCTCATCATTTGTAAAGCACCATGAAATGTAATATTTTCCCCAGAATGGGCTGTGAAATTTGTCAACCTTATCAGCAATTTGTGTAGAACTTGCTTCTTGGATTAAGTGTTTGACTCACTGAATGCTTCCTCCCCACATTCAGTCTATCGAATTGGCGTGTTAGAAAACACATGGTTCATCCCTTTTTTTTTTTTTAAAATGGTAGTTGTAGTCTCAGAAGTGATACATGGCATTTTATTGTGCATGCTTATGTTTATGTTTAATTGCTGGAACTGAAGGAAGGACATTATGTCTAATTCTATTCTATAATTCTCTGCTGGAGTGGCTTTATTGCACTTTATGCACAAGAACACAGCTACAATACCCAGACATCTAGAAGGCCTGGATATTGCTCAAGATACTGAAGCTATACAAATCAGCGGAAGAAATGGTCCCTGCTCAAGGATTTCATGAACAAACCAAAAAATACGGCCATTGACTAGTATTTTTAAACAGGACAACATCAGTATCTGTGACCAGGAGTAATGTCAGAGCCCCAGTGATCTACAAACAGGAGATTTCTCCCACCCAGAAATGCAAAATACTGGGTTATGTGCAGATTTGGGGCTGCTTCTTCTTCTTCTGGAAGAGCAACCTCCAGGGGAAAAAAAAAAAAAAAGGTATGTTCTGATGATTGCCCCGGACTATAATTTAGTCTTGTATCTGCAAGTTTCAGGTTTTGTTCAAGTACATAATGGTGCAGTGGAATGCTTCCCAGCAGTCCCCCAGTGCACACTCCTTAATAACAGAGAGATCATTTATTGGAGAGAATAAGCAGATTCTTGCATAAGCCTCTTTTGTATGAGAAGTTTCAAGGATATGAAAGCAGCAATTATCCTCACCTTTGCTAATACAATTAAGAAATTCTGAAGTACTGAGAAAACTCCGGAGCAATTAGACTTTGAAAATCACCTAACTATGAATTGTCATTTGCCAGCGAGCTATAGTTAGATCAAATTAAACTGGAGATGCGGGGAATGATCTGAAAGCAGTCACAGGCAGTGAGGTAGGATTTCCATCACAGTCTGTTATGGAGCTGGATCCAAATCCTCTGTGAGCTACGACCATGATTTATAGGCACTTGGGAGTTGTTCGGGGACTAATCAGACATTTTTTGCTAATCTAGGCAGAAACATTACATTATTTTAGTGATAACTGTGGAACTAATTCTACTCCCAATCCAAAGCAAAAATGTCTTTGGTAACAGGAAAAACGCTGCATAAGTCTCTCATGCTCAGTCCAGCTTTTGTGAAAAAGGTAGATTGGTCCTTAAAACAGGATCAAAATTCAAACAATTCGTCTTTGATATCTGGTAGAAAAAGCCCTTGCAGGATTATTGCAGCTTAAATATCATCAGCAAGAAACAAAGCAGTCCTCGAACAAGTGCTGCCTTGACTTTCAGGCAAAGACATGGACTGCAGTAGGGCACAGGCAGGACCAGACATCCAGAAAACATGATCCAGGAGAAGAGGGTGGAAGATCATGTCTGAAGAAGAGGAGAAAGTATAAAAATCCTTCCATGACTGCTGTTGACAGGAAGGAAAAAATTTCCGCATGGTGCTCACAAATAGTGGAAGTATTGAGAGGTTTAAGCTTACATTAGGCAGGAGAGATTTCTGACAATAAGTGCGAAACACCAGGTGGCTGGGGATGGTGAGGAGCCTTCATTGGATCCTTTTCTAGTACATGTTTGATCTGACTGATTTTGTTAGCAGATAGGGAGTGGGTGACCCATGAGAAGGCTGTGATTTCAGCATCCCGTTTCTTGGGAGTATGATACTCTTGGAGTGTGTTTCAGCTGTGGACAAGGCTGTTAAAGCAGCATCTGTGTTGCCAAAGGGAAGAAATGTTAATATCAGCATTAAACTCTAACAAAGGTTTGGTTCAGCCTTATTGCTCTAAACTAGAACATGAGTCCTAACTTTTTGCTTCTCCTTTGTATTTAACCTTTTTGCTTCCAAAAAGGAAAGGTAATGGAAAGGCACAGGAAAATTAATTTCAAACTGCTACTTTCAAGAAGCTGACTTTTTCTGATTTTATATTACTACTTCTGAAAGCAGGATTAAGCAATAGGCTCACCACTTATTTGCCTGAACAGGGATGTTGACATTAACTTTGTAAATTATTTTCTAAGCTGCATGTCCACTGATATAATCTCTCAGAAGCAGGACACACTGTTAAGACACCGCAGAGCATTCAGCGGTTTTAGACTCAGCTCCTAAATCCAGCAGTCTTCTTGTGCCCATTCTCCTTTTTGTTCTCCCATAAAGTGGGGCAGCATTTTTATCTCCCTACCTTTGAAACTTTTGCAGGAGGAAAAACACCACTTGTACATATCACAAGAAAGGAGTATTTCTTCCTGGCTTGGTGCTTGGAGTGCAGAACAGCTTTGCTGAACTTGTGGGAGAGGCCAGGAGTCTGGTTTAATTGTACTAATTTAAGGCTGGATGTGATGAATGGGACATCAGGATTCAGCAGGATGCCTGATGGAGGTTCACACTGCTGTGAAACACACCTCACCCACAGCAACAGCAAATAAAACACCTTTGTTGAATCAACTTAGATAAGAAACCCACTGAAATCCAGAGATGAACTTTCAGCAGCTCTTCTGCATTAGGCAACAAAAGATCTCCCAAGGCTGTGCCCTGAGACACGTAGAAATGAAACAAGAACTTAGGGGATGTCAAGGCTTTCCTCCCCTTTGCAAATCCTGCAGAGTTCATTGCCAAACACCAGGTCAGTGCCTGACTGAACTTCCCTTCTGCAGGGAGGATAAGCTGCCTTAAACACCCCAAAACCAACACCTGCACAATACCTCTTACTTCTCCAACCTGGTTTTTAGTCTAGATAACCTAAGAGCCACTAAAGGGATTTTGGAAACATTTTAGTCCAAATATCTGCCTGAAGACACCCTTACACTCCAACCAATCCAGGAGACAAGTGGTTTATAAACCAGATCTAAAGGAAAATGACAGTTATGCATAACACTCTCCAAGAACCTGAACAAATACAATCTTAATGCAAGTGAATTGCAAAGGCAAAGCAATGCTGCCAGGATTAGAGCTCCAAGAACAAGTGGTGGCTATGGTGTCCTGGGTTTGGCCAGGACAGGGTTAATTTTCACCAGAATCCAGGAAGGGGCACAGCTGGGTGGGCTGGCCCAACCCCAACCTGGCCAAACAGAGCCGGGTATTCC
>Ga0065711_1005522_pt1 | contig 22029 bp, 12 predicted proteins | sample Hoacrofraction12_FD_59098 | JGI IMG/M metagenome (GOLD analysis project Ga0065711, IMG submission 59098) | Hoatzin crop microbial communities from Cojedes, Venezuela - Epithelial fraction 12 v2 (version 2) | ecosystem: Host-associated > Birds > Digestive system > Esophagus > Crop | place... | reverse complement strand
ACATGTGGTGTCTTTGGCATTTGCTCTCTTTAAAAGCTTTACTTTTATTTTTTTTAACACTTCTGACTTCATAAATACAAGAGCATTGTCAGAATATATTCTGTCCTCTCCAAAATTAATCTATGCTTGAATATCTCTAATTAAGAGAAAAAAGGGAAAACACACAACCTCATATATTTCTCAAGGCCTGTTGATCCCTCTCCATCTTCTAAAATCACCACTTCAACTGGCTTGAGTGAGAATGATGTGCATGTGCATACGCTGCTTAGCCACAGATCTTGCCTGTCAGTAACCGGATTTCGTAACAGAAAGTGAATCTCATCATTATTCAGGGTTTCACCATCTTCCAACACCAATCAACGACTCTGCCACAAGGGCCGGGAATGGTTCTTTGCTGGGAGCTCTCCAGAACAGGAAGGGGTCTGAGGAAGACGCTTCACATGGTCACGCTTTAGGCACCTACGTAACCAACTCCACAGTCACTCTGCAGCCCATGGAGGAATAAAGTTTCTCCTAAAGAAAAAATCCAAGCTTCCCTTTGTACCGACTGGCCTGTGAACGCGACAGGTCAGCAGGAACCTTCTGCTGTATTTCTCTACCATTCCACAAAGTTTGCTCATGTTACCTCCTTAAAACAACACCCATGCAAATTAAACTTCTTTGGAGCTTTGTCTGATGTAAGTCGCTTAAATCTTTATTATCCTAGTGAAACTTCTGTTTCTTCATTGTCATTCACCCAAAAGCTCAAACAGCACGTCCCGCCCTAACCCACAGAACACGCAGGAACGAATCTCGTGTCGCAACACGGCACAACGGGAAGAATATTCCCGCTGTGCACCAGCCAACCTCCTTCACGGCAAATTCACAAGGGGCAGTTGTTCAGGGTTAAACACGCAACTGTGTAATTCAGCCTAGCTTTGGCCCTTGGTCTTCACGCTGAGCCATCGTTACGGGCCAAGCGTCCAAACCTCCCGCCCCACCCCAAACCCAAGAGCCTCAGACGAAAAGCGCAGCCGTATTTAGACTCCCAAGACCGTGATCCAACTTTCAAAGGCACTGAGCATCCTGTACGACGCCAAAGGACCGTAACTTCAGACTTTGGCTTTCAAAAACCGTGGCAAAGGATTCAAGTACTTTTTTTTTCTGAAAGACTCCCATGATGTAAACTGCATGGAATTCAGCTGCATGGAATTTTGGGTGAAAGCTTGAAGTGACTCTGCAAATCCTGACAATCAAGGCACTTCATGTTTGCTGCTTAAATGAACACTAACCCATGTCTTCTGCCATCCTAAGACACGTATTCAGTAAATTTAATTAAGTACTAAAACTAGGTATGATAGATACCTTTTCTTCACGTTCTTCTCCACATCCCCAATTTACATGAACAAATTGACAGTCTGAAAAAAGTCTTAATACCCTCCTAAAAATTTCAGTTTATGCTCTTTAACTTTTTTGCATGCTGTAAGACTCTGCACGGATCACTCCCAGACCTGCCAAAGTTGAACTAGTATTCAGGAGAATACTGCAGGCTCCATGCACAGCTTGAACAAACCTAGAAGAAACATTTCATCTGGGGAACTGATCTAAAGGAACAAGAATAAAGCCAGCGTTGTAGCAGCGGGTTCTGTACAGGAGATGTACTGGAATACACGAGGTGGCACTTAGAAAGTGTGACCTGTTTGGCATCAGGTTTGTGTAACAGCCTTACCTGCCACTNCCAATTGAAGGAAACGCAATTGATTTCAGCTTCTTCTCATCAGCCAGAGCCAAGCAGTTCTTCACTGTCTTTTCCAGCAGCTCCTCGCATTTGTCCGAGCCCCAGCCTGGGCTATTACAGTGGATCACAAACTTCGCGGGCAATCCATGGCCAGCACTGACAACAGCTAGTAAGAAACGAAAGTGAAACGTAATTGTTTTCCTCTCCTTAGGATTAAAAGATTGCATACGTGATTAAAACAGCAAACAATTGGCAGACATTCCTTTAGCCCCTGTGAATGTTTTGGATTATAAATCACACAGCCTTAAAATACAACAACGTGATTACAGAGACTTTGTATTTTCCATTTCCAGCTGCACTTTGCTGTGGTAATTTATAAATCATAGCTATAATCGAGCTTATTTTAGAGAGAGCAAGAATTCATGGCTGACATCAAAGGAAACACATTTATGTTGGGGATTGTACAAACTTGTGTAAGGAGACAGGCAGTAACCTATTTGAACGTAAACCGTTCAAGGGATGATCTTGCTTCGGCTGGGTTTATCGCAGAGCTACAGTCAGTACCAGGATGCTGGACAGACAGACAGCGTTATGACCTGTGCACCCTTCAGCCCCTCCTGCTAAATACACAGCTCGTTCAGCTAGCTTCTGACCACTGCAGCCCACACTGCATCGGCTCAGAGCTATCAGTGCTCCGCCAGCTGGCAAGGAAGGCTGGAATAGAGGTGAATTAAGATTTTTGCATTATTTCCAGCTTTGTTTCTGAGTAACTGTAAAGCAGACATTTGGTGTGATTTCAAGACTTTGGGCCTGGTCTTATTTGAGCTTGTTTGTGTAGGGGTCATCCAAGACCACTTAAACAATGCTGGTTTTAGTTTATCTCTTTCATCCACTCTTGCCAGACTGCTGGAGAGGATGCATTTATAGATTCACCATATTTGATTCACACTGTTTATATACCAACAGGCAAGGCCTGGCATGTACGAAGAAATGAAGGAGAACTTTTACCATGCTAATCATCTATTATCACCACGATATGACGTGTGGGGACTAAGAGGATGCAGCAGAGCGCTCCTACAAACTACTGCCAACCAGGGGTTCTCCAGACGAGGGGCCTTCGCTCAGCAGGAGAACATATTCGGGGTTCACCACTTCCCATGGCAGAGCAACACCCGACTGTGCTCTGCCTGCCAGACAACAGGGGAAGAGGATCACTGCCGTTTCTGAACTCACAGGTCTGTGGTTGCAATTAAAAACTTGTAACTTTGATTTGTTAAAAAAAAATTTAAGAAAATCACAAGCTGAGGGAAGAACAGCTAGTCAAAATCTCACAAGAGCATACACTGAACCTTCATAAAGAGTCAGCCCCCTGACATGCACGCTTTGGGATATAATCATTTGCGGCCACAAAAGTATAGGTATAAAGTGGCAGCTTATGTCTTCAAAAACACAATTAAAAAAAAAATCAGGTTTATAAAGGTGCTTAGAGGCCAGAAATCAGCTATTTCATTCTGGAATGTTTATGAGGCTTTTTGTTATTTAAGTTTAGTAGAAATAACTCTTGGAGCACAATCATCACATATGGATACTATCCTGTAGCTGCTGCAGGAAAGAGAAAATCGACTTTGTGCTACGGCTTTCTGACCGGAGGTTAACCAGAAGGGTACACTGTGAAGGACAACGGAATCACACGCATTTATGTTCCTCTGGCTTTGTAGATTCTCAACGTGTTGAATAGCCTCAGTGTTAGGCAGCAATAATTTGTCATAACATGCAACTAAAACACTGGCAGATTCAGAATACATCGTAAATCCAAGAAAAAGCAGCTGACATATCTCTAGTCAGATGTGAAATGTGGATAATATCTTCATCCTGAAAGAATAAAATACCATATTGATACGCATCACCAACTTTAATATTTCTCAGGGACTGTTTTCTGGGGTATTCATTAATTAACTCACGACGATTCTGTTGAGGACAACTGTTAATTACCAAAAGCAGTTGTCCCTTACTTCCCCTTTCAGAACGTTTGCATTTGAAGTTATGCTCTTGCTGTAGAAAGACAGAACCATCGACACGTTCTGTGCTAGTTACAATTGTATTCCAGGTGAGGATCCTGGTTATTGGTAGGTTAAAGGGATACGCAGAACATTGAGAAATCTGAAAACTGGATATCCGTATGATTGAGAAATTGAGGTGTACCAATTCTTCTCTAGAGTCCTCCAACAAGTCCCTAACAGCCAGTTTCTGCCGGTGTAGCACAGAGCTCCCCACAGGGTACGACTGCCAAGCAGCCCTCCGACCTGAGGAACACGCTGATGGCGGAGAACAAAACTCTCTTCTCTCCAACTTGCAACCTATTTGTGAGCAGTTTGGTTTGGGCTGATAAGGAACACTGCACAGAAGTAAGCAAGAGTGAGTACTTCATTCTATATATTTTTGCACAACAAGAATTCCAAGAAAAACTTCTTACAAATTTTAAAAAGCAAAAAACCCCAACGTATTGAGCACCAGAAGTAAACAGTTGTAATTTTTCCTGTCAGAGCTGAAGTCTTACATCTCCTCTTCAGCTTTAGTCACAACTCGTTTACAAAACTGCGCACACTGTATTTATTTTTATAGTATAAACACAGATGGCAGAATCAGCCTTCTATAGGAACAACATGTATCAGCAATTTCACAGATGGTGTAAAATTATATATTGGCATTACCAAACTTTATTACTCATATAGTAGATTTTTCTCAGATATTACATAAATTTTGATAACTAGGCACCAAAAAGTCGTAAGCTTTTATAGTGATGATTTTGGCACTGATTAAACAAAGTACCCAAGCAGATGCTTAACTTTAAGCACGTGCTTAAGTTCAGTGAAAGTCAGCAGCACTTCAGCGAAGCAGATGTTTAAGAAGTGGACTCAACTGTTCTGAAAAATGAGCACTTCATTAATTGCTTTTCTGAACTGTGCGCTTAATGACCAACCTGCACCGTGTAGGTGCGTACCTGTGAACAGACGGATTTTACCTGTACTGTCACAGCACTACACCATCTCCCAGACGCCTTGGCAAAGGTTGCTTAGGGTGCAACGCGTGTGTTTTCACTTTCACAAGCATCATGGAACCCACAAAGGTCGCCCGCAGCCAGCACGAACCCAAGCGTTGTGCTCGACGGAGCTCGGCCGGCTGACTGCACCGCAGCCGGGCCGTGCCGGGTTTTGGTCGCAGGTGTCCGAAGCGCAGAACCTCACCTCCAGCTATGTCCAACGGCCCGTTCTTTTTGCGAAGCTCAATGACAGCTTCCACAAACTCCTTGCCGCCTTTCTTTTCCAAAGTGCTCCCTGAACAGAGAATTGTTATTTTACTCCTCTGATGCCAGGTTTCCACAGCAGACAAGACTCATCATTAATTTTTCATGACATGATTCTAGAGTTTTCCGCCCAAACATTTTTTGGGGACTGCAAAGTAAGATCTAAACCTTTTGGGACTTCAGAATTAGCTAGTCATTAAAAACAACAACAACAACAACAAAAAGAAAAAACCAAAAAGACAACCCTAACAACCCAAAAACCTCACTCCGGTATCCCTTGCTAACATCCTCAGACTCCGATTTTAAAGTCAGAACATCTGCCATGACATCCCTGCCTCCTTCCTTACCATGAGCATCTCTCAGTGCAAGATGTTCCAGCAGAATGTGCTAGCTCAAGAGCGGTTGAAGGGTCGTAACTCCTTCCCCTAAGATTCATTTCCCCTCTCTCTTACAAATTGTTTTAAAGAGCCATTTGCCACAATAAGAATTTGAAACTCACCTGATCTTGGTCCCTGACCCCAACAGGTGGCACCAGGAATGAAACAGTCTCGTGAGTGCAGCGGGCTGCTTTACTTGGTAACTGCCCAGCTTGTTGAGCCACCTTTAACCAAGAGGAAGAGCCTCAGAAATCAGGAGAATCTCTAAGGAACATATTCCTCCAATGAACTTCTCTAACTACAGCTAAGGAGCTGGACAAAGTCGTTCTGGGAGGAGAAGAGCTGTGCGGTGTTTCAGGGCAACCAAAAGGTATGCCGCTCACAAAGGCAGTCCATCACTAAATGGTTTAGATCTTATTTTGCAGCTCTAGTTTTAAATATTAATATTAAAAAAAACCACCCAAGAAAGCATTTTCCTATCTACATAAGCATCCCACATAATTTTGCACTGTGCGCATTAATGATAAAGGTAGATAAGTAAAAAGCAGTGATATCATAAAGGCTCTGATTTGAGATATTCTTTTGAAAACTGATTTCCAAAAATTCAGAACTAGGATCTCTAAAGACCTAGACATTTGTTTGGTGAAACCCCTTACTTTCACTGATGAAGAAAGAACAAACGCATTTTCTGATGGAAGTGCACATACTGTACGCTCAACGAAGCAGAGCCCCCCCGCCAAGATTCAGTTCATGAAACAGGGTTATTGCCCTAAGAACTAAGAGGACTGCAAGATGCTCTTGTTTTGACAGCACTACTAAATTTCTTCCACAGTGAAGATTAAAAGTGGAAAGCAATGCACTTGTTCATTCAAAATCTGACTCTGTGACCCGCCTCCAACTTGCTATTGGCAGTTTATTGCTTTTGGAGGACAAAAGCTGAGGACAGTTAAAAAATGTGTGCTTTTGCTTTTTTCATAACCAATTGACGCGGGTTGTTTGCCAAAAGCTGGACTGCAAGGTCAGGGTGTGTAGGTCAGAGTGTAATATGCTCTTTGTGCTCACTTAAGCTTTTTTATATAAATTGGTCTAAGTTTATCCAAATCTCTCACTAAGAATTTTGTGAAACTCAAAGTCACCTATGCCTGTGCAACTGAGTGGAAGGCACCATCTCACAAATCTCTTACAGAAGACAGCAATGGCTGTACTTGTAGCAGCAAGGTGTCTTAGGAGAGCGTGCTAGGAAAGCAGATCCACCCCAGAACGGAGCGGAGGTGCTTGGAAACGCGCTGCCCTTCAGAGGCAGCGGTGTGCCGGGCGGCGGGACACACCGGAACCCTCCGGCAGCCGTGGCTGACACCAGGGTCCGATAAAACCACTCTGACAGAGAAGGGATGGGGAGGGAAAGAAAGTCTTCCATTTTACATTCTTCCTGTATGTATTTCCATATCATTCCTATTTATATTTGTATATATTCCAGTTATATTCCCCTTGAGTCCATGAACTCAGATCAGTCCTAAAACCCACGACATTCATAATCCTTCCTTTCTCTCGTTTCAAGGGGAAACTTAATTAAGCCTTGTGCAGAACCTAGGAACAGAAAAGATCTGTTAAGTAGGTCATTTCTTTGCCATTGCAAAGCTGTTGTACATTTAATGGAATTTAGCCTAGTTTGGTTTAATTCACTCCAGAAGGATCAGCTTTTTCCCTTCTACTGGGAATTAATTTATAATTAAAAGCAATGAACAACTCCACCAGTTTATTTCACTGAGCTCTCTTCTTGCAGATCGGGTACAAAGAAGAGCAAAAGTAGTATTTGGTATGAATCAGTGAGGTTTCCCGCATTTACTCCTTAATTACGGTGTTCTTCTGACTAGTAGTCAGGGTTTATACTGAAATTATGTTTCAGAACTATGTTGTAAGTTGGCTTCATCTGGGAAAGCATATACTCAATTTAACCATTTTACACTACATTAGCAGGTTTCTTGATGGAAGTCTTGCTTCACAGCTTCAAGGTTAGCAGCGTATTTGCTCACAGGCATTAATATGTGTCACTCCCATGAGAATAAGATCATTATCTCATGCTTTCCAAGCAGGCATTGGTATCAGTGTTGAAAACAGCATTAGCAGAAATTTAGGCTCTAAAATTCTCAGGCTAAGCCCCCAGTACATTTAAATTGTTAGGGAAAAAAAACAACAAAAACAAAATTAAAAAAAATTTAGATGGGTAAAAGTTAATCATTGGAAGCTAAGCATTTGTGCACTTCTATTCTTCCTTACAGCAGTCAGAGGCAAGAGGAACCTACACTAAGGAACGAGCAGTGCCGCTTCGAGACACAATGTTCTTTGTAGGGTAGCAAAGCCCTGCTTTGTCAAAGGGCAGGAGTCAGGCGGGTGAGCTAAACGAGTCTGACAGACCTGAGGAGCAGATTCTTCAGACACAGGGTATTGCCACCCTTCTAACGTCCCTGTGTAATGTCTGCCCAGCCAGGTCTCAGCTGTCCTGCCCAGCAGGCTACACCGAGCTACATTCGCTTGCGTGTTACTCGGAAAGCGGCCCCTTCAGAAAGGGCAGGTGCTGTAGTAGGGCCCGAGGTGTGGGGGAGACCATTCGCATAGCGATGATGAGGTTAATTAAGAGGAGATGTAGAACAGAGGCTGGGATCAGACGACTTTTTTTTTTTAAGCTTGGCAGGTCATCGCCCTTACCAGCAACTTCTGTATTCAGCCCAAATTCCGATTTGCCTTCTCAAATTACCAAGGCAGTTCAGTTCAAGTACTGCTACTCTTTTACAAAATCCTTCAAAGCACTGTATGCAGAGAGGGGTATTACTAAGGTAAGAGTTACTCAGGGGACACTTCAGAGACTGAATTAAGATGTCTGTCATGTTTTCCATCACGCCTTCTCTCATCGGTGTAGCTTAGATGACCGACTGCCTGAAAAACATGGGCAGCCTTGGCAGCCGTGTGCTCGTGGGCCTGAGGACCGCTGCGTAGGGCTATGAAGGTAATCGGTCCATAAGGCAAAATATCAAGCAACTAACCCATCTTAGGAGTTCTGAAAATACCAATGGGCTAGATCCAGCATGTCAGAGGTGAACATCTGAAACTTGGCATGGAGAGGGTGTACTGGAACTGGTAAGGAATCTAAAGATCAGGACTCAAACCACGTTCAAAACAGGCGTTTAACACGTCAAACAAACAATGCGGTCATTCATTTTCCTGGGTCACGTGCCTGCATTGAACGTACTGTTCCTGCACTTCAAATTTTGGTGGTGCATTCTACTGTTACTTCTGAAAGTTTCGTTTGGTAATAAAAATCAAAAGCGCCTACTGAGTTGGCAATTATTCATTTCTTTTCATTATCAGTCAGGACTGCTGGAAGTGAGAAATGAATGCAAATCTGCATAGCTACAACAAGCTTGTGGCTGCTGATTGACCATGCACACACATACAAACTCCGCAGCACTGAACTTTCCATTACCTACTTCACCACCGGTGTAGAAGTCAGAGTTTGTCGGGTGAACGACAGCATCACTGTCGATCGTGGCAATGTCAGCCTGTACAACTTGCAACTACAACAGGTAAACAGATGTATATCAACCACGTTGGACAGAGACCCAGCACAGGCTCTACATTTACACATGTACCAACGTCCATATTTTCCTACCTTTACATCTCCAAACCTTGCGCCAAAGGAGTATGCTGAGTTGTGTGTGCAGGTGTGTGTAGAGAAAGGGGTGTAGGGAACAGGAGGAGGAATCTTGAGTATGACATGATTAAATAAATGTTAAAATGACAAGTCAGAGCAATCACATGAGATCATTTCCAAAGTTTTAAAAGCAGCTAATACCCCATTTCACTTTGCAGAAACCTAGAACAACCAGTTCCCCACAGAGCATGACACTAAAATATGGAATCTGTTTAAAAAAAAGAAATTCAGGATCATCAAGCCAAACAAAATAACTAGTTTCTCCATTTTGTCAGCATCAATAAGCTGACAGGCATGAATCTTCATATGCACAGCGATCCATCATTTTGTTTCTAAAAATGATGGTCTCCTTCATACGGAGGAGACCACGTATCCGCAGACAGGGTTGTACTGAATTTGCTTTAAAAAATACAAGTGATCGATCTTGTATTTTAAAGGTAAGGCCTGTTTGCTAATTATGTGTTGGGATGGCTGAGACACGTGTAAAAATACACCTATTTCTGAGAAAGGCTGATTTAGAAATCGGCCTTCTTAAATCTTTTCCTTATTAAATTACATACGTACATTCCCACAGAAAATGCAGCAGGAGGAGGATTATGGGCTGTACTCCATTAAGGAAGTTTATAGAAAAACCCCAACAAACAGCAGCAGGTATAATCAAGTAAGAAGGGAAGGCAGTACATAACGCATTAAAGTTAATTTTTCTTTTACTTTTGCTGAAACACAGACTTTTGTTGAAGAAGGGTTTTTCTTTTTTCCCCAGTCTGAACAAGACAGAAGCTCTAACCGTGATACACCAACTATGAGAGCATCTACCAGTTCAGTGCTGGTATAACGTCAGTATTTGTTTTCAGCTGAATGTGCAAGTGACAGGGAGTAACTGAAGCATCATGGAAACAAATTATCTGACTGAATTAAACATGAAATCAAGGTAGGAAAGATTTATTTAATCATTCCTCTTTAAAAATGTATGCCTACTCTGAGTATCATAAAAAACCCCGAGATTGCAGTTAGAATGGAGAAACTGCTTATTTTGAAAACAACCTGACAAAAAAGTATTTTAGTCCTCAAAGTATCCAAATAAGAAACCCCCCAAAATAGCTAACAGTCACATATGATCATTATGGAAAAGAATTTAAACGACTTGTTTTAACTGAAATCAACTTGAAGACTAGCAATAGCTGCAAGTATTCAGATTTGGCGAAAATGTCTTTTGAATAGAGTTCTCCAACAAACCAGAACCTGGAAGATTTGAATTTCTGCTCTTGTTACATGTACGAAGCCCTAGCGAGTAAATTCTGGGTTCCATAATTACCATGTGACCATTAGTTGTGTCAACCCATGCCCCATTTACCTAGGTCATCTTTAAGGTCAATGTCAGCATTGGTGGGATTGATAATGGCCTCCACCTCGAAGCCGGCTAAATTACTGATTTCACTGTGAATAAGGTTCAGCTGAAAAGAAAAGCATGAGGTGGGAAATAACAGGACAGCTGGGAAATCACAGAGAAGCTGCAGAAAAGTGAGCTTTGCAACACAGATGGAGATAGCATCACTGCAAACAAATATGCAAAATAAAAGGCAGGTCATAAGGGAGGGTTATTATCCAAATAAAATTCAAACACAAGACTCAAACACTGTGCACGCTGGGAGGGCATGAATGTACCTGCTAACCAGCTCTATTTTGGCTTGATGCTGACCACTGTTTGGGATTCTTATTTCGGCATTATAAGAGGGTACCGTTTTCTCCTCGAAGTACAGGCAAAGGACACCCTAACCATTTCTTAAGCATCAACTGCAGGAGTGTGCCATGACCATTCAGCACTGAAACTGGATAAAAGCTGCTGCTACTCCTCCTTCAGCCGGCAAACCTGAGCTTATCTTGGAGAAAGCACATCCTTGCCTCCAGTGGTTCCCCCATCCTAACAAGGGGACATCCATCTTTATTTTTTTCCCTATTAGTGGTCACCGTATTCTGTACTGCGGGCACTTCAGCTTTCATGGCACAGTTCAGCTGCTTCTGAACAGCCCGTGACGTACTGTAAGCAGGCACTACTATGTGCTTACTGCTGTTAGTTTTTAGCTCATTTGTTTCACTTCCGTTTGTCATTTATGAAAATAGAGATTTTAACCCCACCCACTAACGCCCATTAACTCCTCTCATTAACACCCATGTATTTAAAGCATGCTTCTCATTTGCTCTCTGGATCATTACAAAACCAGAAGGATTTCTCGTGGGTGTACAGTAAGGCGAGGACATTCGTACAGATATCTTGAGATTAACCTCACATTTGCACTACGTGCTCTTAAAAGAACAAAAAGAATTCATGAAATACGGGGAAGTGCAGATTTTAACTTCTTGCAGCAGATTTTGAGCAAGGCTTACAAACTAATGGTAAAATAAGGCAAGGAAAAGACCACAAATGGTACCGACCTGACCCTGCCACGCCACGCTAGCGAGGATGTTGTTTGGAATGCTTGGAGGTGTAAAGCAGTAGCACAACTTGCTTACTACTGCCAGTTTGGGTGTCTCGTCACTGTATGTGACCCACACCATGGAAACAACTCCGTAACTTGAGAGAATTTGATGCAAATGCCACACTTGGCAAAAGTCGAAACTGTGGTACGCTGACGGGCACGTGAGGAGGCTTCTGCCCAGGGGTTCGTAACACTGCGTCGCAGCCAGCACTGCCAAGTCTGATCTCACGTGCACCAAGTTTACTACCGCCAAAACTTCAAACACTTTAAAGTGCAAAAAAATTTCCAGACTCTTTCATATGGGGCAATACATTATCTACATCATAAACTCTGCTTCTATCTGCAACATGTATTTAAAATGATCATTTCGGCAGCTGATCCGGCAATGCGGAAAGCAGCTACGAGAGAGGCAGCTCCCCTTCACTGATGCAAGTCCTGAAGCCAGCTGCAGTCAAGCCAGGCTTTCCTCCCAATCCACAGCTCGCTGGGTTCAGCAATTAATGTCATCAATAACCGAGGTTTGCCTCTTGGTTTGTAATCCACAGTCTATAAATGTAACTCTTCAAATCTTCTCCTTGTGTACGCGAGCTTATTAATGGGGAAAACGAGCCAATTCATGTAACCAACACAAGTGAATGGGTCACTTCAGGAGGCCAACATCCGTGTGTTTCAGGTTCATGAAAAAATTATTTCCATTTCATTCATGTGATTATATGAATTGACCTTCTTTCTCTTTTTAAAAGATATAATTTGCATATGTAAACTATGTTGCCTCAAAATAGGGTGATTTTGGCCAAAAATGAGTCTAATTCAGCCCTGTTTTAAGTACGGGTCTGTTTGGGAATTTGTAATAAAATCTAAGCAAGCTTGCTACCCAAATAGCTTGGAACCCTTTAACACTTCACACGTGGCGAGGTATTCATACTGCAGTTTGAGTCTTGAGTTTGACTACAAGCAACTGGTGTTTAAAAAAAAAGTCAAATCAAACCAAAATGTTAAGGAAACTTTATGAATTTTGAAATAAAAAACAACAACAAAACACATGCACACACCAAAAGACTGTTTTGTGGAGATTTCAGTATGTTCCTACGCGTATTTTGTTCATTTTATAGGTGACTCCCTTTGATCCCCAACTCTGTGTTCTGCAAGTTTTTGCCCCAATCTGTTGGCTGCAGACCATTTTGATTTCAGACCTCTGATCTATCTCTGTGCCTGCTCATACTGTGATTTACATAGCAACCAGCTGGTAATTAAAGTTTCAATTTAACAGCAACAACAAAATGCTTAAAAAGTTGCCTGTCACTGATAGCACGTGTTGGCAGCTAAGTATTATTTTGCTGTATTTTGTGTTTACTGTTCAATGCACTGTTAGCTATCCGATTGCCAAAAACAAGCTAAAACCAAAAAATCAGAATTTTTCCCGCAGAATTAAATCCTCCATTGAGTAACTGCTCAATTTTACTACCCAATAGCATGAAGCATGTATTAGACAGAAGAAGTGATCCCCTAAAGGGCCACTTTGAAAAAAATAAACAGGCACAACTTGCATATACATGTGCAACAAAGAATGGACACAACTTTAGGTAACATTTAAATTAAATGTTAGTTAGATAAAATGCAGATGGCACTTAGCACATCCATGAGTATTTTCTGAGCCAAGCCTTGCATTTCTTACTTCAGACAGAATTACCTTTCAAGTCTTGGAACTTTTTCTGGTATGAGTTTCATACAGAAAACGGAAGATGCCTGTTGCAGACAACAAGCCGAGGTCTCTCTGCAAGTCCAAACCCTAACGCTTAGGCTCGAGGTCTTACAGCTCTGCCTCTACTCTGTAATTGCCTCAGGAAAAACAAACTACTTAATGTGCAGAATACCACGTTTCCATCGGGAAGCCACTTGTAGGATGTGCAATTATTTACGTATTAACTAGATTTTAATACTTGATTAGTGTAGCACTAATACACTTCTACAGGCATAACTGAAGGGTTCTTTGCCATCTCCTGACCTCTAAGAATTTCTAGCTGAATGTCAGCAGTTATCTAAAGATTTAACGCAATAACAGCAGATTTTAAAAACTGAACAATACCCAGGTTTGCAACATTCATTTGCATTTTCAGTAATTAAATCTGGGGATATTAGAATAATGAAGAGCTCTTCTTGCAAATAAAATCCTTCCCTTTCCCTTCTGCAAACATGGAGCCAAGAACAAGATCTTTCCCATTAAACACTTGTGAACGATGCGATCCTAAGGAACAGGATTATTTTCTCCCTTCTCTGCATCTAGTCAGTTATTTCTTGATCTAGCAGAGAGTGGTTTTGCAGACCAGAGAGACACGCTGTGAAGGTATTCAAGGATGTCATTGGAGGTTCGAAAGATACCTTTTGTTTGTTCAGGGTTTTTGGTTTCAGGTTTCTCTGTGTGTACTGTAGTTTATTAAGAACACACAGAGTGCGAAAGTATATTGAAAATCTGCATGTACAAATTCAAGAAAAATCAGATAACTGATTAATATCAATATTTTTCCTTTTCGGATGGAAAAGCTCAAACATATTTTAACACATTAAGCTTTCCTACCACCCGTGTGAAGAGTGTAACTGTATCTCCCTTACACAAATGGGGAAGGTGACAGCGAACAGCCAGGTGATTTACAGCCTCTCCGAATCCGCCACCAGCAGCAGCCAGGAGCCGGGGTTCCAGGCCTCCAGCCGAACCACCTAAACACGCTGTCCTCCCCACCCAGGAGAGCAGCAGATGTTTCCTTCCCCTGAAATGCTGTTTAGCAAAATGAGGCGATGCTGGACAGGAGCAAGGTCCTCCAGACAGAGGCAAACACCGTCTGCCCTCACACGCTTCGGAAAAAAGCAACGTGCACACCTCTAATGAACCGAACTGCAACCCTACCGTCCAGAATCGTACTGAAGAAAATTCTTACTTCATTAGGTTTATGCATACCATGTGGCACTAATTTAAGACAACTATAACAAACCATGTTTTTTTTCTGTTAAGCACCAGTCTTCATGTTAGATAAATATTTTTAAAATCAATATTATCTTTTTAAACAGCAATTGCATGTAGAAATGGCTAAGCAGAAGCATTTAACTGACTCAAAGTCACTGGAGTTTTTATAGATAATGGTTGTATTTAATTTTTAAATTTCCAAAATAAATAGCAATTATTTGAGACTTCCCTGTGTCACTTAAATAATCAACAGCCACCACCACCACCGAGATCGCAGTCTGCTAAACCTGCAGGCAGCAGCAGACGTCCTGTCACACCCAGGAGCCTCCTGGCTCATGCAAAACACACCTCCGGCTTCGGAGAGAGGACGCATTCAACTCCCACCGATTCCGCCACTGAAAGTTTTTATCTTTGCCATTTTTAATCACAAGCAAAGCAAAATTCTTTTGATAACTTTGAAAATACGCGTTTTGAAAATAATTTCTGGGGAACGGTCTGAAAATATTTCTAGGAATAAGGAAGCATAATTTTGTTTGTTGTTTTTATGCTAAATAAAATCTCTTTGATCACTACAGTGCAAAGGTTTTTGCATTTTAAGCTTTCCACATTTTCAGTCTGAAAAGAATTTAAGTTGGTCTAAATGTGCTATTTTGGGGGTGAAATCAGAACAAAGACATTAATACATTATTTATCGCTCAAGGTAACAATTTCATTTTTAAATCACATAATAGGATACAGAAAATTCTTGTATTTGTTAGACACAGCCTACTTTTCTTACATTTTTACACTAACCATTTACTGCCTCTGAAGATAGTTTCCTACAGGGAACCAAAAGCAAAATATAGTCTGTGCTGAACACACCTCAACAGCTCCTATGAGTTCTCTACCTCTCCAGAAATAATGCATTGCATTTGGAGCGTTCCCTCACAGGAGACAAACGGGCTTTCATTTTTCTTTCCATTTTTCTTTTCATGGTGTGCACCGTGTTACAAATAAAGGCTAACACCTGGCCCCTTTTATGTGCAGGGCTAACTGACAGCGACCCAGCATGGGGATGGACATAACATACCAGCAATTTTTCAGGGGGCTGCACTCCAAGTGAATGAGAAAGCCAGAAAGTCCATTTCCCAGTACAAGGTACTTACTGGAAAGCTTTACAACAGACACTGGCTTTGCTCACTGCAGCTTAAGGCAGCCCTGGAGCTCGTGATTCTCCTCCACCGAGCCCAACAGCAGAGCCCCGCCGATTTGCTGGGTCAGCCTTGCTGGAACACACCACTAGGTCTTATTACAGGGTTCCTATGGTAACTGAAAGGAGTTCAAAATTCGGTCCAAAAGTCTGACATTACTTGCTTTCTTGAAACAGTAATGTAGTTTACAAATTTTGGCTTCTAATTTAGTCATCAACATGGTTTTAAAAATATGTTCAAAACCACCCCCCTAGTAGTAGTCAAATAACAAAAAGTCCTACTAACCCAGCAATCTAGCTCCAGCTGCAAAGTGGAAAATCAGAAGTCTTGCGAAAAATAACATTACTCTTACACATGTTAAACTTAGCAAACACACTGTGGAAGGATAAATGGAGAACCACCTCAGAATGAAATAAAAATGAGTCAGAGGAGATACATTCCACAATGGACAATGGCTCATCTTTTATGACTTACAACACAACGATGTGATTACTGAATGATAGAAGAAAGATGCAGTTTTACTTAACAAAATTTTGTATCATGAACTAAAGGCAGGTTTCAAGACAAAAGACCAAATTAATTTAATGAATTCCTCTTTAAATGGATCCTTTCTTTAAGCAGATATGTATTTCTACTAAACCACCCCATGTCCCAAAGTATATTCACAGGGAAAAGAGGATCGTTGACTTCTAGCTTTTCATAAAAGCATCGTTCATTATTACACAGCATTAACTTTTGTGAAGAACAAAGCAGAACAAAACATAAAACCACTAATATGAACAAATGTCTAAAATAGGTTTTGATAAAAACCTGTAAATCATTTACATCAGCAACGAAGTGGGCTGCCCATTGGAAAAAGACATTTTATTCTTAGAATCATCTCCTCTTTGGCAGACGCTTAGCTGTAACAATTATGCTGTTTATGAATAAGGCGAGACAGATTACAAGCACCCAGGCTTTCCTTTATGTATTTAATTACATAGCCATATGAAGACTCATTTATGTATTTTTAAAATGTTCTAAAAGTTGTTTTAGATTATTTCTTTGTTCAAAAACTAGTATCATACGTCTCCTCAAGTGCTCAGTGGGGAAATGTCCATTGTACCTAGATGTTTTGGGGAAAGGCGGGCGGTGGGAGGGGATACTCCCTAAGCAGCACTGAAAAATAGGTATTAATTTATAAAAATGCAGGAGCATACCTTCTGGCCGAGAAACAGACTTTTGGTGGACAGGACTGTGAAACCATCTGCAGGAGTCCCCTCTGTTGTACTGTCAGCACTGGCTGATTTGCTCACTTCTCCCTGCTTCTTCTTCCAAAAATACAGTTAATTAGTTAACTCCAGGCTAAGAGAAAAACAGTTTAATTACATCAAAATATACGACACGCCATAAATGCTTCCCAGGTAATAAAACGCCAGTACAAACACTGGCGCTTGGATTTTATCCTTCAGTCTAACTGAAGTGACTGATTAAGCTGCAGGAATCAGTAGGAAAAGAGACCTCAACGTCTGCGTACCTACACCAGCCTTTTCTTGCTTACGACAGTGCACAACTCAGACGACAGCTGTCTTCAATGTTGCAGGAAAACATACAAACAGTCTCAAACTTTTAACAGCTCTCTAATGGCTTGTGTGGAAAAAGACAAATGCATCTAGTTATATGTGTGGGCAGACATTCATTCTAAGCTAAAACCTGACTTATCAGAGTGCAAATTATATCTCTCTGAAGTGAGGTGCTCACAGATTTCACAAAGTTGTTTACGCTTCGAAATCTGTCCGTCCTCAGAGCCAGTGTCAGAAGAATACATCTACTTTCCACCCACCTAGCAGTAGGAAGGGGGCTGAACAATTTTCCCTGTCTTGTTTAACGTGATCACCTTCACCTCCAGTAAAACCGTAGGGGGAGAGGCAGCTCCCCCTCAACCACCGTTCCTTTTTTTCAGCTGTATTACTGAATTAAATGATAGGTTTCACGAATGAATTGATTTACTGAATAAAAAAAGATACTGAGAAACATTTTGAAAAGGATGCTTCATGAAGATATCAAATTGACTGGTGTGGTTATAAACTCCAGTGGTGCCAAAAATAATTTCATATTTTCAGCAAAATTACTACTTATGATTTCATACAAGTATTTGGTGCCTCAGCAACACCCATGCTGAGGCTAAAAAGCACACCTGGAATATTAAGCAAGCCACTGTTCTCCTATTGTCTCTTTCCAACGCACATAAACTAAACCTGTGGCTGAGCAACTCCAATCACTTTGATGCAAGGGTATATCACTGCTTCTAGAAGCTGTAACCATGCTTTACTTTACACAAATGTTTTGAAAATTAGAATTTCATGGGTCCCATTTCAATTCCCCAGGAGTTTACTGTTAGCCAAATACTAATATAGTAGGCAGACAATACAGTTTATTGTGTGGAAGAAAAACAGAACCCCACAACAGACTTCCTGCTTTTGTAATCAAGTAGGGGGAAAAAAATTCCAGATTTAGGGAAATTATTAGTGCATGGTTATTAGTAGTACTGCACTTGAAAAGTCAGCTACTAGGTGTTCTAAGAGACAAAACTAAATTCAGCAGTTCAAAAAACAAAAAAAGCGAAACAATCAAAAGAGTGACCAAGTAAACAGCAACAAACACACAGAGGATGAATACAGAGGCTTTGTTTGACAGAGAAGGCAATTTTTCACATGTATTGTCCATTTCATGTGAAATTCATGTACTTTTCTTCCTACTTTCACAGCCTATTGCTTGAGAGTAGTTGTTTTGCAAAATAAATCGTTGGTTACACATGCACACATCAGAAAGATTCCCTCTCCACCAAACTGAAACTAAAAAAGGAATGTTGTTCTTGGCATAAAAAAAAAAAAAAAAAAGATGTTATTCTTAGCTTCCTAGTATAAGAAAATCATATTTTGATCCTCTTGTTCTTCCCCCTACTGCCACACTTCATTTTGAAGGAGTTTAATTTATTACTAGGAATTAAAAACACCAAGTCTACACATGGAAGAGTCTCACCCATAGCATACTAATAGCAGAGGGGACACTTGTGGGTCTTTAGCTCAGCCAAAGAAATTCTGTGCAGCCACAATACAGTCTCTGATGCTGCAAGAGACTCAGCTACCTGCTTCTACTTCAGAAGGAGTATTTCACACTCCTTGGATTTCATCAAATCAACTAACTAAGAGGAATCTTATATTAAGCTGGTACGAAAAATAAAAAAAACCAAACATTAAAAAACCCCAGCAAACAACAGAAAAATACATCACCTGAAACCAGGGCTATCTGACACGCTAATGGCTGAGGACAGTATTACAACACAAGTGACTCTGGCTGTTGCTTTTCTTCACCATTTACAACTGCAAAAGGCTGCTTTAGTGCGACTTCACTTTTGAAGAAAACACCCAGATTCCCTGTTTCTTGCAGACATACCAGTACCTGAACGAAGTCCAAGCGCGTTCACTCTGCCTAGCCCCACCAGGCACCTGCGCAGTCACAGCAGAGCTACCCCTACAGCTGATCTCGCCTGCTCACCAGTGAGGCGTAACCGGTACAGCCCCCCGACACCCTCTCCAGCCTGTGAGTGCCTAACGACTGCTTTGTTCAAAGAACAGAGTATTTGCAGCCTGCCCGCCTGTCCTGCAGGCCCGCGCCTCTTCTGAGGGTTTTCAGACTTCCAGCCGCACTAGGGAGAGGGCAGCGCTCCCGCAGCGTTTGCTTACGCTGCTACTGAAATCACCTTTGTTAACCACACACGGAACGCCGTCTACCCTATGCGATGTTCCCGACAGCTACTACTAACAAGCTTGCTTGGGTTTAAAATAAACAGATTACTCTACCTTGGATTTCCTTGCCCCTTTCTTGCCGCCTGTTTTCTTTGATACCGTTTTTTTCTGTGACGGAGACTTTGCCTTCTTTGCTGGAGGTGGAGTGATGATGGCTTCCAGTTTTCCTTTTGATCCCCGCTTCTTTGCCAACAGCTCTGGGTGAATATTGGGTAACACTCCACCACTGGCTATGGTGACCCCTTTCAATAGCTAATAATAATAAAAAAAAAGTTGTAGATGACAGATTCCAGCATTTACTCAGCAATAAAGACAAAATGGCATTTACTGCAAACTTTGTACACTGCCTTGAGTTTCAACTGGTTCTTGTACATTTCTCAACACATATTATCCTTGAAGGGAGACATGAAACGTATGAAATGGAGTTGATCATGTACTAAATTTTAACTATAATGGGAGTATGTATTCTTCTTGCACATACGCTTGTTACTGTCAATACCTCTTAGGCTCACACAAGATCTGTTTCTGTGAAGCCATGCGACGAAGACTGTTACCCAGCTACTAGAAAACAACAGCCCCAGACCTGAGGGCTTCGCAGGGCAGCCCGTAGGAGAGGGATGGGACCCCAAAGTCCATGGTATGGGGCTGCAACGGGTACCATGCTGTGGAGAACCCAATATATGTCCCAACTGCTGAATTTTCTTGAAAGTGTATTTTTAAAATAATTAATTTTTTTGTTTAGAAAAAAGAAACTTCAAATGGAGGGTAACATTTATACAAATCTCTATACCTGGAAGTCTTTCTTCAAAAAAATCTTTATGTAGTTGAAGAAAAGCAGATCAATACTCATAAGTGTGCAGTTCATTCAAGCCTTTAAAAGCAGAGGTGAAATATATCATGTTCTGTATTTAAAAGCACTTTAACCCACTTTTTATACATCTAACTGGGACTAATCCACTATTCAGGAGGATACAAACAGTGACAGAGTCCCTCAGGTACTCCCACCTTCTGATTTGTGTTTACTGCTCCCCAGCCACAACTCAGTGAGGCTCCAAGCTTACAAAGGGACGATGAATGGAAAGCATTATCAAATTTCAGACAAAGCCAGAATAAGGTTGGCTTGGGAATTTTTTTTTTTTCTTTCCTGCTCCATCATGATACACAGGTTCGGAAAAATTATCTTTTCAGACGTGTTTTCAGAAAAAAGTATCTTTTCAGACATGTTTTTACAGCACCCCACACAAACGTACATTAATCCTAGCCCGTGCCTCTGGCTGACACCACAACACTGTAATAATAATGCCCAAATTATTTTTGGCTAAGTTAAAGGCATCTTGAAATCTGCAAAGGACACAGACTTGCAAGAGTTCCAGTGCTCTTAATTCTGTGGTCACAACGACAGACTTCAATGCGAACAGGATAGGTCCCCCTGAGTCCTAAGCTGCTTAAGGGGGGGAAACAAAAACAAACAAAAAAAGAGTATCTGTAAGATTTGCTCCATGTCTCTGTAGAGTTTATCACAATGTCCCACTCTTAACAGAATTGGTTGTAATACTGTGAGCAAATGTCATATTACACCCCCATTGCATTTTTCGCCATTTTAAGAGTCCTGAAATACATAATTAAGCCGAGTGCTGTAGTTAGTAACACAGACAGCGTGCTAGTGAGTGAATAAGCTGTTTCCTGGTGGGCTACTCAATAAGCAGAGGTCTTGAGTTACAATTCGGCTATATGGAAAGACAATTTAAAAAGCCCTACAGGAAATCCTGGCCCTCACACAGCGGAGTTTTTTTCTTACCTGATTTAATTCTTCATCATTTGCTACAGCCAACAGGATGTGTCTAGGAGTGACTCGACCCTTCTTGTTGTCCCTTGCTGCATTTCCAGCCAATTCCAGAATTTCCGCTGGGGAAAAAGTAAGCCCCTTTTAATTACATTGAGATCATTAAGAAAAATCACTGTGTTATTTTGCATCCATGCAAAAAGATATCTGAATTATATCATGTTATTCCTAACTGCTGCAGAACAACCTCAACAAACATCTAAGCCTAAAATTATCATTTTCTTTTCATATGTCTAACCACTGAAGGGCGAACGCACACTTGAAGACCTGCAGTCTAAACTATATTTACTTTTTTTGTCCTTTTAAAGCTGTTCCCCTAGATTCTTGACTTCTCAGTGTTCTTCTCCAGGCTGCTCTACGTTCATCTCCTAGGATCCCTCTCCTATCAGGTGACAAGAGTACTAGATGTACAAATGCTATTGTTTTTTTTCTCAAACCTATCATAAATGTGAGTTCTGGCTCACATCACTTCTACTTTTTTATTACTGAAAAAGATGCTATTCTCAGTTTCTCATTTTTAACATTATGGAAGCAGGTAAACACACACCCAAGTCAGGACACTAAAAATACAAACTCTGCTGCTATACTGACTTAATGATTTTTTTCTCTCTTTGACAAGAAGTTTCTGTCCAGAAAAAGCAATTGCTGAATCATGTTTATCTGCT
>Ga0065711_1035639_pt1 | contig 22030 bp, 25 predicted proteins | sample Hoacrofraction12_FD_59098 | JGI IMG/M metagenome (GOLD analysis project Ga0065711, IMG submission 59098) | Hoatzin crop microbial communities from Cojedes, Venezuela - Epithelial fraction 12 v2 (version 2) | ecosystem: Host-associated > Birds > Digestive system > Esophagus > Crop | place... | reverse complement strand
CTCCCCCCGCACACGCGTGGCTCCCCTTCGCCGGCTGCGGGCTTCGCGGGCATCCCCCCCGCGGGCACCGACCTCCTCGGGGGGGGATGCCGGGCGCCCGCGTACCCCAGCAGCCCCGCACAGACCAGGGCCGCAGCCGGGCCACGGCGCCCCGCACCCCGACACCGGGCTTGGGGTGACTGGAAGATGCCGGGAGCCAGAGAATTCCAAAATTTCTCTTCCTTCCCGCAGCGTCTCCTCGGGGTGAAGTTCAGGCTGCCAGACCAGGGCTCGGTGAACTTCACCCCGAGGAGACGCTGCGGAAAGAAGTTTGCAGTGACCGAAAAGCAGGATTTGACCCCAAGCCCCACATAGAACACGCACCGCACTCAACACGGAAAAAAACCCCCAGTCACCCTGGTAAATTCTTCTCCTTCAGGGAATTTCGGCAGCAAATTGCAAACCTTTTTCCTCGCAAACCTCCCGGCTGGCTGGTCTTCCCCGGTTACAGCTGTCTGCTCGTGCTCTCCCTTCTTTTTTTTTCTTTTTGATCAGTTACTAGAACAGCCCAGAGACCCCACAGAAACACAGGAAAATACGGGAACTCCCCTGCTCAATTTGCCGTATCGCCGTGAAGACGTCTGCTTAACACACCTCCCGCTTCTTCTTTCGAGCAAGCCACTCGCCGGCGATTTGCTGCATCTTTTGCGCCGGTGCGTCCGGGCGAACGAGTAAATTAGCCCTCAGAAACGCCTCCATCACAACAGAATCCTCGCTCCTAGCACAGAGCCACGGCTCGTCTGCGAGAGGGGAAAACGAGCGGGGAAAATGAGTGTCCCACGTTTCCGACATTTTCCCCGATTTAAAAATGTTTGGGTGGAAGAACCCAGCTCGAGCCAGCCCAGCTGAGGTTGTGGCTGAGGGCTGTATGGCTGGCTAATTTTGAAGGACGGTAAACTTCCCCAGATTCAAGCATCTGAATTTCACACCTGGAATTTAAAAAAGAGCCTCCAGTCTTTTCAGCAAGAGCGCCATAATTTTCTAATAGCGAAGGTGCTATAATTTTCTCAGCATGGCTTCCGAGTGAAGAGTCAGGGACAGCTTAGGGGAGGAAAACCAGATTGGAGATTTATTCTGTGTTCAAGTGGAACAGCACTGGGCCTGCTGAGCGAACTGTCCCGAGAGGTCCACCCCAGGCAGAAAAACCTTTCCCATGCTGGAGGCCTTGGGATTATGGGATAATGAAAATGCATATTTTTTTCCTGGTAAAGTCAGCCTGTTAATGTCCGGAGATTTCAGTGGAAAATTGAACGACCTCAGATTTTCATAAAATAATTGTTCTGTAAGGTCTGAGACCAAGCATGGTGGCTTTTTGCATAGCTGTAAACTCCTGTAGCTTCTCCAGTACAGTATTCATCACTGTTCCTTTTAGGTATTTTCTCAATGTCCAAGAAAACTTGCACTTAAAGAAGCCCTCTCAAGTGGAAAGCAGTACACAAAGCCTGCTAAGATGCGACCACATGTCCTGGCCAGCCGTACATCTTCCAATGTATTGTTTTCCAGAACGCTGACTCAGCAACAAGGCACATGGCTCGGAGCAGCCCTGATGGCACAAAGGAAAACTTCAGGCTGACCAGAGCTTCAAGCACCACCCCTCGCTGGCAGAAGGGAGACCACCACCAAGTTTTGCTTTCAACATGTCAGCTGTGAGAGAAACCCCCTGAGAAAGGAAGACAAACAGCCAGAGACCAACAGGGAGTTTCTCTGTGGGCAGATGAAAAAAGCAAAGCTCTCTCTCAGTGGGTCCAGCATTGCTCACAGCCAGCAAAGCTGCCCAGTTCCCGAGGCTGCTAGTGCCAAACAGTGCCTTTTACTCCAGGGGACTTAAGAAAAACAACGGGAAAGAACACGGCACCTTCTATCAGTTATGCTCCACGCTGTGTGGTTGAGCAAACCTTAGCTTCCACCTCCAGCGCATGGATCTCCTCCTGGGCCACAGTCCCCGGTGTTCTGGGCCGTCGTCCAGTCCCTGTCAGGATGCCAGCTTCACCCATGGTGTCACAGCTGGTAGATCTTTCGGGTGGAAGTGTGGTGGCACCATCTGTGCTGCAACTGCATCGTACGCAGCAAGAATAAACGCACCGGTGATGGAGCCCGGGGCAGCCAGTGCTGGCACCTGCCGCCTGCCTGGCCAAAAAGCAACGGGCCGTCCTCCAGCAGGCTCTCAGGGATGTCAAGACCTGCTGCCACGCAACGAGCCACCCCGGTCAATGCACACAGCCCCGGAAATTGCCTCTCTGTGCACTGCAGAACCTTCTCCTACTCCAGACGTTGGCGGCTTTGTTTGCGGTGCCCCTTCTCTGCCCCAGCCCTCCCCGTCTTGCCGGAGCAGATGTGCCTGCTGCCCCCAGCAGCGCCTGTCCCCCACCCCCGGGACGTCTCCTGGCTCTTGGGGAGATTGTGGCCACCCTGACACTCCCTCTTGCTGTAGGAGGAGAACATCCCTGGGGCCATAGGTGCCCCTTTTGTTCAGAACAACACCGTAAGATCCACCTCCAAAACCCCCTCAAAATCTAGCCCTCCTTTCCTGGGAAGAGCAGATTAAAAGCATCAGCCATGAAGAACAAAACCCTAACGTGGTCTCTTAACCACCCTCCACTGGAGTTACCCCCCTCGCTGACATCTGGAGGCCCAAAGTATGATCTCTGTAGAACCCATCTACCTTGTAGGACTGGAACGAAGGCCTAAATCACTAACACAACCCCGTGTGTAGGCAGCAGCCCCCCGTCCTGCCCCGGCTACTGCGACGGGTTGCAAATCAGTATGCCAGCCAGCGACAGGCACCGCTGTTCCTTTGCTCGGGGGGCTCTGTCAAAGGGGGAGCTCGGTTCTCCGCACCCAAGAGCAACAGTGGCTGTTAAGAAATCGCAGGATAATAGCCCTTTTGATGGATGCTCGGCTTGTGCTTTGGGATGTAGCGGTCGTGGTGGCTGGGAAGGGGGAGGGTGCACAGAGGCGTATGACAGTGCCAATAACAAGCGGGCTTTGTGTGCCATGGCCAGAGGCTCCCACAGCTGCTCCAGTCCCCTCTCCCGCTTGAGGTAGTTGGGGCGGGAGAAGAGGCTACAAAAGCTCAAGCAAACGAGCACAACACAGATAAGATTTTTCTGATTTAGTCTCTGCCTCTCTTTAAAAAGTGAAACTGTGGCAAGGCATCTCCTCCTGCTATTCAGGCAGGGGGTCTGGAGAGGAGAGACTGCTCCGGGCTGGTGGTGTGGCTGCTGCAGTGCCTCCTGGACAGGGAATGCCCTCGAGCATGTCCGTCCAGTTTGTTTCCTTACCCCGTGTAGCTGGTCAATCTTGCAGTCCATGCTGGCCAAGGCCCTCATCTGCTTCTTGCCGTCATTCTGAGGGCCTTGGTGGTGCTGACGTGGAGCCTGGTCGCAACCTAAAGCATCCCCCCAGGAGAGGGCAGGGCAAGTCATCAGCTCCAAGCCAGCCTGTCCCAGTGACTGGTGCAAGAAAAGGAACGAGCCTGGGAGCGGGCACCGTGGCACAGGGAGGACCACCGGGCCACACAGCGTCTATCTGATACTAACTCTATGTATCCCTGGCTTTACTCCACCTGTCATCACTTAATGACAGTGTTTTTCTCCTATGATGCATATTCTCGGTGGATGGGGAGATAGTGGTGATGGCAGCTGGCTACAGATTGCCAAAAAAAAATACTCCGCCCCCCAAAAAAAACCCCAAGCAGAAAAACCCCACCCCAAAACCCACACACACTTTGCTTCTGTAATCCCTGTCCCAACAGGACACAAGCACAGCCTCCCAGCCGGCATGTGTGGTTGCTCTTATTCAGCTTTGAACAGCTGGGAGATTTGGAGATGGGATTAGCTAACACAATCCAGGCTCAATTAGCAAAGGAAGCATGGAGATTCCAGCTCCCATCGGGACAGATGTGGGCAGGACCCCTCCAGAGGGGTTAATCACAGGGCAACCTGCACTTCATCCACAAATACCCTCTGCCTGCGTCCCCCCATCCCACCCACGGCTGCCGTTGGAGTGGGAACGCTTGCCATTGCCAAATGCTCTCTTACCCCCTGGACCCAGCTGAAACCCGCTTTCCTGCCCATGGGCTGGGAGAGGGAAGGACTAACCGCAGCGGGGAGGGAGAGCAGGCGTGCACGCAGGTGCAGAAAGCTGGCAGGGAAACAAAGGGAGATCGCAGGAGCAGATACGGGCGCATGCAGGCTACAGTGCTTGTCAGCACAGCTTTCTATGAGCAAGACCAAAGGCAAGGGGGGGGAGGTGAAGAGGACGGTTTCTCGTTGATGGGGAGATGCTAAGATGCATCAGCAATGGGACGTCAGTGCTTCGTTTGAAACCTGGACCCCTGGGCAGGGCTTTTGTTATCACAAATGCTCTCTGCTCGGCCAACTGGGAAAAGCACTGGGCTCACTGGCTGCTGGGGCATCCTTCAGGACAGGCTTTCAAGCACTCCTGGCCACCTTGGGATGAAGTAGGGCCCACATCTCTAAAAAGCTCAGTGGGCAGTGGCTTCCAAACTTCTCCCCACGCCAGTTCCCTTGAAAAGCTGAACCAAACCTGTGTGGATGCCTGACGAGCATCCCCAGCCTCAGTTGGTTCCTCATTTCCAAAAGCTGACATCAAATCTGTCATCTGCCTTTTCGGGGCATATTAAAGACACATCGCCCCTCACGCTGAGACACAGAGGCTCCCTTGCCAGAGACAGGCCTCCGCTTGCAGAGCTGGTGAACCGGTTCCCAGGATGCAAGTTGCATGGGCAAGCTCTCCCACGCACGGATGGGTTTCACATAGCCCTCTTGGAGACTGGCTGCTAAACGCCAGCTCTCTGTGGAAAGCAGATGGACTTGGAAAGGATGGGGGGGCCCCAAGGCAGTCATTGCTTTGGAAAAGGTTGCTCTTGAAGCCAGGGCTGAGGAATGCCAAAAGGCAAGATGTTAACTGATTTTCCCTTCTCTAAAGGCGGGAGTCAGGAATCAGACCAGTGAAGGGTGGTGAGGGACAGGGCTTGGACCAGGCAAAGCGACTGGCATGGGAGATGCAGTGAGCCAGACTTGCTTTCGCAGCCTTCCTCAAATAGGGAAGCAAAACTCTTGCAGAGCAACCTAATCGTCCTTGACCAGTGCCAGGAGAATTCAAATAAATGTCAAACACCTTCCCAGGTGCCAGCTTGGGAAACAAACCCACCAGCCTCTTCCCAGTCCAGTTGCTGGGATTCTCACAGACGAAGCAGTAGCCGCCAGCACTGTGGAGAAGATCTGTGGGGGTCAGCAAACACCACCTGGTCTTGTGCCAGAGTACCCCAGGGTCTGATGCTCCCCCCGCACCCAGAAGGCATAGCTAGGTCTGGAAAAGCCATCACCACAGAAGGAGCAGACACACAGACACGAGGCACCACGGGAGAGCACACCGCTGGTATCTGCCTCTTTCCAATCAGACTGGCTTTTTTCCTCCCTCCTCAGCGGTGTTTGGTGTTTACAGGCACTGGGAAACATTTGCTCCTTGCACTCCTTCCAATGGAGCGTGGGAAAAGCTCTCACCCGAAGCAAAAAAAACACGGGAATTTGCTTTCAAGTCTATTCTTCTCACTCTCTTTCTCTCCAAGTGAAAAGCCCTGAGCTGGCTTTTTTTCTCTGCGAGGCAAGTTTTCTGGCCAAGGCAAACTGGTGTTTGTCTCTCCTGCTGTCAGCGGAGTGACAGGCATCAGTACAAGCTGAGGGGCATGGCAGTGGCAAATCAGCCAGGACGGAGGGAGTGGTAGCAGGGCAGACAGGGCCTGTGTCCACCTTCGCCCCCCCTTTTAGGTCAGGAAAACAGAACATTTCAGCTTCAGTAGAAAGAAATAAGGGCTTGTTTGGGGGGGCATTTTACTCCCAGAGGATACAGAGAGCCCTCGGTTTGGTGCTCGGCTCACTGAGGCAGGCAAAGAAGAAAGGAAAATTAGCATGAAAAAAAAAATGGAAGCCCTGCTCACTGGCTCTGGGGTGAATAGGTAGTGAGCAGAAATACAAAAGCATCCTCCCCTGTCAGGAGCAGCACCAGGGTTTCTCCCACCCCTCACCCAGCTGCTGTGTGCTGGATCTGTCCGATGAAGGCAGCCCCTGCACCGGCACCTGGCGCAGGCAAGCGTTGAGTGCCGTCAGCCCCGCGTGCCCAGAGCTCCCGGGGCTGGGCGCCCAGCGGCTCCGTCCTCACCGGCACCTCAGTCTCCAGAGAGCTGGCAGCAGGAGGAGGCTTCCCATCCCAGCAGCCCACATCTGCCTCCACTCTGGGCTTCTCCACCTGGTCCAGGAGGCTTCAGGTGGCCTGTTTGCAGCAAGGCTAGGGTGATGCAGGGAGGCAGGGAACACTGAAGCAGAAGAAAGAGGCAAAGTCATGCAATTCCTTGCCCGGGGGACCACTCCTTCTTCACAAAATAAGGCTGAGGGACCCAGCAGGAGTCTGCAGAACCCACAGGACAGTGACAAACCTGGAGAAAAAGGAGCCCTCAGGGAGATGGCCTCTCTCTACACCCAAGGATGCTGCTAGGAGGGGAAGAAAGCTACACTTGTCCCCATGAGTCCCCCCACAGTCCTCTCTCCAGTATTACAGGTCAACCCTGGGACAAGCAAAAAGACAACTGTAACCCCTGATATGACCCAAGAGACCTACTCTACGTCCAGACCAAAGAGGGAGGAATACCCTCTATACCCAGAGGTCGAAGGCAGATCTCACGGGCTTCCAAACTCCATCCTGCAAATAACCTGATGCCCCCAGCACAATATCTCCTGTGCGAAACTCCCTCCCCAAGAGGTGCCTAAGGTGAGCAGCTGCGGAGGTAGCCAGATCCAGGAGGAGATGTTTGCCTTCTCCATCTTCCCCCCCTCCCCACACCCTCTCTTTAATTGTTTGCGCATCAAGAAACGACTTGCCGCGTTGCAGCCTCCCAAAGGGAAGCAGGCACTGAACTCGTAACCTGAAACTGCCTCTCAGGGAGACAGCCAGCACCCACCTCCCTCCGCTCCCACCTCCTCTCCCCGGGCTCATCCCCGCCTGAGCAGCAGCCATGTCCTCCCTTCGCTCCGCTCTTCAGCAGCTACACCCTTCGCTGTTAATGAGCACAGAGGAAAAACAAGCACAGAGCTGCCATTCAGTGCCTCTCTCAGACACCAAGACATCTCTGTGCATTAACAATCCCTTTCAAAAGCCCTCTTCCTTGCACACATCTCCCCCCGCCCCCAGCCCCCAATGCTTTTCAGGAGTGACTGCGATTCATCTGAGGTGCGAAACAGCACGGTAAAATTTTAATACAGCCTGAACATGATGTGAGAGCGTTCAACCGTCTTTCATGCAGCTTGCCTGTCTCCAGCAACTGCTTTGAAGGCAAGATCGCTTCAGCACTGCGTGAAGAGCTTCAAAGAGAATATTTGGGACTGATTTTGACACAACTTGGAGAAAGCAGGAAGCCTCTGAACACAGTTCCCTCAAAGGGTGAGAGCCAGCAAAGGAACATGCTGGCTGTTACCATGCCTCCCTGCCGAGGGTTGGTCCAGCTGCGCTGTACAGGAGGGCCTGGGAGGACCAGAGCTGCGAGTACCTGTAGGATACCAACCGGTCCTCATCTCCACAGACTCCTGCGGGGAAGAGATTTCCCAGTGGACTGGTGGTGATATAACAGCCCTGGGACCGATGGTCTGCCCCCAGCTGTGATCTCAAGGGCTGGGAAGCAGGGGAGAGTTCTCCACGCCCCAGGGTACGTGTGTTGATAGGAAAAGTACGTAAATAAGGCAAAACACTTGGGTTAGCCCAAACAGAAAGAGATAGTGATAGCACCTAAGGACTCCTCTACAGCCAGCAAACAACAGGGAAACAAAAACAGTGTCCCAGAAAGTGGGGCTAAGAGATGAGTGAAAAACAGCACAGGCAGAGGGTACTTCCCAAGGCAGGGGTTGGAAGACTCCACGAGCTCAGCTATGAACTTCGCTGCTTTTCAGTGTCACACACTGTTCCTTGGCTCCCTGGGCCTCTCCAGCACAGCACTGCCTTCACACAGGGAAATGCTCTGGCCCTGGAGACCTTTGACCTCAACTTGGGAACGTCAAAGGCCAAAGCAAGAAGCTGAGCTCCACATCTCCAGGTGCCCTGCCACAGGGCAGCTGGCAGCTCCTGGTGATCTTGTATTGTCTCTGCTCCCACACCACAGGCAGAACATCAACCAAAAGCACCTTGTCCTGAGTAGCAGGGATCTGCTTCAGTACTGAGCAGCTCTCACAGCTCCTTCCCAGATCATCCCTTCCCATTTACCTGCCAAACTGGCCCCAGTAGTACACGTCAGCCCAGGGCTGCTGGAAGGATGGTGGGAAGGTGAAGGTTGCAACCCTGCATATCCTGTGCCATCAAGAAAGGGAGGATGAAGCCACTGAGAAGAGGGTAGGTTTCAGCTGGTAAAACCCCTGGGGGTACTGCAGCATTTGGCTTTTCTCTGCAAATTATGCAATGAGCCAAAGTAATTTGCCTCCTGGGCCACTGCAAAGAGAACTCAGAAAGGTAGGAGTGCCTTTTTTTTAAATTTAAAAGCAAGTCACAACACAGGCTCATATGGGCTAGGAAGCACTTGGGCAGCAAGGCCATGGAGGACAGGGACAGCAGCCCTCACGCTTTGGAGGAAAGGACCCTCTCGACATCAAGGCAAGGCAGCCTCAGTAACTGTAGTGTGGTTGTCTGGGAGAGTTCAGGGCAGCTGGCCTCTACTGCCCTGCAGAGACAAGCCTGAAAGGACCCCAAAGTGCGCAGACCTGCACAGGGTTGAAGGGAGCACAACCACCTGAGCCCTAGGTTTACATGAAGATGGTGCAATTTTTGAAGGTCTTTTGGCATCTGGAGCTACCTATGGAGAGGAATCAACCTGGTATCAACCTCAGGGTCACTTGTCACTCCAAAAGAGACCGTTCCCCTTCCCAGGGCTACACTCACGACCAGTTTTCCCTGCAGAAACATCTTCACTTAGCAGAACTAGCATCTGTGCTGACACATCCCGAGCATTTGCAGTTTTTCAGAGAAGAGCAGCTGAAGCACTTGGCCTGGCTGTTTGGGAGCAACAAGTGCAGAGAACACCCGGGCTGCACATAGCCTGAGAAATCCCAAAGTGGAGTTATTTTGGGGAAAAACAGTGGATTTCAAAGCTGAGCTGTATTTTCCAGAGATTCAGCAGACACATCTCCTAAGACAACTTTTGAAATGAGAGCTCTCCAAGTCAACTGGGAAGTGAAAAAGGCATGCGTACCAACCTTTCATCAGAGTTACCCCAGAGAGGGAGCAGAGGCATCATCTCACCTGCAGCAGGGCTGTTGAAATGCAGACATCAGCTACTCAGCCTCCAGCAGGACTGTGCCACCCCTAGAACCATACCAGCAGGGTGCCCGGGCTGAGGATGAAGCTTCTTATGCCCAGTTCATGCTCTCTCAGCTGCAGGAAGACGCAATACGGTGACCTATCTGCTTTCTGGAGGTCTGCTGCTCCTAAAAGGTTCCTCACAGGAGAATGGAGACAACTGAATGCAAACCACGTCTACACAATTTAAGAAAACAGCAAAACTCAATTAGCTAATGGGCACACTTAATGTTGGCTGACACACCCATGAGCATAGGCATGTCTGCAAGGAAACGTCAGAGTTTCTATGTGCTCACACCCCTTATATTTCAAAGCCACCTTCTGAACTAGGAATGACAGGGGAGAGAAAAAGCAACCAGCAGTTCTGTGAGGGAGCAACAGACAGGACAGCTGAGCAAAGGCTGGTGTGACAGGAAGGGATCACAAAATCAACAAAATGGGGCTTAAGCACAGTCACCGTCAGCACTTGCACATAAGGAAGGAATTGCCTACAAGCCACCATTGTGGAGAAATCCCCCAGATCCTCCCCCGGAACTCAGCACGCCGGGGAGCCTCTCTAATTTGTCTGTACACTAATGCATGCAGGAGGGGGAATAAACATGAGGAACTGGAGATCTGTGTGCAGTTGCAGGGCTGCGATCTTGTGGTGGGATGGCTCCCTTGACAGGCTCTTCAGGAAGGACAGGATGGGAAGCTGAGGAGGGGGAGTTGCCCTTCATGTGAGCGAGCAACTGGAGTGTGTGGAGCTCTCCCTGGGGATGGATAAGGAACCAGCTGAGAGCTTATGGGCTATGATTAAAGGGAGAACAGGTAAAGGTGATGTTATTGTAGTGAGTGTCTGCTATAGGCCACCTGACCTGGAAGAAAGTGGATGAGGCCCTCTAGAGAAAGGAGCAGTCTCATGTTCACAGGCCCTGGTGTCCTCACGGGGGACTTCAACCACCCTGATACATGCTGGAGGGACAGCATAGCAGGACATAAACAATCCAGGAGGTTCCTGGAGCGCACTGATCATAAATTCCTCCTCCAAGTGACAGAGAAGCCAACGAGGAGGACTACTCTGCTGGACCTCATACTCATCAACAAGTAAGGGCTCATTGTGAATGTGAAGATCAAAGGCAGCCTTCACTTCAGTGACCTTGAGATAGTGGAGTTCATGATCCTGAGGGGAGGGAGGAGGATGGGAAGCAAGCTCACAAGCCTGGACTTCAGGAGAGCAGACTTTGGCCTCTTCCAAGATCTGCTTGCAAGAGTCCCATGGAATAAAGCCCCTGGAGGGAATGCGGGGTGGGGGAGGAGGGCGGGCAAAAAAGGTGGTTAATATTCAAGGATCATCTCATCCAAGCTCAGGAGAGCTCCATCCCAACAAATACAAAGCCAGGCAAAAATGCCAGGAGGTCTGTGTGTATGAACAAGTTGCTTCTGTCCAAACTCAGACACAGAAAGGAGGCATACAGAGGGTGGAAGCAAGGATGGGCAACCTGAGGGGAATACAGAAATGTTGTCCAAGAATCTCTGGCCAGATTCAGTTTCAGTTGGGCTTTAGCTTTCCTAACTCCAGAGAGCGATGTGGAATGAAAACCGCCCGAATGGCCAGGCTGGGGAAGTGGGCTGACAGCAAAAGAAGTTCAGTGACTTCATCAAGTTCAACAAAGAGAAGTGGAAAGTCATGCACCTGGCGAGGAACAACTCTAGGCACCAGTACATGTTGTGGACCACCCAGATGGAAAGCAGCTTGGCAGGAAAGGACCTCGGGGTCCTGCTGGACACCAAGTTGAGCATGAGCCACCAATGTGCTGTTGCAGAAAAGGCTAACGGTACCCTGGGCTGCATTAGGAGGAGTGCTGCCAGCAGGTGGAGGGTAGCGATCCTTCCCTCTGCTCAGCACCGGTGAGGCCACACCTGGAGTGCTGTGTCCAATTCTGGGCTCACCAGTACGAGACAGACACAGACATACTGGAGAAAGTCCCACAAAGGGTCATGAAGATGATGAGGAAACTGCAACAACTCTCCTACAAGGAAGGGCTGCAAGAGCTGGGATTGTTCAGCCTGGAGAAGGGAAGACTCAGGGAGGATCTCATCCATGTGTACAGATACCTGCAGGGAGGGTGTAAAGAGGCTCTTTTCAGTGGTGCCCAGTGACGAGACCAGAGGCAATGGGCACAAACTGAAATTCCAGGGTACTGTGCCGGGCCGTAATGTGCAACAGGTACAGCACCCTGGCATCAGTACCAACTGGCTTTTGGAGCAGCGCAGAAAAAAACCGCAGAGGGGTGGGAAGATACACAGTATGTTTCTGTCCTATCCCCTTTCCCAGCGGCTGTTTTTGCTGAGATAAGATTTGACCTCTCAAGAGCAGCATCAGACAAACCCAGTCCCCCTTGGTATTTTATCACTGGGCAATGATTTATGGAGCAGTCTAGGAGAAACCCCAGCCAAGGTAGAGAAAAACCAGTCTCAGAACTGAATCCTGTTTGGCTTTGCAGCTGTAGCTGACATAAAGTTGAATATCTCTGAAAGATCAGCCCTGCAAAGTCAAGCCTGCTGGCACATTATCAGGCTGCAGGCACTAGTCACTGAGTAAAATTCTGTCTGGTTTTGTGCCAGAGAAACTCATAACCAAAAGGGAACCTCTGCCATAAAAATCCCCTACCTTCTCTAAAAATGAGCATTGGGGATGGGTACTGGTCTCTTCCTGAGTGGAAGGGAAAGCCTTGGTCCCTGTATGAGGTTTACAGCTGCTGATCTTATCTTCTAGCTATGTGGGCCTTTGTCCCTCATTGAGATGGGCCAAAATATATCCAGGAGTGGCTGCATATATTGTGGGTAGAAAATTTTCAGAGCAGCTGAGAGCTGGAATTTGTGTTCTGAGTAAGATGAGCTCCTACAGCATGAGTTAGCGGATGTTTTAGGTGATTCATTGTCTTCTGATAACTGCCCAGCTCCGAGGCATGCGAAAACAAGGTAGGTCTGAGTGAATCAGAGGGCTGAGGGAAGAGTATTGGCAGTAGTTAGCAAAGACTTGCACATGTTTATTCAGGGACCAACCTGTAAACTACCACAGTTTTTCAAGGTCTGCAGTGAACTTCCTGGAAAAACTGGGTCTTCTTAGCTGCCAGATTTGGGGTGTGCCTTGGGTGTGAGCCCCTTGCTCCATCCTCCAAAGGCAGGCGCTGTCGTGATAGGCCAGAATAGCCAGGCTGAGCCATCTATATGTGGCAACTCCTGCCCACCCTCCAAACACATCTCCAGTAAGTCCTCTGTGCCAGGCAGCAAGAGATGAGGTCTCACTGGTGCTGCCTGGATGATCCTGGGTGTCTCCAAAAGATGGGAGCACCTTTTCTTCCATCTTCTGCTGGCCTCCAGGACACATCTCCAGATTCTTTGGCCTTGGTTTCTCCACCAGGCACCTAAGCTACAATAACGTGCTTCTCTCTACAACTGCCAAGAGTATTTGACATGTGAGTACCCACAGGTTACTTTGGAGAGGCCAGATGAATGACAAAGTCTGGAGAATGAAGGAAGGAGCAAGGAACTCAGTGCCACCTCCTACCTACATCACCGCTAGCTTCTCACTTTAAACCAGAGGTCAAGCATTTGTCACGGAAGGAAAAGGAGCAGAAAACACAGAGGACTTTGCAATGCAGCTCAGTGGCCTTGCATACATCGCAGGGCAAACTTTGTAATTATACCTTATCCTAATTACTGTTGCACCAGCAAAACAACAGAACAGGCACCAGCACCCAGGGCACCCAGGGAAGTCCTGGCCATGGGAAAGGATGCAAGCATTCCCAGCCCTAGCTATTAAATCCCAAATTCTGGTGCTCAGGAAGCTCAGCAACAAGCTTGCAAGTTGAGACATTTCAGCAAGGTTATCTCAAATGCAGCAGCAGGCCTGAGCAAGGAACGCAAGGTCGGCTCTTCTGTATGCGCTGCGTTTCCATTGTACATACAAGTAATATGGGGCCACTTAGCAGGACACTAACACCAGGCCAAAGGAAAAGAAAGGACTGCTGTGTCCAAGTGCAATGCAGATGTGCTCCTCATGCAGTGGAATAACCCAGCTTTGGTACATGTTGAATATTTTCCTTTGCAGACCCATGGCAGCACTGTCTGGAAAAGCCCTCCACAGCCTCTGGTCCAACCTCTTGAAGCAAGCCTATTGCCAGCACTGATGCAGGCCAGCCAGATTTGTCTAACCAACACCCAGAAACCCCCAAGGGTGGCAAGCCACAGTCACTCTGAGGACCCATCCCAGGGAGATTTTTTTCCTAATGTGCAGGCTGAAATCCCAGTGCTGCAGGAGCAATTCCTTGTAAAAAGCTTTTTAGAAAAGGGAGGGGAGAGGAAAAGAGGAGAGCAGAGGAAAAATCTGAGAATTAGGAAAGCTCAAATGTTTGCAAGTGGCCTTAGACTGAATCAGCTAGCTCTGTGCCCAGTGTTTGCCTTGCCAATGACTGCTTACCAGTGAGCAGATAGCTTATGTGTTGCAAAGCTAGTGATGGACATGAGAAGCAACTGTAGGAGGGTGAAGAGGAAGGACCAAGGGGTGGGGTGAGACCATCACTCTTCTTCGTTTGAGGAAAGTAAATGGAAGAAACTGATGACTCTGCTGCCTTTCTTGCGTTGACCTTGCACATAGAAGTTAAATCTAGAGGTGCATAACTCACTAAAGGGATCAGCTACCTTCCACAAACCACCAAGATAAAGAAAAATGACTAGCTGAGACTTTGCAGTCTCTCTCTTAGGCACCTACAGCCAAGCCCTTGCCCCGGCGTTTCACCATGACGATGAACAGAAAAGGGGTCGGGAAATGGGCCAGGATTGCGAAAGAAGAGGTTCACGAACTTTCAGCTAGGTGAAATGTATATGAGCTACAGCAACTCTCATTATCAGAGGAGGAGCCATCTCCAGTTCCCAAGCCAGGCTCTCCAAGAACTGCTGGAGGGCTGGAGCAGAATGAAAGAAACGGCAAAGAACGAGCGCAGCATCCTGTTTAAAAGGCTTGAAGTCAAGTATAGATCCATAATTCAGTGCCTGGAAAACCGACCTGCACAAAGGATTAATTCAGAGGCACCAAGGGGCTAACATGGGGGCCGAGAAGCAGACAACTGGGATTTCTTAAGAACTATTTTATACCAAACCATTTTAATTTCCTCTCTCAGAGATTTGGCTGATAAAGGGGAAGCAGCAGATGTGACAATTTTGACCTCCACAGAAGACTTTGTGTTATCCCATTCAGACTTCTTTTCAGAAAGGGAAATACCATCTACATGAAAGATGCATGTAAAATTGGTGTAAAAATAGCACCTTGATCTGGTGACAAGAGCTATTGGTGGCTTATGTCAGACTAGAAGGACATACACAGAAAGGAACAGCAAGAAAATGGTCCTGTCTTTGGTATTATTCAATGCTTCCATACTGTGGGCTACAAGCCACGCTACGGTGCCTTAGAAACATTGTGGATAATTTTAAAGAAAACGACACCAGAGAAATGCCAGAAAGTAGGTTCATCAGATGACCTTAAAGGCCTGGCAAAGACAGGATTTGACATCAGTCAGATGAAATTCAGTCAAGTCAGGTGTGAAACGCTTTGAAATCAGATCAGTCCAACCCAAGGAAAGAATGGGACGTGGGATGAAACAGGCCACAAACTGGGCAGGGAATCATAGAATCATAGAATGCTTTGGGTTGGAAGGGACCTTTAGAGGTCATCTAGCCCAGCCGCCCCTGCAGTGAGCAGGGAAGCATGCTGGAAGCAAGCCTTCCTCTGGTGGTGCAGAGGAGGACACGTCACACACTTTAACGATGTTTGCAGCTCTATTCCCATCACTGAATAAGTGTCAGGGACCAAATAGGTGCCACAGAGGGATTCCTATTCAGGGGATGGACGCAGTTCACCCTAGCTTTACCCTGCCCATGACTGCTGTGTCTACCTGCTCTCTCCTTCCTGCACAAGCGACTGGCCGAGGCAAGGGTGATGGGGACAGGCAGCTAGCCAGGGCCAGCTGCGCCCATTACAGCTTAGCCTTAACGGAGCTCCACCAGGCTGGGAACAGTGTTGCATACCAAGTTTCCATGTGGCCCACAGCTCATGCCTGCTTTGAGAGGGAGCTGATTCCCGAGGGATGCTGTGGCCAGTGAGCAGCAGCCTGCCCTGGACACTCCCAGAGAAGGGCAGACCTGCAGCCAGCCACAAACACCCGGCCACCACAGCCAGACCAGTGAGAAAGTCCCATCTGAGTGGGGCACAGGCCAATACCACCAGCAGAAACCTCTGCTATCTCCCAGGGCAAGAACAATCAGGCCACCCCATCCTGGAGGCAAGACCACCATCTTGCAGCCCTCCATAGTTTCTCAGGTGCCCAAAATCCCATCCATCCATACGACAGCTTCCCACTGTCACCAGTATCAAGCCCCCAGCTTCTGAGTGAGGGCACCCAGTACATCCCAGGGCCAACCAGCAGGCAATCCTGTGCCTCACGTGAGCAGCAAGTCCTGCCAGGCTCTTCATATAGGCTGTGGCACACTGGGCATCCTTCTGCGAGTCAAGCAGCCTCTGGGTGCTTTGAAGCAGCCTGGCATTTTAGGAAGAGAGAGGACTTCTGTGACATTTCATGAAGAGCTTTCTCACCCTGATGATTTAGCAGCAGCCTTTGAAATTCAGCAGCGAAAAGTCCTGCAGGTAGGGCTACCAGTGATGCTGTTTACGCAGTAAATTTTCATTATGACAGGATAGGAACCATGGTGAATGATGATATTCCTCCTCACACACTCTCCCCTGCCACAGCCCATGGCTTTTCAGCCAAGCACGTGTCTTTGAACATTCAGATGACAGGTGCAGGCAGCACACACCGCTTTGGGATTGCAGCGGTTGCCTGTTGTCCTCCCCGAAGGGACCAAGGCTAGAAAGAAGCAGATGCTGGCAGCACTGCAGGGCACAGGTCTAGAGGAGTGGGTTTTTTTAGCTTGGCATAGAAGGAAAGACACAAGGTACCCAAGACTAATCCTGCTCTGCTTGTTACCTGTGCTTCACATTCTCTGTGGCTGGTGATTTCACTGGACATTCCATGCCAAAATCAATTAGCTTTGTCTTCTCCACTGATGTACTGACTGCCTCAAAAGTATCTGTTGATGGTATCAGGCACATTGAAGGTAGGCTATACTGCATGGATCTGACACCTTGCCAAGAAGAAAAGTATTTTCCTTTCATTTGCAAGATTTCTCTGATTAACCTGGAAGAGTTCCTGTGCTTTCCTTCAAAGGGAGCAGGATCCTCCTCCGGAGCAAAACTGGCGAGTCTGTTCACCAGCAAGCAAAAATGGAGGGAGACGCAACAATCCTTCCATCTAAAATGTCCACACAGTTCACAAATACAGTGGGGGAATTTCCTGCTGTCAAGACAGATCTCATCCCACCAAAGTTCTCATCCTGTCCACTATCAGAATAAAATACCCATAGACTAGAAGTCCCACTGTTCCTCAGCCCCCAGAACAGGCATGGGACACAGCTGTCTGCCGCCTTGGGCATTCTCTAGACGAAAGGTTTAAGGAGGTCTTTTCTCCTGCGGCCTCGGCCATACGTCCAGTGGTTTGACCCACAGAGCTGACCGAACTGCTAGAAAATACATAAAGGCACAGTCATAAGCCATGTACACTTTGCTTTCAGGCCTTTCAGCCCAACGAGAGACCGAAGTACGTGCAGATGAGTCACATTTACAGTAACTAGATGAACCACATCGTGAAGCACTGCTTTCGCCTTGCCAGTTGCAACATGCTCTGCACCCACGGGCATTGGCATTGCCCTTTAGCTCCCAAGCTCTGTGGCCCAGGAACTGGACAAACATGCACCTTTCACAGACAGACACAGCTTCAACCACTCTATTCTCTGTGTCTGAAAAGGTCTGCACCTCCGAAACCCAGCACGAGATCTTCATGTCCAAACCACTCTCAACTGTTTCAGGATTGAATCCGACACAAATAGATACAGCTACAAAAATGCTTATTATATTGTTCTCTGAACTGAAAGCAAAAAATCAGAAGCAGCACTGGGCAATCTGGTAAGCCCAAGTGCAGCAGTTTGGAAGTGAGGGAGTTTAACAGATGAGTAAATACCCGGGGGGCATCTAATAAGGCTTTCAACAACTCATTCCCAGGATCTAGCCTGAATAGTGTTCAGAGCCACAGCTGGGCTGCAGAAACAGAGCAGGAACAACCTCAGCGCTCGCTGACGGATTTACTGCTCCCTGCAGGCGCTGCAGGATGCTGCCGCCGAATTGCACGGGTGTATGCGGCTCCCGCACGCTGAGCTTTGAGCGGGGGGCCAGCCAAGACTCCCGCGGGCTGCAGGCCTGAGTGCGATAAGCCACCGCTGGGTCACAGCCCCGGAGCGGGACCTGCCAGCACGGGGCTTGCAAGCCCTTGCACACCCAGCACACCCCCTGGTCTCTGATAACCCCTCTAAAATGCGTCCTCGGGGGCTGCCGTCGCCGCCACGGCTGGTCTGGAGGGTGGCAGGTCAACGGGCAAATGGAAGGCTGAGAAATCTGCTCGCAGAAGTCACACCCTGAAGGCTGGAGAGCTGGGGCAGGGAGCTGCACGCTGGGTGCCAACCGCCGCTGCCTGTGCTCTGGGGAGGACGCACAGACGTCTGTTCCACATTCAGCTGGCGGGGAGGACTGCAGACCCTGTCTTGCCTGGGGACTCGTCCTTGGCATCCCGGCGGGCACACAGACAGCGGTGGGAGCTGGTCTGAGAGCAGCCCATTGCAACTGCAGCTGTTTGCACAACGCAGAGCATCTCCTGGCTGCACTCACGTGCTGCCTGGGCTGTGGCTGGAAAGCAAGGATTTGTTGATGGGGAACCCTCATTTTGCACTCTTAGAAACTTCCACCTCCAAATTCTAGAACAAAAAGCAGCAAAAAGAAATGGTCAGGACCAAGTCCTTCAACCTAGACATTTGCCTAATGAGACTTTCCTGGGGGATGGAGACCTAGGAGAGGCTTAGACAATGAGACCTAATGCTGAAAAACCTAGCATGGGCTGTTTGAGCCATCCTGCTTTGCTCCCAGCCTGCAGGGATTCAGGGTTTCAACAGAGAGGCAAACACAGGTGGCTGGTGGACCTGTCTAAGGGGCGAGACCAGAGGAAATTGCAGCCCACCAAGTGTCCCCAGGTGCCGTTCCCAGCCAGTTCCTATCTCCTGCAGCAGGCAGGACACAGAGGGCTGCCAGGTTCTGCAGAGCAAATTCTCCTGAAGTGAGAGGGCGGGCGAAGGATACGCAGCCAGGGTCAAGCGTTGTGCCTGCTGGGCACCTGCCAGCCATCAGGCAGCCCAGTGAGGCACAGGAGATGTGCTGCCATTCACCACATCCACAGAGCTGGCTGCCACGTGGCTCGGTGTCCAGCATGGGCTGAGGCCGCTTTGACCCCAGAAGCGGTTGGGTATGGTATAACTTGCATCATATGCAGGCAGCGTGGTGCTGGGGGGCGGATCTTGCCGTATGCAACGCCCCAGGGTCAGTGGGATGTAAACAGGAATTACCAGCTGCAGGCTCCCGCTGGACAGCCCTGGCCCCGGCTCTTCCCCGCAGGGCAAACAGGATGCTGAGAGATCCTGCTGCTGCTGAGGACAAGCCCCGCAGCAGGAAGGGGAAGGGGGTCAAAGTGACCCCCTCACAAAATATGTGCCACCCCCCACTCTCAGTGTCATGAGCTCAGCAGACAGCATAAGGGCAGAGCTGCAGGAAAGCTCTTCTCTCCAGAGCCACTTTTTGAAAGCTCAGCTGGACCCAGGAGTCTGGATCAGACTAAGGATAACAAAGGAAGCTTTGGAGACTGTTGTGTGCGTGTGTCCCCCAGCTGTGGCCATTTCTGGCATCAGGCAAGGCCCAGCTATTACACCGAACTCTGCTCAGCTGGTGTGATAATGGTGTAATCCAAAAGCCACTAGTCCTACCCCCACTGACCCTACACTGAGCCCTGTCACCTAAGAGACACTTGTACTTGTCCAGTCTGGAGTCCCGTCACCACCAGGGGCTGGAAGCAGCCACCTAGGGAGGCAGGCGACAGGCTGAACACAGCGATACTGCCCTGAATGCGTTCCCAGCCTTCAACGAGGCAGGGTGTCTGAGGCTGGAAGCAGCAAACTGACGCTCAGTAGCCCATCATGGATTTTTCTTTTACATTTTTTTTCTTCCTTGGAATCAGTCTCAAGCTCTGACCATCCTGCCCTGGATCTTTTCCAGTTCCAGTTAGCTCAAGGCCTTCTGCTGCTCCTCCAATTTACACGGAAAAGGGGGGGTTTAAAAAAATAATAAAATGCAAGCCAACTTGACCAAGCCTGGGTAAAGTTTCCATCAAGTGCTTAAAGAGATAACTTTTCCAAGGTAGGAAAAACTAAGTCACAGGCTTGGAGAAGTAGGAAACACCAAGTAAGGTGGCTCTCCCCACCCAGCAGCCAGGGAAACGTGGGAAGGAAGGCTGTTTCAGCCAAACCATTTTATCTCTGAGACCAGGCTCTAAATGCTTCCCCAGAGCCTGGAAAGGGCCAGGCTCTGCTTTGAATTGCTTTTCATACAGCCTCATTAGAAAGTAAAAGGGAAGAAATGAACAATCTCCAACTGTGTGGCGTCGGGAAACAGCTCTGTTAATCCCATTTCCTTCCCTGAGCTCACTCAAACATCAGGCCACATCACCTAATCTGCTTATTCTTGACCCGCAATCAGGAGCCTGGCACCAGCCCGAAGGGCAGATGCATCCTCCTGGGCATTATTAATAAATTAGAAAGGCCCAGGTTGTTAAACCTGACCGCAGTGCTTAATTGCGACACTCCCAGCACCCAGCTTCTACTTGCTGCTGCAGATCCAAGCAGTGGCCCCCTCCCAAACCCAAGCCGGTGGGAGCGAGGGCAAGAGGGGCAGAGCATGGCTGCGGGAGCAGATGAGAGGTGAAGGAAGGTGCTGCAGGGAGAGGCACCCTAGGGCAGGCACTGCACATCCCAGGGTGGGGGTGCCTGTGGCACCCCGAGCAGCAGGGCTCTAGGTTTCTTGGCCTATCTGGGATAAAACGTGGGTGAACCCGGCAAGATGCAGAATTCCTCCCTTTCCAGCAGGGCTGGCGCACGCCACACTCGCATGCCTGGGACAGGAGCGAAGCCCTCGCCAGCCACACAGGGCTCAGGGCTTGCTCCCCCCCGCTCACAGTTACAGCTCGGCCTTGCTGGTCCACAGCTGACCACTGCTTTACCTGCCAGCTTTGCCATCGAGCTGCGTTTTGTAACCTCAGCAAAAACCTCCCGAGCTCAGGAGGAGCCAAACAGCACCGATGGGTCCTCATCCACAGCGCCCAGGCTCACCATGCCACCCAGCTCACCACCAGCCTTTCTCCTGCCCAGGAGGACTATGTCTTCTCACAGCCAACCTCCGCCTCGTGTCTAAATGGAAAGGAAAATACAGCCTCCTGTGAGAGCCGGGACTAGAAGATGTCAGGCTCTCTCAGTGCCTGCTTCCGTCAGGGGCGGGGGTCCCGCGGCAGAAGGCAGCCTCGGGCAGCGCACCAGGCGGGCAGCGTTCGGTGCGTTGGTTGGACCCACAGCTCCGAGGGCAGTAATGGGTGGCTTGGCACCGGGTCAATGGCTGGAGCGGGGCAGAAGTCAAAAGAGTCAACAGGGCAGAGAAACAGCAATGCCTAGCTTGGTTTCTCAGCTGAGGAGTGCCAAATTTTAGCCGCGTATGACAAAGCCAGGAGCCCCCGGTCTGGAGCTGCGCACAGCCGGCTGTCAGCATGGCTGCCCTGCAGATGTGGCTGGGCACGTGAGGCTCTGGCTGAGCCTGACCCACCCCTGCCTTCCAGCTGGGCTGAGATCCACCGACCAACAGCTCCGCATCCATCCCTGAAACGGTCTGGCAGCCACAGAGCAGAAGGGCTTCGGGGGCACTCGGGGAATAGCTGTAGGACAGAGGATCGAGGAAGGGAGCCAGGGAGCAGCTGGTCCAGCACAGACCCACCCAGCCCTCCGGGAGCCCAAGCCCCCAAAGCCAGCAGAGCGAAGATGCTGTGGGACGAGCCTGCAGCAGCCCGCTGGATCAGCCGGGGTTGCTCGTCCCAAACCAATCCACAGAGGCTGCTGCCCTCTTTTGGGCTCAGCCCGACCGGCAGAAGTTCAGGGAAATTTGGAGAGGCCCAAGACCAGTGCTTTTTGGGGGCTCAGCACTCCGCATAGGGATTCTCAAAGGCGGTGGCTCCCCGTACCTGTCTCGGTGGACATCGGAGGGCCTTTTCCCGCTGAGACCCGGGACGCTGAGCCTGCGGGGGGCCTCCGGGCGCAGCCTGGGACCCGCAGGGCAGAGCCGAGCTCCGGAGCGGTCCCTGAAGGACGGGGAGACGCTCGCTGGGACGAAGAGCAAGAAGACGAAGTCCGGGAGCTGCACAGGTCTCCTGGGCCTGGGGAGGACCGCGGGGTCCTTACCAACCGCGAGAGCCGCCATCATTTCGCCTTAATTAACGCGAGCCGTAAGCGGGTCCTGCGCTGGCCCGGCGGGGAGGAGCCGGGACGGAGCGGTGCCGAGCCCCGGGGGGAGGCTGCGGCGTCCCGGTGCCGCCCGCAGCCCGGGGCGGCTGCCCGGCCCCCGCTG
>Ga0065711_1035638_pt1 | contig 22030 bp, 22 predicted proteins | sample Hoacrofraction12_FD_59098 | JGI IMG/M metagenome (GOLD analysis project Ga0065711, IMG submission 59098) | Hoatzin crop microbial communities from Cojedes, Venezuela - Epithelial fraction 12 v2 (version 2) | ecosystem: Host-associated > Birds > Digestive system > Esophagus > Crop | place... | reverse complement strand
GCAGCCTGCTGTGGGTGACCCTGCTTCGGCAGGGGGGTTGGACTAGATGACCCACAGAGGTCCCTTCCAACCCCTACTATTCTGTGATTCTGTGAAGCGAAGGAACCGAAGCCTGTGTGTTGCTGGCTTTCACTAGCGCTGCTGAAACTGAAGCACCTGCACGGAACGCCAGAGGTGCAGAACGTGCCAAATGCACTGTAAGGTACAAAGGCCGTCAGTAACACCGAAAATACCTCGCCCAGAAACAGCTCCTGTCACAACCTTATGACAATGAGCCGACAGTACTTACAAAAGCAACAGGATCATTGCTCCGTGTCCCAACTATACTGAACTTCTTCACATAGGTGTTATTTTTCAGCGCTTCCGCAAAAGCTTTTAGAGTTGGTATGGGAGTATTCTTGAAAAGAAATGCAGAAAATCTTTGTTAGGCCATCATCCATATGAAGGAACATGCAATACATTTAAATGGTACTTTAAATTTCTTATGAAGACCAAATCACCAAATGCACTGAAGTAATTTTGGAAGATGTCAATAAATGTTTTTACACGTTCTCTCACTATAATCAGCATGGCCTAAGGAGCACGGCAACGTCTTCATCCTGCTTCCCACTCTGCTGATTGCTCACTGCCTTGAAGCTACAGGGTGTCTGCTGCTTAATTTAATTGCCCAGAAACTCAGCTACATACGAATGCAGGTGTTGTGGGGATGTATCTAACTAGAATCCATGAGCGTACAAAGCACTGCTCCTGAGCTTTTGAATACAAATGACAGCACTGAACAACATTCACGTCATGTTCAGGGAAATTTCCACCTACAGGGCCTGATCCAGAAAGACCTGAAATGATCTCCTTGTAGTACAGACCACAGACACCTCTGACTGCTTTATACATCTTTCAGGCTAACACTTGCCATGCTAAGTCTCAGCCTAGAAAATAAATCCATTCTGCTTATTCCGAGTTCCTACAAAATGAGTTTTTTTCACTTATCAAGCACTTCAGATACCCTTTTCAGATGCACAGTTTTTCACCTGTCTAAAATTTTAAGTGCTATCCTCAGCTGGGACTTCTTGACAAACCATTTGAGTCCCACCATGTGGAATCATCTACAGTCAAAGCCATCTGCAGAGCCATAACACAGAGCCCGGCAGCTTACCATCTTCACCACCACTCCCCAGTTCTCCAAATCGTGTCCCAAAGTCGTGAGTCCAACACACAAAAGAAGTCCATGCCTGCCAGATCCTCCACCTGGTGTCCTCAAGGGACGTTCAGAGTCACTAGCCAGAATCAAATATGTGAAAGTAAAAATCTTTTCGTTAAAGAAAGGTGCAGGTGGCATGGCACAAGTGTTTTTAATATGCATGTGCAATTAATCACGTCCTTGCTATTTGAATATGTCATCATTCAACAGACACCATGGGATGGGGGTCCTGGAGTCAGGGAGGACAGAAGGAAACTGTATTTTTCAGTATGTGTATGTGTCCCAGAGGCAACATAAGAAGTGGTGCTGTGCCCCAGTTTGTTTTCTACAAGCAGTAAAGGAGTTCCACAGAAAGGATGGGTGGGAGATGGACAGGGCTACCTGCAAGAGGGGACGTTTCTTCATATTTTCATGACAAGTGTCAGGATTATGAAGCCTTTTTCCTACCACCATTTTATTGTACATAAACAGCCCCTCCACCAAATGTGCCTGACTATTACAGCAACCTAGAATGCCTTTAACCAGACAGGCTGGAGATGGGTCTCCCAAACCACTTTCAACACAGCTCCGCTCTTCCAGGCATCTGCAGTAGTCGTCCTGCTACCAACCCCACACTGTTGTTCCAGTTCCAGCAGGTAACAACCCCTGTTGCCCAAAACAGAGATGGGAAGCACTGGTATTTCTTGTCTGGCTACACGCAGTGTTATGGTATTACTCTGTAAGCAAAACAGACTCGGTCCCTGCCTTCTGTGTATCAAATGCTTGGTCCTGTTACTAAGAGATGAGAGTAGAAAGGAGCAAATACCATAATGTTGTTAAGGTTGACTTCCTCAAGGTCAGGATCATTGCTTTGTATTCGTTTCAGAGTTTCCTCCACATCCGTCGAGTTCGGTTCCTCATCAGGAACTGGTTTGTACTGTGTGGGCTTAATCACACCTGCAAGTGAAAAGCAAGACATGGCAAACCAACAGCACCCTGAGCACCAGCACGTTCTCTCTGGGTGTGTTTCTCCTCTTCCAGAAGCAGTGCTGGAAGAGTGACACGTAACCTCACAAAGAGACACAGGATGAGAGACTGAACAAGCACTCATCAGCTCCACCTATGCTCACATCCATCCAGAAATGCTGCCAGCCAGCACAGGGCAGCTGGTGCCTGCTGCTGCGCGCTCCCAGTGTCCAAACCCGGGTGATGGAGGGCACACTGCCTGCGTGCGGCTGTTGCCCGGGCTGTGCCAGCTCCCGGACGGTGCCAGGGCAGCGGCTGAGACCATGCTGGCTCATACCGGGCAAGGATGCACCAGAGAGAGCTCAAGCAACCACAGGCTGCTCTGACATTCACGGCTCCAACCTTCAGCCTAAAAATAATTCCCACCTTGTCTCTGCCAGCAACTTCAGAGCCAAATGCTGCAGCCTGCTAACACTCCAAAATCACTTACTGTTGAGCCCTTCCTTGTTCACGATGGTGGTGCTCCCCAGTGCCTCATAGTACTGCTGGTTACTCATCAAGGTGTGCATGCCAAGGATGGCTACAGAAAAAGAAAAGGAGAACACGACTTGAGTTATTGCAGGCTCCAAAGCCAGGAAAAGATGCATACATGCCATGCTGCCCGGGATGGGAGTCCGTAGCACACTACCTTTCCCTGTGCAAGCATGGAATGGCATACAAAGGTGCGACCAAGCAGCCCAGCTGTCATAAATACACAACAGGGCTCAAATGTGCTCCCTTGTTTATTCCAATGTAGCATGATTCATAGGAGAAGTGTAACATCATCTTGTGGACAACAAACAAACAGCCAAGGCTTCCCAGAAGCCGACTTGATTCAGCATCATGCAAAAATAGTGAGGGGAAGACAATAAAACACAAAAAAACCCCATTGGTAGGATTTAATCTGAGGGCTCCAGTCCAGTAGGTGCCTGCACATCCTTATCGCTCTTGCTCACCTCGTCATGTGCCACAGACCACAACAGCCCACTTTTTGAGATGAGCTGTGCCCCCTGTAGAACCAAACCCGCCCCTCAGGCAGCAACATATGAGGCGACTGTCATCCGAAGCGTGGCAACGTACACCATGATTGATTGCACTCAACAACAAGCTGGGGTGGTGGTGGTGGTGTGCTTTGAAATGATCTTTGCACGCTTGGCAGTTGACACTGTGAGAAGCTAAAGCTCTGCTGGCTCAGTTGAAATGCACAAACTGATGGTATGAACAAGATTCAAAGACTGTAAGAGCCTAAAAGCCAAACTTCTTACCAATTTGTGTATCTCAGGCTTATGACTGCAAAATCAATATGCAAATGCACATTGAAATGTGCCCAGGGGAATCTGCTGACATTCTTGCCAGCTGCAAATGAGCAGTGGGAAACCAATGGCTTAGAAATATTTGGGCAAAGATTCTGTTTATAAAAATAACCCTGCTACTCACAGAAAGTTCGTGTTTGAAAATAATGTGGTTTTCTAATCAACTTTTTTTTTAAATAATAACTTTCTAAAGAAAAATGCAGACATGTGAATACTTGCTATAAGCAAGCACATTTGAACAAATCTTGACCTCCAGATGGGCACAGTGGTTAAAAATAAACAAACGACAAATCTCTCCCTAAAATTCAAGCATGCCACCGCAAAGGCACTTTGCTTTCCCATGAGCTGCTCCTCTTACGATTGGTTGGCACCAGTCCGTCACCATTTGCTCAGTGGCCTGGCCAAGAGAGTTGCAGGAGAAGGCTTCCCCAGAGGTCCATCACATGAATGGCATCTGTTATGGTGACAGTGCACCATGACTCCAGGTCTGGGTTGCACAGGCAGGACAGCTTGCAGCAAACAATATCAATGACCACCACCGTTCACTTGCCCCCACGCCCACCCAGCACATCGCCAGCTGGACTGCACAGAGCTAGGCAGTCTCTGTCTGAAAGTCTGAGTGAGGCTGGGCACTTTGAGTTCGCTTGTTTGTGTTTTAGCCGGTCGTTTTCTCTGCCATGTACTCACAGCTGAAATTTTCAGGAGTGCAACACAGCTCCAAAAGTAATTTGCAGGCTCAGCATTTTGGGGACAAACATACACCCAAAACACATGCCACTGTGACAATGAAATCCCTCTACCAGCCTGGCCAGTGAGTATCTGGACTGCAGACAGAGGGAAGGGTCTGCTGTTACAACCACGTGGGGTTTCTTGGGGCTAGAGTTTGTGCTGGTAGACAAGCAGGACCTGCTGTTTTTAAGTCTGGTGCTTACTGTATATTATCCCACGGAACTCAAGCAGAATCAAGGAATTGTGCTTCCCCCAGCTGACCAAAGGCACGGGAGCCCTTCCAGGACTTGCTGCAAGCCACCCACAAGAGCTATCCTACTGGCCTTGCCAAGGAAGGATCAGACACACCATGGCTGACAGCGAGCCCTGCTCAGCAGGCAGGAGATGTTTCACAGCCTTAGAAACCTTGGAAAAGCAATGCTGTCACTGTCAATATTGAGATTTCAGCACAGCTTGTATCACATCAGTTCTCCTGCTGCCAATTCAAGTGTATTCTCCCAACAACTGCAGAGCAAGCTGCCCCAAACAGCCTTTGTCTGTGAAAATAATTGCTGCAGAGATCTGGAGCTTAGAAAGGCAGATTTTATAGGATAAATCTTTACAGGACTCCAGGAGTACAGTAAAAAATCAAAACCCAGAGATGCAATGCTTGGCCAGGGCACACATGTTGGAAGCCTTAATGCAGAAACATTTCTAAGCCAGAATATGACATTATTATGTAGAAGATGTCTAGTTGGTGTGGTTGTTCTACAGGCTATCTTACAGCCTTCTGGCAAGCAGGATACGCTAGGGAGTATGCAAGTCTGAAGGAGACAGAACTGCAAGAAGCAGCCAGTAGCACTGAAATATTCATCAGCTGCTAGATCAACAGGGAACGTGTGAGCTTGGTAAAGCACCAAGAGGGTTTTCAATATGCTCCTTTGGCCAAGACATATCCTACACCAGTCACAAAGCTAAGTCCACACTACTGGCTTCAGCAAGATACCAATACTGCCATCTCTAAAGTGGCAGAGCAATGAGGCTTGCAGGGCGTTGCCTCCACTCAGACAACGCTGCCTGAAAAGCAGCAATGGGACACTGCCTGAGCTCACCTAGCATGGAGGTGTAAACCTCCCAGACAGGGACCATGCCTGTCCTTCTTGGCTTGCACGGGGCTGGTTTAGCCCAGCAAAGAGCGCGCTGTTGGGCACGAACAGCACCTGCAATTGCTCTGTTCCCCTCTCCAGCTCGCGATGCGTTCGAACCTGCTTCTCAGTCGTCGTGAAGTAGACCAACCTTTTAATGCTGGATTCCCTCACCCTTGAGCTGACACTCACAAAACCAACTGACTGCACAAACCGCAAGAAATCTGCAGCTTTAAAATGGGTTGGAAAACCTCTTAAACAGCAGCTCTGAGTATCTGTTGAAAGACTGCTCTAACCTGACAGCTCCTTTAATAAGTTGCACAAGAAATCCACATTCTTACTGGGCCTGCTTGATTGTTTGCTAGAGGTGTGGCTTGAAGAAAGCTGTCCTCCTGAAGGTGACAGGCTGCAATTTGCAAAATTCAGTGCCAGAGACAGGAGAAGAGCTCAAACCGCATGCTCTGTTCCCTTGATAAATCCTTCTGCTCCCTCCTCAGCTTTGGTCCACGCTCCTGATTAAATCACATGGGCTGAGAGTAACCGTAAATATACACCTCTTAAAAAGAAATAAATCCCGTCAAACCTGACAGCATTCAGACAAAACAGCAAAAAGCTCAACAGCTCATTTCCCACAAAAGAACAAACAAAAAACTAGCAGTTAAACAGCTTGAACTCCCAATTCACGTGAAACTATATTACCAGCAATGTCACAGAGCTCCGCATCAGAGGCGTTAGCAAGGGCTTCCTCCAGTTCCGGCTCCAGAGTCACACTTTCCAAAACAGGATCCATTGGCTTCTGCTTGGGGATCCAAGCTTTTCCTATAAATCCAAAGTGAGGTCACTCTCAGTATAGCTATGGCACCTGTTTCACAACTAGCCGCGCAGACGCCTTTCCGTGGGGTGAGATGTGCATGGTGGGAAGGACAGACGGGGCACAAGGACATAGAGAAAAATCAGAGGAGACACTGAATCCCTTCCCATTAGCTCGGTCTGGGTACTGCTGCAATGTGAGCCAGGAGGCACCTGCCAGACACCTCCAACTGTGGAGCTGGACTCTTCCAGTAACACGTTTGTACAGGACGATGACTGTTCAATGCACAGCGCTCAGAAAGCCACGCACAGCCGGACCCTGCAGGACTTCCCTTCTTTGAAGGCTGCGTAAAAGGGATGGAGATTTTCCAGCACTCGCATGGACCCAAAGAGGCCAGCAGGCCAGCTCCATCGCTGTGCGGGATCGGTCCTGCCACTGAGACAGCTCCTGCCACTCGCTCCAAAGGCACAGTGGCAGGGCAGATGGCACAGCAGTCAAAGGAGGGTGGGAAGGAGGTGGTGGAGGGGGGCTGGCAGCAGGCAGGGATAGCAGCCGGCTGTCCAGTGAGCGGACGGGATGCAAGGAGGCACAGGCGTGGCGCAGCTGATCTGGCTCAGCGTCGCTGCAGAGGACCGTGGGACAGGGTGGGAGAGTTACACAGGGCATGCCAGACAGAGACCCCCGTGCTCTGTCTCCTGGGGCAGCAAACAGGCCTTTTCCCTACAAGTCAGAGGTGGAAAGTGACAGGTACAGCTGGAAATGCAAAGCCGCCATCTCAGCTGCTCGCTTGTGGCCTTTTCCCAGTCTGTTGGGCAAAGCCAGTGCTGCTGCGGGATGGGAGGAGGACAAGGAGGGATCCCAGAGCATTTCAGAGCAGTCCCCTCCCCTGAAACAGTGCAGTATCACTGCAGAGAGATAGCAAGTGCAAAGCTCTTGACCTGGCATGCCTGCCAGAACTATTTTTGTTCTCCCTCTGAAACCAGAGTCAGTGGCACCAAAGGGGAGAAACAAAGATCCTGCTGCTCAGGGATGTGCAGAAACAGAAGGGGCTAAATTTAGTCTCAAGGAAGAAGCAACTGCGCTTTGGGCTCCCCCTGTACAAAACAGAGCCTGCTATAAACAGTGTTTTGCAGAATGGCCCATCTCCTGCCGCCCTGACGAAGAGGGCAGGAATCTGCCTCCTGGGACACAGCTGCTCTCGCAAAAATAGGCAGAGCATCACGTGCGCCCGCAGAGCCAGGCATCTTTTGGGCACCCCACAGCAAAGTGTCTGGGAAGGGCTGGCCCCCGCAGCGCCGGCTGGGTGCGGAGACCCGGAACCGTTGTCCCACCGGACACACAGCTCGGCAATCTGTACACCCCACCTGGTCAGTTCAGCAGGGAAGACGAAAAACAGGGCAAACTTAATTCTGCCGTCACACAGTAACTCGTTTTGACATCTCAGTGTCGTCAAAACTTCCGAGTTTTAATTTTAGAAAGATGAGCATCTTGGTCATGCCTTATGACAAGTCTGAACTTCAAATTAAATGGTGCATGCAAACACAACATTAGATATCATAATACAGCATGTACGCACACACCAACTCCTACCCTGTCCAGCAGCACGGCCAGGGAGAGCACCTCCCATGGCAAATCAGTAAATCACCCTTCGAACTGCGAACATGGTGATCTATTTCCAGCTCTGCCACAACTGCGAATATGTAATTTACCATCTCTGGCTCACAGTCAATGTAAGTAGAGCCTTCACTCAGCAGCGTGTTACAAGTGAAAAATAGGCTTAATGTGTTTGAGATCGCATCAAACTGAAATATGATTAGCTCAGACCAGAAGCTGACAACTCAAAATGCCCCAAATACCTCTGTCTCCTGCAGAGCACTGCTACTACCCGCTGGGCTAGCCAGGCAGGTAGCCAACGCTGGGCTGGGGTATGTCTGAAGCTGCTAAATAGCTCTTCACAATAGCACTCAGTTTACTCTTTTTATTTACTTCTTTCAGGGAGAACTCTTTTTTTCTAAAAATACCACCTCAAGTTTTATTAAATAGACAGATTTAACACAAGCTCTTTCTCAGAGAGGCTCATGGATCCATAAGGAGGCAGCTCTGAGAAAGATCTCTGTTGGGAAACATGCTCACATGCCCACGTTTTCATGTGCTTCTTTTTTGCGGTGGGGCAACAAGTAGTGTGAACAGCGTACAACCAGAACCACTGCTGCAGGGGGACCATGGTACAGAGGGAGACACAACAGCATAAAAAAGCTACTGAGAAGCTTCTGGAACCCAGAGGCAAGGACTGACCAGACCATGTCCCACGTCAGATGCTACTCAGAGTGCTAATGGGAGCAGGAAAGTCCTCTGGATAAGAGGACATGTCCCAGGAGAACAGGAAAAAATGTCAGAAGGAGAGGAAAAAGAAGAGGCACAGCAAGCTCCTTGCTCACAGGCCATGCAGAGCAGGGGTTTAGCAGCTGCCACAGGGTACAGTGCAGGAAGACAGAAACATGCATGCTTCAGAAGACTGGGAAACGGGGCTGGGGTTGTCAGGAGATGATGAAGATTAGATGGGAACTATTGGGATCATCACAGCAGAGGGGAGCTGTGGAGTTTCTCCGTACCATGATGAAGTTCAGAGTCTAGGGATGGAGCGTGAAAGGCCACATGGAAGTGGAAGACAGAGTGCAGCCTGCAGAGCTCACAGCAGGGCAGGGCAGAGGAGGAACAAGAGAGGACAGAAAATGCTGTCTTCCCCAGAGCTTGATACAGCTGCAGCGTGATGGGGATGGAAAGAGGCTGCACATTGGTACAGCTGGATGGTGCAGCCTCTGTCCACACTTTCCAGGTGGTACCCAAATCAGCAAGCACATGGAGCTCTTGGGCACTCCCCAGTTTATCAGCCAGCCTGGGCTGGAGTAGACAGCAGAGAGCAGATCCACCACCCCAATGGTGTCCAAATGAAGTCGTGCTTAGCAACCCTTCTGCTGCGCACCCAATACGCCTTCATCGTGATGCACTCAGTGTGGTACAAAGAATGACCATACCTCTCTTTTCACCCGTGAAAGGAACCAAGTCTTCTCTGTCTTTAATGTCCTTCGCCTGCTTTTCTAGGTGGGCCATGAGTTCCTCCCTTTTGAACGGGCCAGTTGGTGGCTTTTGTGTCTGATCCCGCTGCCTGAGCCCTGCCGGCAACAGTGCGTTCTAGGCACGGAGGAGAGAAATATGGGTTATCTCTGCAGGCCTCCATCACCATCCATCAAACACTCTCCACTTCCCTCATTGCACTGTCTTTCTTCCACGTTGCTGAACAATTTGCTTTTCCTTGTGTCAAAGGTTATCTTCACCCAACCCCACTGATTCCCACATCATCTGAGACATGTGGTGCTCCTTTCCCCCTCCAATTTCAAATGCTGGCTCCACTGTAAGATCTCCATGCTGCCAAGTGGGTGTTTCTCTACAACAGCAGCTCCCGCCCTTTCTCTGTGGTCATCTCCTGCCCCTCCTGGCCTCTTCCCACACCCTCACCACTTCTGATGCCTCTCTGCAACAGTTCCAGCGCCAGAACCAAGCTGCTACACTCAACTGACCTCCCTGTGTGTGTCTGTCCAAATACCCATATGCCCTACGTGTCCCATCCAGAATCTTTTCAGGAAAATCTCATGGTCCTTCATAGAGCAGACCAGAGAGCCGCGGTGGTCTCTTCTGCCTTTCACCATCCATCACAAAAGTACAGGCAGGGTCTTGCAGAGAAGATCGCTCCGTTGTAGAACAACCCCCCTGCAATCCTCAGCCCTTTTTCTAACTTCCTCCTGGTTGTTCAGTCACATTAGCCACCATGGGAAGTTGCTTTGTGCCTGACACATATGGCACGTAAGCACCTGCTTATATTTAAATATAGAACAGCCTTAATGCAGTAAGTAAGACTATTCCCAGATTTGATACTAAGCATGTTCTTTAAAGCTTTGCTGGATAGAAGCCAACATTTACTTTTTAAGACTTCCAAGGTGATTTCGAACAACACGCTGATTTTTCTGTGCCCGCCCAATAAAAGCAGTCCATTACAATCTAAATCTGTGTCAGTGAAAAGCCTGTGAAGGAAAATGGCTAATAGGAAGCAATTAGACTCAGGCAGCCTTGGAGGGCAACAGAGGAGAACTGTGCTAATGCACAAGCAGGAAGGCACAGGAAACAGTTTGCTTCCTCAGGCTTCATGCTGTGAGAGGTGACCATGCAATCTTCATGCTCTGACCCCTGTACTCAGGCTACAGCTGCACTGACAGATGTTCGCCATTATTTTACCTTTCTGCATCTTTCACGGAATGCTGCCTGACTCCGCATCTTCCGAGGCAGCTGTAACCAACCCATCAGCCCACAGGCTTAATCCCGGGAGCTAGCCTGCCACCTCTTAGTCATTTTCTTGTGTTGTAATTAAAAATACTGATGATGCAATCTACGCTGCCCATCATTTCCCCCAGAAACACTAACTGGATGTTGCAGGAACAATTTCTCACTTGGCAGTGCCCAGACTCATCACCTAAAGTTGCCGTAACCCTGAGGCCTGCCAGTTGGCTCTGCACATCCCCTGCTAGGGCCACAGGACAATGCTGCCTCCAAAAAGCTTTCACTGCTTGGCACCAGCAGGCCCAGTGTTTGCATATGCGTAGCTCCTACTGTTGTTGGGAGGTTGCTGAAAAGCAATTGTCCCATTTTTCAAAACTATGGGATTTGGATTTCTGACTAAAGGGAGGAAAATACAGACTGTATGAAGTTTCCTATGAAAAAAACCCCAAACAACGCACAAAACCCAAAACATCCCCTTCAAGGTGGCCTGATGAGAAGCAGAGATCCAGTTTCCGCAGGTTTAATGCCCTGCACCAGCTCTGGCTCACATCAGTCCTGCAAATTACAGTGTTCATCACACTGGAGCGTGCACGCCAGGGCAAGGGCAGGGGAGTATCATAGACACAAACTCATACGTGTAGCCCATGCCTGTGATGGCAAAACTGTTTCTGCTCACCTGCAGACAGTCTCTTCCATCCTTGCACTGAGTACAGGCTCTGCAAAGGTTCCCACTTAAACACAGGTTACTAGCGCAGCCCATTCCCCCCCTACTGCTGAGATTTACCACCTAGCAAATCTCATGTAAAAATTACTTACATCGGGATCCAGCTCTTCCAGTTCATTCTCTAACTTCCTCAGCTCCTCCTCTGTCAGAGCTCCAAGAATCTTGTCTTCATCCAGGTCTCGGTATTTTTCTAGCTCCTTTCTGTAAGACATCTTAGAGGAGCCTTGAGACTCTCACTTTTACGCCGAAACAGGACCTGAAATGAAGACAAGAAGCATAACACTGAACGCATGAAACACGACACTGCAGCCCGGCTGGTTTGGGAATGCCGAATACCACAGAGTTGTAGAAGATTTATGCTTAAAGCATGGCTGACTTCAAAGCCCGGTCAGATTGCTCAGGGCCCGCCCTGTCCATATCCTACATGCAAGTAATGGCCCATGGTCATGAGAGCAGCACAGCTCCAGCAGCACATTGCCGCATCACAGACTGGCAGGGCAGCACTGATGAAGTGCTTTCTACAGGACCATGGCTGCTAGATATGTCTTTCTCCAAGCAATGATAGATGCTAACACAGTGCCCTAGGCTTTTATTTGCTTGAAGGACAATAAATCACAAATCATGAAGTCAGTAGCCCTCATGCCCTTAGAAGCCCTCAGTAACACCTCCCTGCACACAGCACCCTGGATGACATTGTCACCAGGTGGGAAAACAGATTTGTAACATCCCCGAGTACCTCTGAGCCCTGCAAACCTCCACGAGGCTACAGTGCACAGCACTCCTTCCCGTGTTTTAAAGCCACAAGGAGATCAGGAAGCATTATCCACTCGTGTTCAGGAGGCTGCCAGTTAAACGTGCTGTTTAGTGACCCATCTTCCCTGAGATAACACGTGTTTGCACTGCTGCAAGCTAAGAAGCCGAGCGGAGCGTTACTGCACGTCTGAAGCAACCCTTCAAGAGGAGAAGTGGGAGGAACGTACTAAACGACCTATCCGGATAATCCTTGCTGACCCAGGGGTTTGTCCTATGTCTGCTAATATAAAATGCCATACACAATCACATGCACATAACTGGACCTCTGCCAGCTCTAAAAGACTGTAGCAGACCTTCTGCGAAGGTCATCTTCTCTAAAATATGCAGGTGGGTTAAAAATACACTCACCACAACACACAAGAGTGTATCCAGCTCTGCTTTTCTGCTGAAAGATTTCTTCTGTTCCATAGCACTGTCTGTGCATTTATACTTTTTTGGCTCAATTTTTGCAGAGAATTTGAACTCCAGAAAATTTAAAGTGACTTTTCCCGCAGTTTCAAAAAAGTTTTGCTGTTCTCCCAAGTGGTATTTACATTAAAATAACAGCGAGGCCTGTGCATTTTTCAAGGAGCCAAACATCTTTTGAGTTTCTATAAATGGCCTCTTTCCAGCTTCTGTGGTGCATCAGAGCCCTACCCAGAGTCACATCTCTCCAGCTTTGATCATTCTCTTAGAGCAGATCGTGCTCTTATGATCGCTCTTCATTAGCGGAGAAGTGCCTTTATACGACTTACAACGCAGCTGCTGTTCCAGATAGGAAAATTATCTTTATCTTGGTCACAGAAGGGCACATTATCACACACACAGGTCGAGAGCAAGCCCTTAAATTTAGAGCCGTCATCTGGTCAAACGTTCAGTTTCCCGCTGGCGCGATGGCAACTCCTGCATCGCTCGCATTCCTGCCAGTCGGCACTCGGGAGGTGGAGCGCCGGCAGACAGGAGCAGCAGCCCCCCAGGCTCCCACCGCAGGGGCTGAGAGGGTGAAAACCAGCGTTTCATCAGGCGACAAGTCAACTGGCGGGGGCTGACGGTGGCGGGAGGGTGGAGGAGTACGCACGGCCACCGGGCTCAGCGGGCTTGGCCGAGTGAGGCAGCGGGGACCCCAGCACTTCGGCAGCAGTCACGCGAGGCACCCTAAGCCGCAAGACCGGCAAGCGGCAGCCACACAACCGTGCACCGGCCAGGCCAGGAGACACGTCCAGCGGCACAGCCCCAGCAAGGCTGCCCTTCTGGTCGAAGGGTGGAAAAGCAGAGCCTTTACCGCAATTGCCCATGAACAAACACTTGACGTTACAGAAATTGTTATGACTCTGATGCGGGAGATGATAGAAAAGCAGCCTGGTCCCAGATCTGGAGATGTGCTCTGCTGCTGCGACTTTAGATTGAAGGGCATCAACTGTAACTAGTCTATATTTCATATTCAACTTTTATTTTTGACTGCTCTGCTGCAGAACAAGCTGGAGCTAAGAGCAGGCGGAGCATAACCCACTAAATCCCCTTTAACAGCTTAAAATACCCACACCTACCATGCGATCTCCGCCTTGGCTACGTGGGGCCGACTGCTCCCCGCGTCAGCTGCAGCCCCTCGAGCAGTCGGGGTGGTCTGAGAGCGGGGGCTCGCTGGGATCAGAGCGTAGGCTCCGCGGGGCTGACCTTGTCGCCCGCGGCCGGAAGGACGGAGACCATCAGCACTGAGCGGCCGAAGGCAGGAGGGACCTCGGACGTCAGCATGCACAGGCAGCGCTTCTGGAAAGCGCTCCAGGTCCCAGAGCAGCTTGCGGAGATCCGAAGCCGGGGCTGCACACAGCAAAGGCCTCAAGGGCTGGGGAGAGGCGCCAAGCCTGCTGAAACACAGCTGAAATCCCCGCAGGGAGAGCTTTGTTCGCTACGTACCCCAGGCTGAGCTGCCGGGAGGGGATGGTGGCCTCACAGCCTCACCGGTGCGGCCGGGCGGCGCCGATGGAGACTGCGCCGGGAGCTCCCTGTCCCACCGAACGGGCTGCGCTGGCTCAGCGGCACGTCCTCCAGCACAGCCTCCGCCACCGGCACGCTCGCTGGCTCGCCCTTATCTCCACCGCCCAGGCCTCTCCTACCCTATCGCGCTAATGAACGGCTGGGAGAAAAAGCAATCAGCCCGTCTGCCGTAAATGGCAAGAGGGCTTTGTACGGCCAAAAGTAAGAGAGCAGGTAAACGCTGCCTAAGCATACTTCTTACAACATGCTGCAACACCCACCTCCACAAATAGCTCTCCCAGACCTCTGTGACGGTTCAAGCATGGCTTAACACAGGGTTCCCCCCTCCCCCCTCAATCTAAAAAAAATAACAAGATCCTCCAATACAATGCAGTATTATGTTCACATTTTACATCCACATGCTTCTGGACACTCAGGAAAGAGTTATCCCTAATTCATCAAAAATCTGCTATATCAAATCTACTCTCAGTGCCTTCCCAAGATGGCAGTCTTAATTTCTTGCTATTTTTCTCTAAATCTACCAATACACTTTTCATTCAATCAGTGAAGGAAGCATCACAACAAAATATATACGTAATACAGAGAAGCTGCACAGGAACAACACAATTTACAACATTAAGTCCTCAAAAAATTGAAATTCATATTGACTGCCAAGACAGCAATATATTGGTTCTCACTGTCCAAAGTATTCATCAGACACATCAGAAGACAGCCAAACACTCGCACCTGGTAAGTCTGAAGAGCAGACAATCTGGTATGCATGAAGGCAAATAAAAAGGTTCAAGGAGAAAAATTAAATTGGAGGGGAGATAAACATACACCTTAGGTCATCTACAGAGAAGACTGTTCCCACCGTGAACACAGGAAAACAAAACATAATGGCAGCATTTGTGATCATGAGAAGGAGGGAACAGTTTCTTCCTGAAAACTGCTGAACAAACAAATGGATGCTGTAGAACAAGTGAAAATGAAAAGCATCCCATACGACACTGGAAATCCTCCTTTTGTTGCTCCGGGCCAGCACGGCTGCTCCGCAGCACCGTGCCCTTTCTGAGGCACCGAAGACCGGAGAGCAGCATCAACCTCGGGCAGGGAGCCAGCAGAGACCCGGGGAAGGTAGCCCGCATGGGACCACTGTGTCCCATGCACGGTGGGGAGCAGGCATGGGGACGTGTTCATGCTCCTCCAGTCGGCGAGCAGAGGTCGGGAGCAGGGCAGCAGTGGGCTCAGGCTGCAACAGGCTGCGCGGGGAGGCTGCGGAGCAGCACCGGTACTGCCGAGTCGGAGGGTCGGCAGGATCGTCCCTCAAATGTTCTGACAACCCCAGGAAAAACAACAAATGAAAAAGCAGAGCTGGGTAAAGCGACAGAAACAGCAGCGAGCAAGACACATTCCAAGAAAGCACAGGAACGCCATAGAGAAAATGCAGGGACCGACGTGCCCCGGGTGCTGCGTACCGCCGTGCCCCTTGCGCAGGCTGGTGCTGGGAAGCCCAGCCTCCGGCCGCACAACCGCCCCACATGCGCTGCCGTGCCAGCAGCGCGAAGCTACGGAAAGCCCTTTTCTTTTTGTACGCACACAGGGAGAAAGAGCAACTAACCTCAGCAAAGACACAGGGCTTTTCAGCGATAAATTCTGCTACCAGCCCAAGCCAGCCCCAATTTTGGTGCTCCGTGGCAGGCTGAGGAATGCCGCAGGGCTTAGCGCATCCCAAGTCACCGGCCACACCACATCGCCGGCGACAGGCAGAGGAGGGGAGCTCTGTGTGCTCTGCCCCCCCGATGAGAGCCATGGCTGAGAAACCCTCCGCTCCAGACAACCCTCAGATCTAGCAGGAAACTCCTCCGGTGCGTTGGAACAAGAAAGTAGACCTCAGGCTTGGTTTCTGAGGTAAGGAGGCGGCCAACAAGCATCACCAGCATAGATCGATGATTCATGGAGAACTGCCAGGTTTGAAGGCAGAACGCTATTCAGGATTGAAGCTGTTTTTAAGCAAGCACCGGAGGCCGGAGTTAACCTTGTGAGGGATAGCCTGGCTTGAGAACAGTTCCTATTTGACTCATGCAGGGTTTTGATTAATGAGTTTTTTTCATAGCTTAAGTATAAACCTGAGTCAAAGTTCAGAGCTATTATTTTTACAGTATAAAAATAACAAACCAATGTCAACCAACCCCTCTGAAGTTGCTACAATTTCTTTTTTCTTTTCTTTGACTTTTAGCATAATTTTACAGATAAGCATCAGGGCTTTGTTTGAGAAAATATACGTACCTCAAGTGGCCGTTTCCTATAAACTTAAGAGAAGTTAAGTACTTTCCGTGTATACACTTCGACATCAATGAATCACCCAGCTGTAAATCCAAGGTGCATGCTGTGCAGATGAGAGGAGGACATCAGCTTCGGTTGATTTCCTAAATAAAGACTGTATTTTCACCTGGCTTCTCAGTCCTCTGACAAACCTTAAAGCCATTAGCTAACTCCAAGGAAATCTCACACTGGACTCAAACCCTAATTTCTTGTCAAGCTGCACATGTGTGCAAAGGGTCTATGAGCACAGGTGTAACGTGGAGCAAGCCTAGGCATCTCCTTCAGCTGACAGCCAGGGAACGAAGGAGAGCACTGGGACTTTTTCAGGGAGGCCTTAGAGAAGGGGGAGCTGTCACAGGTGGTAGAGCTGGGGCAGACAGCGGGGATGCAGCGATGAAGGACATCGATCCACCAAAAAGTGAGTCTCTGCTGGTCCCACAGCTCATGGGACAGCTTGCAAACCCTGGCTTGCATCCCAGCATACCTGGGTGCTGGTGTGCAAGAGCCTGACTCCACAGCCGCCCTGCTGTTTGAGTCACTGAGCACCCCAACATCACCAGTTCCCAGGAGTTTCAAGAAGGGATCAACAAATTACGTCCAGCTCCCGTAACAACAGAGGGAAAGATGCACACCAGCTCCTCCAGAGACCACACCTAAAAAGGTGAGTCTATGCAAATCTTGCAAAACCCAGTAGGAAATCAGAGCAGAGCACAGGAGGAGCTGGAACTGTCTCCAGTGTCATCACACAGCCTTACACATCCAAAGTCTCAACAGCTGGGTGCCTGCTGTCGCTAGTTACCCTGCTCACGAGAGAAGTAAATGCAGGTGCTCTGCTACAGGAACACTCTCCTTCCAGTGCACAGGTACACATGTCACACCTGGAGCCAGCGATCCTTTCTCCAGCAGACACAACCAGAGCCCAGCAGTGACCCTGCGGGTGACCACGTGCCCCATACCCGCGGTACAGGCAGTGAGATGTTTGCCCCTTTTCAAATGAACATACTTTATTCTTGCTAAACATCACGTCTTTGGCTGGGAAAAAAAGAAAGGAAGATAAATATCTAAACCCAGTCCTTTTAAGGGAATGGTCTCCTGCACGTGTTTTGTAGATTCTTTTTTAGGCTGATCATCTCATCTTCTCAGCCACAGAGGAAAGCACCTTTCCAGCTAGCCATAAGCACAGACCCAGCCTGCAGTGTCAAGTGCTGTTGGTCTGCTTGGGCTCTGCATCACCACCTCAAATGTACAAGTTGTTGAAGCCTCTACAACAGACTTCCTACAGACTCTGGACTGGACTTGCAGTCCAGGCTGCACTAGAAAGCACCTAGCCAGGAGGTCCACAGAGGTGTGTGTTCCCCTCTGCTTAGCACCACTGATGGTGCAGCTGGATGCAGCATCCAGTTCAATGCCGCCCAGTAAAAGACAGGTCTTGACAAGCTGAAGAGACTCCAGTGCAGGGCCACCGGGATGGGCAGGAGGCTGGGATAAGAAAGATGCGAGGAGGAGCGGAGGAAACCGGACTTCTTCACCTGGAGAGGAGAAGGCTGCAGCAGTATCTAACTACATTCAGTGATCTGCTGCCTAAAGGGAAAGGATTTCTAGAGAAGACACAACCAGGCTTTCCTCAGAGGTGCATAGGGGAAGGACGAGGGGCAACAGGAACAAGTTGAGACAGGAGAAATTCTGACTGGACATCGGGGGAAAACACCTTGCCGCAACAGTGGTGCAGCCCTGGACCAGAGAGGCGGTGTGATCTCCATCCTTGGATATTCGATGCTTAACTGGATGAGGCCGTGGGCAACCTGATCTAGCTCCGGGGCTAGGCGTGCTCAGAGGAGGACACTGGACTGGGAACTTCCAGAAGTTCCTTCCCATCTAAACTTTCTGTGACTTGGTCTCAGAAGAATGCACAGGTCTGTCCAACTGCCCAGGTTCCTCCTCTGAACACCAGGAGATTACACAGGAGGGGAACTGGGCTCCAAGCCGATCCCCTACACTTCACAAAAATTTGTCGTTTTCTGCACTCACTCAATTTATCCAGCTGAAGCAAAGTCCTCAGTGCTGTGATTCAAGCTTGAATTCCAGCTCAACATAAGAGGGTCCAGCTGCCTTGCCTGCAACAAACTGTTCAAACCACCACGAGCTCAGACATGGTTGAAGGTCACCCTGGCTAAGCCCCTTGCTTTTGCAGCACAAGAGTGAGTCCTTCAGTCTCCAGGAGACCATTACAGTATCTTGCTTTCTCACGCTGAGAAGCCCTCGTGCAGCTTGAAGAGTAGCCAAGCGTCACCTTGAACAAGGCTCAATAAAACAGAGCACACAAGGCAGCTGATGTCCTCAGACCCTGCTCAGCGAGTAGTGCCCATCAGGTGCATCTTCACCCCTTAGCCTTTCCACAGCAGAGCTGGGCAGTGCCAGCACACTCCTGCCTTGGATGAGAAGAGTGGACAGAGACAAGACATGGGATGCTCCAGAGAGTGAGAAGATCTGCAGAAAGCAGAGCTCAGCACACACTCATCGCCTCATTACATGTAACACTTACATGTTACATTTAACACTATTTGGAGTTACCTTCACCACCCAGAACCCTACAGCAACTAAGTTCAATACTCCATAGACAACACTTACCGATGATGCTGCTTCATTCCCATGGGGATCCTTGTGCTGGAGCCGACATTCCCACCCATGCACTTAACAGCTGCACAGCAAACGGCTTGTTGTTCAAGGTCTTGCACACACTAGGGAAAGCTCCCTGTCCTTGACCAAACTGACCTCTCCCTTTGCCCACTGCAGCTGAGGTTAGTCTCACACCAGTCACGCTCTCCTGGACCTTCCTCTCTCCTTGAGTGCCAGGAGGTGCAGCTCACCCAGTTCCTAACCCAACACTCAGAAACCACCTGTATCTCCCGGCCTTCCCTTCCTCAGCACTCCTGCACCTTGTGAGCCACACAGCTAAATACAGGCTCCTACCAACTGGTCTTTCTTATCAGGGCCTGGATGCCTTGGTGACCAGGCAACATATAACAGGGTCAAACTCTTGCCAAAGGCTGAACACAAATCATCCCAGCTGTATCTCCCCTCTGCATATCTTTAAGGCACACACTTGGAAACACAGTTATGTGTTCTATTTGGGGTGAGGTTCTCTCATGCACCTGGCATGTACTTAATTGCTTAATCACTAATCTCTGTGAAAAACATGTGGGCACACTTGAGTCATTAGAGACACTGGGCACTCAGCTCCTGCTCTGTAACTCGAACCCTTCCACTTGGAAACCTGACGGCCAGCACAATCTCCTCTGAAAAGCGATCCTGGGTTTCTTGCATCCTCAGATGGATTCCTGCCTCCCCTGGCACACTCCAGTACCAGGGAGCAGCTGAACCGGATGGATGCCATGTGAACAGAGGAGCAGAAAGGTTCCTGTCTTGCACCGAGCAGTGCCTTGGACCCTTCGACAGGCAATGGCGATGTCCTGCACGACAGAGGCCCCGCCAGACTGCCTGGAGTGAAGCACAGCAAGCTGTTAGCATCACGCCTAAGTCTGTATGTTCCCAATCCTACCCCACTACTAGATCGGCTGAAGGAAGAAGTCAAAGTGAAAAGCTCCATCAAGGTGCAGCTAATAAGCCCTAGGCAGGCTGATGCTTAACGAACACGAAGCAGAATGAGTACTGTTCCAGCAGCAATGAGCATATGGTGTACGCTGTGTACCGAATCTGAATGAGACGTTTAACACAGGTGGGATCCTCACACGCTCCTCCAAGGCCTGAAGAAATGAAGATTCCATCTTTAGCTGGGAGAGCTAATAAACCACACAGTGCTGGAACGGGGCAGAGTTCTGGGAAGCATCACTGTAGCCTTGCCTCCATACTTCTCCCAGGGCTTTTGCAACTGGTTGCTGCCAGCCAGAGCATCCTGGGCTGGACAGACTTTGGTCTGACCAAGGATACACACCTATCAGAGGCTACCTCATTCACCAGGAACGAACAGGAAGAACTACCTCCCAGAAGGGCAATGCAGCTCTGAGACAGGGCACCAGTGAGGTGAGGTCTCCTTCTTTAGGTGGTTTCTAGGCACAGGCTATACGAAGCCACGGCCTCCCTGGCTGAGGAGATCTGCTGCGAGCTGAGGATGGACTAGGGAACCGCTGAACTACAAGCGGTGCTGGGGTCCTGTGACAAAATCCATTTGGCCATTTAGCAACATGGAGCCATGGAACACAATTTTTGTCTGCTGTTTCTTCCAAGAGTCTGGTAATTTTACAAAGTAGACACGTTTTGACTACAAGTCCCCGCCTGGACTAGAGAAGTGAAGACAGAATCCTCCAAGCTCATGATTTGCAAATGGCTGTCAACTACAGTGGGAAAAAATCAGAAAGCAGACTCCAGCCTCCTTTCCTTGAGCGGTGCTGGGCTTTTGCAAACACTGCATGTGCCTGGAAAACAGTGGAGCAGCAAGCAGAAAAGTAAAACAACTCATCTGCAAACCCTGCATTCAGTAGCACATAGGTCTGGGGGATGCAGTTACGGATCTACCAACAGAAGATGGATGCTTCTTACAAAAGGGTCATTCAGGATGACTTGGAAAGATCAGTTAAATTGTCCTTTGGGTGAATGAAAGTAAAACATGGGCCAAGGAAATCAGACCAGGCTGCCTCCACACCTCTTTGACTTCCCCAAATACACCAAGCGGGAGAGGAGGCAGCAACATACGCTCAGTATTGTGCATTAACGTATTACCTGGAGAAAAGCCAGCAGACCATCACAGCTGAGAAATGTGCAGAGAAAAGAACAAGACGAGTCAGGCTGGAAAACAAAGCATTGCTGAAGGTGGGGGGTAAAAAAAAAAAAAAGAGCCCTGATAGAAGGCAAACGGAGACCTTGAAATGAGCAGCAGTGAGCAGACGATGCAGCGTGCTTGCTGGAGGACCCAAATGCATGCACATGAGGGCAACAGGTCACGAGGCAGCAGTGCTGGCTCTCCTCAACTGCTGCAAAAGGTGTTCGGCTCCGGGCACCACCGTGCCAGCAAGACAGCGCTTGGCTTCAATGTTGTAGCCCAGCTCCTCCTTCCAAAGGGACAAAAGATGAAGGGCGCAAAGGAGGGCTTGCAAGCTTAAAAGCTTGTCCAGCATCTGCTCTGTCAGCTTGTCTGAGGGAAGGTGCCACCTCTTGGCATGAATCTGGTCTCCTTGATGAGAAACGAGGAGTTTGTTCTTAACTCCCGTGCAAGCTGGTGGGTCACACACGAGGAGGGGATTTTGTCTGCACTTAAAAATAACCTCAGCCACGCGGCTGAGCACCTTCCCAGCCCAAGGCCCGACACCCAAGGACAGAGGCAAAGCAACCGGAGAGCGGGTCGCTGGCTTGGGGTAGGGCAGCCAGCCCAGGCAGGGGGTTCTGCCCAGCAGACCCTCCAGGCCCACCCCAAAAACAGCAGTGGCCAGGCGAGCCCATCGGGACGGCAACCTGAGCGGGCGGGGGGCAGAAGCTGCGCCCAGCCGAGCGAAGGGAAGTCATCTCTGAGACGGGCAGTGACCGATCCAACCCGGAGACAGCGCGCCCACGGGAAGCAACCCCCGGGGGGACCCGAGGGACCCTTGCCCCCCCGCCGATTTCCACCTTCCCCGTGCAGAAGCAGCGCGGCTCTCCACCGACCCACCCCACCGCTCGCCAGCACGACAGAGCGCAGCGAACCGGCACGGCCAGACACCCCCCCCCCCCCCC
>Ga0065711_1035637_pt1 | contig 22032 bp, 8 predicted proteins | sample Hoacrofraction12_FD_59098 | JGI IMG/M metagenome (GOLD analysis project Ga0065711, IMG submission 59098) | Hoatzin crop microbial communities from Cojedes, Venezuela - Epithelial fraction 12 v2 (version 2) | ecosystem: Host-associated > Birds > Digestive system > Esophagus > Crop | place... | reverse complement strand
AAAAAAAAAAAAAAAAAAAAAAGTTTTCTGATGTTCAGAGGGAACCTCCTGTGTTTCATTGCCTCTTTGTCCTGTCACTGAACATCACTGAGACGGATCTGGCTCTGTCGTCTGTACATCCTCCCTTCAGATACTTACCGTTTTACATCCCTCCCCAATTTTAGCTGCAGGTGGGCTCTGGCTTTCCTGATTGCATCTCTGCATGCTCAGGCAGTGTCTCCATATTTCTCCCAGGTTACCTGTCCCTGTTTCAACCTTTTATATACTTTTTTTTTGTGTTTGAGTTTTGCAGGATCTCCTTGTTCATCCATGTAGGCCTCCTGGCAGTTTTGCCTGACTTCCTGCTCATTGGGATGAACTGTTCTTGGGCTTAGAACATCAAGATACCTTGAGTATCAACCAACTTTCTTGGACCCCATTTCCACCTAGGGCCCCATCGCATGGGACTCTTGAAAGCAGATCCCTGAAGAGACCAAAGTCTGCTCTCCTGAAGTCCAAGACTCTGATCTTGCTTTTTGCCCTGCTGCCTTCTCTCAGGATTCTGAATGCCGCCATGGTCACTGCAGCTCAAGGCTGCATTCGACCTTCACATCCCCTGGATTCTAAGTGTAAGGTCCAGAAGAGCACCTCTCATTGTTGGCTTCTTTGTCTCTTGGATCAGGAATTTGTCATCAGTGCTCTCCAGGAACCTTCTGGATTGCTTATGCTCTACTGTGTTGTCCCTGCTGCAGATATTAGGGTGGTTTAAGTCCCCCATGAGGACCAGGGCCTGTGAATGTGAGATTGCTCCTACCTGTCTATAGGGGGCCTCATCCACTGTTTTTTCCTGGTCCGGTGGCCTACAGCAGTTGCCAACTACAATGTCACCCGTACCGGTCTGCTTTTTAATCCTTACCCGTAAGCTCTCAGCACATCATCCACGCTCAGGCAAAGCTCCATGTGTTCCAGCTGCTCTTTCCCATGAATGGTGACTCTACCTCCTTGTCCTTCCAACATGTCCTTCCCAAAGAGTCCGTATCCCACCGTTGCAGCACTCTGGTCCTGCAAGCCATCCCACCATGTCTCCGTCAACAAGATCAGAGCTGTGCAACTGTACAGGGATCTGTAATTCCTTGTGTTTATTCTCCTTGTGTTGATTCATACAAAAACAATTTCTACAAATGATGGAAGCAATTCAGATAAAAGCACTGTTTTTGCCAATGTAACTGTGACTACTGTGGCAGCTTCTGCTAGCCAAGTTATGTCAATCAGCAGTCACTGTTCACACCATCAGCCAGTGTAGATGGGGTGTCAGAAATTCCCGAAGCGAGAAACTATTCCTGCCCAAAAGAGCTTACAAAATACAGAACTAAGAGTGTGCTGAAGTGTTTGAAAACTGATAGTTTGTACTTTCCTTTTTTAAAAGTTTTTTTTTTTTTAGATTGTACTTTTAATCTCAGTAATTTGTCATTTGAATAATACTGGCTTATTTATTAATAGTTTTGTTTGTTAAATGTCTTTGGAAAAATTAAAAGCCGTAGTCTTGTGTTGTGATCCACTGGAAGCAGCAATGTGGGACAGTTCTGAAAAAATTCACTGTAGTTCTAGGACATAACTGTTTTTCTCTGTCGGGTTACCTTGTTTTTTAATTGATGTGGTATTTTAAGTACATTTTTATATTTGTCTTGAAAGCGCTAAAATAAAACCTTAGTGTGTAACGCTAATTTTTTGGACTAACCAAACAGAAACCTTTAGCAGCATGGAGACAGATCCCACTGCACCTGCCATATGAAGGTATTTATGAAGGTGAAATGTATCTAACATGGCAGGAACTGACTCATTCATCACAGATAGCAAGATATCCACGTTCCCTTGAGTTTTTATGTCTTTTTCTTTGCCTGTATTCACTATGCATATCTGAGTTTATGATACAACTTTTTTTGATCATCAAGAACTTGTTCTATTTTGTCTGTCTTGATTCAGGTACAGCTATCAGTCTTAGGACTTAGTGCCTGAGATAAATTGGAGCAAAATGGAATTTCTGGTGAAGTTTTAGTGACTTGAGCACGAGTATTCTAGCAGGCCAGAGACAGCATTATTAAGAGTGAGAAGTGTTTTCAGGAGCTGTTTGTAATTCTGACTTCAATCTTTGAGGTAAGAAATCATGTTCTATTCAGGTTAGGCCAGGTCCATTTTTGAAGCCTCTCTGCTTTTCGTCAAGAATATTGTTAATACGATCTCCTCTAATGTTTTCAGTTAGATTTTCCTGTCAAATGTTAACCTGGCAGCCAAATTCCATGCTTTTTTTGCTGATTGTAACTCTTAACATGAGTTGACGGTGGTAACTCAGTGCAGATTCCTGCTAGTAACCAAGCCACCTTAAACTAGGCTGAATGATGGAAGGAAATGAAACCTGTGCTCTTTTGTCTTAACTAGCTTCTGTTGCTTTCTCTGTAAAGTTCAAACCCCTAATTTTTCAAGGCCGTACTCAAAACCTGAGTGTTTCTGGCAGGTTCACAGGGCTTCAAGCTGGGCCTGTAATGAGCTGAACATTAAACACCGAAGTGAGAAGCTTTGCCATTCTTACTTTACTTTTCCTATGAGCGGTCTCACTGAAATCAGTGCTGCCAGTAGTGGAGTGAGTGAGGTACTAACCAATATAGATGAAGATCTTTCAGAGTCCTGCTCTTTGAGATTGGCTCTCCATCCATCAGCTACCGGTGTTTGCTGTGGTGGAATACTGGCAAGCATACAGTGATGCTTCTGGATGGCAAGCAGTTCTCAGTAGAGATCCCAGCATTGGTCTGTGTGAGTGGTATTAGACACCCAAATGAACATGAATGTAGCAGATAATCTTTGTGACGAATCTTTTTCCATGTCTTTCCTGTTAGCTGTGGCCAAAAAGCTACAAAGCACCCTAAAAAAAGAAAGTGGAATTTAATGGGACATATAATGGACAAACTTAAACAAGTTGCAGCTTTGCACTTAGCATCTTGACTGTGCTGGCCATATGTGCCTTTGGAAGTGGAGTAATGGAAACTGCAAAGGAAAAACACTTTATACTCAATAAGGATATAAAAGCTATTCTTATGGTGGTGTAGAATAAAAAAAAATGCAGTCTTAAATTAAGAAAAGCAATAGGAATTTCAGTTGGAAAAGTATTAATGTTGAAAGTAACCCAGGTCTACCACGTTCTTTTAATATACTATAATGTGGTATTCCTTTACTGTTCTAGTACTGCAGAACCTGTTTTGATGTGTCACTAAGATGGGAATGAAACCACAGTATGCAAAACTGAAGTTATCAACAAGGGATTTGCTGCCAAATTCTGCATCCTGTTTTCTTACTTCTTTTCACTGAAACAATGGTTCTCTTATATCTTGGCATGTTAATATTTGCAAATGTTTTTTGAAAGATTAAATGCACCAGAAAGGTGCTAAGTATTCTTGCTTTTGTTTAGAACGGATTTTCATTCAAGATGTTCTTGTCATGGCTTATGCTTGGTGTGAAAACTGGAGGGGATGCTGTGATTTTAAGCATTTTGGGCTTATTTGTTTTGCTGGCAGAACACAAATATAAATATGTGAGTTTTTACTCTAATTCTGTGGCTCGGGAGTAGCTTTTTGATGCAGACAAGGATTTGTATTCTAGAAGCTGCTTTGCTAAGGGTTTGCGTAGAATTGTATCTGAGATTACTTATTACATGTAGAATGCAGATTGGGATGTGCTCGGTGCATTTAATTCACCTCTTTAAGCACCACTGAATGTCTAAGGTGCTGTCTACTCATAGGGTTTTTTCTTTCCTCTCCCCGCAGGTGTGTAGCTAACAGGTAGACTGAAGTGGATTTCTTTGAAAACAGTGAATGTTCAAATAAAGGAGAGATTCTTTCGCCAGACTTTGCACAGTTGGTGCAAAATTTCTTGCCATTGTTAAGCTACAGATAAGAGGAAGAAGTTCTGCGAGAACCTAGTTAAAACACTGATGTGTCTAACCATGTTTCATGTTTATATATAATAAACTAAAAATTTGCGGTTGTCCTAGATGTATTAGGAAAAACTCCCTTTGAGGTGAGGATAGGTATGGAATGTTACGTAGTCAAAATTCTCATCTTTAAGGTCATTAACTCCTATGAAATTATTTAGAATAAATGGTGATCTGTAGACAATTTCTAAGGTTCTTAATTCTTGATTGTCTAGGAAACGCAGAGTCATATATGTTATTTTTCTATCTGCATGTGCATCTGTAAAACATTCAGGGTTTCACAAACTGAAATCAGTGGTTTGAAATAAAGTGTAAACTGATACAGGTCTAATGTCTGTAAATACAACTTAGGAAATTGTATTGGGCATATTGCAGAGCCATGGAGGCTTGCTTCAACTATATAGGAATGTAATGGCATAACGCCTGTGGACTCGACTTCTGGAACAGGACTGGAATACATGATCCTAAAAATCTCCAATAACTCTTTTATTTGGCTCTGAATGGTATTCGTTACCACTTAAGTTTTGCCTTCAGTAGTTGTCTTTATTCAAGTGCATATTTACTTACTGTAAGAAGTGATGGCTTACTTGACAGGACAAATGAAAGACTTAGACAGTATTCCATCTCCATGTGTCTTTTAGGTATTATGGGAAATATCATGTCATAAGAAGCACATTTCCCCCTGTACAAATGTGAAATTGTGTTGTAAATGAGATCGCTTAATTACTGCTCAGCTTTGCTAAGCTTTTTACTTGAGTCAGCAACTGCCTTGCTGAAAAGTACCATCATTTTGAAGCAGAAATTTAGAACTGAAGATTTTAAACCAATTTCTTTTTTCCTCATCATTAAGAGAATAGTGTCTTAGCAGTCATGAAGAGCAGCATTCTGGTTTTATAAACAGTGTACTGTACTAATACAGTTCTTGTATTAGTAGATTAGAACAGCATGTTCTTGTTTCTCCTCCACCTCCTCACTGGCTCTCTCACTTCTGGTTTTGCTTCTAGTTTTTGGACCCCACTTTTCACTTTGGAGCTGCGTTTTTTTGCTGATCAAGTTTTGATCCACACTTTGGATCAAATATGTGTATGTGTCTCTGGGAAAGAGGGGTTGCCTTGAGACCAGAAGTTTGCGGTTTTCGACTGGAAAAAAAAAAGTTGATGGTAAGATAGTTATTCAGGGATTTTTTTTTTATGCATGAAAGTGTATTCTGAAAAGTGTTCTTAAGCATTGAGAAGTGTGTCTGTGTCTGTAGTGATGTCTTTAATTTCAACAGAGGTGAGCGGCGACATGGTAACCTATGTAAGATTTTGTGGGCTACTTGGTGAAATCTTCTAAGTGTCTGCTTATGCTTGCACAGAACATCAATTTCTCATTTTATCTGGAGTCCAGGTTAAAATCCTAAATTGTACCATGTGTAATCCTAATTTGTACTGTGTATAAATTGAGAATTTTCCTTAACTCCAGTCTTCATTTTGAGTTAGATTGTGAGATGTTCACACTGTGCAGTCTGTAGTGAATATTCTGAATATTGTCAGTGAAACCAGTGTTGTTATTTGAGAGTGATTTCTCCCTTGTTGCATCCCCAAATGTGCTGTGACCGCTGATTGCTGTATCTGCCCTGTTTCCTGTGTGCTTCAGCTATATCACCCTGTTTTAGCCGCCGCTTGTTTCTTTTAATCATACCTTTGGATTGTGTGAGTACCTTGGGACTGGCATAGTTTCTTTGTTAGGCATTTGCACCATGGTTAGCACAGCAAAACCACGGGTCTTTGGTGGTGCCTGGCAACCAGAGTCCATAATGCCCAGTGTAGTGCTCAATAATTAAAGCATTACACAGTCAGACAAAACTGGCAGGACTCATTAAAAACATACTCTTATCCGAAGGTTACTGAATGTACCTGTAAAGCATACCCTAGGTTCGCTCTTAACAAGTGAGAGGGTGTTTGTTTGCCATTCATAACTACAGGGGACTCTGGTCTTTGGATAGCACTGGTAATAATAGCTACATTATTAAAACAAAGACGGAGGTACTAAAACCAAAGAGGGAGGATGTGAAAACCATTCTGTAATCCTCTGGGATAATGGCTTTAAGCTACATGTCCTTGTGATTTATGCGCTTGTTTTTATTTGTCCTCTTCGACAGAAAGCTTTGTCACTGAACAGATTTGATAATAGCCTGTTCAGTATGATTGTAGTCTCTTGTATTCATGTAATAAACCAAATAATTTTGGACCATTTGTGGGTTTAGTCATTCTTGCGGTATGCGTTTCACCTCTGATTTCACCTTCAGTAGCTTAGATGGAGCTAGATAAGGACTTTATGATCACTTAGTTCTGTCCCATCATGATACTACATAGAAATATCTTCCATTTAGTGCTTTGATATATTGGGACACTAGTGAGATACGCATGTACTGTACCTGCAGTGTATGTATGTGTAGTTGGCATATGTGAATATAGGTTGGTAGAATTTGCAACTTTGTGTACTTTCAACAAATATTGCAACCAGTAAAGGCCTATATTGAGATAAGCAAACTAAATCAGAGGGAAAAAAAAAAAGAGTAGAATTTATTTCTATAACTTGCAAACTTTACTGCGGCCTCAGTTTCACAGTAGTAAATGTTGCAGTGATAGAGTCTATAAAGGATGGAAGTGAGTTTCAGATCTTGGACAGCTAGCTTATTCTAAGAGCCGTGCACCTGAGTAGCTGAAGAGAGAGTATGTGGAAGAAAGGTAACGCGCTGGAGCAGGGAACTAAGAGATTAAGCCATTGCTGATCTGTTTTGCTGGTTTTGAGGTAGAAAATCTATCTGAGAGAGATTTTTCTAGAAAAGATTTTCTTCTGGAAAGAAATACATATAGTGCTTTTACCTTGCTTCTGCTGTGACTGTGCATCTTCTCAATACGTTAAAACATTACCTTTGGTTTTTTTCCATAACCTTGTAATTAAAAAAGTTGTTCTAGAGATAGTCTTTTATGTCCTCTAAACTGAGTTGGCTTCCCTGCTGTGACTTCAATAATGCATCATTTTGTAAGTTCAGAGGATTTAATGTGTTGCGGGTGAATCTGTGAGTTGCTGTTAGATGGTTAAAAGGAAAATAGCTATAATGGATTGGATGCAAAGCTGCTTCACCAGCTTCTTTCCCATCTCGCCCACTAACATGCAGAAGCATCTGTCTCTCATCTCCTCCTTGCCTCGTGCTCAGTATGAGTGCATTTTGACAAACATTTTATGAACAGAGATCTTTGGAAAACCTGAGACGAAATAACAGGGGTGAGAAATGCAAGTAGTTCTGTCTTGCTGGATATCTCCTTGTGCAATAGAGGGTGATGCTAGAGCAAATAAAAATATTTCTGTAGTAAATGTTATCACAGCAAATGAACCTGTCTTCTCTAGCTCTACTGAAATACAGCATCTCTAAATTTATAACTGTTACTTACAACTTAAAAAAAAATGCAGGGGACTTTGGCCTATATTATTCTTCACAGAAGTTACAATATGCTTTTCTTTTTGTAAGGTTTCATGGATATATATTCTGTCTTTGAGTTATCTGAATGCTGTGTAAAGGAGGAAGTTTTTCAATTAAGACAATTTCAAGGTTATGATCATGTTGTGACAATGCAAATGGCTTTATTTTTAAAATTTCAGACTTCGTATATCTGCAGATAGAAATAATGACTGAAATCTTTTCCATATCTGGAGGAAAGATTGGTGACGTACAGAAATTCAGAGTAATTTAGAGCAGTTTTCCAAGCATGCATGATGCATGTATGGCTTCACTTCCTGGAACATGTGTGTGTGTGATGCTTCCAACAGGGGAGGATTAAAGGGCTTTGAACTGCTACATTGTATTTTGTTACGTGAACTTACTGCAATAATTTTACTTGTTACTTATTCCGCTGCTGTAAGGAATTTTTTAGGTAGCATTTACGACTGGAAAGAATGAAATAGCATGCTCTGAAAACACCCCCAAATCTTTTATAAGTAACGCTATAATTTGTAGCATAGATGAAGCCTTAAATGATATTGCTAATGTCATGCAATTGGAGGATTGTACTTGTTTGAATTGGATCTAATAGCTGTCTGTGTCTGATAAGGAACTGGCAAAAAGGAGAGCCAAGCAGTACTGGGGAATTCTGGAATAACATCCAAGACATAGTTTATGCATTTGTTGGTGCGAAATGTATTCCTGGCCTAATAGGGTAAACCAGTATGAATTCTTACTGGTTTCTTCTATATCCACTTGATTTACCTATATCTGTCCAGATTTTCATATTTTCAGCAGCTCATAAGCAAGAAAGCTGAAGTGGGATGAAGATGCTGGGGATGCGGAAACTCTTATATAGGATATGAGTATGTTCTGCAAGTTGCATGCTGCTGGCTTCAGAAGGGTTTTTTGAGCATGGAAAATAGTAAAAAAGTGAGAGAATGGCAGCCGTGTAAAACTAAATGCCTTTTTTTTTTTTTTTTGTTCCTTGATGAGTGTCCTTTTGCGTTTATATACCAGAAGTATGTTACTACTGTATTTATATTTTAAATCAACTCTTTGCTTGTTTGTACTGTTATAATGCACTTTGAGGTTGGAAAGAGGTGCTATGTAAATTCAATCACGCTTAAAACCAACCAAACAAAAGAAGTTGATAGCAATAAAACTCATCCTTTGTCAGGTGCCTGGTAGACCTGTGTATTGTGAGAACTGTGTTAACGTCTTGGGAAAGTTCTCTCTGCACCAGAACCCCCCGTTCGGTCTGTTTCAATCACAGCAGGCAGTTGAGTTTCTAGCTACACAGCTACAGTGAAACCAAAAGGGGTCCAAACAAATAGCTGAGCTACTCAAAGCCCAGGCATTTCATGTGCCTGGCTAGCAGATCTGACTTTCAAGTTTAAGGGATTTCATTTACAAATCTGTCCACCCACCCTCGCTTGCTTCACTGACAGGCTTGCAAGGTTCTTTAGTGTACAGGTGACTCCTGGTAAGAAGGAACCTTGCCATCCTACAGAACCCTTGGGAGAACATTTTGTGGACTTCTCTAAAATGCTGTAGTAGTAGTTTGGTTTAATTGACTTCATTCTTCTGTCTTAAAAAAAAAAAGATACTTGTTGGATGGTTTGACCACATTAATGTGATTAAACTTAGGTTGTTGAGGGGAAGAGCTTGGCAGGCTGCTTTGTTGCTTTGTGATTTTTGTTTTTTGCAAATGCACTTCTTTACTATTGTGACCATGTAAGATGCTTTTTGTTTTTCCTAATTTATTTTGATACATTTTTTGCATTCAGTGTTACTCAGTGATCCACCTGTTTTTCTGCTTCTCACAATTGTAATATTGAAATTGACTGTTGTCCAGAGTATATTTCCTTTTGTATTGTCCATCCTTCCAAATGTTAGCCTGACAGTAAATTGTGCCGTGTTTTGTTTTCCCCCTAGGGGTAGTTGCAGAGATTAGCAGGACAATGAAATAGTAGGGGAAAGCATCTGGAAGGTGAGATTTTCCAGATGGATATCCTGTGGAGATATAATAGGGGATGTGCTTGGCATTTTTGTTTTGTTTTGTTTTTCAAGAGACTAGGGTGCAAAAATTTTGCGCTGAAATTTTTAGTCTTTTCCCTTTTCTTTTTTCATAATGAGGAGTTTACTAATGCCGGAGGAGTTAATCTGATCATCTAGTCTGATGGAATCAGGCTGTAGATTTCAGCAGCTATTCCTGGCTCCAGGAATTAAGAGTCCATAAATAATAGTTAAGCTATATCTAACGCTGAGATTTTCAATCTTTATTTTTAAGATTGAGTCGTGAAGAAGGTACCACGTTTCATGGTTTGACCCACTGATTGTTTTATCTTCTACTGTCAATTGTATTTCTTGGTTTCTTCCCCAGGTATTTATTTAGGAAGCCAATTGATCAGTATGGACTAAAAGCGTAGACCATTCAGAAAATACAGTGCTCAAGCACCCAGCTAACCTGAGAAAATATTTAAAGAGCGTGAATCAAAACAAAAATTGTGGGAGCTCAAAAGACTGGATAGCTGTACCTATACTGAGGTTAGTAGTAAGAAATCTTGAATGGCACAAGCCATCACAATTTTTCAAAGAAGATGAAGAATGTCTTAGCACATTTTATTAGTAGCTCTCTGAATACAGTAGGTCAGTTGGAATAAGAAAAGACTTCACATTTCTTAACAAAACAAAAGATAACTATATCCAACAGATGTTCAAAGAATGGGAGCGAGCTAAAAGTTTCAAATTAACTTCTCTAGCAATATTAAAAACTGTATGCTACTTGGAATTCTCCCCCCAACTCCGGCACTTCTAAAATTGCTTGTTGCTTTTTGGCTGGCCCAAGATTTTGCATTACCAGTAAAAGAATATTATCTTCCCACAAGATGACTTACAATTGAAGGAAAAGCACAGGTGATGTTTGACGAAGAGTCCTTAAAATCTCTTTATTGAGATTTAAACTAACCTGGCCTATCTCTGGAAATAAGCAAATTCTTCTTCCCTGTAAGGATAACCTGATAGTTTTCTGAACAAGGTAAAAATCAATAACTGAACTCGGACAATCTGCTCCCTTGATAACTGCAGCGTCTACTGTTACTTGCCTGCATTGACAGCGTTAAGCAGCAATACATGTCCTTTTCTGGTTATAACATAAGATCCTTTGTAATTTCAAATGAATTTTTAGGGAAATTTTGTGATTATTGGCCACTTCATCTATATGGTTGCCTGCATGTTTTTTATAGGAGCATGAGATAAATGAGGGAAGACGAGAAAGAAGGAAGACTGCAAGACTGGCTAGATCCCAAAGCATCTCAGGCTTAAGTGTTCTGTTTTTGGGGTAGGCATCTGACTAAAGCCACCCCCAGCTGACATCTGTGGAGTGTGTGATCGGCTCTCAGCTATCCCTGAAGCTTGCTACTGAAGCACGGATCTCAGTCAGCATCAATCTCAGAAGATCAGTACTCATCTGTTACCCTCAGGAGATTTAGTAGTAGGTAAAACTGCACGAAGGCACATTTCTGTGGAATTCTCCTCAGATCCACCGACGCCATTAACTACTTCCTAGCACTGCTGAAAACTTTAAAATATACAGGATTAAAAACCCCACAAGTTCCTCCAGGAACTCTGCATGGAGTGCTCCATTTTGCAAGTCTATTCCCTGTCCATCTTCCCAGCACGCACGTGATTTTTGGTAGTACTGGGGAGTCTTCTCGAAACAAGTTGTGAGTGTTTTCTAGGAATGGCAATGGCTTAAAGGAGATACTTCTTTTTTTTTTTTTTCCCCAAAAATCTGATCTCCTTCTGATCTAAACAGTTGCACCGTTCATGTTATAAAAATTTGTATTTAGTTCCATTGGCCTGTGAGTGGAGAACAATGAGATGGTTTTTGGTTTGTGTTTAAAACTTTAAAAAGGCTGATGAAGGAATATGTTTCAGAAATGAAGTAACTCCTGGACCAAGTCAAACATACTCCTTGGCATATCTTTTATCTTTATATATTGTGTGCTAGAGCCGTTTCATGTATCGCCTCTGTCATGACAGACCGTACGCTAACAAGGTACAGAAAAAGGATTACTTTGCACCTTTTGGATTAGATTGGCAAACACAAATGAGGGGAGAGGAGGGGAAATTAGTTGCTTCATCTTGAAAGAAGTTTAGATCCTCAGTGGCAGTAAATTACTACTTTTTTATCTTTTTTTTTTTTCTTCTTTTTTTAACCTGATGTAGGCTTAAAAATACTTATTTACTCTAGACTTGTGAATTCAAGAACAGACTGCTGCATTAGCATGTTTGGCCATGTTTTGCTTTCTCTGCCAAGAATTGTTTGTTTGTCTATTAATTGAAGCTGTCGCTGTGCATGCTGAAGTAATAGTGATTTTTACATGCAGAACCAGCATACCAATCAGTAATAAGCCACAAGTTCAAAGTTCTGCTCCCTAGTGTGTTGGTAAATGTTCATGACTAAAGTACTGCCTTCATCTTATGGACTCTATTTACATTTCAAGTTGATATTAGAAGAGGGACATTCATTACTATAAGTTCCCTTGCAAGTAGATATTAGACCCAAGTTAATAAGCACCATACCTTAAAGGAAGGTAGTCTGCTGGAGTGACAGCAGGCCTGGAAATTGAGTGTGCAAATATTTCTTGTGTTCCTGAGTGGGAACTGCTAAAGGATTCTTCTAAAACACAAAAGAAAGGATATGTTTAGTTAACTGTGCATTTTTCAACTGTTGATAATATAAAATTCATGAAGTTGATACCTGGTGCTGTCAGATTGTAGGCTAAGTTTTATGATCCTGCTTGGATGACTAAAGTGTTGTCATCTTAGACAAGCTATCTTTACTAATTTACTCAAAACACTGGGTCTGCTTCAGGGGAAGAGCAACAGTTTGCACTTGTATTTATGTCCAGTGGAAATCTGATGACAAAGTGAAGTGTTTACTGACTTCTTACACTTTAGATTAAATTATTTTCAAATCATGGCCAAGACTGCCTTTATGATGATTTCAAGATTGTTAAAACCTCAGATGCATCTGTCAAGATTGAGAAGTATCAGTGCATGTCCAGGAAGTAATAGATAACAGCACCCTTAGACACACTTGACCTCTGCTGGTGTAGAAGTGGAAATTTGTAAAAGAAATACTAAGATTTTATGAATGCAGTATGAGTGGAAATGCATGTGTGTGTACGCACCAGAAGAGACAGCCAAACAATGCAAAACAGTTAAAAGCATGGTCTGTATTGATGATGGAGGACTCCATTCCCAGCAGTAAAATTGAGGAATGTGGTTTTCAAGACCGAAAGACCTGCACTTTGATAAAGCCAACGCACTGATGGCTTAGCAGCAGAAGGCCCTCCACCTTAGCACAGAGAAGGTAGAAAAAGGATTTGACATACCATGCATACCATTCCTCTTCCTGTTAGGTCACAAGGAAAACAGACATCTGTTCCAAGTGAGGAAAAAAACACAGTGGCAAGCAACTGGCTGAAGATTTTTGGGAATTGAATTTAGCAACTTGGAGAACCACCTCATAACAGCCGATGATGCCTAAGTGGTGTAAAAGAGTCTGTCTGAAAGCTGGCTTGTCAGTGAGGAGGAACCCCAGAGACATGGTACAGACTCGACAGCTATGGTATCTTGTTTTCTCTGTGCCGACTACTTGGGCACGTGTATCTGTCTTGGCATTTGTGAGAGTGTAGGCTTGAGCACGTAAATGAATGAAATCTGTGAGAGAATGTTAGTGGGTAAACCCAGTTTATTTGGAGGCTTTGTAAATAAATACCACCTTCCCCTTCCATGAGTTCTTGTATTTTACATAGCTCTTGATTTCCATCATGGAAACGTGGTTGTTTCAAACTTGTTTATTAGCGAAAAGATGCTGTGATCATTTCCAAGAAGGCAGCCTGTGCTAACAGAAGAAGAAAGATCTGGGGAACTTGACATTGCTAAAATGAGTGCTACATTGATAAGAGGGAATTGTTATTTTTCAGACACACAAACAGCCTGTTTCTCTGGATACTATTATTGTCTTGAAATTGCTTTGGAAGCTTCTGCTTATTTCAGTAGAAATTAAAAAAAAGTTAATTTCCCTTCCTTTTTTGAAAAATTTGAGTTTTTATTTGTTTCCTCAGTCTTGATCATTGTAATCGATTGAACTTTTTGTGAACTCTTGACCACTGATAGTATACTAGCCAGAAAGTATGGCAGACAAGGGCTTGCTGTGTTGAATAGCTTCCTTCTGTAAATTTTATGTGTGTCTCAACTTTTTTCTCTAATCTTTGGACTTCTTGTACTGCCAATCACTGCCACATGTAAACATTCTTGAGGGTCATATATCTATGTAATGAAGTCCATGAGAGTGCTTCTGGAAATTTTGTGCCTTGACCCTTCCTTGGTTTTTTGTTGTTGGGTTTTTTTTTCGTCTCTCGTGTGTGTGGTTTTGCATGCACAGTCCATTTTCTGGCAGTCGCCTTTGGATGCCTAGTACACACCCAATTCCCATGAACTCAGGGTATGTTTTATTCCTGGCTGTTGCTATCTAGGGTCTTTTTTGAAATTTCCATTGGCTGGAGGAAATAAAGTTTTTTGGATAGACCATGACCAGCTCAAGGATGATGAAACAGTCACTGGTGGAACTGCGTTTGCCCCGCAGACAGTCCTGCCAGGACCCTGCAGCAGCAATAGAGGTGATTCTGGGGAGAAACTCCCTTGCACCTGGGCTGTGAACTCACAGTAGGCAAGTGTCTTGCAGGCAGGAAGGCTGCTGTGTTCTGCCAAGCTGGAACAGAGATTTTGGAGAAATTCCTTCCATTTTCTGACCTAATTACAGTTAATTATGATAATTTTGCCTGGAAGTGTTTGATGCAGGGATCAATGTGATGTGGCCGTGCTCTCTCATCTGGGAGAAAAAGCTGATGTTTCCCAGTGTGGTGGAGGTTCTATAAAAGGTTTCTGACTGCTTGTGTGTTTGACTGGCATGTTCTTTGGAAATTTTTACCCTTTCAGAACACGAGACCCACTGCTCTAGGTTGTAATTTTTTTGCTAAATCTCTCCACACTTTCCAGTAGTCCCGGCATGCACTGTCTCTGAGTTTTCCCAGTTTATTCCTTCAGAAATGCAGACACAGATGGTGGAAAAATACATCTATAGCAATTGTTCTTTCCTTTAGATATTGTAGGAGAAGGTTGAGCCATGGGATTAAATGCAGCTCCAGGATCTCTGTTCCCTTTCGTGTTATCTGACAGTGACACACCTCGATGATGCAGGAGAAAATGGGTGCTCATCAGCTTTGTATAGCAGCTTTGATTCTCTCCAGATTTCCACACAGGACACGCAGAGCTTGAGAGATAATGTAGGTCTGTGTTATGGATCTCTGAGATCCCAGCACTGTGGCTGACAGTCTGTGCCAGAATTGTGCTCCACTGGTCAGATGCTGTTGAAAAATGTACAAATATCAAATTGAGAGAGGAAAAATCAGTAAAGTGAAAGAGTGAAATTTCTTGAATATTTTTCTGTTTTGAGATTTTATTATTAATATGTACTGACATTTCTACAAAACAGAGTATAAAAATGATAATTCCCTTTGACTTGGAGTGTTTATGTCAAGTTTAGCATGGTGAAATTCTCATCTTTATTGGAACACTTTGGTGCCACTAAAAGAAAATTAATGAAAAAATAAACATAGTTATTTAGGAATCTAATAGTAATAGAGGTACTAGATCTTAACTGTTGAACTCTTAAGTTACTCAAAGATGCATCACATCAGAGAAAATGTGTGAGACTATAAAATGAAAAACCAAAACCAAGCACTCTAAGAAATGTCAGAATTAAGGCTGCCTATGCAGCCATTAGTTAAACCTATTGTGGAGACATTTCCTGGAGGAGATAGTAAGCAGATATTTTTACCTTACAATATGATTTGACTAGACAGCTTGAACTTTAATGGAACACGCTGTTCTGAAGAATGTTTTGACACTTCAGAAGCAACTTCTATGATACTTCTCAATCAGAAATGTAATTTTCGGTTTTGCACGCTGAAATGGGCATTTGGGTGGCTGGGACCTTAATCCATGTCCTTCCATCAAACTTCCTAAGACACCCGCGAGATGGGTGTGTTGATTGACCTCATTGGTTAGACTGCATGTTGTGTGGAGCGAAGTGCTCATACAAGTTGCTCACTGAGTTGTAACAGGAGATGTATAAAGCTCAGCCAGTAGCAATGAAATTATACAAGTAAACTCCTTGTGCTAGATTTCAAATTGCAAAGCACGATGTAACAATCTGAACAAAATCGACATGCACGGAGGCAGACCCTCAGATTTGGGGGTTTTGGCATAGGTGTAAACGAGTGGAAATAGGACCTTGCATTAAGGATTGCGTGATACTTTCCAACAGAAGAGTCGCCATGTGTGCTCTCCACAATTAGGTAAGGAAGATTTTATAGCTGTCTTCTGCAAAAAAAAATGTTACTCTGTTTATCATGTTTTCTCCTCTTTCTCACTGTTTTAAACACTGTTTAAATAAAGAACACTGTTTAAATACAGAATTAGAATACTAGCTGGTCCTGACTGATCACTCCAGACTCACATCTTTTCATGGGTCTAGTATAGCAGGAGACTTACTCTTTCTGCTAGTTACACCAAGCCATCTAAATGATCTGTAAGATTGTGCAGAGTATATTACTAATATGGGGAAAGAGCTAAGTTACCAGCTTGCCGATTCCTACATCAAAATCTTTTTCTTCTGTCAGAGATACACAAAAGTTGTTCGTAACTGAACCGAAATGTTTTTTCTGTGATAATGGTGGTGGTAGGGTGAATGGGAAGAGAAGGAATAACAGAAGTACTAAAATAAAACTCAAGGTAGCTGTTTAGGGAGGGCTAAAGTTTGAGATAATCTTGATCTACAGGGCTGCTGTTGAGAGCTGAGCTGTTTTGCGGTATTAAATACGCTGTAACATTGAGTTGTCCTGGAAGATGCACGTCACAGTGGGAGCCCGTGTAGAGAGAAAAAGTTGAGTCCGCTTGCACCCAGTATTCATGCACTACAAAACCAAGAGTGTAAATAATTTTAAGTCCTACCTTGAAAATTCAGTGTTCCATGTTACAAATTTGCTTGTCTTTTTTTTCAAAAAGTCTGGGGTAATACCCATTACTCTAGAGATGTTTTTGAAGATTTTGCACATAGGTGAGGACTGTAAAACTTCAGTGCACAAGTGCAAAAAGGATGGGCTTAGTACATCCACAACTGCTTAAGTTCTTGTGGTCTGTATACCAGAGGTTTTATATCAGCCATGTCAGTATCGAAGTGCATGATACCAAAAAAGTGAGTTCTGTTGCCAGCATTTGTGCTTCTCCCATTTGCAAGAATCACTAGGCCTTAAGCCATGTTTTTTTCGTAGCCGGTCGTAACAGGAATTCTTTGCAGCTCTTAACAGTGTTTCTCATTATGAGAGCATGCGCGAAAAGGTTTTAGCTTATTTCCTGGAGTAGGCAGGAATGCTCCCTACATCTCCAGCAGACTATTAAAGAATTAGTGTCATCATTCCTGCTAGTTTGCCTATTTCCTGGTGAGTGATAATTGTGTTTAGTGAATACTAAACATTTGAAGTTGTGATTTGATTTTTTTTTTTTTTTTTACTGTCCCTAACTCTCACAGTGGACAGCTGCCAACTTCATCTATCCTTAAAGTAAGGCAAGAGAATATATAAGCTTTAAAATGAGACTATATGTAAGTGCTGTAAAAGAAGCTGTTTTCCTTAAAATAAGAAGTACAAAAGCCCATAACATTGTAAAAAATTTGTGATGGTGATAAACTTATTGTAGAGGACGACAAAATTGTTATTGCCTGAAACCCAAACACTGCCACACTGACAATATGAAAGTTAATCTGATTTAGACTGAGTTTCATTATCCACCTTCAGAGAGGAGGAAAGAGCAAAAAATGGACTTTTAAGATGCTTAAAAAAAAATAAATCTTGTCTTATGAATTGGCCTTAGATTAATAAATTTGTTTGCAACAGACGAGTAAGTCAGCCTCATCATTTTAGTTAGACAAAAAAGTCAGTAGTAATGCTGATTCTGTTCTTCCTTTATGGCTTCCTGAATATAAATGCAGAAATGCTGCTCTTAAAAAAGGGAGAAAGAAACTATATACCAGAATTTTGTTTTGTATTTGAATGTACTAACAATGACCCACATTTCCACTGTCTTCATGACAACTGGTTTTCATGGCTTGAGGGGCATACGTACCTCTGTTCCCTTTCTAGTCTCGGAAGTTTGATCCCATTTCTTTACCTTTGGTGGAATTTCAGAATCCCCTGAGTCTTAGCTCTGGGCTGTAGTGCCTCTGGTATTATTCCTTCTGAACCACTGGGTTGAGCCAAGTTCTCATACTTCGATTATTTTCTCCAGAAATACGTGACCAGTAGTTTATGAGATGCCTTCTTAAACAATTTTAAGTGTAGAACAGAAGTAGAAGGCAAGAAGTGTTTTTAGAGTACCTAGTAGTCTGCTAACCTATTGGTTGTTCCTAAGTACGGTTCTGGATAGATACAACTTGATCGACCAAGCTGTATGTATCTTTGTCATCCTGGTGAGACTTCTGGAAGAGCTTCCCCAAAACTGCTTAGTCATCCCTTCCTCCTGCAAAGCCATTTTGAAAGCGCTTGTAGAAATGTTAATTGTCTTGTAGTCCCAGGTCTCTAGATGTCCAGCAGCAAATCTTATGACTCACGTAATGTTTATCATCGATTTGTTGAGTAATTCAGGTTGGAAGGAACCTCAGGAAGTCAGCTAGGCCCATCTCTTGTTCGTGGGGCAACTTACATTAAGCCAGTCAGAAAACCAGCCTTTTTGCTAATTGACCGCTAAGTCAAGACTGCATTAGACATGAGAAAGGTTTTTACAGCAAAATCCCTGTAAACTTTAAAAACATGTCTTAAAAAATGTTTTACTTTTCCTCTGTTGTATTTTATGGGCATCTTTCTCTACCCTTCCTTAATTTTCTCCCCTTTCAAGCAGTGCTTTCTTGAGTGTTCTGTTTCTGTGATGGATGATTCTGTTTGCAGCAATGGAAAGACATGCTTTTGCCTAATGACTTTTATTAAGTTGCAGGCAGATGGAACCTGTCTTTGTCTGCCAACATTGATAAACAGGGGAGAGGACTACAAGACTCATTGTGTAAAGTGAAAGACAGAAGGGAGACCGGAGATACTGAACTCGTGTGACATCTTTTTGTGTTGCAGTGTGTTAGCTAGGTTTTCGAAAGGAGTTTGGGAGAATTGCATTCAGTAGTGTATGCGGGCAGAGGGTGCAAGGAGCCTGTACAGTTGCTTGGAGCTCCCTCCAACCTGGCCTTGAACACTTCCAGGGAGGGGGCATCCACAGCTTCTCTGGGCAACCTGTGCCAGTGTTTCACCACCCTCACGGTGAAAAATTTCTTCATAGTATCTAATCTAAGTCTGCCCTCTTTTAGTTTACAGCCATTCCCCCTTGTCCTGTCACTACACCCTTGTGAAAAGCCCCTCTCCATCCTTCCTGTAGGCCCCTTCAGGTACTGGAAGGCTGCTCTAAGGTCACCCCGGAGCCTTCTCTTCTCCAGGCTGAACAGCCTCAACTACCTCAACCTGTCCTAGTAGGAGAGGTGCTCCAGCCCTCTGATCACTTTTGTGGCCCTCCTCTGGACCCGCTCCAACACTTCCATGTCTTATGTTGGAGGCTCCAGTGCTGGATGCAGGACTCCAGGTGGGGGTCTCACAAGAGCGGAGTAAAGGGGCAGAATCACCTCCCTCGACCTGCTGGCCACGCTTCTCTTGATGCAGCCCAGGATACCTGGTCTAGTGGAAGGTGTCCCTGCTCATGGCAGGGGGGTTGGAACCAGATGATCTTTAAGGTCCCTTCCAGCCCTTACCATTCTATGATTCTATGATTTAGGCTTGCCGTACTACAGGCTGAGGAAGACAACTCTAGCAGTGAGGGAAGGGGAAGTTCTGCCATCTATATGACACCTGGCAGCTCTCAAAGAAGGTGGATTTTTTTTGTTGTTGTGAAATGAAAGTTACCAATGATGTTTTAGGGTGTGTGTGGAGAAGTTGGCCTGGTGTCTTTTCACAACGTGCGTAGATTTTTCAGCACTGCTGCCTCTTTTATGAGCACTGAAATTTGCTCGTGCTTTAGTGGAAACCGAGCGAGATGTTTTACTATTTCAATTACTAGACAAAGCGAAGTTGCCAGTATTCATAGTGAAGAAACTGCTTCCACAGAAGCCTAAAAGGAAAAATAAGGAACTTGGCTCATCATCTGTGCCATTGAAGTCATGTTTGTCAGTAAAATGGTTTTAAAGGATGCCATATTTGGTTAGCTAAGCTGAAGTGAAAAGCATTACCTGTATACATAGTGCTCTGTGAAGCTTCATAATAAAGCAGACAGGAACAGAAATAATTGCTCCAAGATTAGCAATATGTGACATCTAAAGGGAGGATTTAACTGGTACTGTATGATTCATGGCAGTGGCAAAGGATGGGGAACTAAGGAAATAATTGTGGGAAGCTTCCTGATTTTATAATGGATTCTTAAAGTAGCATTCGGTTTGTTTTTACCAAAAAAAAAAAAAAAAATGTGTTTTATCCACTGCTGGGGATGCTGTGCAACCTCCCCTCTCTCTGGGGCCAGGACACATGAAATATTGATGCAATGGGAGATATTTCTGTAACACCTTTGACAGAGTACTGTGGGGTAGGTCTTTTCATCCCTTTTATGTCTGATGTGAGTTCTAAAGTTCTGTCCTTCAGCCAGCCAAGTTGAGTTCCCTGAGGAAGTGGAATCTTCATCAAGTACTGGGGGCCGTTCAGTTAAGTGCTCTAATTCAGGAGATAAAAAGGGGAGCTAAAGCTTTGTGAAAGTTGTCAGCCTGTGTCTGATTTGAAAAGGCAAAGGTAGGCTGCTTCAATAAGCAAAAAAATCCCTCGCACCTCTTTCTTTCTGTTTTCTCGGGCTGCCTTTTTAGCTTCGGGGAGCGACAGTCTTACAGCAGGCCTTTGAGCATCTTTGCAACCGTAAGATGTATGTAGGTATGTATGTAAATGAAAGTTTAAGATTTGCAGAAGGCAATAAATCTTGTGTCCATTTGCCTTGCAAAATTTCTTATCCACAGTTGGTGAGTGGGAGAGTGTATTTGTTACTGGCAGAGCCTGTCAAATCTGCAATACACAATTGTTTTAAAGAAAGTGATGTTATAATCCGACTTTCTAGAATGTTTCCCAGTACTAAAAATTTTAAAACAAATGCACTTAGTTCAGACTGGAGATTTTGCCAAGATCAGTTCTCGTGGCTGGGAGCTGGCAGGGTTATAGGTGTTATTAGAGATTCATTATACTGATGGTGTAATGCAAAGTTCTTTCAGTCACTGAAACTATTTCTCCTGATCCCTTTATGTGGAAAATTTTGATCAGCCTTTCTAGCTTGCCTATCTTAGCAGTACATGATGTAACTTTTTAATTATTTTTTATTATTTAAAGTCAACTTTCTGTATTTTTTCTTTATATATATATTTATTATTATTTTTATATTCAGTGTCAGATTAATTTTGGGAATGTGCGGTGATCCTTGTTTTCAGGATGAGCTGTTATTCTTCCCTCCTACCTCACACCTCCGGTATGTATGACTTGTGAGTAAGCTTCCATTTCTGCCCTCTTTTCTTTGAAGCTGGCAACCTTATCTGTGCTTCGTGCTATGCATGTGTGCATAGCTGCAGCATGCCTGTGCTGTAGAAGCTGTTTACCATGACTTCTTCCAGTGGAAGTTATTTATGTTGATGGTATATGACACCAAGGAATTGTCTCACCAAGCAATATTTCTTATCATATATCCCTATCAGATATGATTGCAGATGATCAGCCAGTCACATGTTGCAATTCTTTTTCATTAACATGAAGATTTTGTGTTTATTCCTTGCTGCAGGAGGGCATCAAGAGTGTTTTCAGTGATGAAGCTTAACTCTGTCCTGTACAGCCAGAAGTGGTTAGGAATTATATTACTGTATCATTCTACCATGCCATAGGTGTCAAAAAAAAAAAAGATGACATTTGTTCCTCTGACATGTGATGGCTCTGTTATATCTTGGTGAGTTTTATTATTTAGTCATGTAGATTAGGCATAGTAGTCATCAAGTAGATTGCATGATTTTGACCCGCTTTATTGATTCCTAGAAGAGGAAAATCTAGTCAGTAATTCTCCCTGACTCTCAGGATTTGAAAAAGTACCTAGCAAAATGGTTGTTCTATATCTTGGACTACTCATGTGCCTTTACAAATGGTCATATATTGTTGTTTTGCCTACTCTGCACTATTACTATTCCTTATCCTACTGTAAACAGGATGTTGTAGGTAAATTGTATTTTTGGCTCAAGTAACAGACAGTTCACTTGAGTTTACTGTCCTGTTTGTAAAGGCAGTATCAACATGGAAGTTTGCTCCAGAATTTTCTTTTGATATTTCTTTATTCCAAATGAATACTACTATTAATTCTTTGTCAATGAATCCAAGTTGTCCCATGACTTTTTCCCTCCCCCCCCCCC
>Ga0065711_1035636_pt1 | contig 22033 bp, 14 predicted proteins | sample Hoacrofraction12_FD_59098 | JGI IMG/M metagenome (GOLD analysis project Ga0065711, IMG submission 59098) | Hoatzin crop microbial communities from Cojedes, Venezuela - Epithelial fraction 12 v2 (version 2) | ecosystem: Host-associated > Birds > Digestive system > Esophagus > Crop | place... | reverse complement strand
GCCATGTCGCGCCGCCGGCGGGCATGCGGTGGCCGCTGGGTGTTCGCCGCTCTGCGCTCCTCGGGGCGGCCTCTCTGCCCTCCGTCAGCCCTCGGGATCCTCTCGAGCTGCCGCCGAGCCTTCCCGCCCAGCCCGGGTCACCCTGAGGAGAGGGCTGCGTGCTGCCGAGACCGCGTTTGTCCCTCACAGCGTGGTATGGCGGCTGTGTGCTACCAAGGCTGTGTTTGTCCCTCACAGCGTGGCATGGCGGCTGTGTGCTGCTGAAGCCCCTCACTCGTCCCTCATGCCGTGGCCAGCCCCGGGTGCCGGTCGCTGGTGGCTCTCCTGGCCATGCCAGGCTGCCAAGGAGCTCCCCGGGCAGTCGGGATGAGGGGTACCCGATGGCCTTGGGTTGTACTCCTAGCGAATTGATGATGTAGTGCAGAAAAATGAGCAGAGCTGCTCCTCAGCTGGTGGCATACAGAGCTCCGCTCTCCTGGTGTCAAGTGTGCTGTGCAGTGTGCAATCCCAAACACAAGTACAGGCTGGGCAGGGAGTGGCTCGAGAGCAGCCCTGAGGAGGACTTGGGGGTACTGGTGGACGCAAAGCTCAACATGAGCCAGCAATGTGCGCTTGCAGCCCAGAAAGCCAACAGTATCCTGGGCTGCATCAAGAGAAGCGTGGCCAGCAGGGCGAGGGAGGTGATTGTGCCTCTTTACTCCGCTCTCCTGAGACCCCACCTGGAGTACTGCGTCCAGCTCTGGAGCCACTAACATAAGAAGGACATGGATGTGTTGGAGCGGGTCCAGAGGAGGGCCACAAAGATGATCAGAGGGCTGGAGTACTTTTCCTATGAGGACAGGCTGAGAGAATTGGGGCTGTTCAGCCTGGAGAAGAGAAGACTCCGGGGTGACCTTATAGCAGCCTTTCAGTGCCTGAAGGGGCCTACAGGAAGGATGGAGAGGGGCTTTTCGAAGGGTGTATAGTGATAGGACAAGGGGGAACGGCTCTAAACTAAAAGAGGGCAGATTTAGATTAGATATTAGGAAGAAATTCTTCACCATGAAGGTGGTGAAACACTGGCCCAGGCTGCCCAGAGAAGCTGTGGCTGCCCCCTGCCTGGCAGTGTTCAAGGCCCGGTTGGATGGAGCTCTGGGCAACCTGGTTTGGTGGAAGATGTCCCTGCTCATGGCAGGGGGGTTGGAACCAGATGATCTTTGAGGTCGCTTCCAACCCAAACCGTTCTATGATTCTGTGATTCTACATCCCAGACTTGAAAGTTACGGAGACCTCTGTATCTTTGTTAGAAGTTGGTCAGCAGTTTCAAGAGATACCACAGAGAACTTATAGATACTGTGCCATTGTGGAAGCCTCATTTCCTTAGAAAGTCAGGCTAATAACCCATATCCCAAATAATTCACTGAATAAATTAATAAGTCATTTAAGGCATATGGCAGAACCCATGAATCTCTGGTCATGGTGCTGTATCTCCAAGACATTTGTCAATCCAGACAGGACAAAGATTGCGGGTGAAAGACAACTGGTCATAATTATGTGTAACATTCTGTTACTAAAACTGATTATGACTGTACCCTTCAGTTAATTAACCAGTGCTGTGTGCTTGCTGAAAAAACCTCTAATGTAGTGTTCGCAATGAACAGCCCAAGTGAAAATATAAGTAAAATTATGCCCATGTGGCTGTACTTACAGTGTAATTCATGTACATCCAACGCGTGCCCTGACCTCGGGTATGCCATCCGCATCTGCGCCTTTGTGGTGCTCTGCTAACGCGTATCCGTCACCCGACTTGCTACCTGTGAGCAACAAAAACTCAGTAACGCTGAGCTGAGGTCATTTCACTAGTGGCAAGCCCGAGACAAACTTTTCTTGCAGTGCTAACATTTGCCAACTCTTAAGAAAGTTAGTTCAAAACCTGCATACAAAAGAGCCAGTCACGCATGATATTCCTTTGTCTTTGGAATGACAAAAGTAGGACCAACCCCCATCCACATCAATCTTTCATTTAGTTTTGCTAACAATGGGAATTTTTGAAATTCTAAATTCAGCCTGCAATAATTGTGTCTATGCTATTAAGGGAGAAAATGAAGGCTGTGTGTCTCTAACCAGCTTGGAAGCATGGCCTCTGGCATGGACGGGCTGTTTCCTCCAGAGGACAGAGAATCCCCGAGTTATTTCATGTGTCCCAGGCGGGTGGCGGGGCCCAGCGATCGGGCAGGGCGACGAAGCACATCCCAGCACGGGCGGTTCAGACGTCCGACGAAATGACGAACCTGACTCGAACTCCATAGAACGCGATAGAAAAATCTGGGAAAAGAAAATACGGAATAGATAAATGAGGAACCCTGGGAAATTCCTTGGGGGATCACAGACGGCCTCAGGCTCCACCTACACTGTTACAAGAGGCACTGTTGCTGTTCTGCAGGAAGACTGATACAGCCCTGAGAAAAGCCTGGATACACCCTGAGAAGTGCTTCGGCTGATGAGAGCCGAGAAACTCCTGTCTAACGCACCGCTACGCGTCCCTCTCACTGCACACACTCTGAAACCAAGATAAGAGCTGGAATTTGGGCATGCAGCACCACCTGAAAGTAACATTTCTCAGAACCCTCTCGAAGGCAGTGTGACTTCCCTGGAGCCCGACAGCAGAGGCTGTTATATCATAAGTAGATTGCTACTCCAAAGAATAGAGAATTAAAAGGCAACATTTCCCATGCTCCACCCTGGTCCTTCCTTGGGTCATGTTTATAGTAGTGAGATTAAAGTGTCCTCTTTGAATCCAAGGGGAAGCGTCATGACATTTGCTCCTTGAGTGAACTGGGCTGAGCAAACCTTATTAGTTATTGGAGTTGCTTCACTGTTCGCATCATACGCTCTCTGTAGGTTACATTCATCTCAACCTATCTCTCATACAATAAAATAGTTCCTGCGCAGTGGGTGCCTCCTCGAGAAAGATAACATTTGCCAAAGTCTTGGAGAACAAAATGGTGAAAGGAGCAAGAGGGAGTGACTGAAATGGAAATAATGCTGGATGAGAAGGATGCAGAAGTGAGAAAAAGGAGTTCCTGAATACTGCTGCCATCAAGCTGAAAACACAGTGTCAGTGAGTTTGTAGCTCAAGAAAGTAAAGCAATCAGGACTTAAAACTGGCACTTATTTGGTGTTTATCCTTCATCCTGAATAACCTGTTGAATGACCTCTAATGCACAAGTGCTTAAGAGAGTAAAAATTTTTCTCCACCCATTTGCACGCCTCTGCAGCGGCAGTCACGTCGCCAACCTTCCAGGATCCCAGTCAGTGCAGGGGGGTTGTGTTCCAGCTTGCTGTGCTGAAGGGGTGGCTGCAGAAAGCTGGGCACAGATGGCTTCATGCCTCTCACACACGCACCCGGTCCCTGGCGCTGCCCAGAGCTTGCTCTGTTCTCCTTGTTTTACACAAGTCTCAGAGCTGTCCTAATTAGAGTAGCCTGCCAAACAACCGTGCTGGCTGCTTCCACCACCATAGATAGCTCTGGTTGCTCACAGCTTGCTCCCTCCTTCCTTCAGCCACCTCTATTGGTAAAGCTCTCCCGCTTTCCCTGGGATGAGGACGTTTGCAGGGTGTGCAAAGCTTCTGATGTCATTATGTCCAGGTACTCAGCTGTGGTGGGCACAGAAAGACCACAGGGAGGGAGTGGGCCAGTATTTCTCATGCTCAACATCTGAAATTGCTACTTGAAGAATGGCTGGTTTCCTCTGTGTGTTCCCCTCGACACTACTGCTTCAGTCCAGCTGTCCCTCTCGTCTCTCTTTCCCCCCAAACGCATACTTCCCTCTGCTCTTTCTTCTTCTTTTCATTTTGCAGCCAGCAGGCGTCTGCATAGTTTGCACTTGACCAAATACTGTGAAAATGCTCAAGAAAAACAAGTATTTCTGCTTGTTCTGTTACTGCAGAACTCATTGTTTTAATGATCTGTAAATAAAGATGTCCCGACTGCAGTGCCTTGTAACTAACATGACTCTAAGACTCGGTGAAGTACCCTGCTTCTTCACTAAATGTTAATATGTGGCCTGCAAGGGTAGAATACACAAGCATTTAATAATAAGCAAATTGTCAAGCGCGCTAAGAGATGGGAAGTAACCCATGGGAAAATATGTTATCTACCAGACTTTTACTATCAGCCTTTAATTAGCTGTTGATGGAGCTAGAAAGATGCCTCAGGTGAGCAGGGAAAACCTTCAAATAGCTACCAGAAAGGTCAATATAACAAATGGAGCACACAGTGGTTGGTTATGTCTTGATTCTTTCCACCGTGTCCTGTAGTCTCACCATGCCTGTTACAAGGGCAGAGCACTTCACACTCCCCTTCCTTTTCCTGACCACTAGATAGGCAAAAGAATAGGCGAGAAGACAGCGAGATTGAAGCCAAAGAAGACACCTGGCAGCAGCCCTGTGAAGATTATGTATCTTAAACATTAACCATGTCTAACTTCCTGCTGCCGCTTGCCAACTCTGTGACTGTTGCAGCTGGATAAACAGTCCACACCTAATACCTGCACACATCATCGGATCGCAGCGCTGGTTACACAAACGCCAAATTCAGACTGCAAAGTTCCTCAATGCATTTTTGCACTGGACAAGTAGTGCATGAAGAGTGCCAGTATTATTTCTTACTACTCTTGTAAATTAGTATCTGCATATCCCAGGCCTGTTCTCGAATATGTTAAAGCAGAAGGAACACCAAAAGGCAATGTCTCCCCGAGCTGAAGCATAAGGCAAGGAGTCACATGGGAGTCTACCAAACTGAGGTGCAGAGGAAATAATGAAGAACTATTAATCAGCATCCACGCATCTGTGATCTCATCAGCCAAGTCACTGACAAGTTCTTTGCAGTTTCTGGGCAAAGGTGTGCTTGAAGGAAGGATCTGAAGGAGAAAGATGGATTTGCTCTGGGGATGGAAGAGGACCCTCCAAACACAAGAGAAGCAGAGGTGGTGGGAAGTGGTGTGTCTGAAAAAGACAATGCATGGGCAACAGATGGTGGCATCAAGATCTTACTGGAGACATGTATCACTCTTGCACTAGTGAGAAGATGAAAGGTTATGTGAGGACACACCGAAAACCTTGTCGATGAAGTCAAGAATACTGTATGGGGTGTGCTACAGGCACAGCATTAGCCAGTGGAGTTAAAAAAAAGAGGGATCATATGATGGGGATGTATTAGAGAGGCCTCAAGAGAGAACCTGCGATGCAGCCAAAGCTGGCAGGGGATCAGGGTTTGAAAGCGATACCTTCATTATGCACTTTGACCAGCAGTGAGATTGTTTCCATGTACTCTTCTATTTGCTTGTCTTCAGTTGCATAATTAGATTTTAGCTTTTGATCTGTTTCCTCTTAGCTTCACAGCTAAAACTCTAGGCACTAATGAGGAGCAATAAAAAGGTGCCGATAACTACAAGTATTTTAAAGTAAGCAGGTCTTTAAAAACATAGAGCCAGTTTCAGGTTTCTCAGATAGGTATGCAAAATTTACTGCTGCTGCCCCCAGCAAACAGGTGCCAGGCTAATGCTAAACCACTGCTCCAGAGGAAGTGGAGAGTAGACGGAAGGGATGGAGCATGGAAGGCGAGCCAGACACTGAGCCCTGAGGGCTGGCCTCGCCGCTCCTTCTGCTGCCAGGAGGAAGGGAGAGTCAGGGCGGTAAGGGCTACTCCTGGAACATGACAGGCCCTCTGCCCCACAGAGACCTGCTCCCTGTTGGCAGCAGCGCACTGCGTTCCTTTCCAAGATGCTGCCATGAAGAAAGCAGGCTCCGCGGCCGCAGCTCTTCATCCACCCTTGGCAGTCTGACGCAGCAGCCTCCTTTGCGGAGAGCTTCAGCTGGTCCTCGTACTTAGCGTGGCCTTGAAGCTCAAGAGGGTGGTGGAAGTTTCTGATCACGCAAGCTGCCTGGCTGCTGGACCCTGGTCTCTATGTGGTCAAGACTTTAAGAACAAACACCTAAGTTAGTCACCCAGGGTAAGCAAGCTAAATATAGCCTTCGGTAGACAGCCCATACTTACGTTTTTTCTGTTGGGTGTATCCTTCCCTGCATTGTGCCAGTGGAAAGAACTTTCATTTCTAATTTTTCTTTCAGCAGCCGAGCAAGAGCGTAGCAATTTCCTGACACATAAACCCATGTAGCATTAAACTCACAGGTCTGTATGGACAAAAGTGCATCAATTACTTTACCAGAATGAACAAAAAAGGAAAAAATAGTAGAGAAAACCCACAGAGCTTGAATGATTGATTTCTTCAGAAGTATGGGTCTAAGATAAATTACACTATTCGGAGTTTAAAAGAGCTTTCTCTAAGGTTTGCAGGAGTTTAATCAAGACCCAGCTATCCTCAGATTTGCTGTGAATACAGTATGAGAAGAATGTGGAAAGGAAAACAAAGATATACAAACATCAAAACTTACAGGAGGGATAGTGGGGGGGTGGGAAGTGGCAGCTATGTGATATACAGTGAGGGCTGGGTTTAGAGTCTTGATTTGCAGTGACTGCATTTTATGTTTGTCACTGGCAAACTGACATTTTAAAGATATGTTCTTGACTGCTTTTTCATGTCAGTATCTTTGTTCAGGCTGTATCTGGGCTGATGAAAGGAATTTCAATTAAGGATGAAATCCTTTCCTTACTGTATTGAAGTGCGCAGAATGAGAGCAGAGCGAGAATGGAGTCCTGAAAGCTCTATAGAGAGTTCTTAAGGAATCTTGCTGACACAGGACAAGATAGTTTAGGAATGCCTGGGGCAGCGCACTCTGTAGCATGGTTTTCTGTGCCTTGACAAAGAAGCAGTGTGCATTCGCCTTAATGCCTACTGCCTGAGGCCATATATCATTCAAACAGGGGGCTAAGGGTTTAATAAATCCCAATCTAGTTTAGTCCTCAAGGGAACAGCAGTCTAGAGTCATTCAAGAGTGACAGGGAGGATGGCTGCATAACCTGGCAAGAAAAGGCTGATTTTTGCCCTGTGAATGTAAGCAGTGTCATGGGAAATGAAAGGGGTTATAAATCTGCATGGCTATATTGGGAAGAACTGGGATGAAGCACAGTGAATGCCTTAGGGTAAAGAAGTGTGAAAAACAGTAAGACACGGATATGAAGACATTGTGTGAGAGAGAGAGAAAAAAAGAGGAAAACAATAGAAAACCCATAGGGAAAAAAAAAGAAAGTAATACTAATTGTAGAATACCATATCAAAACCACTTCATCTATCTACCTTGCAGTCACCTAATACTTGGAGTGAAAGGCAAATTAGTTCCCGCTGGGCACATTCGCATAGATGTATTTCTCTTTGCATTCATGTCCTTGTCCGCCATTTTTCCATCCTATCCCTTGGTGAGAATTTTAATTCCGCTGATACATCCAGGATGCTCGCGAGGAGCCCTGGCTGCCAGCTGGGCTCCCAGCAGCCGTGGTGACCTTCAGAGAGCAGCTGATTCACACTCCACTCCCACCCATGCATTCAGCGTGGGTGTAACGAGTGCACCGCAAAGACTCTTCAGGACCTTTACATGGAGGCTGTAAGTAGTGCCTTCCTTCGGGTCAGAAGCTGGAGTGAGCACTGAGGCATTGCTACCAAACCAAATCTGGACAGAGCCAGAGCTCTGTGTTGCTGTGGCTAGACCAATAATCAAGCTATCAATTAAAAGCTAGTTTGTGTCCATCAGCACTGCTGCAGAGTCACTAATGTGACCAAGGTGTAGACACACATTTCATTCGTTACAATAGTTCATCTGTTAAGATGATCTGATTTATCAGTAAGAGCCAGAATTGCCGTTGATGTGGTTTACACTCGTGCAGGGGAGAGGCTGTCAAGTATGAAATCCCATCCGAGTATCTGCATGCAACTGCCAGACCCCATGTATGTCACAGGAACTAAAGTGGAGAACTCTCAAATTCTCATGAAACAGTGTGGAAGCTCCGATGGTGTATCACATCGTTTCCTGAAAAAATCAAAACTAGAACAAGTGTTTTTTGTGTTTCCTCATTTTCCAGAAATCGCCAGAAAACATATGCTTCACTTCATCATAAGCCTCCAGGGGATTTTCAAGGTCAGTGGAGATAAAGCTCAGGCTCCCATTCATCGGTACTGGCCATGTAATTAAAATAGAAAAGTACATTTAGGCTTATGCATACTACTGTCTGTCAGAAATCAGCAATGCTTTGCTGAAGCATGTGTACCTTGCCAGCTGCCTGTCAGATGAAGACAATCTTCACATCCAAGCTCTGAGCCATATTCTTTAGCTGGAATAAACCTATTATTAAAATGAGCTTGGATTTTGTTTTTAAAAAGTAAAAGCACAGAAGGGCCAAGGGTGTTTTTTATTTCTTACAGGAGGTGTATCAATTTTTTCTTCTCAACATCACTCGAACTCTGTTTTCTCAAATCATACAAACCAAAAAATGCCAATAGTCTGAGACCATCCCTGGGCTCAATGAAAGAGATGTAGATCTGAAAATGGACATGTTTTCACCTGGAGCATGCATTTGAGGCTGGAAGCCAGATAGCCCAGCTTTCCAGCATTACCTGCTCCTCCCTTCCTTCTCTTTAACTTGTTACCTCTCCCATTCTCCCTAGAAAGCCAGGGTAAAACCTATTGTTCTCCTGTTTTTCTGGTAAAGCACATTTATCAGTGCCTAATGAAGCAGGGAACTGAACCATGGAACATACTCCCTCTGCCGTGGAGGTGCTGCTGGGGGGGTTACTTTGCCTGTCACTCTGTGCTGGTGGCACTCTTGCCTCCTGTGGCAACAACAGCAAGACACCAACAACTGCTGCATGCCCCAAGCCTGCTCTTTGCTTTTGCAATACTCATCTTTACTTCGCCGCCGTGACATTCTGGCAGCAAGGAGGGGAAACTTTGAGTGGACAGATACCCTGGCAAAACGAACCTGGAGGGAAGAGGTGAAGCCACCAAAAGTGCTGCAGTAAATCTGGTATGTTCTGTATGTGGCAGTGGCTGAAAGGATTGGGCACGTGGGACTAGTGGAAGGTGCAACTGTTCAGGGGAGAAGCAGATGAGCAGAGATGCTCCTCTCTGTGAGAAGAGCAATAGGAGGTGGCAGAAAAGTCATGTTCTGGCCGTGTTCCTCACCAACTCCCAACAGCTATTACCATCACTTAAAACCAGATATGGCACCTTCTTAGCTCAAGGAGAAATTCTGAGGAATAGAGAGAAGAAGAAGAGGGGGCACTGAGCTGAGAGTCCCCTGCGCTGTCTCAGAGTCATTTTGCTGGCAAACTGAGTTACCACACATTGCCTTTTAGTCGTTGTGGTTTCCGAAAGATCAAACCCTGATGTTCACAGTCTAGGGGAAGTTTCCTAGAAAAGTGTTCTGTATTTGGTCCCTAAGATCTAAAAATGCAATGCAACTACATCCAAGCACAGAAGCATAAAAAATAGAGTGGAGTGACCTTTTAGGAGGTCTCCCAGTCCCAGTTTGGAGGCAAACCCAAGCCATGCCTAACTAACATGTTGTACCCTGTTCTTAAACACTTCCAGTGAGGCAGCCCTTGGCAACCTATTCCATTGTGTCTCCATTCTTCCCCTTGGCAACTTTTTTCTTAATTTCTTAATGATTTAAGCCCACCACTACCTTTCCTACAATCGACATTTCCTCTTTGCAGCAGCTATTTACATATTTGTAATTACCTCTATTCAGTCATTTCTTCAGATTAAGGCAGTTCCTTCAACTTTTCTTTGTAACTTCTGAGTCGTTACTGTTCTTCACTTCTCTCAAGCTGACCCATAACTGTTCTCAAGTGCGTAGCCCCAGGCTGGATTTGGTACCCCAGCTGTGGCTGGCCTTACTCATGCTGAGTAGAATAGTAGGATGATCTCACAACTCATACACTGCACTTTCAGTGATCTGTCCCAGTATGATGTTTGCCTTTTTTTCCCTCTTTTTTTTATTAAGAGCTGCATGACACTGCTGGCTCCCCTTGCGTCTGCAGTCCACTCTAACCCCCATACCTTTTCAGCCAACTGCTGCTTGCTCTGTTGGCTCTTTACCCCATCTTTGCAACTGATTATTCCTACCAACATGCAGAACATCACAGTTGTCCTTATCGGGTTGCATTTATCCTCTTCTAATACAATCAACACACTCGGCACCTGCAGAGTTGCAAACAAATACAGAGCTGAGTACAGGGGCCATGCTCAGGCCAGCCCTGCCTTTTTAGGAAGCACTTAATATTCTTATTTTCAGAGCCCTTCTTGTCTCCAGATGACAGGCGCTGTGGCAGCCGTTGGCCAGCCAGGATGACTGTGAGGGTCTCTCTGAGAGCCCCTTACGCCACCGTGCCTGGGCGGCAAGTGCAGTGCTGTGGGGCACAACACCAACCCTACCCCAGCCTGCACCCCCTGACTCAGCCCGCTGCACCCCAGCGGCGAACAATGACTGGCAGAAGCAAACTCTCATGTTTCTCTAAAAAGAATAAACATTCATCTTCTTTTTGACTCACATTGCCAGAAAAAAAATATTATTTACCATCCCATGAAAAAACCCAACTATTTTCCCCTTTTTTTGCTGAACCTGCTGTGCAACATCCACTGTTACATATGAGGTACTTGAGGGGAAATGGTCTTACTCAAAAGATAGTTTTTTTTCTGAAGTCTATAAAACTTTCCACAGATTTGTCCCCAGTCTTCCAAAATCTTGTACTGTTTTATATACAATTATCAGACTCTACATGTATGAACTCTGGCAATACGGAACTGAACGGAGCCAGCCTAGTCATTCCTCATATCTTTGTCTGACAGAGTTGTTTAAAGAGATGTGCTGCTAATCACTTTGACTGTAGGAGTCGGGGTATGTAGGTAAAAAGACACTCATTATTCACTGGTGAAGTAGCAGTAATGAAATTCAATGGCAGTGACGTGGAGCCTAAACCCAGCAACAAAATAATCCAAGTTACTGTGATAGCAGATTAATGTTAAGTATGCAATTAGATATGGCAAAATTAATGAAAAAGGAAACAGATGTAAACCATCTTAATAGTTATTTTGTATCTTCCTGCCAGACATATCTTATTAAGGGTCTGTTATTGCTCCTTTTAAATCTCCGCTAACCAAAATGTATCAGATACGGAGAGCAATGACATTTTCCTTCAGGGGTTACAGCTCTCAGGTTCTGTCAAGCCAGGCTCATTCCACTAATCTACCAGGACGTTAAATGGTTAATGAGGTAGCAACAACTACATTTATAAGAAAGAAAAACAGTAAATGGCCAGTTGCTTTTGGCTGAAGTTTTGAGGTTTTCAGAATTAACGCCATGGTACTGATAAACTACATGGTAATTTCCTGAGGAAAGATTAGAGGCTTGTGCAGAAGATAAAACCCTAAGCATATGTTTGCCTGCCTTGGCTTTCACGTATTAATCATATATATATATATATATATATATATATATAAAGATGATGTAATCACAACAATTCTGTGATGGTCACACTTTGCTGAGTGCCATCCTACAACTAAGCACGCATTCCTTATTCTTCCGTGGCCATGAGAATCTGAATATCTCACTACTTTCATTTTGTTAATAATAAAAGGGAGTTTAGTGCTCCTGTCTGTGAGCAGGTAATAAAGACTGGTTTCTACAAATGCTGTAGGAGATGATGCCTCGCAGCCCTTCAGAGTGGTAACCAGAGCACGAAGCAGATCTGTTGGCCTGGTCATCAAGAGCAGCCAGCCAGCTCCTTCCCACAGGCCACCAGTCTGATTTGCATCAGCAAGGCTTTCAGTGATCACGTTAGATGCCAGAGCTGCGTTCTAGACCAGGGGCTCACTAGTTTCATACTGACACCGAAGCTATATTCGGTAGTGAAGGCACTGTTGGACAGGTGGCCCAAGAATGGTACACAGCTCCATGTATCTGCTGGTCCACTTAGCCATCCCATCTAGGTCTGACCATAGCCATTACCAGCGTGCAGTAAAAGTATTGCAGAGTTGAAAAGCAGAGGAGGAAGGTCTGACGAGTTCAGGAAGATACTGGAAAACTTCCCGTGTGAAACCGAACGTTTTCCTCTTCCTGCACATCGTCACTCAGGGGGAACAGAGGAAAAAGCCCTTTTGGGCTGAGTCATTCACACTACACTAAGAAAAACACTTGCAACTCTACTTTAGGGAGTAGCCTTACACTAGAACTTGGGAGTACGAGGGCAAAGCGGGGCTCCTTTGTTTCACAGCAAATGTCACTACCTGAATTCTGATGTCCAAGCATCTTTGTGATTCAGCCAGGGAGGAGGCTGTTTCACAAGTTGCTATTACTCCCTATATTTCAAAAAGGAAGCTGGTTAAAGTACAATGCACCTCTTTAGTTGTGCTGAGATGGGATTGATTTTTTTTGTTACAGAAACTGGATGAGTTTTGGCTCTGAACTGATTAAGTACTTAATCTGGTGCTTAACTTGAAACAGTCCAGTACTCCCACTGAAATTAATAAAATTGTCCACATACACTAAGTTACGCTCCTGTTTGTCAGGCAGGACTGGGTGTTTTCAGAGCTGATCATTTAGCTTAATAAATACAACTCTAAGCATAATTATAGCTTTGTCTAAAAAGAAAATGGGTTTAAAGAGTAGATCCTATGGCTTCTGCTAATTTTTTTTGTTTGTTTTGTTTTGTTTTTAGACAGAAAGCTTTCCACTTTGGGCCAAAAGGCAGTTTTCTGAGGGATGGAAACTCCACTCTGTCACAGTTCAAATTTCAACAGTGATGGCAACATTTGCAGTTTTGTTTGCAGTAATTTTTAACAGAAGGATTATTTCTCCCTCTTGGATACATTTGTTTCTTGTAAGCGCTTGATGCAGTGCATCCATTTGGCAATAACCCCCTCATTGGGGAGTTACAATCTGCTGGTTTTGTTTTCTGTCTGTGGCTTCTCAAACAGAATTAAGTCCCGAGTTAAATTTATCTGAACCAACGTACACATGGTTCGCACAGATATTGAGTCACCAGACCCTCCTTTTCCTCACACGACTTCCCAGGCGTTCCTCCTACGGAAGCCAGTCACAGTTTGGTGAAATAGAGGTGGCAGTGCAGCTTCACGTGTCAGCAGGAAGGCTCCTCAGTTACGAGGGATTCAAGGCAACCTCGCACCGAAGCCCTGGTGTAGGCGATGCACGGTGACCCACTTCTCCAGCTTGGGAGGCTTGGCCGATCTTCACAGAAATCAGTGAAACCAGGTCAATTAACGGCAGTGAAAGGTCTGGTCAAAGGAACAAACAGGATCGAAAAGGGGTGTAAGTGATAAAGGAGCTGAACATGGCATGAGCTGAAGTTCTCAGGGACTGTAATTCATGTGGCAAGAGGACAGAGGTGAAGTTCAATGACAGGGGTCCCCTTGAGCCTCTTTTTCCCTCTACGTGCACTATTTAGTGTGACCCAGTTCCCCTTTTGGCTGTTGGCATCGGGAAAAAACATGGTCCATTCTGACCACGATTTTATTTCTGACTCCAGTGGACTGAAGAAGGAGGCTCCTGATTTACACGAACAAGGAAGCTCGGCGCTTGGGGTTAGATGGTGGCTTAACACCCCCCTCCTCTTCCCAGCAGCGGACAGCTCGGCAGGAAAGCGTTAAAGCAATTGGCTGGGCTGGCAGATGTTCAGTCTGACTTCAGAGAATGAATGAAACCCTGCATCTGCAAATGTTGATAGTTTTCTGATTAAAACCCCTCCATATGATAGATAGATTAAAAAACATACATTTCTATAAACAAATGGAGACAACAGCACAGCCTTGATTTACGTACGCACACCCCAAAGTTGTCACCGGCTTTGATCCGCATTTCCCAGTGCAGAGACCCAGCCTGTCCTCCGCCGGCAGGGAAGTTCTCGGGATCTCCTTACGGCCTCTCAGCTGGGAGGTGTGGGGCATTGCCTGGCGTGTCTTACTGCTTCAGCACTATGACAGGAGCTGCACTGCTGAAATACAAAGATGATTGAAATGTTAATTGCTTCTAGGAGAGTGTCAGCAGCGGCACTTGCCTGGCTGAAATTGCAAAGGCCCAGGGTATTTACCTGAAGGTGGAGGAGGGTCCTTCTTATGCCGGGGTCAAAGCAGAGCAACTCCACTGATTTCAGCCGAGCTTGTGCTTCCCCCCCCACCTCCAAAAGACAGCGAGCTCAGAATCTGTTCTCTATTCATTAGTAAAGCCTGATATGGAGAAATGGACTTAGCAAGATGGGAAGTCAACCATGAAATAAACTGTTAATAAGGAAGCAATGTTAGTAAGGAAGCAATGACAGTCATCAGAATTACTGCTGCTATGCTTATGTTTCGGGAGATGACAGAATCCTAGCAGCTCATTAGCAGGGGGCAAATGCAGAAGTCCTTAGGCTGAATCTTGCCATTGCTCCCAGTAATTGCCTTCTAAGCAATGGGGAGTTTTTAGGTGAAAGGTCTTGTACAACTAGAATGAGCATTTTGTGACAGTAAATTTTTCTGACCATTAAGTCAGAAGCATTGAGACTGTAAATATACATGGCTTTGGTAATGCTAAGAGAGCAACACGATCTTTTAGAGGCTGCTTTCCTTAATTTTGCTGTAGCTCATACAGCCAATAAACAGATCACGCTAGCTTATTGCAAAGAGGTATTTTCTTTACACACAGATGGTATTAAAAAACATCTCTGTATATAAAAGCTGTAAATATGCAATGAATTAGTTATCTGCTACGCAATTAATTAGTTTTCTGTGCAATACCCCCAACAGGAAGCGAAGCATGTGTAGTGACTAAAACCAATATTATTACTTGCTTAAACAGAGCAATGCATCCTGTTGTTGTGAAGGGTAAGCTCTGCCTGGAAAGGACTGTTATTGCAGCTTCAAATCATTCAAAACACTTTTTTTTTTTTAAAAAAAAAGCACGTTTTATTCACTTCTAAGCAACAACTGTTGGCGTATTTCCTTACAGAAGACACTGTTGTGTCCGGCTATTACTCAACCACTAACATGAGAGACATTAAAGTTGCAGGAAGCACAGTTCATCTTTTGCGTAGTTAGAAAGGAGTTGGCTTCCCAATTACCCTGGAAACTGGACTTGCTGCTGGGCAGAAAACCACAATTCACAGTGGAAAATAATAGTTGATATATGAATATCTACCTAAAGATTAATCAGCAAAACAAACAACATATGAGGAAGATGACCCACATGACGTTGTTTGGAGGAAATTAGTCACCAGTATCCTCTTGCTTCCTTTTGCTGTAAAATGTTAAATCACTGCCCTCACCAATTTAGTTGAGAATGGGTTAATACAATCTGTTGTGAATAAGAAATCAAGTTGTTTTCAACAGACAGGCTATATTTTACAAGCGCCTGATGTTGACCATGTGCCTGTTGACTTCCAAGGGTTAGCGCTTCAGGCTAGCACTTAATTCCACGTGTTAGTGCACATCATGTGGTGCCAAGGGTCCTAGCAAGCATCAGCACCATGAAAGAAAGACATAAGAAACAGGGGGCAGAGGCAGGATCAAGTTTGCTTCGTGCGTGGCCCCAGCATACCTTTTGTAGCTTCCTGCTGTATTCACTGGGTCAATGAACACACCTTTAAAAGTGGTCTTTCCTCCCACTGCTGGCTTCATGGCGTACTATTCATGGAGAATTGCTGGCTAAATGTCACAGTGAGATAAGCCTCTCTGGATCTGAGGTAACTGCACTGACTCTGTTTGACTTCCAGCTTAATTATGCCAATGCTCAACCAAGAGCAATGGTCCCTCTCATCCAGCTGCACAACATACAAGCAATAACTCTGCATTCTCCATTGAGAAACCATGCGTAAAACATTCTGTATGCCAAGTACTACAGGACGTGCGTAACAAACAAACAAAAAAGGCCAGGAGATGAGTCCAGGACCCACTGATGTCGATGGAAGATTTTGCTGTGCATTCCACCACAGCTGGTGGTTCTTCTGTCCCCAGTCCACAGGCAAGACAGGACGGAGTGAAGTTGGTGTTTAGGAGCTTTGTGGGTGGTGTGGCTTCTCCTTCAAGGTGGAGAACTGCTGTTTATTTTCAAAACGCCAGTGCATCTCTTAGATGTCGATGCATGCTGCTCTGTGCATGCACTTAGCTCTGAGGCTGGCAGTCCTTTTGCTTCTTTGGTTTTAATTAGGCTCTAATCTCTAGCAAATTAGCTTGATTGCAGATGTCCACTTTGATTAGTCAAAGATCTAATTAACACATTGTACTTATAGCTTTCTGGCAAAAAAAGATCCAGACTCACCACTGTTTCACACTAGGCTTCCCCAGACCAACAGCATTTACTAACGCTTCAGCTTTGGGGGCTGTAGCCAGCTTCGCCCTACATCCACTACAGTGCAAAGCCATGTGGCTTACTGAACTGGAAACCACTGCCAAAACGGTCCGTTTTGATGTGCAAACCAGAAGAAAGGTCAGCATGCTGCGGAGTAGACAGGCACCGACACCAGTGACGTGTGTAGGAGCTGGAAAAAGCATCAACCTCTGCGGGCGAGTATGATGACAAGGCAGTCTGGTGCTTGGCTGCTTTGGCAGGTCTCATCCTTCACCCTGGACGCTGCCTTGGGCTACCCACTGTGGACACCCATTTCTGAAAGTAAAGACCAGCTCTGGCAGAAGTTTAGGGGTTGTCAACCTCTGGTTTTTGTTTTCAAGCTTTTTGAAATGTAGCTGTTTCACTGAAAGAAAGGAAAGAAACAAAGAAAGAATCCTCAACCCAAACCCTAAAACAGTGTTTTGAAGCTTTGAGAAAAATGCTATTTTCTTCCCTCCCTGCCCCCCCCAGGAAATGACTCAGTACTAGAGAAACATCAAAAAAATAAACAGATCAGTTTAATTGTCTGTTAGTATAAAAATCAATTAAAGAAACCCACCACACCATGAGATCTGCAGCTGGCTTGGCTGAACGAGTCTCCTAGCCATAGTCTTTCCTCATCTTCCCTCTTTCTCCTTCAGCCTCCTACCCCACAGCTGTGCTCCGCTCTCTCTCCTTCCAACTGCTACTTCTTCAAACAAATCAGTGCTACTAGAAGTCGCGAAAAGGCCAAGCTCCAGCTCTTTCACCTCATCTCCTGGTGTCAGAAGCTCCCGCAGAGCCGCCTCTCCAAGCTTGCTTCCTCTTTCCTCGGCCCCGGCCCCCGGGATCAGAGCCATGGTTGTCCCGGTCCTGCAGGAGTTCAGGACAGAGCCAGGGCTGCTGCCAGCAGACCTGCGGGGAGCAGGATCTTCTCCCCTTTCACCCTGAGGCCATGATTTGGTTGTCTCAGAAGCAGGCTGTCTTAAGCAACTCCTTACTGGTTGTACTGGGTGGATATATCCTTTAAACTCCATGACTTTTCATGTCCTGGTAAACAATGCAAATATTTTCTGTGATGGCTACCCACCCAGCGTTTTCAGCCTTGGCCGTCCATCAGCCACCACACAAGCCCGGGAGGGATCATACAGGTCCCTACAGATCATCACGCTTTGCCGCCGTGCTATGGCTGGCCGTGCAAGGAGATTTCTGCGTTGCTGATTACACGGGGCCCTGGGGAAGGGCTGACTCGTGCCCGAAAGGGAGCTTTGGGAACGGGCCGGACCCTTGCCAAGTTTGGCAGCTCCCCGGCAGCTGTAGCTGCAGACCAGGGGCAGTGCGTGGTCAGGGGGTAATGAGCTCGCAGCAAGGCGTGAGCATGCATCTGGCGTGGACCATGAGGCTGACTTCATCTCCTTCCTCCCGGCTCCCTTGTCACCCTCTGTCCCGCCATTTCACCAGGTCTGGCTGGTAGCCAGTCGGTACCTAGTTTCCTCAGGGCAGAGCCACAGATAGCACTGGTTTCCCAAGGTGGGGGATAGCTAGTAATCACTCCGTGAACCTTCATGGGTGTAGTATTTTCTTCCTCAGGAGCCACCAGGTCTCCCCAGTGGCATCTGGAGAACGTCCAGAGCTGACGGAGCAGCGAACAGGCACTTCCCTGTTACACCTGCCTGAACTGGAGACCTCAACCAGTAAATCAGAGAGGGAGATTTCCATTCCCTTGCCCACAAGGCTCTCCTAAAAGCTGGCGACAGGAAACATTATCTGTTAGGGACTGATCAGTATTTGTGCTTCAGCGCTCTGGAGGCTCCCACTGACATCCTGCTCCTGTTATTCTGGGCACAGCCATCAGACTGAAGACAGTCCTGGCCGCAGAGACTTTGCAATTGAACCCACCTACAACATGACTAAATAGGGCCTGCTCCACCAGCAAACCCAGAGCTCAGGGACTTGGCTCTTCCCATTTAGCCAGGGCCACCAGGGATCCCTGCAGCTGTGCAACCAGCTGCATTTTGTCTCTCCATCTAAAACAACATCTTAAGTTGCTACTTCATTTATGACAAAAATGGCGAAAAACTAGATGTACAGAAAAGCTTTGTCAGATATCCACCGGTATCCATCGATACCATCAACAGCCAATCCCACTTTTATTTAATTTCAAAGTCATTGGTACATGCTTGGATGGTACTAGGCTCGTGTTACACTTAGGAGGGATAAGGAGGAAGAAAATAGAGGGGAGATAAACTAACCATTTATGGAATATTCCTGAAGTCTTTTCTTTATGTTTAAATGACACAGAAAATGTTCTGTCATAACAATTTTCTGGGGTTTCCAAGCTGGAATAAGCAGCTCCCAAGCTCTGCAGACCTATCTGTCTGTGCATGTAGTGCTGCTTCTTGTTGTTGAACGGCAAAGACCGAGTTAATGGCAGGAAGTGGAAACTGTGCTATAATATCTTGGCGACAGCGTGTGTGATGAAGAGCTGCTTGCTCTGCTGGGCTTACAATGCTAATAGCAGGCATGTGTCTGCTGGACTCTGTGCCATGTAGAAGTCAGCTGTAACTGGAGGACCTGCGTGGTGTTGGCGTGGATCGATCGCTCATCAAAGTCTGACGGCTGAGCGCGGGACGGCGCAGTGAGGAGAGGCGGCTGGGACGGGCAGAGCAATACGCAGAGGCTCTCCCACGCCGAGCGCTGCCGGCGCTGATCCACCCTGCAGGCAACGCTGGTATGGGCCAGATCCAGAGCACACCAAGACTTGTGGCCGCCTGGATCCGGTGTCCTTCTCTGGTCTGAACCGAGGCACCAGGGCACAAGTATCTGACCTCGGGATCAGTCAGGCACATGTGCTAAGCAGCTGTAACCAAGCACTTATCAGTCTCTCATTACCAAAGATTATTCTCCGATGTCTGCACGGCCTGCGAAGCCTGGAACCGGCTGGGTTTGTTCCTGCCTTGCTCCTCCCAGAAGGTATACGCGCAGTCAGCACTATTTAACCGTTCCCAGGAAGAGATGAGCTTTCCTGAGAGGAAACCAGTATTTCATCCCCACCCAGAAAAATCAGCAGGACTGGATGAAATCCGCAGTCTGAGGTCTGTACGTGAGCCCAGGGACATGGTTGGTGAGCATGGCTCCTGTGAGCCCTTTCAGTCCAGATGAAACATTGATGAAAAAAGACTGAAGCCCCCGAGTTTCCGTACATTCAGTGTGAAACAGAGGAAGCCCAGCCTGGTTCGGCTCCCCCCGATCCCTTTCTTTCACCTTGGCTTCCTGCCATTGTCTTTGGCAGAGGTGGGGTGGCCGCGGGAGCCCAGGGAAAGGGGGCATTTTCTTCTCTTGCCCACTGTGCTGATTATTCGCAGCCCTTTCAGGTATTTTCCAGCCCATACATGTTTTGCTCAAGCGTCTATACACACACAGGCACATGTGCATACATTTATACATGCACACACACCTACTTTAGAGATACATTCCTGCATATACACCCACTTGTACAGTGACCTTGGTCCTTCAGAAAGCGTGTCAGACTCATTTCTGCCATGCTCATATATTTCCATCAACAAACATCCAACTCCCACCTCTTTCCCTGCATGGATGAGCGCTCCGTGGGCTTGCAGCCCGATGCTGCCCTACACGCCGGAACCACAACACGAAAGTGGGGGACAACAGATGGCCAGACCTGGCTCGTCTCTGACGGCGGTGCAACACAGCTCGGCACAGCTCAGCTTCTAATTGCTGTCTCCGTCCAGGAAGGACCCTGAGCACCTACACAGCTTTTGCAACAGCGGGCCTTCAGGCCAGGCTCTCGGGCTCGTCGGTGCTTTGTTTAGTGGACCAGAGCCCTGGGCATCCTGACGCAGCTTTCAACACCCTTCCTCCCCTCCGGGCAAATCCTGGAGGCGGCCCAGCCCCTGGAAGCTGCTTCGCTTTGTGTCAGCAGGACCGGTCCCCTGCGTGCAGCGTGTGTCAGCGTCACCAACACATGCCCTTCCCGGACTCCGCTGCTGCTTGGCAGCCCTGGGTCCGGGAGCAGGTTCCTGTAACTGCAGATTTTCAGGCTGCTGAGGTTGGCTTTTCTTCCCTTTCCTGCCCCTGGGAAAGGCCAAGGCACCTGGCTTTCATTAGTTTTCGGTGCTCTACTCTCGGAAGCAAATTCTAGTTTGAGAAGGACTTTTTGCTTTTCACATCTTGCTTTGAAGAAACTACTGTTTAGAAAAAAATGTTTTCTCATCCAATGTCATCACTGGTAGCGCTGAAAGGCGGCTTTCAGCCTGCCGGAATCTGGCCTCAGGGAGACCTCAACACCTGCTAAAATCGTGCCCTGAGCCGGGGCCTCTACAAAACCCCTCCACCGCAGCCCCTGTCAGCGAAATCCGGAGCCCGTCCATCGCCTGGGACAGCGCGCCAGGCAGCGGGGTGCTCTTCCCCAGCCTCAGGGTAGCGGGGAGCAGAGGAGACTCTCGTGGGACAGCCGGGTCTGACCGACCCACCGGCAACCCCACGAGCTGCCAACCCACGCCCGCTGGGGACGGCACTGGTGACACTGATGGTGTCCCCAGCCCGGCCACACCATGCCAGGCTTCGCACCCCAGTAAAGCTCCCCTGTATCCCTGGGGTGACATTCAGGAGAGGCATCGCTGACTCTGGGGCCCAGCACAGCCAGAGCCGGCTCCGAATCGCTGCCCATGGGGCACACCTCACACGCAGCACTGCCTCCAGGAGGCATTTTCTCACCCATCGGGTGGGGTTGTCCCCTGGAGACAAATCCAGACCAGAAAGGGCTGGGGATGGGAAAGGGAAGGGCAAGGAAGAAAGGGAAAATCATGAAAGTGATGGTCCCAGCAGGAAACCCAGATAAGAAATCAGCCATGAAAACTCCCTACGTGTGATTTGCTCGGTGAGAGGTATCTGCTGTCAGCCTTGCTAACACGGACATTTTCTGTAGCATCCAACACTCAAACTTTCTTCCTGCCTGTACTAGGCATTTCTGCTTAATTAACACACCTGGAATTTCTGAACCATCTTTCATTTACTTCACTGGGGCAGAGACTGCCTTTTTATTTTTATGATCCACTGCCTAACATCACAGCACGAGTGGAGCTCGCAGGCTCCAACGCAATCCCACTGAACAAAGAATAAAATAATACATTACCAATAATCAGAGCCACAGCCTGCGCTGGGCCGGCCCGCTGTGCCTTGTTGCGGTGCTCAGCTCATTACTTACTGCTGCCACTCACATTCCGGCCCCAGAAGACCTCTGTGGACCTTGGTGACCCCGTGGGCGAGCTTGCTGCAAGTGACACGACCAGCAAATCTTCCCTTTCATGTTGTCAGCGTGCAGCCAGCGGCACAGGAACAGCGCCGATCCCCAGCCCCGCGCCGGCAGCACTCCCCGGGGAACCCGGCTCTGCGTGTCACTGCTGGAGAGGAACAGAGAAAACACTGCTGACAAACGCCGCAGAAACAACGTGATGCATGGCCGAGAGCAACGCTGAGAGCTGAAACACGCTGCCACGCTCTGCTCCTGGGGATAGAGCCTTCTGCTCCTTCAGAGCAGAGCACGGGGCGGTGGGAGCAGGGGAACACTCTCACTTACCAACTGCATTAACACAGAATCACAGAATCCCAGAATGTTCAGGGTTGGAAGGGACCTCTGTGGGTCATCTAGTCCAACCCTCCTGCTGAAGCAGGGTCACCTACAGCAGGCTGCACAGGACCTTGTCCAGGCGGGTCTTG
>Ga0065711_1035635_pt1 | contig 22034 bp, 6 predicted proteins | sample Hoacrofraction12_FD_59098 | JGI IMG/M metagenome (GOLD analysis project Ga0065711, IMG submission 59098) | Hoatzin crop microbial communities from Cojedes, Venezuela - Epithelial fraction 12 v2 (version 2) | ecosystem: Host-associated > Birds > Digestive system > Esophagus > Crop | place... | reverse complement strand
GAGCCACAAGCAGCGGCCGGCAGGCGGGGCGCGGGGAGCAGCCCGCGCCGCGCAGCATCGGGGCCGCGGGGCCAGCGCGGTGCCGGGCTGCTGCACCGCTGCGGGGAACTCCGCTCTGAGAAAACGCGTGTGTAGGCTCAGAAGACGCAGACGGCAACACAGAATCACGTAACGGAGGTTATAGAAGGGTGTTATTTCCAGTGAGGAAGTTACTACAAAGTTTTGAGTTTTCTATGTAGGCTCCATGCCCTTCGCTACACATTTTTATATCAATGGTGTCATGCAGTTCAGCGTGAGCGGTTTTGAAATACCCCTAAAATAAGCGTTACTGCCGAGAGCAGTTGGAGCAAAGCATCTTTCACTAAAAAGGTGTCTCACGTGGGCAGACATTGGCTGGATAGTCAGAACGGGGTTAACTTGCAGGGCGGATAAAGCACAAGTATCACCATTTTCAGGCTGTTTTCCCAGGGAGGTCGCTTGCAGACAACTACACTATGCTGATCTGGATGGTTGCATTTCCATCATAAGCTTATTTGCTGATTACAACCAAGGAAAAGGAGGAGATCGCACTCACACGCATTTAATGGAAATGAGGATTAAAGCAGGAAAAAAGGAGGCTGTGTGGGCCAGCTATGGAAGAAAGGACTAGCTGAGGTCAGCCCGTCAGCCACCGAAGAACCCAGACAGGGGGTGCAAAGCCAGGGGAACGTAACTTCAGGCAGGTTCCCTTCTGGCAGAACCGTTCCTGCTGTTCTGCCTGCCACCAGGAGCTGGAACCAGCAATCTGTTCTACACCGGCATTTTTGAACATTTCCCCATCTCCAAAGTTTTACAGGAGCCAGGAAATAATTCCTTTAATGTCGTCAAAAGCCATATAACTCACAGGTAATGTTTTGCATGCTAAAATCGCTTCCAAGAATGGAACTAAAGTCTGACTACAGCCATTCATCAGCCAGCCCCCGCTGGGCCTCTCAGGTGTGAGATTCCAACTGAAGACCAATTCCCTCCTGGGCACTGCAGAGAAGAGGTTCTGTCCCTCACACAGCTGATGCATTCTGGGGAACTAAGGGGCGGTAGAGAAGACCAAATTTATAGAGGAAAATCACCGCTTTGAAGAATGGTAGGAGCTCTGTATACCAAGCAGCTCCAGAACAACACTTCAAATCACACTGAAAGAAGTTTCATTTCTTAAATGAGCGGAGTGGTAGCACATTGGGGTTAGTATTGTTTTCTGTCATTGGTTTGAGGTCTTTTTAAGGTTTTTTGAAGAAAAAAAATCTTTAACTTCTGTTTTGAAGACTGCTACAGCCTCGTCTTAGGTGGACTCTCATATGAAGAAAATTGTTAATATTCAAGTATTTGCCTCCTCATGTTATCATGATTATTTTGTCCAACAACATAATCTGCAGAGCACATCAGATTAATTTTCATTTGCAAATGTGGGTAGTCTTGTCGCATGTATTTATAGTGTCATTCTAATTAATATAAATATTTCTGTTAGAAATAAGGGACAGTCTTGCAAGTGCTCTGTTCATACAACTATTGACTGACTACATTTAATGTTCTTTTTACATGAATCATTTAGGATTAGGCTCCACAAAATACATCTCGCCCCCGTAATTTGCCCTTCTGTGGCTCTTAATATAGTAAAATCTGGAGGAGTTGACTCCATAATTGAAGATACTTGATTATCCAAGAGCAGAAAATCCTGGTTATCTGTCTCAGAGTGGAAAAAAGCAGTTTCAGAAACAATGTGACAGGATTACTGTATAACATATCGCTATTTTGAGCATGAAGTGTTTCCATGACAGACATGCAAACATTCAAGGCCAGATGACTTCAACAATGGTACCCATGCTTTTGATGAACTAGTTTGCATTATCTCATCAGATCCTCTCTTTTATCATATGTAGATGAGACATCTTACGCATTCACATGGTTTTGACATTGTCACATGCAGATGCTTGTTGCAACTACATAGTTTCCAGATGCTACAGAGTAGTATAGCATCCAATTCAAGAATGTGTCCAACACGAATTTTATGAGCTTGCACTCAAACTAGAAACTAACGTAGAAAATTAGGCATGTTATACCATATAGCAGGTAGTTCCACACAGGTCTGAAGTCTAGAGCTAAGAAGAAAGGGAATTTTTTTATGTTTTCGTTTTACCTTTCTTTTTTGGGGAGGGGTTTACTTTCTAAACAGCGTATTTATGCTTTTAGTTCTTCTGTGCTTATACAGTGCTAGTTATAACTTCCAGAGCGTCATAAATCACAGATAATCCCACCCTAGCCGCAGGTTCTGGAAAGCTGGCATGTGTCAAACGGAGGCTTCTGTATGAAATACAACCTTTAATCACATTTCAACAGCTTATAAGAACAGACAGCACAGGAAGGGCCATGCTGCTCAGACCAAAGGTCCACCTAGCCCGGTAGTCTATCTCCAAAATAACAACCCAGTATAGTGTCTATTCTTTTCAATTTAATCTCTTGTAAGTTCTCAGTGTAGTGACTGTCCAGGGGGATTCTGGAGAGCAGAGACGGGTTTGGCCCTGTGCCCCTTCCTGGTATTGCGTTGTTTCCAGAGTAATGAGAAAGAACAACCATTAGGCAGTCAGGGACGCTCAGGGAGGTATGTAAGAACCAGGCATGAGCAGAGTCATCCTGTATCTGGCACACTCCTCCTTCTGCCAATAAGAAAATTAAGAATTTCTCAAGCAAGAAATTTCATTTGACTATTGTTCTTAACGGCTACTGAGGGCTTATCCTTTATGAATATCATTGGTTCATATCGAACTATTTTAACTACTCAGCAGCTGTACTTGTAGAGATCATGAAAACAGAGTCAGCAAGTAACGAAACTTTTAAATACTGTTAATGGGGCAAACATATTCCACGAGGGCAATTCTTTGAAAGTCAGTAAAGGAGGTCCACGTCTTGAGGGGGAAGACTTGTGTACGTTCTCCATCAAATACAGGATAAATATATTGCCATCGAAAGCTCTAAGGGCCAAGTTTGATTTCTGGTAAAATCTGACATTTTAGTCAGTCATTCTACATGTCCTACATCACCTTATCTCTAGTTGTAAAATTAAGGTTTTACAATATGAAACACATTGTGATGAGCGTAGGGTTTCATGGTTAGTTTGCTACTGTATGCAAGCTGTTGTCTCTTGGTTGCTGGGTAGGTCAAGCAGAATGGTTAAAGGTCAGTCTCTGCATTTGCCTTAGTAGGACTTGTGGTCTTCTACCCAGATTCTTATTTTCATGAAACGTGTAGGGATTTAGTATCTTTGAGTCAAGTACCCTCTGTTAAATTGGATTAAAATTGGAAAATACAAAAGTTATTATTTAAAAGTTACTAGAAAGACAGACAAACAGATGGACTGGTAGTGCAACTGCATAAACATATATTCCACAAATCAAAAATAGAATTAAAGGAGTAATAAAAGGTACTTGCCATAATATTGTTCTGATTGAATTTGATGGATATGAAGCTATTGGCTTCAAAGGAGGACCAAAGTATAGCCTGTCTAGTATCCCTTCAGTAATATTTCCAGCACAAATGTCACAGCCTGTCAAAATAATTCATATTGCATGTGGAAATTTTTCATTAAGTTCCATATGAAAAATTGTTACTTCAAAGTTGAGAGATTTTTCTTTCTAACGTTGTTTTGTATTAATCCCCTCTTTTTCAAACTGCACAAAAAAAATTAAAATTAGTTGTATAGCTCAAGGCAATTCCAAAGTTTACATTCATTGTTGATGGTGATTGAAGTGATGGTTATTAGAGACCTGAGCAGCTGCATTGCCACCAGGGTCCTGGCTCAGAACTGAAAATTGAGGGGTTGCTGAGCCCAAGCTGAAGTTCAGAACATACTTTTATCTCTGGGAGGCAAGAATTATGGTACAGTTTGCAAATTTTTTTTCAATGTCAGATTCAGTTTAAGGTTTATGAAAGGCTACTGTTGCATAAATAATCTCAAATACTGCCTTCCACTTCATAGCTTTAAATATTACAAACCCTGTTCTTATTTTTAATGTTAAGGAAAATATTTTAGCAGCACAAATAGAAGACGCAGCAGAATCTTGCCCTCCTGAACCATCTCAAAGTTTTAGGTTTCTCTTCAGTGGAGCTATGATTGTCTCTCTGGGCTTTCAACTCTGCCAGTAATCGAGTAACTCTGTATAGGTCAGTTTAATTTTCTTCATCTCAATTGCCTCGCATGTAAAATGAGTGTAGACAATAACCTCTCTTAAAGAGTTGCCAAGAAGAACTAAACTGTAAGATCTTCAAATGAAACATATAGTAAAACAAAGTTTTAAGTAATTTAACATTTACAACTAGAAGTGGGTAATATTCTGCATACTTATATGACTGTATTTTAATTTTGGATTATAGGATAGATGTATGTAGAAAAAAACCTTAGGTAATTTATACAAGTTACCACTAGGGATATACTACCTTCATTTAAAAAAGCTAATAATGTTCATTTAAAAAAACCTAATTACTGCTATTTCATACACAAAGATTTAAAGAGACACTGTCCTACAACTTCTTTAAATATCTTTTCAAACTTTATGAGAAATATATTTTTAAATTACTGCCTGTAGAAGTATTACTAGAATATAGACGTATGACCTGCATTTCCTAACAGCTGTACAATACCTAAAAATATCTTAATATCCTGTTACCTGTGAAAGCAAGGATTTTCTGGTTTTTTTGTATGCAGAGACCATAAATTTAACTTTCCTTTTCTATGTAAAATTCCACTCATTCAATTTCTGTTTCTCTGATCATGTTTTAAAATATGTATTGATTTCAATAGGAAACAGTTTCTATGGTTACACCTTCTACCTGATATTATAAAAACACTGTAAAACATATGCTGCAACTCAGTATCAATATAGCCTTTAAAATCTCCTTAAATCAAACAACAAAAGAGCAACTATTAGAACATCAGTTAAGTAAGACCTGCTTGTTGGGGGGAGGTGTTGTTTGTTGGGTATTTTTGGTTTTATGCTGCAGCAGTGTATTTGTATGTTGCCTTTATGGTGGTTAAACTGGAATGGTAAAATAGCATGAGGTATGTATACCTAAAATTAAAAATGTTTTACTCCTCAGTCTGTGAGACAAGGCCGTTTCTTGGACAACTCCAAACAAGCAGCAAAGTTTCTTCATAGTAAAGTTTACAGCTATTTTGGCATTTGTAACTTATAAATAAAATAAAACATTATAGATGTTTACCAAGAGTTATTACTTATTTGCATTTCACATTTTCAGAACGCATTTTTCACCTCTCCATTATAGGATGCACACAATACCCAAATGGGATGGGGGAGGGTTAAGAGGTCCAGAACTGTAATATCTAGTGTAGATGCAAGTCTGGGAAGAAGGCCACAGAACAGCTAAAGCTTAACTTTGTAAAAGAGGTCTCCAGCTTTTATTTTCCATAGGAGAGGCTTTATTTTGATTGATAAGAAAAGTTTTGAGAAGCCTGTAAGAGCTTTCTTGAGACAAGAAACGTTTCCTGTGGGATTGGTTTTCAGGCTGCTGGTTAATGATCAACAGTGATACTTTGGTACGTAAGCAACTCTAACTGCTAGGACACAAGAGAATACCAGAACTGTTACCTTTATATCATTACATTCATGATACTGGTCTTGTGATCTGCTCAGTGCCACCTTCTTGGTCTGACTCAGCTCTGCTGTACCTAGCATAGCTGGTTATCCCCATTTATCATTTAATTCGTTGACCTTCTGAGGTGTCTTCCAATGTGAATTGTCCTATGATCTTGTGATCCTACAATTCTTCATATTACTTGCTTTAACATTTCTTCTAAGCCCTCACTCCAGCAGAGAAATTGCGCATGAAAACTGCTATAGGTACACTGAACTTTCTCACAGAGCATGAAATGATGGTGCCTGTGACCTGCAGTCAGTCTTTAGAAAGGTTAGCAATGAAATATCAGATGGTCTCTCAAATGGAGAAAAAAAAAATCAAAACAACTTGTTTAGCATGATATAAAGCCAAATTAGAACTAGGACAGAAAGCTTTTGGGGGAAGAGACACATGCTAAATAAAAGTGGCTGCTGCCACTGCCACCCTGCAGGGCCTTACAAGATATCATGGAATGTGTCAATGTGATTTATTTTTATGAATTATTCCTGTGGGCATTATGTATGTATCCTGTGAAGATTAAAAGGAGTTGTTTCTTTAGAGATACTACATTAAGAATCACCATAATGTTATAGTTTAATTTTGTAAAAGAAAAGATCCCACTCATTGAAAATAAATCAGTATAACAGAATAAATATTGTATACAAATTCCATCACAGAACAATTCACAAGGCTGAATACATTTTTAAAAGCCAATGAAGTTAGAAATGAAAGAGACGAGGCAATGAGCAAAAATATTTTCCAGTTTTGAAGCAATATACTCAGAGACATAATTCCTGTATTGTAGAATTTAATTTTCTTAATTACATCTGTTAGCCCTTCAAGAACCTACAAAGTGTTTCCCTCTGTTGCCCACTTTTTTTAAAGAGGTTACCGGTCTGTCAATTGCCTGTAGAGTTTCATCAGTTTCAGAAGAATCTGTAATTTCATCCTACATTGAGCAAGACTGTGATTATCTCAAAAATATTATTTCCAGTGGGTTTTGCGTCTTTCTAATAATCATAATCCATACTGAAGGTCATGCTACACTTGATACATGACTACTAACTATGTAAGTTTCTATAATAATTTATCATAATAGAATATTATTCTGTGCAGTGAAGGAGCTTCAAAAAGTGCACAGCCTATCTGTTTCAGCATCGGAAAGCATTTAATGAACAGCCTCCAGAGCCTGCACCAATTACCTTCTTGGTTCTGACTGTAGTTATGAAGCTTCCCCTGTAGTACCTGTATTTCTAACAGGTGCTGATTTTGATGTAGAGAGTACTCCCTATACTTTCAATCATTGCTGTCCAGGAAAACTATCACTGTGTGCAGAAAGACTGTCAGAATTCTCTTTTGCTAAAACGTTCAAGGACTAGACTTGGCTGCTGGCTATGGCTGATACTCACGCTGAAGGGCTCAACTTCAAACTGTGCTCACTTTGTCAGATACAACGTGAATATGCTTAAAGCTTTAGGCAATAGAGAAGATTTCACTCCTGTGCATGAGAAGACATGAAAATAATATGTTTCCACTTTATACATAAAACAAATATCTACTTGTAAATTAAAAAAAAAATCATAAATTTTGAAGATTATTAGTTCACTTCATTTTGTGTATATGTAGATAACTATGGTCATCTTCTCATACTTCTATATTCCTTTTTTTTCCTTCCTGTCTCATAATATGTTGTGATTAGGGTAGACTTTTGGTTCTTAGAATTGTTTTGTCTTCATCATTAAACGCAAATTTTTGTGGCAGACCAAGTTACATGAGAATGTAACTGCACTTGTGCATTAGTTATATACATATATATCTACATACATATTTATACATATATATGTTAACTATAGCACAAGGTACTTGAAAAGACATGATAAAATAATTGTTTAAAATATTATTTATTAAATAAAAATTTATTTTTAACAGATGTCCCAGTCACTTACTTGAATATAGACTCTCTTTAATATAGATTTCGTTTTAGATAAATGAGCTTCCTAAAAACATCCATAGACACAAAAGCAAGAGAAATCAGGAAAACTGATTCTGTCATGTTCCGCAGGTAGTTATAAGGCAATTTATCACTTATGAAGGGACTTCAGAAGCTTGTGAGCATTTGGGCATCATGTATCAGAAGGGAAGTCAAGTTCATAAATGACTCAGCAAATGTTACAGGAGGAGGAGGACAACCCTGGGTATCTGAGAGAACAGTGATACAAGTCCAAAGGCTGTTCCAGAGTAACAAGGGATCTGGAGAATGGAAAGCATGTGTAAATGTTCTCCTGCTTTCTCCGTGTGTGTATGCTCTTGACATTGCTCATGGTAAAAAGACACTGGCTTAGAAATCACGTCACAAAATCTGCATGTTATGTGTCAGGGCCCTGGGCGCAGTAATAAGCTCTCTCCATAACTGCTCTGACCAGACTCGTCTGAGGTCTCCCCACACCTTTGACCAGGGACTCCATTTAAACTGAGGCTGGGCCTTTCAATCTCTTCCTGAGCTACATCTTCAGCGTGCCTGCTGCTGACCCTGTTCCTGAAGTGTTGTAGTGCATCCCTTGACAGACCTTGGACCCTGTCTTGACTGATGTTGGCTGGACCACTGACAGGACCTGTTGCTGTTGCCATCCTGCTCTGCCTGCCTGCCTGTCTCTGGTGTTGTGGCACTATGTCCCATCAGTGAAGTCCTTGCCCAGCCTGCACCGTGGCTACCCCTTAGCTGCCAGCACAGCTTCCCTTAGGGAGCAACCTGCTCTTGCTGTTCCCTCACATTGTGCTTAAACTGCGTTCCTGAAGAGAGACACTGTGAAAAGAATTCCTGTAGCGTTAGAGGTGTGGAGGGCTTGTAATTAAGTAACTGAAGTCTTCACTCATGATACAACGGTAAGCTGCAGCTGGACTGATGGTCCCTTTCTGGGCTTGCAGTTTCTACCCAGTTCCTCAGGAACTTGGACAGCTTTGGAGACTACACAGACCAGTGCAAAAATAGAAAGTATGTGATACCACCAGGTAGTTACTGTTGTAATAAATAGTGAGACTTGACTTTTATATGAGCCAACTGTTATAAAACACACAAGTCTATTTTATTTTATAATGTATTAGAATACAAGCAATGAGACAATTACTGGAAAACAATTACTGCAAGAAAGACCCATCTTGGCAACTGACTAAGTCTTGACCATTACATTCCCATTTTGTTGCGGGAGAACGGAACAAACATTGTGTTTTTTCATAAAAAACAAAGCTCTCTGTACTACCCTTCAGAGATTTTTAAGCAGGATGGCAGTTTACCTTGTCCATCCATTGCTCAATTTCAACTTCTAAAACATGTTTTAAAGAGTTAAGTACTAATCAAAATTTTTGCATCCATACAAAGTCAGTCTCACTGAGACATTTATCAGTGAAGTGTTAGGAATGTCATAATTTTATGAGGTGCCATTTTTCTATAGTATATTAAATGCAAGAGCATGTCAAACATATTGCCACTAAGGTTTATTGTTAAGTCTGCCGAAAGCATTTTGTTGAAAACAATGTTTGCTGTATCTCATATAGCTTGAAGCCTAAATTAAATGAGCTTCTTTGCTGCAGTCAACAGGAGAAAAGAATTCTTTCCCTGCCTCACCTCTCTGCCACAAGCAGCTATGGTGTCAGCATTCAGCTATGCTACAAGCATTAGCAGTGCTAATTTGCAACTATACCTTGAGCAGCTGTGGCATTTCTTTGCCACTATACCTTTATGCCTAATGCAAGATCGATGAATGCCAAGGCTACACAGGTGGCCCTTCTCTAGTGGCCCCAGTCTCAGTCTCTCATTTACTGTACATTAAAGCAACTAAATTCTCTTCTGCAGACTAAAAGGTTTAGATGCCTACCTCAATTTGTAGCCTATTCCAGGTACATATGCTTTGCATCAGGCAAGTGAGTGCTGTATCTCATATATGCATGGTTGTGTATAGAAAGAGTCACTTACTGAAGTGTTACTGGGAAAAAAAAATCACAGCAGCTATCACAGACATTAAAATCTGACTAATGTGTGTTAGGTTTCAGTTACTTTAGTCCAGAAGGCTCTGTGAGGCTGTGTGTACCATTAAGATCCTACTGTATAATCAAAACTCTTTCATCTAGAGAATAGCCTAAATAAGCAGTACGAGAACACAAGGATCCTCTAATTCATATAAGTGGAGATAGTGCTATAAGGCATTCCTTCAGTTTTGACCTTCATGCTCTGAAGTATGCAGGGTTTGTAAAAGCGGTGATATGACCATTACTTTTTCAGGGTTAATTTGAAATTACACACTACCCAGCTCACACTGAAAGATCATGAGAGTCTGTGTATGAATATTTGACAACTGAAAACAATCTACAATCTTTTCATGCACCCTTCTGCAGCCTTCTCCAGTTGTGATTGATGAGAATCAATGTAAGTTGTGCTTTTGAGACAAGAAGACTTGAGGACTTGATTCTAAATGTGGTGTATATTTGTCTAAGCCATAAAAAAACTATGGAAGGAGAGGCCCAAGGCTAAAATAGCAGGTGTTTTTCAAACTAGTATTGAAATCAATTGGAGGCACTGCATGGGGGAAGCTTTCACAGTATCTTCCTGAACTCTGTTTGATTTAAGCAAGAGTTGGCAATCCTTATTTTCATACAGTTAAGATTATCTATCTTTTTTTTTCAATAAATTGTAAAAAACCCCAACCTTCTAATCAGGCTTTTTCACACTAAAAAAAAAATTAGAAATTGCTGGGCTTCCTGACAATTAGAAAAATCTGACAATGTCTTGGATACAATTGCAGATCTGTTCTCAGGGTTTTGAGCAGTGGCTTTATGACTGTGAAGTCTGTCAGGTTTTTTTTTAATGGCTCACATTTCAGTATCAGAACTGGGTGGCATCAGGTGTCTAAGTTTTGCACCATTTAAATCTGGCAGCTGTTTAATTTACCTTTGTTGCATAATAAAACCTTCCTGGAATAAAAAGGGAAATTTTCAATAAGACTAGTCAGAGCAAGATCACTAGATGCCACTTTAGCTACATCACACAGTTCTTGACAGCGTTTCACTGAGTATAGGTAACAATTTCAAAGGGACAGATTCTCTATGTTTCTGAATCTTTGTGCTCCTCAGCCAGTAAGGAAAGATCAGAAACAGGGCTCAGAGCAAGCATAAAATAAGTGAAACAGGATGCAACAGCTCACCATCTATAACTCAGCCAATCTTAATGGGGGAAGTGACTACAGCACCCTAGGGTAGGGTGGTGAGGGTGACCCTAGTCCTCCAGGTCACTGTTAAGCAGGAAGGATTAGAGCATTCCCCAGGTTGCTGACATCTGTTATAGTCAAAGTGTAACTACAACAGCAGATCATTCGTAGTACTCTTCCAGTTCCTGTTGCCTCCCTATGAGAAATTTGCTACAGCAAGGAATAATGAACCCATTTTAAGAAGATTTCTCACAGTTCTCGCACTAAGGACTGCCTTTGTCCTGGCCACAAGGAAGCTTACTATGCGGGGCTGATTGCTGTCTTTCATGCTACTCTTCATCAGTTGTTGATTTACTATAGGCACTGCTAAGCAGTGCTCAGGATGGTCAGCATGAAGATTCTTCCTGTAATCATGACTGAAGGTTCACCTCATCATTTTTTACCCATGTTTATGTCATGTTTGGAGGTAGATTGTATTTTCAGCTGATATTAAACAATTGCATTTCAAAAGGATCACAAATGTATCTTTCCTCTTTTTAAGCAGAGCGTAACCAAACTCTTCTCAGTAGTGCTTAGTGACAGGACAATAGGGCAAAAGGCACAAATGGAAGCACGTTAAATTCCTTCTAAACATAATAAAACATTTTACTGTGAGGGTGATTGACTGCTGGAATAGGTTGTTGAGAGTGACTGTGGATTCTCCGTTCTTGGAGACATGGCTCTGGGCAACCTGCTCTAGCTGACCCTGCCTGAGCAGGGGCATTGGACTATATACAATTCAGGTGACTTCCAACCTCAACTATTCTGTGATTCTGTGGTTAGACTACCTTCTTTAATGCAACCATGGTATGGTTTATGCCTTTTACTCTGAGATTGGACAACTGTAATTGATTCAACAGGGCAAGGCCTCATGACCACTGAGCGTATGAAGCTGTTAGAGATTCATAGCCTAATGGTGAAAATGAGATACCTAAAATCCAACAAATTATATCAGTGTTTCATGTCTATACTGATTTGGATGTGTTTGAGGAGGAATCTGAAAGAGTTGGGCTGCCTGTGTGTTACCATCCTGGAACTGCCCAAAATGAGAGACGATCATTTCTACCTCTGTGTTCCACACAGCGAGCAGCAGAGGTGACTGAGCTAGCTGCCGTGTCACAGGCAGAACTATCTGCCAGCATCTCTCCCCACTGCTACATCTTCCCCTCTGGTCTTGAGTAGGCAGGTGTTGTTAACTCAAGCTAGTTTATAAAGCTGCAGGAGTTTCAGGGGAGAGAGATGCTGCTGAGAAGATTCTCTTTGGAATTAGCAGGGTGTTTTTACTCTTTCAAATGTTCTGAGGACAAGCACTATCTGCTGCTTGCTGAACAGCGTTTGTAGGCAGTACTGGTTTATGAAAGGGTGATTTTAAAGAATGAGAAAGATCACAAGTATTCTGGTTGAAAACATTCTTTGTCTTTGTACATTCCAAATAAACACAGTTTAAAATTCAGCTTCCTTAGACTCTGTTTCCTCCCCCTAAATGCTAAAGATTAAGTGTCATTCAGATGTATTGGAGTATTTCCCCCCTTTTCAAAAGCTACCCATATAGAAATGTTTGGCTTCCCTTCAGATGGAACAGTATGAAGAGAAAGAACTGCTGAGCACAGAGATTAGCAACAGTTGCACTTTAAAATGACTGATAGTTTAAAATGACTAGGAGGCTGAGTTCATACTCCTGAGAATGGAACAACAGGTATAGCAGAGAGGCTGTGAAAATCAGGTTTATACTATGACTGGCTGGACTCATGAAATTAGATTATTAGCATATAAACTTGCACAGATCATGGAGTTAACATATTCGTACAGAGAGGCCTCAGCCTTACTGGCTTGGAGGAGTGCACTTGTTTAACAAAGAATTTGCAAATAAAATAGCTCACTTAACATAGATGCAGAAAACTAGAGATTTTGATGTTATGCCTCCAAATGTGAGCAGAATGTGATGATTTCTTTTTTTAAAAAACCCTTTTAAATATGTTTTTCGAACTCCTTTCAGTGGACAGCAGGCCAAAAAAAAACCAGCCAAACAATTCTTAAGCAAATAATTGTTCAGTAATTTTTAATTTCATTCCTGTCACATTGGAACCAATTGTATGTATTACCTATTTCAAATGTTAGAGCCTTAGTAAAAACTGAACATGTGTTTAGCCAGCCCTATCAGTATACAGTTACATGAGGCATTAATACACCAAGACCCCCCCCCTTTCCCTATACCACCAGAAAAATTATCCCCTTTCTTATCTTTTCAGTATAGCAAGCTCTTTTACCCATTTCTTTTACAAGCTGATGTTGCCGCTATTCCCCTTCACAAGTCTTGACAGCCGACTCAAGTTGATGGCCATATTTCCACTGACTGCTGCAGAGTAGCTGCCAACCTGTTTCATACTTTAAGACTGGTGCTATCTGTAACTCCTCATTTCTGAATTTGCTCCTAATACATATATCATTTTATTATGTACATGTTATTGTGGAAATGACACGTGTAAAATGTGGAGAGAAAACAAACGCTTTGGGTTTTTTACTCTTTTGCTGAAATAATAGTCAAATCTTTAGGCATTAACGCACAGCAGAATTCCTTTGCACGGCATGGCTGAACAGGTGGAATGGAATATCTATGTTTTAAAAGTCAACTTTTCTACTGCAAAAAAAGGAGGAGAAAATGAGTTGAGGATGCTATTCAAACAGTAGAAAGAGTCCTTAAGGAAGTACGATGGTGTTGAATGCACGATACAGACCAGTTTTTGACTGACAAAAGAACAGTCATGTCAGTTAAAACCCACAAGGTGTGGGCCCAGAAGCAGAGATTATTGGCAATAGTTATTGTGTTTTGCAGACAATAGGAAGCAGGGTTTTGACTGGCCATCTGGTCTGCACTCTATAGCTACAGCTGTGTTAGCTAGCTCAGAGGAGGAGCTGCAGCTGTGTAATGAATACATACAGCCTAGGAGGGTGTGATATTTATGGCAAAGATAAGAATTGATGAAAAAGTAGGACTGGACATGCTTTAGGTTTAAGATGTCATTTCAAGTCCTGTTGTCTATGATTCAATGCTGGACATTTCCTTAAAATATTCAGAGACTTGAAATAAGAGATTTGATTCATAACTTTGCTGTAGTGTGCATAAATACAAATGTTAGGAATTAGTATGCACTTGCCCAGGTCCAGTTGTTCTAAACATAGTTATACAAGCACAGAATTTTTCTGCCAAGCAGAATGGTCAAATGTCTTTAGCTTGATAGCTAGTAGTTTATACTAGCTATACTTAGTTTGATATTAGATCGTATCTAAGAATTAGGAATTTCTTTTAGAGAGCTTGGAACTCTGAACACCTTGAGCACAATTCATTTATATTATTCATGGCAATGAATCAGACTCAGAATTAGAGATGGTCTGGGTAGAACAACAAATTATCATCACAAGACATCTGCACTGATGTAACTTGTTGGTAGTTACACTTTAGTAGAAAAAATATTTTTTTAATCGGACTTTTTTACATTTACATAAACATATACACAGCAGATGTTAAACACATTCTACCCACTGTCCCTTCTATAGAGGTGGTGAATAAATAATTTAAATATAACTGTCAAAAATACACCTTTCCTAGAGGACATTATTTAGCTGCCACAGGTAGAGCTGTTTGTGATGGCTCGTATACTGGTAGAGAAGTGTTAACCTGCCCACCAGTTACTAGCAGACAGGAGCAAGTGTGCAACTGCCACAGCACACAGTACCAGCTAGAAGTTAGCCTCTAACTAGTGCAAAAAGAACAGCCTCATTTTTGCCTTGTAAAAGAAATGTGCATTGGATGGTAGGTACTGCCTTGGAAAAATATTCAGCTAGACACCCCTGAGTAGGGAATTAGTCACATTCCTTGTTGCTTTTTCTGTGCCCAGAAGAGTTTGTGACAAGCACAGACAAGTATGAAAAGCTTTGATAATAAATCCAGAGATAACATTCATCTGAAGAGTTGGTGTCCCTGGAGCATGGAGGGAAAGTGTTATTCTCCAGTATTCCTTAAAACACTCAAAGCAAATGGGTATTATTCTGCCTATGAAGACATTCTTGGACATCTAATTCTATTAAGTGCTACTGCCTTAAGAAGTACTGTAATAGAGTTAACACCCTATGCCTTCAAGAAAAAAACGGGCCACAGGTCCTCCTTAGATATAAGGGTGGACGTAAGTAGCTGGCACTTGTTTCTAATTTGCATTTATCTGATTTCATTGCAAATTTTAATTCATCTCTTCCAAATGAATATGGAACATTTCATTTGCTTATCTTTTGCATTATTGTGGTCAATATAATTGGAGCTGAAGTGAGCTGTTTGCCAGACTTTCTAACTGCTGCCAAGAAAAACTTGGGTGTCATTTTAGAAAAATCCATGGGTGGAGGAGGAGGAGATCATGACCATCTGTCTATGCATCAAAGGCTAAATCATTATAGGGGAAAAATAACTTCTCTGTTGTGTTTGCCAGCCATGTTCCCCTTTAAAGTTCAGTTAGTAACTTTTGAAGATAAACATTTTCAAAATTGTCCTGTGGGCTCTAATATTTATTGGAAGGAAGTTGGGGAAAAAATTAAAGGACAAAACCACACAATTTGGAAGTGGATGAGATAGTAGGAGGCTAACATTAGAGGAAAAGTATAGTGTCGTCTTGGAATCTTCCCAAACACTTTCTGTGGCATCCCTTTCAGTTCCAGGATCTAACAAGTATATAGAAAAGGAATACATAGTGTCTTACTTGTCCTGCAGACAAATTATACATATTCCCTGCTCCATAGCATTTACAGACTTCATGACTTAACATTTAACAAAGGCACAATAGACTAACAGCATTTGAGAGACATGCACCTGGACCTACTTCAGCCTTAGAACTTCTGTTGTCAGTCAGGATAATAGTCTGAAAATTAAACATTCTGAAAAAAAATTGCATAGAGAAGAGGGGCATTATCTGCAGCGTAGCTAGTACTTCGCTCTTTTTGTTTGGTTGGCTTTTTATTTAACACACTGCAAAACTAAAATCTTGGCACCATGCTGAAATCTATCATAAGGAGCTAAACTATGAATGCGTCTGGAAAGCCATCAGTCCTTCAAACCAGGAGTCACCATTGCAGGAGTGCTGTGGGCTCCTTTATCAGTAGTCATTGTGACATAAAGGCCTCTATGATGAGAGTGAAATGAAAACAAATTGAAAATGCCAGTAACCATGGGAGTTCCGTTTAGACTGCCACTTCCAGCATTGCTACTGTTCCAGTTGAGTCTGCTATAGTAACCGCTTTAGTTCCAAGAAGTTTCACCTTCTAGCATAGTCTCTCATCAAAATATTTGCATTTTGTAGGGTATGACATCTAAGTCCAGACAGTGTTACTTAAAAATATTGCTCTGGCTTCTCTGAGCAGGAATCCTTCATAGCGTCAGTCTTCAAAGGAAAGATTTACAGTTCTTATCAGGAGTATGGGGTTTTTCTTTGTACAGAGATTCCGAATTCTCTCCTTTGAAGATAAGAAACCCCTGCTATCACAGACTTTATCTGAATACGAATGGGTCCCTGGATTTGATAAACTGTTTAGGACTACCAGAATCAAATCCTAAAGATGTGCACATTGAGAATTCAAAAGGTGAATTAATTTCACCTTTGTATGCTTGCTATTCTTGATTCCTATCTTTCCTGATAATAAGTAGTAAAATTTTAAAATGTTAATTTTCAAAATTTATGGCTTTTTGGAGTTATACTTCACATTCTGCTCCAACATTCTAAAATTAAGAAAAAAATATTTTACAGGCAGCTCAGGGTGTGACTTTTGGAACAATAATCTATTGCTCGTTTTTAATAAATGCAAAACCAAGCACAAGTGAAATTTTTATACGCAATCAAACATCAATAGCATGTTTCACGTACTTGAAATGGAACAAACACAATGTTAGTTTGCAGTACATTCTGAACAGAGTGCCACAGCATTCCACCACATCTGGAAATTTTGGAGATACATATATATCACAAGTTTCTTTCTAACAGTAACTACAAAGTATTACCTCAGCCTCAGATAATAAAATGCCAGCACGAAGATAAGTGGAAAAATATGACTGCCTAAGATTTTTAAGAGGTATTGACAATTCAGAGAAATTATCTTTTTACATTATTGAAGTTGAATGATATTTTGAAAAAGAACTCAAAACCTGCAAGTTCTCTGTAAAATCAAAATCAGTTCACTGCAATGATATGGCTGAGTTTGCCAGAATGTTTGTTTCCATCAGGCTTCTTGCTTGAATTGTATGTTAATCATCTTTTCGAGCCTTTAGTCTTCAATTTTAAGTTAACAGTGCAACAGGATTTATGTACTTAAAAAATAAATCAAAGATTAAAAGGGTAAAACCTAGTAATTAAGCACTCTTGTAACACTTGCAGAAACCTGGTGGTAAAGAATGAATTTGTTTCATTACAATGAAAAGTACATTCAGAACATTCTCCTAGGGCTTAAAAAACCTAAGAGTAGATACCTTTCTGCCCCACCACTGTGTCACAGTCCACATGGTCAACAAATAGTTGACCATGAATAGTAAAATTTACTGTCTGAGCTGAATAATGGGATATCCTGTAAAGATGGAGTGTTAGAAATCTGCATGGAGGATTGAATTGGAAAATTGCCAGAAGTTCAAGGGCCACATCTATTTTGCATAAAATGGAGCAGATGGTAGCTGACTTCATCTTTGATACCATGGTATGGTCCACAGAGATTATAAATCCCAGCATGAAACACTCAGATTCTTTCTTGCATTGAACAGGTGACAAAGGAAGATACAACATATGCAGATATTTTGAAATACCTACTTTGAAAATGGGCTCTATGCTGCATTATTGTTTCTCATCTAGATTTTTCTAGCAAGAATTCTGTTTTTAGCACCTACAAATAATAGCATGCAACTGATTCATAACTCCAACTAATTGGTAGTTTCTTGGCCATATTATTGGAGCTTTGCCTATGCTGGCCCAGAGATTTACTCTGTTTCTTAGGAAGTCTTTTTGCTATGTTACACAAGCATTTATAAATCTTCTGTCATTATATTTGATCTCTCTGACGCCACTCACAGGCATAACCAGATCAACCAATACATCAAATGCTGAGAGTCAGTATTTGAAATTCTAGCACTATTCGAAAAGCTTGTGGGACATTAACATATTGCTAAGGAGAGGATGTCTTAGATTGTCCCTGAGGACCATCCTCTAACAGCTGTTTAACATGCCATGAGTGTCTAAGACTATCAGCTTTTTTGGTTGAAAGTGTAAGAGATTTAGAGCCTAATTCAGCAAATTGTAAATTTAAAAAATAGGTCCACTCATATCAAGCAAAGCAAGTAAACATGTAAAAAAATGCTCTAAATAGACACATTATCTACATATGCAGACTAAGGAAGCATATGACTGATAGAAAAATGTGTTATGGATAGTATTGAATCAGTCATTACTTGTAGTCATGTCTGTTCTGCACCATATCAAATTAACACTGGGTATGATTTGTGATTGAATGTAAAGGATCTTAACTGTTTTTAGTACTTCTGCTGAAGTTCAGATACAAAATACTAATCTGAAAATACTGGTATTCCAGACTGAAGAAGGCTAAAGTCCGAAGTCAAAAGAAGTAAAGTATAGAATAATTTTGTCAACTGTCCACAACTTGTTCATACAGTGTAAAATCCATTGGATATCTCATAATAAAAATCATGTTATTTTGGAAACATGCATTTTCTGTCATAAGATCTTAAATATAGGTGCAAGAATATTTCTAAACTTCTGGAATATCCAACTACTATACTATATTTGGAGATATTTTACTTTCATCTACTTTCTAGACTCCTACAAAGGCATATATGGGTTATGACAGAGTTTTGGTGCAACTACTTTGTAAGAAAATAGTTCAAATTTGATTACTGATAACTGATCTGTTAGTAGCAAGATGACCTAGAAAGTAGTTGTAATTGCTAGTGCTTCTACATCTATTTCCTTCAAAAAAGGAAAATGGGCAATGTTTTGTCATCCAAAGTTATAACCAGCAGTATTCAATGCTTGTGAAGCCCAGCCTTAGCCTGTCTGCTTTGCTCTGATCCGACTGCACAGAGCAAACAGCAACCTGGGTTGCTTAAACTGTGGAGATTTCACCGGCATTCCTGCATGTCTTTCAGATCCTGCTCCCTTTCTCCCATGTAGGTGCTGCCAAACAGCGGACATAGCTTTGTAGGTCTGTATTGCTTGTCAGGATCTCTGGTTAAACCTTTAAAAACTGTCTGAGAGCTGAAGGAAGCTCAAATACATTCCATATTGGAGCCTGCTGGGGCTGTAGCTCTCACTGTTAGTACTAGCCAATTTGTCATGAATAGTTCCAATCTCATGATGTAGTAACAGCTGCAGAGCCAAACAGTTGTACCCATTGCTTCAACCAGAGTAGGATTAGAGCTGCTATTACTTGTGTCAGGATCTGACTCAGTGCAAAACCTAAGGAGCATCACTGCAAAGTAAGTGGTAGTACTAAGGTTTACCACTTCTGATGAGAACTTCCCTGAGCCTGTATAAGCAGTAATATTTCAATTTTATAAATGAAAAGAATATGAGAGAGATTAAATTATTTCTTTCAATACTACAGAGAATTTAGCATTCTGGAATTTCTGCTCTTGTCCTAATACTGCAATACAAAAAATCAAAGGGGAAAAAACATTTAGAAATGATTGCAACTGCATCTTTTCTCTCCCCTTGAGAACTATGTTTTCAAGCAATGGCTTCCTTTCACAGCTTTTAATATTTAATTAGTCGTTTTCATCAGTATGGAGCATGGAGTTGTTCTAATTTGTTACTTCTATGTTCCAATTATGAAATATGACAGAATTCTAAATATTTAATGGGAATGGGATTATTAGCAATGTGCCCTTGATGCATGCTGCATTGTTATCCTCTTTAGTATCATAAAATATATAATGTACCTGTAGCAAAGAGACCTTAGTAGAGCATACAGATGGAACTGAATTCCTAAAGCAGTCATAGGTCTGCAAGTGTTATTCTCAAGATCTCAGTACAGTCTTTTTAGATTATTATACATGAACACCAGTGAAAAAAGTCTTTCTCCATCTTCTTTTGCATACAGTATGTCCACGTATTATTCAAAGATATACTGGTACAAAATGATCAGTTTGATTACATCCTAAATTTGAAAACACCATTTAGGTCTTGGTTGGTATTCATCAGCAGAAAGTAAGTTTATGATTTATTATTTTATTGTATGGGATATTTTTCTTGCAGATTATAATGCCCCTCAGAGTATTCTGGGTTCTTTGCTCACCATTTTAAACCAATTTTTGTAATATTCTTAGAGAAAGATCAGACTCTGCTGAAAGTGTATATATAAATATCCTAATCTGAAATGGAATAATACAAAACATTATGGTTTAAGACTTTGAGAATCATGTAGTGAGATCTTCTGTTCATGTTTTAGGACACTGAATGAAGATTATTACAATCACTGGTAGTCAGTGCAAGAACACAGGGGTAGAAAGCCTTCTAGATTATTGACTTGGCACTGGTGGTTTTGAAAAGATATATTCATGGTGCAAGGAAAACATAGATTTTTGTTTACAAGGTGATGGAAGGAAAAAGAAGGACAAGTACTTTATGGCTCTTAAGGTAAGCTTTTCCCATTGAAAGAGCTAATTCTAGGTTGGCGGTATATTTGCAGCGATTGAAATTAAAATACTATTGGCCACGTCAAAAATGTAGCAAATCAGTGTGGGATTTTGATATAAGCAAGATATAAAAATAAAACAGCAACCCAAAACATACACTGCTCATAGGCAGATATGCAGAGAAAAGCCTGCAACGTACTTATGACTGTGTTACAGATCAAGCTCTACCAATGTTAAACCACCTGTGGGAAGGGAAAGATCATGACAAAGTCAGATTTTCTTTATAGAACAGCTGGTGAGACCAACAAAGTTACTCATGACGGAGAAATAAATTGGCAGCAACCACAGAGGCAGGCTGCACTAAAAATAAGTAGAATTTATTATATAGTGGTCAAAAAGAACATGAAATTAAGTGATTTCAGTTGCTGGAGCAAAGTGAAATACATGGCTCATCTCATGTAGTAAAAGCAAGAGCAGTGATTAATCAACAATAAACTACCCTCCTTCCTTTCTGCTGCCAGTTGTTCTCATCTTCGCCAGAGACAAAGATCAGGTCAGTGGCAGGGTGTCAGTCACTGGTTCCTACAGTTTTGATTGCTCAGTAAATCACAACAGCCCATCTGGGACTGCTGTTGCAGAAGCTGATTTTCATCTCGTGTATCTTCTCTCACCTCTGTTAGGCTCTGTCACAGACCTGCTATCTGCTGTGCTCTAGCTTCCATTCAGTCATCTCTTATTCTTCCATATCTTGACCGCTGCAGATATAAAGCACATCAAGGGCATTTTTAAAGCTTTCTTCCTCATTAACTGAGGCCCTTCTTCCTCACTGTGTTTCTTTGCCTCACTTTGAGGTTGTGTCTAGCTGACAGCTATGCAGCTAGGATAGCATCCTAAGCCTTTCACTAGTCAAAAAAGAAGACTTATTTCAAAGAGCATTCCTTAAAATTCTTGTAATGTACACTTTCTCAATAAACCTTATAAAAAAGTCCAACAAAAGTAATCAGAAACCAAGCATAATGTTTGCATTGGCAAGGTGGTTTCCTTGAAAACAGTAAAAAAATTAAAGTATTTCTCAAATAGTCAGCATGAAGTCTAATTAAGATCTTGTTTTTCACAAAAACATGGAAATCAGGTGCAGGGTGATCTTAGCTTGTTCAGCCTGAAGAAGAGAAGGCTGAGAGGGGACCTAATAAATGTTTATAAATACCTCAAGGGTGGGTGTCAGGAGGATGAAGCCAGACTCTTTTCAGTGGTGCCCAGCAACAGGACAAGGGGCAACAGGCACAAAGTGAAGAACAGGAAGTTCAACCTGAACATGAGGAAGAACTTCTTCACTCTGAGCGTGACGGAGCACTGGAACAGGCTGCCCAGGGAGGTTGTGGAGTCTCCTTCTCTGGAGATATTCAAGACCTGCCTGGACAAGGTCCTGTGCAGCCTACTGTAGGTGACCCTGCTTCGGCAGGAGG
>Ga0065711_1035634_pt1 | contig 22036 bp, 13 predicted proteins | sample Hoacrofraction12_FD_59098 | JGI IMG/M metagenome (GOLD analysis project Ga0065711, IMG submission 59098) | Hoatzin crop microbial communities from Cojedes, Venezuela - Epithelial fraction 12 v2 (version 2) | ecosystem: Host-associated > Birds > Digestive system > Esophagus > Crop | place... | reverse complement strand
CTAGAGCCCTCACCAGCCTCGTTGCCCTTCTCTGGACACACTCCAGCACCTCAATGTCCTTCTTGTAGTGAGGGGCCCAAAACTGAACACAGTACTCAAGGTGCAGCCTCACCAGTGCCGAGTACAGGGGCACGATCACCTTCCTACTCCTGCTGGCCACGCTATTCCTGATACAAGCCAGGATGCCTTTGGCCTTCTTGGCCACCTGGGCACACTGCTGGCTCATGTTCAGCTGACTGTCGACCAACACCCCAGGTCCTTTTCTGCGGGGCAGCTTTCCAGCCACTCCTCCCCAAGCCTGTAGTGTTGCATGGGGTTGTTGTGACCCATGTGCAGGACCTGGCACCTGCCCTTGTTGAAACTCATTCAGGTGGCCTTGGCGCATCAGTCCAGCCTGTCCAGTTCCCTCTGCAGAGCCTTCCTACCCTCCAGCAGATTGACAGTCCCGCCCAGCTTGGTGTCACCCGCAAACTTGGTGAGGGAGCACTCCATCCCCTCCTCCAGATCATTGATAAAGATGTTAAAAAAGACCAGACCCAACACTGAGCCCTGCGGAACACCACTCATGACCGCCCACCAGCTGGATTTAACTCCATTCACCACCACTCTCTGCGCTCGGCCATCCAGCCAGCTCTTTATCCAGTAGAGAGTACACCCATCCAGACCATGAGCAGCTAGTTTCTCCAGGACTATGGTGTGCGAAACAGTGTCGAAGGACTTATTAAAGTCTAGGTAGACAACACCCACAGCCTTTCCCTCATCCTCTAGGTGGGTCACCTGGTCATAGAAGGAGATCAGGTTGGTCAAGCAGGACCTGCCTTTCATGAACCCATGCTGGCTGGGCCTGATTCCATGGTTGTCCTTCACACGCCCGGTGAGCGCACTCAGGATGAACTGCTCCATAATCTTGCCCAGCACTGAGGTCAGGCTGACAGGCCTGTAGTTCCCAGGATCCTCCTTCTGGCCCTTGTAGATGGGTGTCACACTGGCGATTCTCCAGTGACCTGGGACGTCCCCTGTTAGCCAGGACAGCTGATAGATGATGGAGAGTGGCTTGGCCAGCTCCTCTGTTGATTCTCTCAGCACTCTTGTGTGGATCCCATCTGGCCCCATGGACTTGTAAGTGTCTGGGTGGCATAGCAGGTCATTAACTGCTTCCTCCCAGATTATGGGAGGTTCTCCTTCCGCTCTCTTTCCCTATCTTCCAGCACTGGGGGCTGACCACCCTGGGGATAACCAGTCTTGGGCATCTAGCTCTTTTATACAACCTGTCTAGGGTGAGGGGTTGTACAAAGCTGTCAAGGTCTAGGAGACAGTAACAGGTCTTTTGAAATGTAGATAGCAAATACAAAATAAACTACTTTAGTCTTAATTTCTCACCAGAGATCAAATAATACAGGAGTGATTAACAATTAATTAATTCTGTTATCAGTTATGTCATTAAATTCAGTGAGAACTAGACATAATGTAGTGCTAGGATTCTTTTAAAATCCAAACATTAAAAAAGGGAGAAAATTATCTTTTTACATGTGTGCAATGTGATTTTACACATTATTTTTTAATGTGGCATGGTTAAATGTTTCCATAGTTCCATGTAATATTACTTTCCCAGCAAATAGGTCAACTTAATTACCATGGTTTGAATAATAAAAATGGTGATTGTGGTTGTCATAAGAACAGAGAGAACAGATAATTTAGCTCACAGAAAGGCAAAAGAATGGAGATGCTCAACACATTGTTGCTGTCTGCAGGACGCTAGTTTGCTGTCAGGTATTAGACATACCATAGTCCAGAACAAAACCTTCATAGCTAAGTTAAGACTGCTTGCAGAGTACTGAATAAGGGAAGTACATTGAATAGGAGAAAAGAAGACATACTGAAGAAAGATATAAGCACAAAAATAGGACATCTGCATTCATGCAAGCATTTGGCAGAAGTTATGTTACATTTATAAGTCTAAGCTAAAGTCATCTGATAGCTCAACACTTGGGCTTCCTGTATTCCAGCCAGGGGAAGGATATCAGTAGTGCTGGGCCTTGAGCTCAGTGTGGTTGTTCGGGGTTTCTTGCAGTAGTTTTTGTGTGGGGTTTTTTTTGTTTGGTTGTTCTTAAGTCTGGACTTGTCATTTACTCATTTTTTTAATAACTCTTGTAGGACAGCTTCATAAAGAATCTTAAACATTGTGGCTCTGAACTTTGTAGACAAGCAGCCTGAGGAAAAAATCAGAGCCTATGGTTAGCATAGCAAATTAAATGTGTAATGAATGCAAAATTAAATATTGTCCTTTTTGTAGAAGTGTAAGCATGCAGTTCCAGCCTATGGGGAAGCACATGTCAGCTAGTAATCACATCTAGGAATGCCCTCCTAGATTTAGTCACTGATTTAAAGGGAGAACTCCTTCAAATGCATTAGCAGTAGCTGGTGTCTGGTGTCTGTGCTATGCTTTTGTACCATAAAAACTGTAGTTAAGCCGTCCAAGCTGAGTGGACCAGATTCAATCTGAAGCCACAGGATAAAGAATACTCTGTGTTGATGACATGCCATTGTGTGGGAAGACTGTTAGGATTTTACAGAAATCCCACTTCCAAGGTTAATATCCTCGTATACTTGAGCGTGTAAATGTGGATCTCAAAGCTTAATTTTCTTACTGTAAAATTGGTGTAAGACTATATTGAACTAACTTTTTTGAGATGCTTAAATGACCTCCTCTTACTTCAGTATCTAAAGTCAGGGTGGAGGGATATGTAAAATTAGGTTAATGCTACTTATATAGCTTATGTTAGGCTTAACTTGTTTCAGAACATTAGGAGATCTTCAGAATTAAAACCTGATGTAGAAAAGAGGGCAGTATGAATTTAAGTATAGTTTTATTATTTTTAATACAATTTTACTCAAGGAGATAGAGCTGATGTCCAGGCAAAACACAATGTCTAGATATGCTGATGTACACGTATAAAACTTCCATCCAAAACGTCCAACCCACCTTGATTAGATTGTTTATCTGTCTTCTTTTAAAAGAGGTTCTATATTGCATGCATTGATGAACCTTCTTAAGCAATATTCTACAAAGGAATGTAGCTGTAGTTTAAAATTTTATATGGTTTAGAATGTGCATGCTCAAGCTTTACTTTGACAAGATGCTTGCCTTAAATCTACAGTCACGTTAATACAATGGCTTCAAATCAATGTACATTAGTTTTTACAAAGCAACATTCAAAACTTCCCATCATTGTTCACAATGAGAAAATAATAGATGTTCTTTCACCTACTATTCATTGTTTCATACACTTCGATAGAAGAGGGATTGAAAAAAACTTTACACTTGCTTTGTGTATGATACAAATAAAATTCAAGATCAATTTATTTTCACAACCCAAATGGAAAGTGCACCTCTTGTTTTTTACATCAGTTTTGCTGGACTGTCCATATTCTTTGAAGGCAATTTATTTTATTCTAGTCAATAATATAAATAATACAGTAATCATTGTGTCTATTGCGTAATGAATGTTTGAAGTGGTAGCTGCTTTATATCAGCTTCTTGTGAGCTGAAAGAGAAGGAAGAGGGCTGAAAGTGGAATGTGTTGTGGGGAGTTATAGGTCTCTGTAGAAGATGAACAGTTAAACAGGATGCTACTTAAAATGCAGTATACTTGACACCAGTGATGACCCATGTTTTAGCATCTAGTGAATATGAAACGACTTGCAGAATATGCTGTGGCTGTCTTTCTTCAAACCAAGTTTTTGATAGTTTAAACAGAAGAAAATAAACAAACCTTGCCTGAAAATTAGAATCTGCAACCAGAATACTATACACTTTTGAGTAGTAACAGTTCTGCTAATTGAACAAGTCACCGTCTTTTAAGGAAATCTGAAGAAGAGCAAAGAAGTTAGCTTCACCTTGTGGTTAAATGTTATAAGTGAAAAGAAATGAAAAGTTCCTGCATTGATATCGGTGGAATTTCTGGAATCATGCAGCCACTGAGTAAGTTAGTGGACCTTATGTTATGAATGTTCCATTTTCTTTCTTTTCAGTTAACCTATATTAGAACTGCTGTTTTTTTAATTTATTATGTGTCCTGCTCCTACTTAAATAGTGTGTTACAATGGAAAGACCAATTGGTTTGAGGTCCACCGCAAAAATGAATTTAAATTTTACATTGACAGGACAAAAATAGAAAGTTAACTCCCGCTTTCCAATACAAGTAAGTTTTGCTTAACTTCAGGAATCTTACCTATGCATCTAAATGGGATTAGGTCCACCAGTTTGAATGCCATCCAGTGTGCTGTCTGGAATTTGTGTCCAGGTGGACTTTGAGGACTGTTACATGCCCAGTGAAATAGTGAGAAGTTTGTCAGCAGCTGTTTTCCTTTCGAGAGTGTCTGAAGCTAAAAACCAGAGCTGTCATTTTGCTTTAATTTTTCTTCCTTGAATTTTTCACTACTTGCCTAGGACAGCTGGTTTGGAATCTTATCCTTACCTGTCTGTCTGACTGTCCAAAATTGATGGCAGAACCCTCCAATACGATTCTGCCATCTGTCATTAGTGTCTGTGCTCTGTGCTTCCCTGGAATAGCGCAGAGCCGAGGCACCTGCTCGTCTTTGGTAGCTGTAGCTGTTGCCCCCGTTCAGATGCGAAAGAAGATAGCCATTAGGAAAGGGTCAAGGGGGAAAATGCAGGAGAAATTTGGGTGTGAGTGATAAGAATGGGGTAGAAGTAGCAATGTATTGGATAGAGACTTCCACAGCACCTGAACCACTGATGTCACATGAAGACTGTGGGACCAAACAGAAGAACGTGAAAGGATAAAGCAAATGTGATTGTGATAGGAAGGTGTCAAGTAAGAAAAAGCACAGAGCAGAGTAATCACTTGCTGGCTAAAAGGAGGCAATATGATCCAGAGGTAATGCAGAACAGAACAGTTTTTTGTGCTTAAGAAAAAAGCTGATGAGAATACACGTCCCACCAGGCCAAATGAGGGAGAAGGAGCGATGCTCCTGAGGGGGCTATGGACAGTGAATTCAGCTCATACAGGGAATATAGTGAAAGAAACAACAGAAAAATTGCTGAACAAAGTTGATACAAAGTAGTTATTTTGAAGTCCTTGAATCCTTCTAACTCCTGAAATCTAGACAGTTGCTGGTTTCATGTACTTGGGGTTACCTGATGGCAATTGCAGAGAAAGGGGGTTTGAGTTGCCATTTAAAGGCTTTCCCTGTCATTAGTACAGCCCGGACAGGGTTCTGTGCCTCTGTAAAAACCTTGCAGAACTATGACTAATGGTCCTTTCTTAAGATGACAGGTGACTAAAAAACATACTAACTTGCGGAGAAAACATGGAAGTTTTGTAATGCTAGATGATTTCATTATTTTGGTTTTTTTTTGAAGTTAAACTGAGAAAGTTTGCTTTTATCTTTATGAATTGCTGACTGACTGGGCAAGACTTTAAAATTCATTATGTTTATTCTGGGTTAGAACTAAACAGTTACCTACAGACAGATGTGAAGTGGGATTTGTATATCCATCTGAACTTTGGGCATCTATTGTGAGTTTCTTCAGAGGACCTCCAGAAAGAAAAGTTTAGGGCAGGTGTCTCAGATGAGGATCAATACTGATCAGACTTAATGGCTAAATTAGATTAAATTGACTAATATGAAAAGAGTTGGTCTTAAATTGTTATTTGTGTTGTTTTCAGTGTAAACTTGGGGAGGGAGGGGGGCACCTGTCCACCCCCTTTTAAGGCGCTTCAGCTGTGCTAACTTTAACTGTAATAAGAATCGACTATAAATGAGTTGCTGGCAGCTACAGATGTTCTTAACAGTCCGAAAAGCTGCTCAGCCAATCCTAGTTATGTTATGGACACCAGCTGCAGCCAAGGCCAGTGCACAGTTTTCCTAGAACAAGCAGCTTTCCCGAGAGCACTGTTCCTAAAACAAGGTTGATGTAAACTTCATAGCAACTGTCTGTTCTCCACTATAGCACAGTTTAATACTTGCACTCATTTTGAGGGGATTAAATAATTTTAAAAAAAACACTTAGTGAATTAATAGCAATAACAATCTAAGTAGATGATACAGATAGAGCCAATCATCCTAGTAGAAGAAGCTAGAAATGAGCTGATTAGAGAGTACAGCTGTTCTCAGAATGCTAATAAAATAGTATTTTCCAAATTTTTGAACAGCTGTTTTAGTTAGTGTTCTGTCAATGGTCATACAAGCTCTTGCTGTTGAATTTCGTGTGGAATCTGTAATGTCTGTGGACTTCTACGCTTAATTTTGGGGCTGTTCTCCTGTGGGTTGCAGGTTTTTTTTGACATAGAAGCTCATACGACTACAGCAATTGTATTTTTCACTACATAATAAATTGTTTCTGTCAAAAAATGTGTGCTATCTATTTGGAGGTGATTATCTGGCCCGTTGAGGGGGATGGTTTACCAATACAATCCAGCCAAAAGACTCTGTCCATTTTACAGGCTGAGAAGGAGTTTTGATGCCTTTTTTTTCCCTGACTTGGGTAGGTCATCAACATTTCGGGAGACGAGGATGCCTTCCCTAAAACACTGAGAAAAAGCTCAAACTCCTTTTACAATGATGTTTATATTTCACCAGCTGGCTTCATGAGAGCTGCTTATCCTAACATACTTACTGTGAACTGGATGACTTTCAAACTAGGTTCTTTGATTTTAGACCACCAGTGAAACATTGCCAGGGGACAGGGGAGGAATAACATCTCTAAGCATTTCTGACAATAAAATAATATAAATAATGTCATAAAGTTTCTATTACGTATCGAACTGCTACATAAAGCTAATTGAATTCTTCAACCTTCAAATACCTTACGCTGCTGTACCAAGACAGCACCTGGCAGGGACGAGTATGGGGGACCTGCCTGGTTCCTGTAGATGGGGCGTAAGGAGAGGAAGGGGAAAGCAAACTACAAATTTTTCTTTCTACTTTTACTGATAAAGCTGTTTGACCAGCATGTGTGTATTGGGGGCTGGGGGTCTTCCTTTCCAGTTGTGTCTGTTCATTAAGCAATTTGTTCCTTGGGGGTGGTAATACAGTTATGATGGGTGGAAAGGCATCATCTGTGTTACCTATTTTAGATGTATATTAAAAAAAAACAACAAACAAAAAACGAAGAAACAAACTCAAACCAGAACAAAACCCCCCCAGTGTAACTTTGCACCAGGGATCCTAGAATGAGTAAGGATATTACACAATTTCGGAAAGAAGTGGGAAAACTCTGTTCTTCATTGCTATTCAATTAATGAAAGCTCATATATCTTTAGTCACTTTGTGGTATGGAAGAACTTAACTGAATTTCAGCTTCCAAAATGCATTTTCCAAACCAGTAAATAATTAGCCACATAGCAAATTACATATTTCTTTCAAGGAAGAGAGGCTCTTATATCAATTAAATGAATCAGTTTAGGTAGCAACCATCACTATAAAAATGGGATGTAGTAGTGCAGTGGCCATGTGAAAGTCTTATAGTGCAAGATCTCTTCAAACAAAACTGTAAAGAAAACACTGGTAAGGAGCAGAGCAAAGAATGCTAGTGGAAGTAATTGCCACTTGATAGGCAACATGAAAAATCACATTCTCATTAAAATTTTTTTCTGTGCAATTCTTTGAGTTGTTTGGAGCATAAGCCCTGCTGCCCCCAAGAAGTATTTTAAAATGCAATTCATTTGTAAAAAAGCATCCCTGAGGAGATACCTCTGGAGAGAGCCATAGTATTGACTAGTAATCCTAGCAGGAGGAAATCTGGATGTGTCACAGTAACATACTGCCTTGTGAATTTGAAGGTTTTAATGAAGAACATGTTGTATGTAAATTCATCTTATCCTATTCGAAGTTTTAGTTGTAGCTTGTGGTAGTTTTGTAAGAAGTCTAGTTCTTTCCTCAAACTTCTTGAATTACAAGATGGTTTTTGTAGCATGGATCTGACAGCTCCGCCAATAGGTGAAAATTTTTAGCAATTATTAATCCATTAGACTTTCATGAACTATCAGTTTACATGCAGAGTTTTTAACTCTCAGACTTCTCAACTTTCAGTCACAAGATCTAGATAAGTTCAGTACATTAACAGAAGATTATTTCCGGGGAGACACAGTAGGACCTTCAAGCAAAATCTTAAGTCTGAAATTGGATTTCATTTGGAATAGAAAAGCACTGTTTTGACCAATTTAAAGTGTGCAGTTAAATCACAACACTGAAGTAACAGATGGGAGGGCAAACTTTAGGCCGGCATGTGTTGTTGTGACACCATCGAAGGACCTGATGATTTCTACTAAAAGACTGGGGGTGGTTGGACTATGCTATTTCTAGCTCAGTACTCATTCTGCCAGAGAGAGTCTGCTGTGTCGTCTCTGTGCTGAACCAGAAGCCGTGCTGAGAGGTGGGCAGAAGGCCTGATCTACCACCTGAAGAGGGAGGGGTGTTCATCCAGGAACCGAGCATGTTTCCAGCATCTGATCCTCTCATCCTGTTCCCCCAGCACATGCCCATTCTGCAGCTGATAGCTTGCCTACTGGCCTAAGGTCATCATAAATGTGCAGTTAAGGCATCTTGTGTGAATGGAGTACTTACATATGTGTTTTAGCTAGGGACAGGTCAGGTGACACATCTTTCTACGTTTAGATGTAGAAGCATGTTCAATGAGTTTTCACAGATACAAAGAAGAAAAAAAAAAGATGATGTTCTGATACACTTTTAAGTGAGAAGTTATTAGGATTAGTATTAGCTTTTGTTAATCCCATTTATTGCGGCAATACAGCCAGGCAAGGTAAAAGTTGTAATGTGCAAGGACTCAGCTGGTGTGTCCAGGTAGCTTACAGTAGGCATATGTAGGAGTTTCCTGGACATAAATCCATTGTGTTGTTAATTATTATAACTAAAAACATTGTTTCTCAGAAAATAAGTTTCCTAGATATATGTAGCTGTAGGCTCTATCTGCCAGCTATTTCAGGGTGGACACTCAAGTAACATTTAAACTGTCCTGTTCTATCTAAAAGTTGGCAGCTGCAACCCAGATTGCATGGAAGCAGACCGGGGCAGTAGCCCCACTGGATCTCACAAGAAAGACTTTGCATTGTAACTCCCAATTTAAATGCCGAATAATCCCCAGTTATCCACCAAGTGCGTCCATACAGATTCCAGTGTTCTAGCTATGTCCCGACTACCGGATGGTACTAATTGGCCAGCTACTACTGTAGCACTGTACAAGACTAATGTGGTTTGCGTTACTGAAGAGGCTTTGGAAGTAACTTGTAACATCTTGTGAAGAAAACAGGAGTTTCCAGTGCTGCAGCGGCAGCGCCTGGAGTCTCACACCATGCTGCTGTGCCATTTAGTAGTGTTTCTTGGGGCAGTTTTTTCTTCCCCACGCTAGCACCATGCTGATGTTTTTGAGGGACCTCGTGTTGGCTACCACCACGTACCTCAGGCACTAGAAAACTATATGCCATCAGCAAAAACTTGTTTAGATCCGTTTAGCTCAAACAGTATTATTTTTAGAAACAGAACCGAAATTGAAACCAGCCCCAACACCTCTCAAATCTTTTTGAGAACTGGGCTCCCAGGGGAGCTGACAGCTGATGGTATCAGAGGCAGTTTCATCTAGTAGAAGCTGAAATTTTTAGGGCATAAAAAGATAGTAGTAGTGGAAGAAGTATAAGTATTTTCTCAACAAAATCTCCACTTCACGTAGTGTTTCTGTGAGCTGTGAAGGGGATGTGAACATTTCTGTTACAGTGCCTGATTTAAGCTGTGTTCTCAGAAGAACTTGACGAGGCCTCGTGGGACAATTCCAGTTAAGAAATATGAAGCCACAGCCACCCCGAAACACCAGTTTCTGGATGTTGGAGAATAAGCAGGAAAACGTTTTATGCCACAAAATCAGCAGACAGTCAAACAGAAACTGATTATCTGAGCTCATTTGTTTATACTTTTGGCTTTTTGAAAGGTTTATTCCATCTCTTTTCTTAGCAAGTGGTTGATTTGTCAAAAGATAGGCTTCTGAAGAAAGCCAGATAGAAGGGCATTGAACTCCTTATTTTGTCTGAAAGAAAACGGATCATTCTTTTGTAGCATGAGATGTTTTTGTTGCTGATGTTGTGGAAATTCAGCCAGTTCAAGCGATATGACTTCCTTTCAGTTCATGTTGTTAGCAGCTTGCACACTCTACATTTTATTAAATTTCAGAGTCATTAGAGAGTGTTCAGTGAGGAGAACACCGTTACAGAACCTAGAGGCTGGATGCCTGAGAACAGGTTGTGCCCTGTTCTGGTGACAAAAGGTGACACGCGCTTGGCTTACTCAAGGCTGCTTGTCTCACCACAGCGGTTCAAAGCAGCAGGATGACCTGCTAGGAGTACGACCAGTGTATCAGTGAATTTGAAAAATTAAAAGAAAGGTAACACAAAATGCAGCTGTAACTAAGAAGTGCTCGAGTTAGGAAAAAAAATACTATTCCTTCTGCTAATGCATTTCTCCTTCCACCCTCCCTTCCTTCTTTCTTTCTTTCCATCCTTCCTGCCTTCTATCCTTTCTGCATTCCTTCTTTCTTTTTTCTTCCCTTCTTTCTTCAGTAATGCTCCTGTGGATATTCATAAGATTTTGATTTAAGAACATTTATTGAAATACATTTTTGAGTGGACTTCAACTTCAATCTGTAACAGACTTGCTTAGGGAAGTGTTTGTCCTTTAAGCAGCTATGATACTCTGCATATGATTTTAGGCCTGTAATGATGCCTAGCATTGCTATAGGAAGAATTTCTTGTTAATGACCTCACTGGTCCAGTCTTGTGCTGAAAGAGCCTTACAGTGCAGCTTTTCACATTACCTCAGATTTGGCTTTTTGTTTCTTAACTGAGGTTGTCAGCACTACTAGCCTGTGTTTATTTTCTGTTTTGTTTAAGATGGCGCCTTTTTGTCAGCCAATATTAGCATTCCAGTGAGTTTAACTTTTTTCTCTTTATTTCACTTTTTTTTTGTTTTCACACCTCCTTTGTACTTTAACATTTGTATTTTCACTATTTTACATCATGTGATTTGTTTAAGAGCAGATATGAAAACAGCTGTTTGCTAACAATCACAATACTGTGTCTGAGCCTTTTAAGGGCGAATTCCAGTCTCAGATATATGCATTTCAGTTCTTTCAAAACCAGTGAAATTGGCTCTCATAGACCAGGAAAGAGCTTAGTTCTAAACAAAGTACCATAAAACACCCAGCAGTGGGGAGGAGTGTTCGCTGCTTCTTTTTTAGTTACAAAATGAAGATACCTGAGTGAAGGCTGACCCTGAACATGTGCCACTTAAAATAATTTCTTTTGAGGCTTGGAGGCAGGAGTTTGAGCATTATGCAATTCAATCCCAGCAGAAAGCACAGGGAACAGAAGTATCTGGCAGGAAGAAAATAGTTACAGAGCAAAGTTGTATTTCCTCATTCTTACTCTGTAGGCACCTTGTCCAACCTCTGCAGTGGACAAGAGGTGCTTTATCATTAGTAGACTTTGCCCTCCTGTTTGGACTGGTGCTTTCTGTCCCACTCCATCCACAGGAGAGAAAATGAGTGTTGTAAAACTTTGAAAATCTGTTGTTTTCCTAGTGGAGCATTCCAGGTAGGGGCCCAAAATGAGAAAGGAATGTAAAAGAGGGGCTACTGAGAAAATAGCTGTGTGTGCTGTGACCACGCATGGCAGAACCCAGAGAGGCTACATCTCTTGACTGCCAGCGCCTTGCAGTGCTTGCTACTTTGCACGAGAGCCGAGAGAGTTAACAAAACTGTGTGACGTGGAACAAATAAAGAAGACCTGCAAGAAATATTAGATAATAAAGCATCAGGACCAGATGGGTGTGCAGGTGATTTTGTGGGACATTCTGAGACAAATTACTTCCAATTGTAAATGAAGTTTGTTAATGCACTTAAGAAACAAAATGCTTTCCCCAATTTAATTTAGACCACCAGGAGGAAAGCCAAAGAAGTGTGGAGCAAACACCTTACACTGACCACGTTAATTTAAAAAGTCATTGCTATTAGATTAGGAGCCAACATTATAAGATTTTCTCAGAACAAGCTTGCTAGAAGCCTTTGCTCTCTTAATCAAAGCATAAAGTGAGCATATCAGCTTTGCTGTAGCATTACAATTTGATTGACCAGGAGTACCTCTGCAGGGGATTCAGTTCACCTCCTGAAATAGGAAGCCACCCACTCAGCCTGTCAACTCTCTCAGCCTTTGTGTTGGAAGAGCAGAGGTTGCCCGTTTCCACCGCTGCTCTGGGGATTGGAGCACACTCGCCTTGCTGTGTCGGAGCTCCCCGGCACCTTGCACTCCTGGCCCACTAGGCTCCGCCCAGCCTCGATGAGTGCTGGCGCGGGGCTCTGAAAGTGTTCGCAGTGTTCGCAGCAGTCTGAAAGCCAGCACAGCAGTTCACAGCAGCGCATGCCAGCTCAGTTTGTGGTGAATAATGCCTTTGTGTGGAGCTAAAAGTACACTGTGTGCACAGTAATTCGGGCAGAGTAGCGTATGCCTTTTTACGTGCCTTGCAATAAGAATCGTGATTTATTGCTAAGAAGTATTTCTGGTTTTTATGTTGTGCCAGTCAAACGTGGGTTTTCTGTCTGTGTAAGATGCAACACATCTCCATATCTATCCATGTGGGTGACAGTCTGCAGAACCTTTTCTGTCAGAGGTGATGTTTTTGCATGACATTATCCAGTTATCAGAATTCGGGTCATTGTTCAGCATCTTTGTTATACATTTTTTTTCATGTACATCTCTGTATTAACATGTATTTTCATGGTATCAGTTGCTGTGGTGTATATATATATGTCCATGTAGATACATAGAATCATAGAATCATAGAATCATAGGTTGAAAAAGACCTCTAAGATCATCAAGTCCAACCATCCACCCAACACCACCACGCCTACTAAACCATATCCCGAACTGCCACACCTATACGTGTTTAAACACCTCCAGGCATGGTGGCTCCACCACCTCCCTGGGCAGCCTGTTCCAATGTCTGACCACTCTTTCAGTAAAGAAGTTTTTCCTAATATCTAATCTAAACCTCCCCTGATGCAACTTGAGGCCATTGCCTCTCATCCTGTCGCTAGTTACCTGGGAGAAGAGACCAGCACCCACCTCACTACAACCTCCTTTCAGGCAGTTGCAGAGAGCAGTAAGGGCCCCCCTCAGCCTCCTCTTCTCCAGACTAAACAGCCCCAGCTCCCTCAGCCACTCCTCGTAAGCCTTGTTCTCTAGACCCCTCACCAGCCTCGTTGCCCTTCTCTGGACATGCTCCAGCACCTCAATGTCCTTCTTGTAGCGAGGGGCCCAAAACTGAACACAGTACTCGAGGTGCAGCCTCGCCAGTGCTGAGTACAGGGGCACGATCACCTCCCTCCTCCTGCTGACCACACTATTCCTGATACAAGCCAGGATGCTGTTGGCCTTCTTGGCCACCTGGGCACACTGCTGGATCATGTTCAGCCGGCTGTCGACCAGCACCCCAAGATCCTTTTCTGCCAAGCAGCTTTCCAGCCACTCCTCCCCAAGCCTGCAGCATTGCATGGGGTTGTTGTGACCAAAGTGCAGGACCCAGCGTTTGGCCTTGTTGAACCTCATACAGTTGGCCTTGGCCCATCGATCCAGTTTGTCCAGATCCTTCTGCAGAGCCTTCCTACCCTCCAGCAGATCGACACTCCTGCCCACGGGGCTTGTCCGGGATATGTATGCATATACGTGTGTCTATGTATATGCCATTTAAACATCTATTTAAAATAAATGTATAATTATCCTACTCTGGCATAATTTCATAGAACAATGTCAACCTTATAATTAAGAACTTCTGGGTGCTTGGAGAACACTTTTTGTCCCCTGTTAGCAGTAGCTCTGTAGTTGCAGCACAGGCAGTAGCACAGAGAGGTTTATTGGAGGAGGGGAGTACAGCACTCCCCTCAGATGGCCACAGGGTCACTGCCGTGTGCTCGAGCAGAGGGACTCATCTGCTGCAGATGTAGGGCGGTTGCTTTTGGTGCAAGACGTCCCTAGTAGCTCTGATGGTCCTTAGGCTTTCCAAATCCAAATGGGAACCCACCTGGGAGAAGCCAGGGCTGATGGTTTCTGCACCAAAGGGTGGGAGATGAACTCCGCTGTGGAGCTTTTCTCTCTGCTGTGCCAGGCAGCAATCTCAGCTGCAGATGGGCAGTATTATTTTGATGAGGCTCTATTTATACCCTGATGACCAAATGCAAAGGAACACCAGGCTGGGCTGTAAGTCTTCTGAGGCTTTTACTTTCTGATTTTTTTTTCGTAGCTCCATTGAAGTTTTTAATAGCATTTTCAGTTTTATGTGTATTTTACCTAAGTAATTTGAAAAGAAAGCAATCTTCTCATGGTCAGTAGTGTCTCCAAGACCTGTGTAAGGACTCTATGCCTTGCTCTGAGGCTGTGTATATGCCATGCATTTCATGCAAAAGCATACTGAGAGATTTTCTAAACCATAACAGAAGTTACACTAGAATTAGACGAGAACACAGATATTTCTAAACTTTAACAGGTAGTATTTCTCATATGCCTCCTGTCTTAAACACAGACTCCTGATTTCTTAACAGTACTTCTTATAGGCCTTGGAGGTGAATAAAAATTAGCAATATAGTTTAGAAATGGCTACAATGTGACTTTTTATTACCTAGCAGTTTGTGACTTAGGACATTTCAACACCTGGGATCTCTCAGAAATTATATGTTCCCTGCAGAAGCTGGGAATCTTTTTTTTTCCCCAGTAATTTCTAGGTTTGTAAGACAAAATCTAGAACTTATTCAGGAGAAAACACTCTCTCTAAGGCTTTGTGTATGCAGGAGGAGGAGGAGAAGTATTTCTCTTGTTTAATCGATCCATTGTCAGCTATCTAGAGGTGTCCAGAAGGCTTTATGACCATAGTCCCCAAGAGCGAATATGGCCATATCACTTTAACAGCTTCAGTCTATTCTTTTTTTTCATTTTTTCCATTTTTTCCTGGCGTTGCTGTGCTGTGCTTTCCTCAGTAGGTGGCAAACTTCACAAGCTGTAGCTGGCTGGGGTTTTTTCTGCAGGCCTTTATACCTCAAATAAAATAGTGTGTGCTGTGAAAGCTTTGCTTGGACCTCATCCAAATAATATTTGCTTTCTTTCACTTGCAAAAAAGGAGCCATTATTACTCCTAATTCAATCATTTTCTTTTCTGGGCTGATCTGTGAAAAGGCTATATCTGCTACAATGGAGTATTTACTTTCTGTGCATAGTACTCTTTGAGATTGTTGAGTAAACAACAGGGAAAATGCCCCTTTTTAGCTATTTAAAAAAGAAACACCTCACATCATCTCTATCCATGAAACACAGGCCTGGTTTGTTGATTCCATAAAACATTCATTAGTTAAAACAAGAAAAAGTACTGCCATTTCTTTCTGTATAATAAATATCCTCTGGTGCTACTGTTCGTTTAGCATTTGGCATTCTTCATACTGTAGAAACAAGGGTGACCTTGAAGAAATTTAAGAGGTCCCTTTGGCGTATAACTGACTCCCATGTTTCAGTCACTGGAAAATTTAATTGCAAGTAGTGATACAGAATAAATGGCTGAGTGGTACAGAAAGCAGGATCCCAGCAAGGTTTGTTTTCGCTCATGGACGGGTGACATTTCTACCAGCCATTGGTGGGCCTTACAGAGGAACTGATGTCTCAAGAGACATGTGGAAGGAAAGAAAACGGATGTCTGACGCCCACAGGCATTAAGTGTTTAAAGCATAAAGGGCTCTGGCAGGTTGGCCTGACTCGGAATTTCTAGAAGTATTTGTTACCATGTTTACAGTATAAGACATTGTGCACTTAATTTGCATATTATTTTGTATAGATGCTTGTTCTGTAGTGTTTCTCACAGGAGGAAGAGAAAGTGAAGAAAACTGGAGAAACAAACATAAGGAGCAACAGGGAGATTTTAATATAAGATTTGAAAAGAGCTGGAGAACTTCAGCAGTTAGGAGGACAGTTCAGCTGAAGCTGTTGTTGCAGCTGTTAGGCTTACTTTTAACAATACTGAATTTAGACAAAGAACAAGTCCCCTGTGTTCCACTGCAAGTTAAGTCCTCTGTGGGAATGTTTCTGGGTCCATGAAGGAGAGATTGCTTGCTCATTAGCAAGAATGAAGTGTGTTGGGGGGAAGATTGAAAACAGCTGGACTGGTAAGATACTGTGGTCTGAACTGGAATTTGCTCTTCTGAGTGGTCATGATGACAAGCTGTGCACCCAGGGGCAGGTCACATCATTACTCTGTGCCTCTGTTTATTTGCACTGCCAACTGTGAGGTCCTGAAACACTAATAAAGAATGTTTTAAAGTCTGACATCTGCTTTTTGAGCTGGAGGGCCCAATACTGTGGCGTTCATATGAGCTGAGGAAAGCATATTGGCTTTCTGTGGGAGAACTTTGTTAACCCTCTGCTAACCCTTGCATCAAGTCTTTACTCTCCTTTGCAGCCCCTGCCCTGCCTTGTATTTCTCCATCCTCCCACCTGCATCATCTGTAAGTCCGTTAACATAATCACCTGGTGTGATCATTTTTGCAACACAATACCCTGTTTCCTATCTCCTCATTTCTGCTGTCCCTCTACTCCTGCTCTCCATGTTCCCTATAAAACCTGTTGAGCCTGTCTGAACTTGTGTTCCTCTTAATCCTGTTATCCCCCAAGATTTAAGGTGAGATTCACTGTGAGGGTGACGTAGCACTGGAACAGGCTGCCCAGGGAGGTTGTGGAGTCTCCTTCTCTGGAGATATTCATGACCCGCCTGGACAAGGTCCTGTGCAGCCTGCTGTAGGTGACCCTACTTCAGCAGGTGCCTTGGACTAGATGACCCACAACGGTCCCTTCCAACCCCTACCATTCTGTGATTCTGTGATTTCCTCTCCATGTTCTGGTCCTGTTGTTTCCTCCTGTTTTTTTCCACATGGTCTGTGTGCACCCACCTCCTCATTTTCTCATCTCTGCCCCCAGTTTCCGATGTGGCAGCCATTCTGCCTGGGGGAAAACTGGCTCCTGATAAAGCAAAGCAAAACAGTAAGAGCTTGTAGCATTCCTGAGTAGGCATAGGCTTCTTTGCCTGAGCCTCATCTGGGGGTTGGGCTACATGACCTCTAAAGGTCCCTTCCAACCCAAAGCATTCTAAGATTCTATGATAAAATGTGAGACTAAGACTCTTTTCAGTAAGCAAAAACGTTACTATATGAGGGAAGACAAGTACAGTGCAGCATTTGGATGAAAATGTGCCTGTCCTAATCCGTAAGAGGGGCTTAAAGCACAGCAATAGTGAAAGGTTTTGAAATGGTTGTCCTCAAGGTCTGCCTATGACTGTCCTTAAAAGAAGAAATAAAAAGCTAGAATTTTTTAACTCATCAGCTGTGGGAAAAGCGGAGAGCAAAGGTGGTGCCTGGACATCATGGTTTGTCATGTCTGCAAGCATCTGGGTCACCAAGCCAGAAGGGAGACTGTGTCCTTTCAGGGTGATCCCTTGCAGCTGGCTGTAGAAGAAGAAAGAAGAAGGGGAGACATCTCACTCTGACCTGGCTAATGTAGTCAGGTTGTCCGGCAATATGAAGCAGATACTTAAAGGCATGAGAATACTGGACATCAAAGCCAGAGAGTTGCAAAAATGTTGGGGACAAAATTCAGTGAAGGGTGGAAGCAGATGGAGGTGCATGTGCCGAGCTGAGTGCAGAGAAGGAAGATGGTAAGGAGGCATGTCCATTGTGGAGCTCATGCTGAGGAGAACCATGTCCCTTGGGAAGACAAGTGGTGAGTGTCTTGGCAAAAACAGTATGATTTACAGGGTGGAAGGAGATGGGGGGAGGGGGAGAGAGACTGAACATAGCCTAAAATATTTTCCTCAGGGTTTAGCTAAAATATACATACATGGCCACTTACATCCAACCAGAAGAGCTTGGTTTCTTTCCCTCTGTGCTCCTCGCTGGCACAACACAAGGCCTGGCCGGGGGTCCCTCTGAGCTGACTGAGCCAAGGACGGGGCTGAGTGGCAGCGCAGAGGGCTACCCAAGTTTGGCTGTCATCACCACAGCTGTTCACACTGGGCTGCGGACGTGCTTACCATGGGGGTGAGGGGAGGTGCAGGGGCTGCAGCCTCGGACCCTCATGGCGCAGCACCGCAGCCGCAGCACCCATCAGCCCGCCCAGCCTGCACCAGCCACGGGGTTCCGTGCCCCCTGCCCTAATGGAGTGGCAGCCCCCAAGGGTTCAGGTATGCCTCCTCTCATGTTAAAGCTGCTTGAGGGACCTTAAAAGTCTAAAAAAGGGGGGGAGACAGTAAAAATCCTCTTGGAAGATGACTTTTGTTACAAGTGTTGTAGTTTCTTCTTGCCTTTGCTATAGAGAGAATGAATTTTTCTCCATCGGCACCACAAAACAGGGAAATGGCTGGTCTGAGTCCAGCTCAGATGTCTTTGCGTGATTACACAGCCTGGACACCTGTGATCTCTAGCAGCACACCTACCCTGTGCTTTTAGGAAGCAGCTGATTAAAGAGTGCCTTTTTGTGGAAACAGCTTTTAAATATTCCTAAAGGGCCAACATGGTGTCAAAAAAAAAACTCAGGAGGAAAATAATTACTTTTCCCCTTGTTTCATCTTAACTACACAACAAGAAGTTAGAAAAAAACCCAAAACAATATGGCTAAATATTTAACGAAAGTCCAAATTTCCACCGAGGAACTTTTCACAAGGATATACAGTACCGGTGAAAAGCAAAAGAAGAAAGACCGTGATCTGCTCTGCTGGCCAAGACAGCCATTAGTTTGCAAGGAGCTGACTCAGCTGGGCCTCCCACCTGCTGTTGCACAGGCTTTGGGTTGACTTTTACAGCTAACATCAATAGCGCGGTTCCTCCATCTCCCCAGACTGTGCCTGTGGGTAGAACAAATTGAAGCAATCTGCACTGCCGTTGTAGGTCAGGACCTCCTTCCTTTGCATCCTGCCCCGGCTAAGCCAGCTTGTTTACCAAAGGCAAGAAAGTTTGAGAGAAACAGATGGCTGTTTACTGACGTCCTGTGCAATCTGACAGGCTTCCTGCTGGAGAAAGGAAAATCTTAGCCTGGGCTCCACGGGGGCTGAAGACAAAGTTTGCAAGTAGCAGTGCAGCGGAGACTTTTTCTGCTTCTTTGTGGCCACGTGGTTTGCAGCATGTAACGCCACACACAGCTGGAACACACTCTAATCTGCACTGAGGCTGTGCCATCTTCCTGGACTTTGGCGCACGCATGTTTTTTCAGAACAGGTGGTCAGATTGAAAGTACGTGGTGTATTTGACACTTGTAGCTCAACATGTGTGTGGAAAATGCAAAGTCCCCCAAAACTCATGCTGCTTTGTGCCTTTCCTGAAGTTGCATACAAAATTGTCGTTTGTGATTTTCATGGCTGTAACCCTACAGTCCTACTGTGACCGCCTTTTCTGGTCTGTATGCTTGGAAATATTAGAAACAAAATATATTAAAGGCTATGACTGTCCTTTTCAATGGTGTTATGACAAATCAAATTGTTTGCAAATTCATGTTTTGGCACAGAAAGGGAAAGCGTTTCTAAAACTTGTAACACTTCTTCCCTCATTTCACTATTCACTTGGCCTGACGCTTGCCTTTGCTACATTGTTTTATCAGTATAGCTTTGCATAAGAAAAAGGACCTTAAGCAAATGGAATACAAAATTAGGCTTTGTCTTTTCTTTTAACTGTCATTTTTTCTAATTGTTTATTTGCTTATCCAGTCGCTTATTCAGTTTCAAATTGTTCAAAAATGTTAGGATTTGCAGTTCCTCCTGAGGATCATTGATCTGTGCGAATTAAAAGAACTTCTGGAACAAGACCTTACTTTGCTGCCGGAATGGACATATGAATTCCCCATTGACTGGGATCGTTGCAGGGTACAATAGTTAAGCAATGTTGACAAGATTCTCTTCTCATAGCAAGTGCGAAGCCTCCCTGGCCTCTAGCCCCCACTTTCAGCTATTGCCTTTACTTGGGATGGCCTTCATGTAGTGGTTGCTCTGCTGTGGAGAATACTACCTGTGAGTTGTAGCTGAGTGCTGGTGGGAGGAAATGTAGCAGAGTCACCATATCAAGATTATTCATTTTTGATTGTGGCAAAGTAAAAAGCACACATGAAGGTCTAGTACCCACTGTAATTTTGGAACAATTAAGGTGTCACAGCACCAGTGAACAGCATAAAATAAGTAAGAACAGAGTCAAGCTAGGAATACAAATAATGAAGGTAGCTTAGCTAATGTGGTGGGTTGACCCTGGCTGGACGCCAGGTGCCCACCAAGCCACTCTATCACTCTGCTCTTCAGTAGGAGAGAGCGGGGAGAAAATAAGATGGGAAAAGCCTCATGGGCCAAGCTAAAGGCAGTTTAATAAAGCAAAAGCAAAGTCTGCATGCAGAAGCAAAAGAAGGCAGGTTTATTCTCTACTTCCTATTAGCAGGCGATGTCCAGCCACTTCCTGGGAAGCAGGGCTTCAGTACACATAGCAGTTGCTTTGGAAGATAAATGTCGTAATAATGAATGCATCCCCCACTTTCTCTTAGCTTTTATTGCTGAGCAGATGTCATATGGTATGGAATATCCCTGTGGTCAGTTCAGGTCAGCTGTCCTGGATACGTCCGCTCCCAAGATCTTGCCCACTCCCAGCCTGCTGTTGAGGGGAGAAAGTTGGAGAGACAGCCGTGATGCCATACGAGCACTGCTCAGTAGCAGCCAAAACGCTGGTGGGTTATCAACACCTTTCTAGCTACCACTACGAAGCACAGCACTGTGAGGGCTCCTGTAGGGAAAATTAACTCCTTCTCAGGCAGAACCAATACAGCCAAGGAGAGCACATTTCACATTTCTAGTTTCCTGTCAGGAAAACGTCATTGTTGGCTTTTTAATAGCATTGTTCTGGAGGCAGTGGATAGCCTTTCTAGGTTGAGCTATCCCCTCACCTTCTTCCTGATGCGCAGCATGAGGGGAATGAAATGGAAAAGGTGAAAACAGAAGGCAAAAACATTAGTTCCTCCTGCAGGCTTATAAAGAAACGAGGGGGAAAACTCAGCTTGCTAAGGTCGCTCTTGCCAAGGCTTCTTTGCACAAAAGCAACCTGCCCTGCTAAGTAGGCGGATCAAGTCCCTGCAGTTCTTCTGCACAGCACAGCTGAGATTGAAACTTGGCTGAAGTTGAAGCATTACGTTGCTTTTTTGTGCAGAATCGCGAATTTTTCAGGAGGTGCATTTGAAGGCTGTGGACAAATTCTGAGTTTGCACTGCCCATGAGGAGGCCCTTTTCACACTGCTGTGCAAAGTGCGATGGAAATTGCATAAAGTTTTGTTTTGAAAGACTCTGAAATCCCCATGTCAGGCAGGGTATTTTACTGCTATTGAAAGTCTGTGAGATGAAGGCAAACTGTCAATAACTTCTTGTGATGTTTAGCTCATTAGTTCCATCAGTCAGTACATGCAGGTGTGGCAGGAACAGCAAATCCTGCATGAAAACAAGTGAAAAGACAGAGAAAGAGCTTTGTTCTGATCTGTTTGAAATGCAGAGATCAAAATGAGAAGGTACACAGCCCAGTTTGGCTTATTCTATTGCTAAGGCACTCCCATAAGAACTGTTTTCATAATTACACCTTCTCTGCCCCCTCATGGAGTTACACCTTGGGTGGATTCAGCCCATCATGATTGTTTTTGGATTCTTTCCCTTGGTTGTTCTGGTGTATCAGCAGCTGTGGTAGCTCTTTCCTTGGACAATCTGCATAGTTTTATGTCAGTCCTCAGGAACTGAGGCAGAGAACACTGGAACATATAATCTCTTTGCACAGGCAGTGGAAGAAGGGACTGGCTTCCTGGGAAGAGTATAGGGAAGATGCCCGGTTGTGTAGGGATGGGGTCAGGAAGGCCAAGGCACAGCTGGAGCTGAACTTGGCAAGGGATGTGAAAAATAACAAGAAGGGCTTCTACAG
>Ga0065711_1035633_pt1 | contig 22037 bp, 13 predicted proteins | sample Hoacrofraction12_FD_59098 | JGI IMG/M metagenome (GOLD analysis project Ga0065711, IMG submission 59098) | Hoatzin crop microbial communities from Cojedes, Venezuela - Epithelial fraction 12 v2 (version 2) | ecosystem: Host-associated > Birds > Digestive system > Esophagus > Crop | place... | reverse complement strand
CGCTCCGGCGGCCGGTCGGTCGGACGCACCCCCGCCAGCCCCCGGAGAGGGGAAGGCCACCCCGAAAGTGCCGGCACCCGACGCCGGGGAGCCCCTCGGCCTCGCCTTACCTTGCTCCCCGGCCCGTTCATCCTCCGAGGCGCGGAAGGGAGCGGCACCGGCGCTCCGCCGCCACTGCCCAGGTGAGCGCGGCGGGGCGGGACTAGAGCTCCCCCACCGCCCCCCCGGAGCTCCCCCGCTGCCCCCCGGGGCCGGCCCCGCTCCGCTGGAAGGGCTCCAGGAAAATCAGTTTTGGCCTCCGGGGCTTCGCCGGCGAGGGAAGGAGGGCGAAAGCGGCCCCCCGCTCCCCGAGCCGCCCCGGGCCCGCCGGCCTCTGCCCCCGCCCGCGCCCCGCACGGATCGTTGTCTGCCCCGATCGGGAACCCGCGGTAACGGGGGAAACCGCTCGGCGAAGCAGGGTGTGCTAGCAGCTAGGCAGCCTCTGAAACAGGCAAACCTCTGCCGGAGGTGGGACCACAGACATACTTCGAACTGCCTGTTTTCATCCTTGAGATACTCTAGTCTGCAGCAAGTACCGGGCAGGTGGCATCCGTTCGTCTGGGGAATGACACCTTTGGGCTTGACTGGACTTGACTCCCTCACTTGGTTTCTCTCTCTCCTTCGTGCTTTAAGAACAGTCTGTTGCTGTTTTTCTATTTGGAGTATTGCTGTTTCGTGGGAGTTAATTCGTAACTGTCAATACCATCGTTGCTTTGTAGCGGGACCCAAGGCCTCGACAAGGGAACTGTAGAAGGTGCTCAGCAAAGACAATTAGAAACAATCCCTACCCAAAAAAGCCAAAGGCTTGCACACAAGACGGTGGAGAGCATATGAATGTCACAAAAGCAGAGCAACATTAAAGATGAGTGGGAGCTGCGGGACAGGTAGTGGTCAAGTCACAGCAGCTTCCAAGCCAAAAACCCACAAAACCACAGACCACAACACAAAATAAACCCAAAGGACTGAACCTGTGCAGAAAATCAGTTCTAGAGACGAGAAGCAGAACCCGCGTGGGTCAGCAAGTTGTGCCAGACTGAGGCTAGGGACTGTGAATGGCTGCCCTACTTCTAGGGCAGAAGACACACAGTCAGCAAACACAGCCCTCCTTGAGCTCCCCAGAAACCCTAGACAGCGCACATGTTGAAATGTCCTCGACAGCAGGTCAGAACATCCCCCCTTCTGTGGCCAGATGTCTGCAACAGCTGTTGTTTGGGAGCTCATGTCCTTGGCACTCTCTCAGGTCCCGGTCCTCCATGGGTGGGGTGGACGGGAGGTTTACTGCAGCCTCAGCTGCACACAGCCACGTTCTTGGATACCTGAGACTACAGCCCTGGTACGGTCTCAGAGGAGGTACAACCTCTCCTCTTCAGCATCTCTGCACGAGTGCCCGGTGTCGGCCAGCCTGTAACTGCAAAACTCAGAATCAGCATTGCCCGGTTGTTTCAAAGGATTGTCAGACAAGCATGCATCACAGCCTGCCCCGGCACCCTGTTCTCCCCAGGCAGACAAATCAGGGACTAATCAAAGCATGACTCTTACTCATAGAATCACAGAATCGTTAAGGTTGGAAAAGACCTCTAAGATCATCAAGTCCAACCGTACTCCTGCCATCCTGTGCAGCCAAGCTGCCTTCCCAACAAAGACCCAGGAGACAGAGGAAGAATCTCACCCAGACATGGTGTCATGACCAGGGCAAGGTGCTCATCTAGACACAGTGGCTCAGAAGCACCCACAGTGCTAAGGTTTGGATGCTAAGGTTTGGATATAGCCACGCAGACTTATTGCAGTTCCCCCACATGCCTTTCCCTGCATTTCTCCTTGCACGGTCCCCTTCAAGCTGATGCGGCTCTTGAAGACTCACTAGAGGAATGCTGAGACTAGCCAGAGCATCAATTCTTTACAAGCACTGGGAAGCTGACACGGGAAACACAGCGCTCTCAGCCCCATTGCTAACAGCCACGCTCAGTATGTGGCAGACAAATGGCATTTTGCGTGCACTGCAAAAGGAGGACACCATCCTGCAGCAACCATGCTGTCAGTCAGGTTTTCCCTGAGCAAAGAGCACAGGCATGGGTCCCCTCGCTTTTTATTCACCCGCGACTTGGCACCAGGCTGCCAGGACTAACTGCGGTTTTCAGAAGATAAAAAGTAACTCAGTCTTTCTCTCTGGAGAAACAGCCCAAATATAGGGGATTATTCTGCCTGCTTTTCTTTCAGATGTAAAAAAAGTGTCTTCTTTTTCAGTACATTTTGCATGCATGTAGATTTTAGCATGCACTAAGGACCCCACTTTAGGCTCAGTATACTCCTCCCACTGAACTTAATGGGAAAGTGGCTGTTTATTTTTTAATAGGGGTGGAATTAGGCCCTTCATTTGAACTTTATATCTTTTTTATTCCTTTATTTATTAGTCTGTTTCATCATTCTTAATTTGCTTCTGCTGTGTTCTGAGAGCATCGTAAGTACACTCCAGCGTCCTGAATAACATCTTTAAATTCTAGTATGCAAACATTGTGCCTCCTAGTGGGTAATGTATACGGACTTCAACATTCCTTCAGGTTGCATTTTCATGCAAATTTCTTGGGACTTTCTTCTGTTAGTATCAAGGAGGTAATTGCCAACATTTTCATCACTCTGGGAGTCCCTCAGTTTTTTCCTGTGCTGTTCACTTTGCTCTTTCTTGCGCACAGACAGTTAGGTTCTGAACATTTGGCCTTTTCTGAACATTTGGCCTTTGCGATTTTCTGTGCTGTGCATAAATCTGCCATTCAAACTCCTCTCATCCACAAAACTGTTTGTGAGGAGCCTGTTCCTGAGACATTATTGGAATCCTACAAATAGTAAGGAAGTGAGTGGTTGTGTATCTCCCTGAGTGGACTTCCCTGACTACGTCATCTGTGCCTCAGTTGTACCATGACAGCAATAGAGTTCATGTTTCTTACGCAAGCAAAATTCCCACTCCACAGATTCTGGGAATTTTGAAAGAGGTATCCAAGACATGCCACGGATAAGACCCAGGATACTGTTTTTGTTGGGTGAATTCTCCAATCTATGGAAGCAAATCATAAAGTCCAGCGGCAGACCAGTAGGTCTAGGTACAGCAAAGTCCAGAATCCGTTTCTGCCTCCTTACCTGACTGCAGCCTGTCTGTAGCTCCAGCTCAGAGCATCCACATGAAAAGACGAGCTGTACGTACCTGCCGGTGGTCAGGCTGAGGCGTGCTTGCCCAGGCAGTCCTTCCTGCCCCAACTGCAAGGACCACAGCTTAGTCCTCCTAGGCTCAGGCAGACTCAGATTAAGTTTGCACTTGAGTGTTTGGCACTAGCAAAGCACACAGTAAAACATTCCTGGTCTTGCAGACAGACCCAGTCCCAAGAATGTCATTCTCACTCATTTCTCTGCCATCAGAATTTCCTCCTCTGATATCACAATAGGTATGAGTAGGATGTCTTTGCCACTTAGACAGTAAGTTTTTTTTTCTTTTTCATTTATATTTGGCCAGCACTGAAAATGCTGCTAGATCTCAATAGATAAGAAATAATCTAAAATTAGCTGTGCTTAAAATGAACAAACAATTTTTATCTCTGAACATACATAACCTACATGCAGGTTAGAATATTAATCCTGACAAGGCCGTGATTTGCCAGACTGTAAGCCAAATTGGAGCACAGAACACAGTTTCTTTTTTTTTTTACTTTTGTATTCAGTCCTTATACACTAGCTCGGGTTTAATCTCTCGTCAGGTTTTCAGGTCACCACAAGGACAAACAGAAAAAAAAATCATTAAAGGTTGATGTTAGAAGCTGAGGCAAATAGATATCTAACAATAATCTGTGGCAGAGCACAGCTGGGTGAATAGGACACTGCCTGATGGAGATTTGTCATGTGATGTGTACTCAAAAAAGCGTTGCTTTTGTCACTGGCTAAGAAAGAACCATTCTTCAGAGAAGGAACTGTCATTCAATAGTAGTAATAGTAATAATGATAACAAATAGTAATAAAAATAGCAATAGAGTTGCATTCCTGAACAATTCACTGCCATTTTATATCAAAGATAAAGCTGATAAAGCTGTGGGCTTTATGCTGCATTTTAGGTGGCTGGTTCTTGGACACACACTGTATTTCCTAGCTCTTCACCTGCTTGATGCTGTCTCAAAAGCCTTCAGGGGAACTGCAGAGCTAGTCTTGTCCCATACTGTCACACACCTCCATGGACTTTTTGATCAAAAAAAATGCACAAAAGACATGAGTCACTCCCAGTCCCACTTCTTGAGCCTGGCCTGTACAAACAAAGGGATGGCACAAAATGATCACTGGTCACTTGAGAGTGAGAGGTCGCTGTTCAAAGATTTTCCAGCAGGCTTCGGATAGTCCTGATAGCCTTTGACTTTGCTGGGACAGCCAGTAAAATGCTGCAGGATCCTTCGTTAATCCTGTTGTTATCTATAGGCTTCAGAGTGTTTCAATTATGTAACTTGCCCTAGTTCATCTTCTGCAGTGTAATCTTTGTATGCAGACAATGCCATAATATTTTAAGTACATATCAGCTGATGCTGTAAATTGCATCAGTTAATACGTACAGTAGCTTCTTGTCTTGCCTTGGAGTGGTTAAGTTGGTTGGTAGACAATCTATTGATTGTTCAGTGTGTCCTCAACTGACAGTCTGATTGGAGTCTTTTAGGTTAAGTAAAAAGTAATGAACTATAAAAATAGCAAAAATTGCATAGGAAATTCACAAACTACAAGCTAGAAAGCCACAAACACCACAAAAGCAAACAATCATGAGGGATATCACTTCTCTCTAGTCTTACCGCAAATGAGAAGAGAACACTATGCCACGCTGTGAAGAACTAAGGATACTGAAACACTCAACTCAAGGAGCCAGTCTAGCACAATTAAGTAGCACTAGGCCATTTTTACCTAGTACATGGAACATACACCTCACCACGTATTTCACACAAGATTTTCTCTCCCTCAGGTATATTTAGGACACCTAAGGGCAGGTCCTTTTCTCAGTGAAGTTCACATGAAGACATTGTCTTGTTATTTCATCATTAGGCAACACAAGGCTTTGTGGTGTGGATCATACAGTCCTCTGCTGACTCTGGAATAAACTCTGCCACTAGTAAAACCAGATGGAGGAGGCATGCTCTAACTGGAGAACAGTTTTAAGTAACCCAGTATACTTGACTTGTACTGCCATATCTTCGAAAAATAAGGCATTGCAGAGCAAACTCATATTGAAAGCAGTGTGAAATAAAAATCTTCTCTACCTCAAGCAGAGTTCTCCGCACTTCTTACTGTCTCCCACAAACAAATGTTAGCTGATAGCATTGGGGATTTGCTGTTGAATATCCATTGACATTAATTTTGCTATAAAATAGTATTAGGAGTATTCATGTTAGCCATCACAGGGAAATTCCTCTTCTACTCTTTTTGGCAGGCTATGTACTTACTAAAGATATTTTCCCTTCTGGAAAGACATGAGCACGGCTTTCAAGAGCTAGAGTACTTGGCAGAACTCTGCTATTTGGCCAGGGCACAAAAGAAGAAAGCAACATGAGTCATTTTGTGCTTGTAAACTCTCAGGGTAATGCTTCAAATACACAAACATGAATTCCACTATTTTACAGCACTCTACCTCAGGACTATGTTGTAAGCAATTCTTTGTCAAAGATGATGATTACATCACAGACTGCACAGTTCTGTGACACCCGTGCATGGATGGACAGGCATAGGGCTTCTGCCAAGGCAACTACGACGAATAAAAACTTCACGAGTCATTAACATTTGTAAAGCTCATCGGGGTTATGGGACAAAAAACAATGTCTGTGCAAAACAGGTATTAATACGATGTTTACAAATGGATGTTTCTGCACCTGCTAGAATACAAATATTTTAACAGGTGCACTTAAAATCTCTCCAATGCTATAGCTCTGAGAAACCACTACCCAGCTGATCATATAGATGCAATCTGGTTTTCTTCTCTCTTTGCAATAATGCAATGAACCTGCACCAACACAATCACTCCTGAATAACTAAGGAGACAGACGCAGCAGAAGAATCCATTTTTTGCATGCCACAGTGTCTAACCCAGAGCCATTGCACCAAAATACTGGTAACTGATCTGCAAGTCATGGCTATCTACAAACAATTTCAGTTTAGCAAGTGTGAGTCTCTTCTTGGCCCTTTTGCTTTCTACTATACACATGGATGAATAAGTGTAAGCATATACAAGAAAAAGTAACATTCCATTACTCTAGGAATGACTAGAGCAATTTAACTTTAGAAAACCTTGTAGTGAAGATCTGCTAGATTCAGCAGTTGGCAGAAAAACAATGACTGAACTGTTCTACTTTGTGTCACAATTAAATTGTATATCCTTTATTATAATACCTACGCTTGTCTCATGATGTCTACAAAGTTAGCTGTAGTTATGGAAGGCTTGAAAAAAAACAATTTCCAGAGCCGGAACAGAAAAGCAGCAGCACTTAAAAAACAAAAATAATAAAACATACCAGTTCCTGAAGGGGTATGATGGAAGCACTGCACATTCTTCTCTGAGCTGCAGAAGCCTATCTGAGGCACAACAGCTGCAGTCTGCTCATTTCCACAAGCAATGAAGTTGTCTTGTGTTGCCCTCCAAGCAGCATCCAAGAGTCTTCGCTACAGCTTAGTCTCTCTTCCCAGCTGTGATAGTAGGGGTGTTAAAGTTATATCTGTACAAAGGGCAGAGAAGTCTTTCACACAGTGCAAATCAGAGCATAAAAGGCTGAGGTGGGTTCACGGCACAATGCTGGAAGTGTAGCAACAAAGAGGCGCAGTCATCCCATGCACAGCACCTTAGTCTCTCTGTCCTGAAGGCAGCCTGAAATTCATAAACCTGGGGGATGCAGATCAACGAACAGTTGCGTACCAACAGTTTTACTCATGAAGTGCAACATGGTATCCGTAACTGTGGTGCCAAGCCAAGGGCTCCCAGGCAGGTTGCAGCCTGCAGCTCACTGTGCCCGCAGACTCCAGCGGGGTGTGGATGAATTGCTGGACTGGTGGCAACGAGCTCCTGCCTACCTTGCTTCCTTCTTTGCCACTGTGCTGGGTTGCTGTATGTGCCCTACATGGCTGTGTAGTAGAGGTATATATCTGCTTCCTTCTTGGGAAGATGGCAGGGCACCCTGGGTTCTGTCGGCTGCTCTGGTTACAACAGTTGCATGTTCTCCTTTAGGAGAGTCAGACTGAGCAATCTGCTCACAGGCCCCTTATGTTGCAAAGGTTATATTCTAGTCATATCGCATAGACTGTGAGACCTCCAGAGCTAAGCACCCCTGACGGAAGTCACAGACAAAGGCGAAGTCACTACTCAGTTGAGTGAAGGCTTCCAATGTAAGGACACAGGGTACAAAAGCTACGACTCCTCCCCAACTCTGCTCTGGCAATGGAAGGAGCATAGGAAATCGCGGGTCAGAGGGCAGTCCTACCAACTTCTGGAAAACACCTTCTCGAAAACGTAACGAATTCCAAATGTAAAAAAACAGGCTTTTCCATTCTCATCTAGAGTGCAAGACCATTCGCAACAATATACAGCTATTTGCAGTGTGTTTGCTGACCCAGACTGTTTCCACCCACAAATCAGGTGGGTAAAATATTTTTCATTTACAGTCAGAAAACACTGTGTGCAACATTTCCAGACTCATATCAATAAACTAAATTCAAATCCATTTTAAAATCTGACCTTTAAAATGACATAATGGGTTTCTCAGTGCATTGTATGAGAGTGATTATTTTTCCATAGTGGGTAATTTCAGATAACAATGAATACCACAACTTCAGCTAATGAAGGAAACAAACTCCAGGAAAAAATATCACAATCCCTTAGACTTATGACAGTACCAGTTAATTTTCATTAAAAAAGAGATGTGCTGTTGCAGAGACTATCCTGCCTCTGTTTCCCTTCCAACTTCTAAAATAATCCCATCACTTCTCCCTTCCCTTGTATCTTTTTCCTCTTCTTTCTTTAGCCAGTTTCTCTCTTGCAGTTTTTGACCCTTTCCCACTCCTGCCTACAGGGATACAGCTTGGTCTTCTATTCCAAAAAACTCTTTTGTCAGCAATAATTGCTTTTCAAACTATTGTCTTCTCTCACCTCCAAATTTGTGGACTATGCTGTTTGCTTTCTCTACTTCATTTTCCTGTTACTAAACGGTGATCCATTAGATCGGGTGTCTGGCTTATGCTTTCTCTCTCTTCCACCAAATTGTTCTTTTCAAGGCTGAGCATGCTCTCCATCTACACCCCATAGTGAGTGTATGACTCCCACATACTGCTGGAAGAGTAAGTAGTGACAGTGACCATTCATTCACAGGGCTATCAGGATTTCTCGGTCACCTGAGCACAACCAGAAGTACAATTCTACACACAGGAAAGATCAATTGGAAATGAGGAATGATCAAATACAGCCAAGGGAGCAAAATCATCCCACAGCAGTTCTGTCTCTTCCTAACTGCGACCAACATCGCATGCTCAGCCTATCTCATGGCCAAGAGTAGCAGGATGATCAGTGTGAAATTAATCTAAGAGCATTCATATGATACTCCTGTTCATTGCAAGAAGGTCATCATCTACAGCTACCGCTGCTCTTTCACTCACATGGATCTGAAATGAGATTGATAGAAAATACTGAAGGCAGATGGACTGCCTTCTCATCATCCTTCCTACAAGCAGTAGTTTAGCATCAGCTAGACCACCATTATACAGATACGCTTGCTTCAGCAGAAGGTCAGCAAAATGTCCCCGAAGAAATGTGATGCCCTGTTCTACAGAGGGACAATGGACAAAGCATCAGAAGTACAGTCCGGCATCAAAGGGCATCATTGAAACCACAAGAAAACTCCTTGTCTTTGTCCCTGAAAGACTACATTCTTAGCCCAAGTAAGTAAAAACTCTGGTTTCCTCTGGACCAATTTCATCCACAACATGCCTTCAGAGCTGTATACAGCAAAGGCCCTCCGTTCTGTACACACAGGGTGGTCAGGCACTTTTCCTGACCTCTTTCTTAACAGACACCTTACCTCCTTTTTCCCACTGATCTCTGAACGGCCTACAGTCACACATGCTTTTTCTTCTTGTCTATCTGGTGCTCTCTTTCCTCGCAATACATTCATTCCTGGAATCCCCTAAAAGGTGGTCTTATTTTTTTTTTTTTTAAGATATATCTCTCAAACCTACCTTTAATTAAATAATTGTTCTTTATCTTGTGTTGACCTATCTTCTAGACTGCAGCAGAAATGGAAAAATGTAACATTTTTTGAGTTTTGTTGGCACCGTGTAGGTATGTGGTGTTCCACAGATTATTTAATTACTGCTAAAGACTAGCTCAGCTACGAGGCTGGTTGCTAGCTATTCAGCTTTCCTGATTGCAGAAAGTTTCCTGTCCTTGCCCCTGGAGAGCATATAAACAGTCTATGTGCAAGGTTTTCAGAGTCACCACAAAGGCTCCCACCTGGTGGAGGCTTTTTAACATGGGATGATGATATTACACAGTACAATGAAATGTACTTACTGGAAGAGTTGCAACAGTTACCATGCATGAGGCTTATGCAAGTGCTGTGTATTTGCTTAGGCTTCTTAGTATGGGTGACAAAGTGAGTAATTTTAGAATGTGGAATGTCTTCTTGTGTGGGAAATGCAAGTTAATAAGTTTGAAGACCACAAATACACCTAGTTCTGGGAGAGGACAGAGGAGTGAGTAAGCCAAGAACTACGTGTTTGCTTACCCTGAAATAGTCCTGGATTCCTGGATTCTACCATACGTATTTTAATCGCTTGGAAGCTGTTATTTAATTCTGGTTTCACGTTTGCAGTGTGGTAAGTCATGTTTGGCTATGACGTGAGGAGCAATGAGACTATTTGCGCTGTGCTCACAAATGCCATTAAAATAGCACCAAGATGATGAACTACTTACTCATTCAGCAAGAACCTCTTAGCTTGCAGAAGCTCTAAATAAAGAGACAGAGGGAAAACAAACAAGCACACAAACAAACCAGCCAGAGCAAGTAGCAAGATGAGAATTAAAGCCACAACTAGCTGCATGAAAGCCAAAAATCCAAAACGTGGTGATTTATAAATTCCCAGTGATACTGCTATCTGAGCACCCTCTAGTGGTACACGGTTGAGAATAAATAGCTCCAGAGATGGAAATACGATCCCACAGGAAAAAAAAAATCAGCATAAGACGTAGTGTCTCCTTGACTTTGTTCAGACAATTAATCACTGTATGTGTGTTTTCATTTGGAACACAGAGAAGTAACTCAACATTCAAAACCAATTTCCTTATTTATCTCTTAGCATTGTGTTCACAGCCTTTCCTTAATTTTCATGTCATCCGACTGGTTAAAGGTTTCTGTTCATTTAAAAGGGTTCTGTTGATTTGGTTTAAACTCATGTTCTTCGGAATGGGATATTAGAATCAAATGAAAAAAAAAATAAGCCAGTCTAAAAATACAGAGGGAAGATATGGAGGGAACAGAAGTCAACCCAACTGATTTCCAATTCCTGTTGTGCCAAGGTATATTTTCACTTAACTGCAGATACACGCTGAACTTGTTTGGTTTGAAGACAAGGCTATTCACTATTTTGCACTTGTATTTAGCCTGGGAAAGGAGCAGACATTGGTATAATCATTCAGTGATCATTCATCACAGCTTTATAGTTCAATATTTTTCAGGAAAATTTTCAACTTAATTTATATATGCATGGAATATACTTCCTGTTTGCTCTTTTCCACATTTTTTTAACTTAGGTCTGTTATTGGTTGGGTTCAACATAGAAGAAGCATACTCTACTAAGACCATGATGCTACAATTATGAATTATTCTTCCTGTAAGAAAATTTAAAAAATTCATCTCAGATAGCATGACATCTCTTATTTCTTATGGAAATCTCCTACACTTAGATTTCTAGATCCATCAGACATTACTCCTGGAGACTTTGCCATAGTGAAGGCACTTGTCATCAGGAAGAGTTGAACTGGTGGTGCTAGACAAAACTTCAGCATTTATGTTCTCCTGCCTCAGCGGTTGTGGGCAACCTCCTGCATGGCAGCACTAGCCTACACAAAGAGAACAGCTTCAAGGAAGATGGATATCTGTAACTATGGGGAGGCTTAACACATTGAGGCATCAAATCAATACCAGAGCAGGTCCTAGGCTCCTTGAAGAAAGACAGGACCATAGATGAGGCTCCCTAAAGCGGAGATCTCTGTCTTCAGTACCTGTATTGCCAAGTGACTGGATTTGGCCAACAACAACAAAAAATGTTGGCTTCAGAAGGGGAAAGGCAGCTCTGTCCCACCACATCCCCCATGGCTCCTAGCCTGTGTGATGACGTGTGAATGGAGGCACATCTCTATTAAATCACACAGCTGAAGACATCCCTTACCCTCAACAGGCCTTGTCGTCAGTGCTGGGACTCTTGGCTCCACCCCCTCTTCTTTTGTTCTCCACGGGGAGCATGGAAAACACATTCCACCTCTACCACGCCTTACCTGACTGAGCTTCCCACATCAGGGAAAAAGTGTTCGATGAGTATATTGCTGTTGATTCCTATGGAAAATAAATGTTTTCTCAGGGTTATGGCTCGAGAAGAGAAATGGAAAAGATCTTATGCCCTGGATGGAAGGCATGGAGGACAATTACTTTCCCAAGTAATCAAAACAAAACCAGTGTAAAATATCACTTCAAAACTGTCTTCAACCTGGAAGGTGGAGATCTAAATTCTGGAATATTTCAGACAGTTCACAAAGTCTTGTGACCTGACTGTTGCTCAGAGTCCTGAATAGAGGATCATAGAGATGATCTACTAAAAATGCATATTCCATCTTAACCAGTCATTCACTGAGGGAAAAATCAAAGTGAGGACCCCAGCAAATATGTCTAGTTTCCAATTATCTCTTCCTTTTTCATCTTCTCCTTAGATATGTGAGAGAAATAATTTTTACCTTGATCATAGGATATGCAGCCAGAGGGGTCATTTAAAATAATTTTAAAATCTTTGGTGGAGCATGTATTTGAGAAATACAAACGGGAAAAAAAAATCTTCAGCACAGTTAATTACAGTTAAAATGGATTTGGAAGAGAAATTACTCATATGTTAAAGGCAGCCATGAAAAAAATGTAATGAAATCCAGACCCTGATCTGCACTTACCCTGGTCTTCACTGGTGTAACCCTGCTGCCTTCGGAAGAGTTTCTCTCCCATTACACTCCTCTGAGTGAGATGAGAATCAGGCCCACAGCCTACCTGCCCACCCTTACCATGATGATGATGATAACGATAATGAAAAAATTAATGGACCTGGAGTCAGTATTAAGAATTGTTTGTACCTAATACTAATTTTCCTCATGTCTGTGAAGCCCTCTTCTTGACGAGAAGGAAAACAGAACAGTTACCAGCTGTTCACATAATGCTGAACACTATAAGGGAAGACATGCATGTTAATGAGCTGGAGGAGGGGAATCAGAAGGGGCACTCATCAGTGTGCAGCTGTAAGTTCAAATCCTTCCTCTGAGTATTTTGGAAATTTGATGGCATGTCATGCTGGCAGATAGGCTTGAGACTGAAATCAGTCCTGGACAAGGAAAACAACGTTTCCAGAGTTTGCCTCTAGCCCTGGCCAGGTGAAGATCAGCCTGTATTTCACCATGCTGTTAACAGTATTAGGACAGATATTTTCACCACACGTTGCATTTTATAAAAATTATTATTGCAGTAACAAATCAACAGTTGAACAGGGATGACCTCATGGGTCCAGCAGAAAATAACAAGACAAAAAAGAAAGAGACATCTAGATGAGTGCTGGGAGTAGAACAATGACGCCCTTTATACTTTCTGGTCACACAAGCAAATTGAAGCTTAAAGGCTTGCCTGCATGTGGAGTTGTAGGGTCTTCTCTCAAAGTGTGATTTAAAACCTGATGTAGCTGAATTAGTGGAAAAGCCAGTGAAAAGCAGTCTTCCCTTAGTTTAAGCCCAGCTTATTTTCATTAAGTTTCGGTCAGACCAGCCAAGCTTATGCTAAAATACACCATTTAGCCCAAAGTAAGGTCTGCATATAGGCTTATAGAGCTTTAACTAACCCACCTCAATTGTGGGCAAACAGGACCTGCTCCCAGGTCTTGTAAGGGGATGGACTCCAGACTACCACAGGTACAAAACCTCAGCTTGCAATTAATTTCCTCCCAATTTTCTGTAAATAGTCTGAAGGGGCTTTAGGTTCTTGGGGAACCTCAACAACAACAGTCCTGGTAGCTTTGTGAGAAGACAAATTTGTTCAATTTGCTCACCCTGAGCAATCTTAAGAGACTAATCATCAAAACTGAGCAATGTTAAAGGGTACGTCTGGAGAAAGAGGCCGCCTTAAAATGATGAAAATGTCCCTGCTCATTGTAGGGGGACTGGACTAGATGACCTTTAAAGGCTCCTTCCAACCCAAACTATTCTATGATTTTATGAAAAAGAAAATCTTGCTGTAGAGCTTTTGACCTGCTGAGGATTGCTTGGCCACATCAACAGGTGCCAATCCACAGATCTATGGATTATAGTTCTATGTAGCCAGAGGTAAGACTGACAATATGAAGGAGAGTATTTGGTGTAAAACAGAACAGGTGGTGTAAAAGTGTATAGCTGGGCTTATGCTGATTTACATCAGCCAGAAATGCCTTTGGGTTTTTTGATGTGTAAATACGTCTTTACAAAAGGGTGAACATTTCATAGAAGGATGCTCACTTCCTAGGTTTTTATTTCTCAGTAACAGATGTGGCACTTAAATCAGTACTGCAAGTTGTTACATCAACCTCTATGACAGGGTCAGATTGAAGAGAGGCTGCTGGGGACACGTTCTCTCCTGATTAATATGAAGACAGAGCCTTTTTTTTTTTTAATTAGTGCAAAGAGGAGACTGAAGAGAAACTTTTACCATATTCTATCTCTGTTTCTGCAGGAAAAACATATGCTACACAGCAGTCAGCACTTCTCAGCAGGAAAAACTGGGATGAAGAACACAGAGAGATGTGAAATTGGAGAAGAAATGGAAAACATGATCAAGGGAGATAAATTCGAAAAATCATTTAGAAAAACTCAATTTCCTAGTAAGTTCTAGTTCATCTCACAGAACACACCAAAATGAAATGCAAAACAGGGAGCCCGACTCCATCAAGATGCAAAGATTGCACAGCATGGAAGCCAGTGAAATCATATGAATTCATTTAACTCTGAGACAAAGTATTCAGGAAAGTAAAAGCTTCTGTTTCTTTTGCAAATGGCTGCAATGGCTGAGCTTGAGAGATGTACCAACAACAGGATGAAGTGCACAGTTTAAAAAAACCCAAATACAAGTGTTTTAAAATTTACAATTGAGGGCAGAGAGAGATTAATTGATCTGATGCCTGCCTGACCCACAAGATGATCCCTACTTGACTGATCAAAAAACAATGCTAGTTGCTCCTGAACATGTTCCCTACAGCACTAAACAGCAGAGAGAACAAAGCTGGAAGAAGCTGCAGGAGATCTACTCTGGCTGCCTTCTTGGAGGCAGGACATGGTACAAGATGAGGACCCACTGGGGACTGCTGTCCAACTTAGAGTTACAAACTTGCACTCTGCCTGCAGATTTCATGACTCTGGCCCACAGAAGGGGAAAGTTTTCCAAACTCAGTCGTCTTTTGCTGCATATTAGGGTCATTTCTACTTGTTCTTTCCCTCACAGATATGGCAGATGACTGGTTACTATCCTTTTCAACACCATGCCTCCAAAGTCTTTGGCCACATCTACTCACTTCTCTTTTTTTTTTGGACAAACAGACCAACTTCTTCAGCATGACCTCCCAACAATGTTTTCCAGTCCTCTAGTCATAGGGTACTCCAGGCTACTTCCAACCTCTGGCACGGTACCATGTGAGTGGAGGGGATGCATACAAAAAGAGATTTCTGAAGGCCAAATGAATGCTCAGGCTGTTTAGATGAAGCTGTAAATAATCGGGAAAACTACTGCCATTCACTTGGTGAAGTCAGCCTTTGCAGAATTTCCAGCACTCTTCCTACATGCAGACCAAAGGCTTTCGTTCTGCAGAAGCATGAGGGCAGAGGTGGGTAAGTCACTCTTACAGCGTGAGGAAACCCAGGTCTTCTCCTGATCAGACAAGTAGCCGGCCAGACGAGTAGCTGCATTTTTCAGCTGCCACTGTAATTATAAAGGGTACTGAAGCCACCAGACTGGTGAGAATGGACTCTCTGCACCCCTGCAGTCTGCCTCTGGCTCAGCTCCCCACAACAGCCCATGTCAGGCCAGTGCAGAAATCTCTTCTGCACCTGGAAGTTGTTGTGCAGGTGCACTCCTCTGTGCCATTGCTCTGATCATAATCCCCATTGATGTGGCCATGCTGGAGATAAAGTGGTCTCCACCATTTGCACTCCTGGTAATAGTGTTGCTGCCCGACAGGAACGAGGCAATGGTATGCCAGTGCACAGCTACTGCATGACCACTTCTAACAAGAAGCAACAACGAAAAGCACAGAGAAAATTTAGCGCAAGGAAAATTTATCCATATGGAGCTGAAATTCTCAAGATTGGAATTTGGTCAAAATACTTCCCTGTGTGCTGAAAACCTTATGGAAACTTTAACAGCACAAAGAAGTTAAGATCTTGGATTTTCACCTCTTCTGGAAGACTACAGCACATTAAGATAACAGCCACATACTGATCAGAGCCTTCAAAGCTTGGTTTTGGATTTCAAAGCACTGAAGTGTGTTGATTGACCTTAAATACACGAATAATGAAGAGGACAGCGAACATAGCTTCACTCAGGGCAAACAGTCCCTGCCAAATTTGGTGGACTTCTGCGACAAGGTTGCTGCATTGGTGGATAATGGTGGAAGAACTACTGACATCATGTACCTGGACTTGTGCAAAGCATTTGATGCTGACTCGCACAACATCCTTGTCTCTAAAATGAAGACACATGGATTTGATGGAGGGACCATTCAGTGGATAAGGAATTGGCTGAATGGTTGCACTCAAAGAGTTGCAGTCAATGTCTTGATGACCAGGTGGAGACCAGCTACAAGTGGTGTCCCTCGGGTGTCCACATTGGGACTAATATTATTTAACATCTTTGTCAGGGGCATGGACAGCGGGATTGAGTGCACCCTCAGGAATTTTGCTGATGACACAAAGCTGAGTGGTGTGGTTGATGCTCTAGAGTGAAGGGATGCGATCCAGAGGGACCTTGACAGGCTTGAGAGGTGGGCCCATGTGTACCTCATGAAGTTCAACAAGGCCAAGTGCAAGACGCTGCACCTTAGTTGGGGTAATCCCAAACATGAATACAGGATGGGTGATGAGTGGATTGAGAACAGACCTGCAGAGAAGGACTTCAGGGTACTGGTGGATGAAAAACTGAACTGAGTCAGCAATGTGTGCTCATAGCCCAGAATGCCAACAATATTCTGGGCTGCATCAAAAGCAGCATGGCCAGCAGGGCGAGGGAGGTGATTCTGCCCCTCTACTCTGCTCTCGTGAGACCCCACCTGAGTACTGTCTTCAGGTCTGGGGCCCCCAGCGTAAGAAAGACACGAACCTGCTCAAGTGGGTCCAATGGAGGGCCATGAAGACGATCAGGGGGCTGGAGCACATCGCCTGTGAGGAAAGGCTGAAAGAGTTGGGGTTGTTCATTCCGTCTGAACATGAGGAAGAATTTCTTCCCTCTGAGGGTGACGGAGCACTGGAACAGGCTGCCCAGGGAGGTTGTGGACTCTCCTTCTCTGGAGATATTCAAGACCCGCCTGGACAAGGTCCTCTACAGCCTACTGTAGGTGACCCTGTTTCGGCAGGAGGGTTGGACTTGATGACCCACAGAGGTCCCTTCCAACCCCTACCATTCTGTGATTCTGTGATTCTGTGATCCTGGAGAAGAGGATGCTCTGCGGAGACCTTATAGCAGCCTTCTAGTACTTCACGGTGGCCTACAGGAAAGATGGGAGGGACTCTTCATCAGGGAATGTAGTGATAGAACAAGGAGTAAAGATTTTAAACTGAAAGAGGGTAGATTTAGATTAGATATTAGGAAGCAATTCTTTACTATGAGGGTGGTGAGGCACTGGAACAGGTTGCCCAGAGAGGTTGTGGAAGTTCCCTCCTGGAAGTGTTCTAGGCCAGGTTGGATGGAGCTCTGAGCAACCTGGTCTGGTGGAAGGTGCCCTGCCATGGCAGGGCAGTTGGAACTATCAGATCTTTAAGGTCCCTTCCAACCCAAACTGTTCTATGACTCTATGATTCTATAACTTGAAAATTGTAGGTGACTGATGTGCTTATATTTGAAATCACAAAAGAGTCATTTATTCAATCGTTGACACGACTTGCTGCAGCTTCTTCAGCCTCATGTTCATGCACTAGTTGTAACTGCACTGCTCTAAAACGGATGGTGCAGTGCAGGCAACATGAAAGTCCTAATGATACAAAGCAGGGATGATCCAAGGAAGAGCATGGGATTTTTGGTGCAGGCCAGAAGATGGGAAAAGGAGTCACGAGTGGGGAAAGTGAAGAGGCAAAATCCAATCCAGTTGCTTGCTAGCTAAGCACTTTCCCTCCTGTGCAATAAAAGCTGTAGAAGGACTTTGCAAGTAAAGAGGGCATGAGAATACAATTATACATTAAATTGTGAAATGCATTGAAACAACACAGCATCATGCAGTTAAGCATGCAACAGCTGGAAATTCTGATAAATGTTCAGGTAACTGCAGTTCTTGAATTTCTGCAACACTGGAGGGCCTGACTACAATGTTAACAACATACTCTTCATGTTGATTTTGTGTGCGATATAAATATCAGTGTGCTCAGCCACATTTTCGTTACTACGTCCCATTCTGAGGATCTTGGGCTGGGGACTTAATTCTTTTCTTTTCTTATTAACACTAGCGCAAACTCCAGGTAACTGCATGAAACTCAAAGAAGTGCCATCATAAAAATAACAGATGAAAATATCTTTGAAATAATACCCTATTCTTACCTAATCAACAAAAACTTACAGTGGCGAGTAGCTGGCAAAAGACCACTGTGAAAGCCTAAAGTGAAGACCGCCATCTTCACTTTGAAGAAAATGATTTTTTTTACTCTAAAGGAGCTTTGTAGATTCCAAAATAGGCTTTGTAAAATCATTGTTAATTGTCAGATGATTGAGTCACTCCCACTGAAGCCACTAAAAAACTGTACCACTGCAGCTGTCAAGAATTATGGATTTAAGGGTCTATTTTCAACGGCCTGTAAAAGAATATAAAACATGTAATACTTCAAATGCGAAATGCGCAATCTTGAAAACAAGCAAGCATCCTGACACCTGTAACATACTGCAATTTGGCTGGCACTATGATTACACCAGCTATTGCTGCAGCTGTCACCCAAAATGCTGAACACAAGCAGCGGGTAAATACTTCATTTAGGTGAGCAAACATAACATGGTTTCTAAATGAATGATGATAGACAGATCTTCCCTGGCTAATTGCTCTGGTGCCACACACACAGGTTGGCAGGAAGATGGTGCTGTGAAAGAGGAACAATTTCTCAGTTTGGGGTCATGTTGTTCCTCCCATGTCCGATACAAAGACTTAAATTTCTCCTCCAGCTTGCAGAGTTAGGGCATTTATATATATGTGTAGACTTCTGTACCAACATGCACACTATTATCTATTTACCAACACTGGCCTTTGAGCATCTGGGGCCAGACCATTAGCTAATGGAGGTTAGCATGTACTTACTGAAGACACGGTGACATCCCAGTTGAGACTTCTGCCCTTATATTCTAGAATTTGTAGGCTGCACTTCTGAAACCCAGACGCACTGTCTGTTTCCATGTCTGCATAACAAACCTTTATTTCTACGTAAAATGAATAAAAACCAAGGTGAACAAAATCACATGACTCATTAGTTAAAATCTACCAAGAAACCATATTCTTTACCTAAATCAGTTGTGACAGCTATTAATAATCCTGCCAGCTGTTACAAGAGGCCTCTTCAAATGTACTAAGATCTCAGCTTAAAAGTCTCCTGACAATGCATCCACTGCAGCATTTTAAAAATAGGCCTTACAACTAGTTGAGCCTTCTTAATCTTTATTTGTAATGACTAAAGTGATTTATCTAGGCTTCAACAGTTCATTAGTTTTAATGGTGAATACTGGGGATTGGACTATTACCATAAGCAGATGTCAGCAGTGTCTAGGGGAAAGGAACTACTTTCCTGAAGACAGGTCACAGGACAGCAAGAAAACAGGTGAGGCTCATGTCACTTTTTGTAGACAGTTGTTTACACATTGCTGCAACGTTCCACCATCCCTCAAATAACTCCAAATATACAGCCTTGGAACAACCAGTTAACCTTGTTTTTTCTGGAAGGTCTGAGGAAGAGCAAGCAGCAGCTACCCAAAGTGAAAATTATTACAAGCTTAAAACCACATTCAGTTTTCACTCAACTCTGGCTGTGGCAAAATTCAATGTAAATGAGCATGTGAACAAGCAATGTACAGATTTCAACTGTCAGCCCACTCGCAGGGTCTCTGCAGGGTGCCACACATACAGACATGTGAGAAAGCAGATATAGCTGAAACTCATGGTCATCTTTCACATGTATTTCTCCATCCAGCCAAAACTTATACAGAATATCTCACCCATAATAAATCCCAAATATTGCAAATTCACCAGAAGAGCTATCCTTCTTTAAATACCCCCAAAATTTGACACTAAAGACAAGCAGTGGATAAACCTATTTTAAACAACTTGTGATTTTCCTCCTGGTGTGTACTGTGAGCAATTTCCAAGTTGAGTCTTTGCTGTATAAAGACAGATGCCTAAAATGAAGCATTTATATGGTAAAATGAAAAATGGAAGTACTGTCTCAAAAAAAAAATCATACTTTTCAAGAACATCCCAACGGTACTCTCCTTCTCATGAAGTGCTTTAAACAAGCTCTAAAAAGCTGGATGGGGACCTTGTCCACCCAATTATCTTGTGCCCAGCTAGAACAAAGACAAGAAGCCCATCTCTAGTGTTTCCTGGTTATCATTTCCACATCTCACTGACCTCCTTGATAGAAAGCTTAACAACTGCCCATGGTCAAATAACCCAGCCAGTCAAAAGCTCTCCTTTCCCACAGAAATCACAACCAAAAAAATTGAACCTCTTGGTTAACGCAGATCAGAAGACCTCTCAAAAGAATCTCCAAACAGAAGACATACTTTGGAAACACCTCAGCAGTGTTTTTCCTGCCACTGCCTTTGTAGAGGATCAGTGCACCTACATCACATCGAGCAATCGTCTACACATAGTCCTACTCAGACATGCCTCTGTGCAAACGTTGGGGAACACCAGGACTTTGCACATCAAGCAATGGAGAATTGCTCTTTATAAAGCGTGTGACAATGTTTCAAAAAGCCAAAATGGCCCAGAGCTTTGCCGCTTACTTGTGCATTGCATCATTTTTTTTTTTAACCTATTTTTTCTTTGCTACACTGAACAGAGGAATGTTGGACTTGCCAGGCTAGAGGAGAGTGTTGACCTACGGTGCCTGTCACTGTGGCGGCACCAGCTTCTTCAGGCAAAGTTTGATGCAGTTTTGTTCCAGCCTTTCCACTCCATAGGCTGGCATTTACACTAAAGAATAGCCACTTGCGTACTTTCCAAAACTCGTCTTTAATATTTACCATTCAGACTCCTCTTGTGCTTGCTGTTCTTCTTGCACCTTAACCTCTTCTGGGTCATGAATCCTGACCCCAAGGAGAGCTGGTGAAGGGTAGAGTGGACAGCAGATTGTTTCTTTCCGTTAAGTATTCAACTGCCCGCTCTCCTTGGGCTTTTTGTTGGTTTTCTTGCATTCAAGACTTCTCTGCCTGCCTAGATATGTCTATGGCCTCCATCCCTGTAGTATGCAACTGTCAGTCATCTCCTCACTGCACCTTCTGTGGTAATCACAGAACTGCAGAGCGGTTGAGGCTGGAAGGGAACTCCGGAGCTCACGTTGTCCAACCCCCTGCTCAGCCAGTTGCCCAGGTCCATGTCTGGACTGTTTTTTAATATCTCTGAAGAGGGAGTGAAAACAAGTATTGTTACTCCCATTGTGCAGATACAGAATCAAACAGCAAGATTAGGGGTTTGCCAAGGAAGTTAAGCAACTGCAACTGTAATTTTGGTTCACACTAAGCCTTATGCAACATCGCTGGGCACTTTAGAGACTATCCCCGCCTGGTGGCCGCACAGGCTGAATACAAAAGACAAAAGGCTGAAAAAAACAAATCTAGTGAGCAGTGTGATGGTGGTTAACTCCAGCATGTATCACAGTTTCACTTAATCAGCACTTTGATTTTTTTTAAGGTGGGTAGAAAGTAGCTAAATGAAAAAACCTGATGATCCAAACAAGAAAAATTAGCCAGGGGAAGCCGAAAGGAAGAAGAAGGTGATGGGGGAAAAGTTTGAAGATGAACAGATGTTAGTCCAAGAGTCAAAGTGCTACAAAATCTAGCCTGCCCACCTGCGCCGAATTTTTAATCTCACAAAGCCCAGCAGTTCAGGTTTGGCCAAAGCACGCTGTCTGCAGTAGCAACCAGGCCTGACCTAAGACTAAGACAAGGCCAGTCCACCGCCGCCCTTGGTTAGAAAATCAAGGGAGAGCAGAGAAGGCTGACGAGCAGGGGCTGTGTGGCATTTGCAGTAGAAGGGCCGGGAGCCGCAGACTGAGAGTCAGCTCTTCGGGGGCAAGAGGGGGTCTGCGGGCCCGCGAACCGGCTCCTCAGCCCACGGCAAGGCTGGGCGGCGGCGGGAGGCAGGCAGGGAAGCAGGGGTAGGAGGAGCAGCAGACTCCAGACCAGCGCGAGGCGCGGGGCCCGGTCGGCGGCGGCAGCGGGCTGGGCGGGCGGGAGGAGACGGCAGAAGATGGCGGCGGGCGCGGCGCGGAGGTAAAGGCT
>Ga0065711_1035632_pt1 | contig 22038 bp, 15 predicted proteins | sample Hoacrofraction12_FD_59098 | JGI IMG/M metagenome (GOLD analysis project Ga0065711, IMG submission 59098) | Hoatzin crop microbial communities from Cojedes, Venezuela - Epithelial fraction 12 v2 (version 2) | ecosystem: Host-associated > Birds > Digestive system > Esophagus > Crop | place... | reverse complement strand
GTTGGACAGGGCTCTGAGCAACCTGATCTAGTTAGTGGTGTCCCTGCTCGCTGTGGGGGGGTTGGACTAGATGACCTCTAGGGGTCCCTTCCAACCCAAAACTTTCTATGATTCTATGATTCTATGATTCCTGCAGAATCATATATATTGCCAACAATCTTTAAGATAATAAAGATGCTAAGTACCTTGGGGTCTATTCCTCCAGTATGCCTCAACAACCAGAGATTCAGTGAATTGACTTCTTACATTTCTTTCTGATCCTTCAGTACGTTTCCCCTCCATATATTACATAGCCTACGCTGTTCATTATTCTTATTTTTACATCACCATGTGGGTAAAAAGCACTTCGCAAAAAGATGAAACAGATGTTGATATAAAATGAAGGTAAGGTGGTGGAAAAGACAGACAGGAGTGTAAACAGATGAGAAGAATGCTTGCAAACTTTGTAAAAATGTAAATTCTGCAGATTTAAGGTGCTCCCTACAACTTTCTTGGTTTTCTATATATTACATTTAAAGCATTTTCTTAGCTAGGGATTTTTCTTTAAATTTTTTCTCAGTTGCTAAATTAACCAATGGTATAGCAAGTGTTGGGCTAAATGAAGTTCTTTTGAACATCCATTTGAAACTTCTTTTGATGCCTTCTTCAAATATTAATATCTGAAATATTACAAATGCTATTTCTTCAATACAGATCCAAGCTTAACTGAATTTAGTCATCTACCTACTAAAAATCTCAGAAGTACCTCTACTGATACAAGTGAAAATACCTAGGAACAGGAAATATCACTGGAATTTCCACAGACACTGCTGCAAATCCATTCTGGAATCTTTATTATCTGCAATAACAATTGGGAAAATAGAAAGGATCACTTTATGTCATAGCTCAGTTATTTTCATTTTACAACACAAGTTTTGTTTTCCTCAGATTGGTAAACATTCTGTAATGAGAAACGCACGTGTTCTGACACAGAGTAGTGGGAAAGTTGCTTACTTCAGAAAAAAAGGGTCTCAAGAAGTAATTCTATATCTATTTATATGAAAATATATGCCATGATTAGAAAAACATCAAAAAATTATGGTGAAGCTAGCATAAATAAATGGATATTGAAACAACTGCAAAAGTAATATCAAGGGTCTTTTAAGCTGAATATCTTCAGAAGTAAACACATGCTTCATCACTTCTAAAGCAGCATTTTGAAAAAATACAGTAATACAATGAGTACAACTTCCTTAAATTCCTATACAGGTTCAAGTTTTTTCATCATCCTGTTCTGCTATTAAAAATAGTTGCATTGGTTCAAAAATGCAAAAATTTGCACAACACAGCTTACTAGTGAAGATACCTTACCATTCCTCAGTCACCTATGTGCTGCAAAAATTTACCATGCAGCTCATGTCTTTTCTTGGATATTTTCCGTGTTCAAAGATTAATTCAGATTTAAAACAAGGAAAATTTAAAAAAAAAGCATACTTTTTAAAAATAATTCCAATAAGTAAAGTTTATTTTTAATAGGATTTGTTTCTTAAGCATAATAAATGGAAAACTATATCTGAGATCAAGTTTGACAGGGCTTGAAAGAGAAAGCTCATCTTATAATCATTTAAAAAATAAAATTACAATTCAGTCAAAAGCAGTATTGGTTCTATTAGTTCATTAACTAGTCGAAATAGGAAAAATGATCAGCAATACAGAACAGTATCTTGGCTTCATTGCAAAGATCCTACATTACAGTAACTTTCCCAATGACTTGGGATATAATAGAATTCATTCAGAAATTACAAATAACATTCTTTCAGGAAGATGACCCTAAAAAATTACACAAAAGACACATCCAAACAGAACAGAAAGTAACACTCAAAGCCACACCCACCAGTGTGGCTATAAAATGCTGTGATATCCCTCAGGACTGTTGACCATAAGGCTATGTTACACTTTTCTAGAATTATTAGTTGTAGTAATAGTAGTAGTACAAGCAAGTGTGGAACTTTTTTGGTTGAGTTTTTGCTAACAGGGACCAACCATAAAACATCAAAGCCAAACGGTCTACAGTTTTTGTCTGGGTACCATAATGCACTAACCAAAAATTCCAGATCCTAGCTTTCTAACCATGCCAGACCTGAAATTACTTTTATTTACTTACTATCAAATATGTTTAAATATTAGCTGGAAATGAAGAGGAATTATAATTAGGTACTCTGTTTTTCATCTTTTGGGGCAATCTAAATTATTTAGTTCTGACATTAGATGTTAAACACAGGACATTTGAAATGGTTTCATCTCGTTCATGCTGTTGGGATACAGGATCTGCTTATATGAAAAATGGTAACAGATTGTACTCTTTTTCTATTTTCTTTGTAACTTTATGTTGGCACATTCATGAAATATGACACAATAATTACTTAGCTTCCAGGATAAAATAAGAAGAGCACAATCTTTCTACACTGAATGTACATGCGAAAACACACTTAGAAAATCAGCAATAGAATTCTAGCAAAATGTGTGGCATTAAATAATGAAATGAACTTCAAAATTGTGTCCTAAATGTATTTTAAATTATTACTTGCCAGCATAAAAAGATACACATTTCATTACTAAAGCTGTCAAATTATTGTGCTGTTATGTATATTGACACAGTATAATTTTATTATTAACAATATTACACTAAAATTTAATTTTATAATATCATTTCTCATTGGCAAGAGTCTGCAAATTGTACTGAAGTACAAATTCTAGCATGTGACATCCATTCAGTGAATACTCTATCATTAGTGTTCCTTTTTATCCTTTCTGTGTGTGCAAAACTTCATGGATGTTTATAAAACTACGCTGACAAGGCATGATGGAAATAAGGAAATGTCAAATATTTGTTTCTGATGTGACACCCAGCTCTTCATGTCTGAAACAATTTTATTCAGAGCTGCTGAAACAATGTATTACAGTCAAATAATGTCTCTGATAAATGCTTAATAGCAACTGCAGCATTTCTTTGTGATACACTTGTGGTTCACTTGTGGAGGAACTGCTATATTTATCATTTCAGTACTTGTCTAGCAGTACCCTGTAAGATAAAACGGCCAGTTCCACAGGTCTGAAAGGAGAGAATAATAATTTCTGTAATACAGAATGATGGAATAAGCAGCCCTCAATGGATTCTCTTTTTTTTGTTTGGTTGTGTTTTTCTAACTCCAGAAGTAACAACCTCTTTTCCAAATTTTTGGTACCCCCTTCAAAAACTTTTGCTGCTCATATTGTGAATTTCTTGATCAAACTTTTCGTGTCAGCAATATTTTGAGTAGATAAGTTCTACAGGGTGACTACAAACTGCCTTCTACCTGTTTTAAACACAAAGACTAGAACCTTCAATGCCTTATTCACTGTTCCTACAATTCAGATTTTCACTGAGATCATTTAGAGCAGGATTAGATCCAAAGTTTTAGATCTCACTTACACATTTCCACTAAACAGATCTGCATCAGATTCTGGATTCAGAGCAATGGTTACTAGTATGTAATAGGCCCTGAAAATACTTGAAGTTACAAGTGTAAGAGCTGTTCCTAACTCTCCTCAGTGAAAAAAAAAAAAAAAAGACCTCATTCTCCTCATTCTCTATGTTCTCATAGGTTCTCATGGTAGTTTGTGACAGTGGGGTGAGTCTGTTGATGCAAGTAGTGTAGTTCCTGATTTGCGTTACTGCAAAGGAAAAAAGAACAAACTGTCTGGACCTGTTTAGAAATAATTTCTCTTCCATTATCATGTGAAACCAGCAACTGCATGGCAAGGTGTGTGTGGGAGGGATATGGATTGGACATTAACCGAAAAATTTGAAAGATCAAGAAATAGCTTCCTTTAATAAGAAAAACTGAGTTGGTTCTCGTTTCACTGGTTCCCTTACTGGGACAGGAAATTTACAATAGCAAAGGTGGTGTGAGGCTTCACCAACTCTAGTGATGACCATGAGGGACAACCCAGCTATGCTGTTTGCTTTCGGTGCGGGCTGTGTTGACATTTCCGTGATACATCAGGGAAAACAGTATAATATTTGTGGCTGAAATTTCTGATTTTAAAAGACCTAAAGAAAATAGATACATTTCTTCTATTTCATATAGAATTATAGAATCATTTAGGGTGGAAAAGACCCTTAAGATCATTGAGTCCAACCTTTGATGTATTAGAATGCTTACATATTCGTGCAAATCACACACTGAAAAAAAAACGAACCTGAAATATTTCTATTGTGGAAGAAAAGTTAGTGAACAATGACAGTGGAATACAGTTTACTCAGAGATACACAGATGTACTTTCAATAACAAAGAAAGAAAATCCTTTATGTGAAAAATTACAGTGATAAATAACAGTATACATGTTATTGCATGTTTATGTTTCATGTAAAGCTTTCTACCTAATTCAGTAACAAGTAGTAGGTGGCATTGGCACAAACACAGATAGTTTTTAAAAAATGTACTGTCAACTTTCTTCTGCATGAATTCTGTATGCAATTTATTTTGTATTAGAATTCTTCCTATGTAAAACTCACACAATTACTTTATAAAACAGCTCAAAACCCAAACAAAGAACAGTATATTGGCATTTAATTTAAAATTTCAATTTATTTAAGCAAAGATTCAAGCTACTAGGAGTTTCCAGCAAAAAATGTTTCTTCATTCTACCAGTTGTGTTGGTGTGAAGTTATCCCATGTTTCTTTATAATTAGCTGTCCTCCTTTGCAGCAAGGAAACAAAGAAGGTTAATGTATAGGTGTAGTTTAGCATACCCTTACACCTTACTTCCCTGTAATTCCCTGGGCTTGTTTATTGCATGTCTGCGTTTGTTATTTCCTCTCCCTCTTCCTGCTGCTGCTGAAGTTAACAGAACAGAGTCCAGTTGTCAGTCCCAGTAGTGAACCAATCTTTGCCATATGTCTTTGTCTATACGTTAAGGTGAATAGACAGTCTCTGCCTGGCTTAATTTTAAGGACCTCAGCATTCTGTTTTCCAGTGCACTTTATTTTTTTTTAATCTCTTTTTTTTTCCTGCTAGATCAGCCATAGCCAAATTATAAGGAAAAAACACAGAAACATCCCTTGAACAAAACCAAAAATGAATTTTGCTAGAAACATTCTTAGTTTTCTGTTTTCATGTGGCAATAATTCACCCTCTCCATTTAAATCGCTCTTCTGAACAGCTTTCCACAAAGCCTATCAATCAGCATTAATCCACCACACAAGGGAAGTGTTATATTTGCGGAAGCATGAAAGCAGAGGGGTGGAGGGATGCATTGCACTATGTGGTAAATTCACTTTCCAGTCACACAATGCAATATGTGTCCAAACTACATTGTTTGTTTTGTGTCAGCTCTCTACATGGGCTCACAAAAAGAACAGTGAATGAAAGGCATAGTGCCATCCGATGCACCTGTTCGGAATATACAGCTCTATACCATACTCTATTGAGTGCTGTATGGCTTTTAGAAGTTAAGGCAAAATGTTTCTGTTGTATTTATAAAGGGACTCTGCAACCTATTCAGGCTCATAAAATAACAGGAGTAACCATAATATTATGCTTTTCTGGTACGTTCTTGATTGCAGAATTTTAAACATGGTGTTTAAAGCAAAGTTCTCCATTCTGCTGCCTTACAACAATCACACCTGTTTCTATACTCTTTGCAATTGAAGTTTTCATCACCACTGGAGAACATGGATACTATTTGACCTTCCCTGAACCATCTTATTTACTTACTTCTGACCTGGAATCCATGATGATTTTCAGTTCTACTAATCTAGTTTTCACACAGGTGTTTTTCATTGTGTTTCCATTTAAGAATATCAGCAGTGCTTTAGTAACAGTGACTTTGTTCAGTTAAACAATTTGTGACAGCTCATGCACAGAATTTTTATCTCTTTACATAAAACCCCATCAGTGGTGCCTGCTCTCAAGCACACCTGGAAAAGCATATGTTTTTGATCTTGAAATCCAAATGAAAGAAAAGGATAAACTTGAATTTATGAGAGACAGCTATGCACATCCAGACCACAAGAAGCTCCATTTTGAACTTTGAAAAAGTATTTACTTTTTGAAATGTTCTCAGTGATTATAAATACGAAAAACAAAGCCTACAACTGAGATTCTTTTTAAAGAGGTATAAAAATAAAATTCAACATTAAACTTTCCACATACTATGTTAACGAGAATTTTAGAAAAACTGATTCTAGATGTTATTTCAAGTACTTTTACTGAAAAGTTTTTGGAATAATATACAGAAAGCCTCTAACACCAAAAAACAAATGTGTAAACTTCAAAGCTCATAGCTGAATTTTTTTCCCATCGTATAATTTTAGAGTTTAACATAAAATGAGTGTTTCTACATTACTAACAGTGGTGACTAGTTCATCCAAGAAAGAGGAATCACAGACATATCAAAGCAAACATAATAGGCAACTTACAGATTACTTCCAAGTCTTGTCAGGTTTTTGCATAACAACAAAAAGAGAAGACTCTGTCTCTTTGGAGATTCCTTTTTTAGAGATTTTTATCCTTAACCAGAAGTTATTGTTACAATTTCCAGAATGATAAGCCAGCTGTCATCCAGTAAACCATATAATGGGAATGGATGGACTAAAAAAATATGTCTAAAATTAAGCAGCATTTCTTTCAGACAACAGTAAATAGCAGAAGTTGCACCTATGCAAACCACTTTGAATTTTCAGAGATTTCCAGCTCAAAGCACAGATTTAAACCTATTCGTACAATTTTTTTATGAACAACCCAAGCCTATTCATCGATTCAAATTCAAACTGTCCTGGAAGTGTTTCAGATTATGAAGGTTAAATGAGACTTTAAAGTACAAGAGAGTTAAACCTGAAGTCAACCGCTGGGAAGACTGAAATTTATTGAGACAATTTTATAATTTTGCTGTTCTTGAATCTGAATCCTCTCTATTTTTGCCTGAAATCACACTGTATTTTTAAAGATAATAAGAGTACTGTACTCTTTTTGCATGGCAATTGACAGATTCTAAAACCCTGATGCAGGCAGTATTTCAATATCTTAAAATACATCACCTGTCCGTAATTAGCACCAGTCTCTCATTGTGATTGTAAACATCCTTTCTTCCCTTAGTCTTGAAAGGACTTTGGTATGAAATTAAGATCAGACTATATTTTGGTAGTCTTATCTCCAATAAAGTCAAATCAATCGAATAAAAATTTGCACTGCTACAAGCTTTTTTTTTTGACCAAGCATTCCAAAGCGCTTTACAAGCTCCAATAGTTAAGGATTGCGAGACTGTATAAGGCATCCCCACTCCACAAAATAAGGAATAACAGCAACAGATAAGGAAGTACAATAGACTCTTACAGTAAGTCAGAGGCACAGGATAAGTGAGAATCTAGACTTTTTCATATTTCATTTCTCTTATTTTCAGAAAATAAACCCTCTGCCTCTTCCTCTTCTGTTGTATCTTGCTATTTCATGTCCCAAGTACTGAAGACCATTGCACAACCTGTGTATGACAGCCTCTCTTTTAGAGAGACAGATGCCAAACACTACTTTACATTACTCGCAGAATTTACTAAAATAGCTCTTCTTACCAATATGAAAAAAAATGCCACTGAATATTCAAAACTATTTCCAGTACCTGAAAGGACAGTTTAGCTTCTGCTGTCACTTATTGATGGAATGCAGGCTGTTTGAAGATCCAGCCCAGCGAAAACCACACGGCCTTCAGAACCAAAAAAACTGCTGATGGCAGAAAGCTACCTTTTTGGAAACAGTCTTCTCAACTTTCTAAAGTTTCAAGAGCTCTGTCTTCTAACAACAAAAGCCACCTTAATGAAAGATAATGTTTCTTCTACTTTACAAACACAGATAAACTTTGATAAAGAAAACTAAAGTTCCTAGATTTCTACTACAAAAACACAAGGGGAAAAACAAATACAGGAAATTAATTTGGATTAGTCAGATTTTACAACTACTGTGTGACTGATTTCTAGCATGTCGAATACTTCCCCAGATGATTTCAATGAATGATCAAGGCAGCCCTTGAGAAAATGAGATCCAAGGAGTACACTGAGGAATCATTTTTTGTTGTTTTAAAAATACATCTCTCAGTCATGATTTAATTTTTGAGGCAATATCATATAGCATACTAAGTCAGAAAGCACAAAGGATTAATAGTTTCTTCATACCAGTGCTGTGCTCCACAGGTAAGACCAAACAGGAACAGCATTTTGCATCACCACACATATCCACAAAGCACTGGCTAATGTGTTCTTTTCCCTTGGTTTAAAAAAAGCAATTGTATTCATTAGCAGCTTTTCACTTAGCACGGCTTGTGTGTATTACAGTCAGTCAGCTGTCATATGAAATGATGGGAACTAACAGTTTGGAATTTTAAAGGTTCCACTCCTTTTGAATGTACTAAAAGAACAAGAGCTGTCTAATTTTGGTTGAACTGAACCCAACAAAAGCCCCTGTGAGTATGCAAGATTTCATTCTAGTTTTCTAGTTTAATATGCACAGCGAATATTCAGTGCTTTTCAACTAGATACTCAGTCAGTTCTACGACTAAGAAAGATTTCATTAGGTAGGCTTCAGGCAACAGTGAACTACAAATGGAATTCCTCCCTTATTTTCTGAAACTCACAGTTTATGATCCATATCCAATGATGAATGGTCTATAAACTCTCTTATGGTCTCTAATTGCATAAACTTTACATTATAGTCTTATATTAACTTGTGAAAATTTTTGCTGCAAGATATAGAAAAAACAGTAAAAACAGAAGTTCCCCCAGCTCTTACACAAATAGAATACATAAGTCTTCAGTAACTTGTTCAGTACTTATGTTCTTCATTTAAATTTGTACTTTTCTATAAACGCAGAGAAATAAGGTTTTATTCTGTAAATTTAAAAAAGATCTAATAATCAACGCTCAGTTGCTAAGTTTACACTGCCTAGTTAGCACTCTTTATGTTCCTTCTCAAAGTGAATTGTTCCTAACCATGCCAAACTCTTATCTCATAGCTGTTGCTTATCTTGGTGTATTGATAAATGGCTTCCTACACCCTAAGTGCTGTATGCATCCTTCCTGAGCACTGCACTCCTCCACTGGATTCTGCTGATGTTTTGATTTGTTTTAGAAAGCACTAAATAAATATGCAATAAAAGTTGACATAATGTATCTGATCAGTAGTACAAAGAAAACAGCCTCAGGTAGATTGTCTATATTTACCCTCCATGAAGATATAACACAACCATCTAGAATTAAAATGTCAGGGGGCAATTTATATGAAAACAAAAAAGACTTCTCAACCTAGATTATTATTAGGACTACAGACTCTGTCTCGTAAAGTGACTTGGTTTTTGTCCCTAAATCGCTGTCCATTAGCATGGCAACTAGTTGAATCAAGTGCCACACATTGTAGATATCTCCTACTATAAGGAATACTGACAGTCCTGCTTCAATGCTCAAAACAACCACAAAGCAAGGAGGGAAGTGTTAAGAAAAAATGAAAATACGTTATTTAAAACTATTTTTCCTGAAGTGCCTACAGTTGGTACTGATTATTCTTTGTAACTGGATATTGGACAAAGTGAAAACCTGTTGAGATAATTTTTTTATTCTTGTCTTTTTGAACTTGTTAGAGGAAGAAGATTAAATTCCATTTCAGCCCTAGTCTTTTAAACCATTGAAACACACTGAGTAGCCAAGACTTAAAAAAAATACATTGTATTACATTATAGAAACAGATGTACAATTGCATTGTATTAACATGTAATCAATAATGTTAATTAACATTACATGTAATTAATGTAATTAACATTATTTGTTAACATAGTTAGGTTCCTCTTCTATATATGGTAATTTTTCCTAATTCTAGAATAAAAAATTCACCACAACACTTTAAGTGCCTAAAACTAATTCATGAGTACTTGCTAGTTTGTAGCTTAATCAAGAAAACTGTTTTCATTCTATTCTTCTCCACCAAAGTTAATTTTTTTTAATGAGATAGAAGTGGAAATATATTATACCATATTTTTTATTTTATTTATTCAATCTATTTTATTAAATAAATTCTAGGACTTTCTTCTCAACATCTTTACTCATAAAATATATGTAAATCATTATTGTCATAACATATTTTTGTTTCCTTGATTCTGTCCAGCCTAAACAGAAATTATTTTTAAAATATACTATTATAATTGTCCCTGCTTCTCATATCCTTGATAAACTGTTAGTGGGGTTTATACAAAAACAGTGCCATCAGTCATGGAGTGGGTAAGATCTGGCTTCTCCTGACATGCCACTATTTGTCTCTCTTCCCACTGTGTAACCCTTGGTAAACACCAAGCTGATCATGAGCCAGCAATGGTCCTTCGCAGCCAAGAAGGCTTACAGCATTCAGGATTGCATGAGAAAGAACATCACCATCAAGTCAAAGGTGGTGATCTTTCCCCTCTACTGAGTATTGGTAAGGCTGCAACTGGAGTGCTGTGTCCAGTACAACAGAGACATGGACTTACTGAAACAGGTCCAGCTACGGGCCACAAAGTTGATCAAAGGTCTGGACAATCTGCCATAGAGAAGCTGAGTGTTGGGACTGTTCAGCCTGGAGAAGAGAAGGTTCAGGGGGGATCTTCTCAATGTGTACAAATATTTGGTGAGAGGGAATAAAGAAGTGGAAGTCAAACTATTTTCACTGGTGCCCAACAACAGGACAAGAGGCAATGGGCACAAGCTGAAACACAGAAAATTCCATTTAAACATAAGAAAAATATTTTTTACTGTGAGGATTATCAAACACCAAAATCAGTTGCCCAGAAAATCTATGGAGCCTCCATTGTTGAAGGCATCACAATCCAACTGGACGTAGTTCTCAGCAGCCTGCTCTGAGGACCCTGCTTTCAGATGTTCCTTCCATACTCAGTGGTTCTGTGCAATGCTGCCAGAACAGACTTGGTAAGGCAACAAGCAGGGGAAATTTATAAATCAGGACTCATGGGGGGGCTGCCTCTCAATTTTAAGATCTGGACAGATTAACGGTGGCACACTAGTCACCCTATCCTGAAATCAAAAAAGTAGCAAGACATAGTGTTACAAGATAACTGCTTATTTGTGGTAGGGATCAACAGAGAGTTTTATTGCAAGTGTCAGACTTGCCAGTGCTTTTACCTTTTTCACAGTGTTAATAAAACAGAAGCTACTGCTGGGAAAGTAACCTGTTTAATACATGTAAATTCAAAGAGGGCCATATGCATGTAGTCAGATATCTTCAGGGAGAAAACAGTGGCATATGAACTGGCATAGAGCACGTGTTTTGGGAAATGAGGAGAAAAACTTCAAAGCCAACAGACCTCAGTCCTGAGGAAGTACTGAACACTGTCATATAAAGCAAGACTTTATGATAATCCTTTGTAGAATATACGTGAATTTCCCTATACCTAGCCAGTGGAAACAATTTATTCCTAATTATATCATAACTGTTATTAATAAAGATGAGCTTTGATGTGTGATCCCATACCAGGTGTTCTTTTCATACTTCACCTGTTTATTCAAGCCAAAACATGATCTGACATTTTGTTGTAAAATGGTGTTGCAGTATTTTTTTCAGTATAAATAAAACATACAGCAATTCATAATAGATGGGGTATGAGGAGTCTGTTATTCTGAAAAATTTACATTTTGGCGGTTGAGAAATAATGTAGGAGTGTATAACCAGGACACAGATGATTCCTTCATCAATTACAGATTCTTTTAAAATTTATGTATGTAATCTTGATTATGGGAGAGTATATTAATAATTTATTCTTATTTTTTAAAGTTTATTAATGATGATCCGAAGTCCTTAAAATCAAGGAGAAGTTCTACAATGTAACACTCGCAGGGATCACCAGCTCCAAGGCAAAGGGTCACTAGCCCCTCTAAGGGAGGATGAATTCTGACTCCATGTTTCCAAATGGCCCTCAATAACAGACAGAAAGCCCAGGACTGAAAATGACTTGTTGTTGGCTTACGCAACCATATTACTTATGGCTGATTATTTCTGCTCCTCATGCTACGCTAGGATAATTGTTGAATAGTTCAAAGTTGTGTAGATAAACTTAATGGTACCAAGAAACAAATTATGCCAGTTTTCATGATGTTATTTGTTTAGTTCAACTGTATTGAAAAACCAACATAAACCACAGATACTCTGATTAAATAGAACCATCTTATACTGAGAAACTGCTGCTAGGAATTTTCTTTTTTCATATTTTGCAGTTCTGCCTATTCTGACTACCATCATATCTTGAATTCCACATACTTTACCAAATAACGAAGTCCACATCAAATAGATTCTTGACTCAAGTAACTCCAAGTTTTACAGTAAACTTGCAAGAGAAGATGTTATGCAAACTTTTACAAACCCCCAAAATATCCTTAATTTTGGTGATATACACTTTCAGCATCATGTGCTTTTACGGGTATTAAGCCAGCCAAATAAATAATCTCTATCTCACAAAGATCTCTTCAGTATCAACTATCATATTATTATTAAGAATAACAATAAAACTGTGTTTGTTTGGAGTACTATTTGAAGTAAGCATGCCTCAGTATTGCACAGAAGACCAATGTGTTATACTTACAATTTAACTCTCATGTTGCTTAGAAAACTTCAATGTTTTGGTTAGCTACAATATAATTTCAATCTTTTCAGCATGTGAACAAATTATTCTTTGGAACTCTGTACTGTGTACGCCTCATGAATCATACACTCTGTTATTAGGACTGGTTATTGATTATCTTATCAAATTTCTGCCAATAAAAGAGTTTTTAAAGAATTGTATATATGAATATACGCACTTTAACCATTGTTGATTTCTATTTTCAGTATTTAGTAAAACAGACAGAGGTGGTTTGCTTGCTAAATGTTTTAGTTAATCATTTTCTGTAATTAAATGATTCAGGAAATGAAGACGTGTAGTAAACTTAAGGAAATTGAACAGTCAATAACTGGAATAGATGACAGTAGTTAACTACTGTATGGGGAGTTAAAAATTCCCATGCGCTATCTAATAGTATGCTTCTCCAGCCTCTGTCTCTTCTTATATAGTGAGCATCTACAATGTGTTGAGGATGAATAGGTCCACAAAAGTAACAGTATTTTGGGTCTCTCTAGTCCATGGTAGGCTAAAGCAGATCTAGGATGCAACTATAACTGCAGAATTTGTTTTCTGCTGCTATCAGACCCTTCCCTGCATACACTATATATAAACATAGGTCATGAGGGTCTTTACTAGGAACATTCGCTTCCTAAATTATTGTCACCACCCACATCTCTCCCCCAGAAAAGAGGCGGACTCCTGAAGCACTGTCCTGCAGGATTTCCTGTAGACTATGTATAGTATGGAGGGAATGGGAAGAAGGTGATAGAACAATGTCAGTGGAACATAGGGCAAGCACTCCAGGTCTCCCAGGCATTTCCACAAAATGTCATCAACTAAGCAAATGTAAATGGTTGGAAGGAACGTGCTTTAGTTGAGGAGCTATTTAGGAACAATGCCACTCAATTTCTTATGCATGCTAGTCTGGGCATCAGCCTGGGACCAATCACATTTTTTCATTATTTCTACTCTGGAAAATAGCAAATTTAAATATGCCCTTGTAGTCACATGTCTTTTATGCTAATGACTCCTCAGTGTTTTTTGCAGTTGCTTGACATTAAAATAAACTGTTTTATTCCTAATCCAATGTACTTGCCATAGGACTAATACTAAGCTTTCCACAGACTATCCTAATTTTGCAGTATTAAGCCGGGCTTATGAAAGCAATCTCATTTTAACTTCTCTAAATTTTAAAATTCCAATATTCTCTAGACAATATTGGCTTTACCACTTCTTTCATTCCTTCTGCTTTGAGACTATCTACCCATTAAAAAAGATAAAAAGAAACCAGATTAAATTATAATTGTTAACAAAGTAACAAATTGCCATTTATGAGAGTAATATTTACTATACAAAGCTGAAAGAAATGTGAATGAACTAAAGAAATACATTCCTGGTAACAAACAGAAGAACACGAATATGAACTTCACTGCTATTTTTTCCATAACTAAATTCTGTTGACTAATTAATCCTTTGTATAAGCAAATCATTTATTTAATGATTACACATGTCTAAAGGAGACAGCTACACTGCCTCAGGAATTTCAGAGTTCCTGAATAACACAGACACCTTCCTAGAGCTCAGAAGATGCCCTACACCTTCCTGAATATCATTCTGTTCTGCCAGCTTACACTCTCACAGCAGGAAAGACGTGAACCCTAGAACTAGTTGTAAGGTGGTTCCACTGGAAAGAGCCGATTCATTAAATAATGTTCTTTCTTAAGGTGCAGACAGAATGTATCAAGGCCTCCTAAAATAATAACATTATAGACGGTTTTCTTTTGTAGGACAATTTCTTGTGTAGACGCAGAGATGTAGGAAATGTTAGAAATTTCAGTATTTCGAAACCTACTTTGATCTAATTGGACACTGACACGTGTCTTGAAACACTGAAATTTCTTACAATTCCACTTTTCAAATACCTTTAATAGGCAGAAGAATGACCAGGAGTCATAACTGCATTCCAGTACTCTCTTTCCCCCTTTATCCATCAAAGTATATTCAGAGAATACATTCTGCATATACACTGCTTCTGAAGAAAGGCCATTACTCTGTGGCAACCTACTGCACGGTGTGTTTAATCTGGCCTCATAAACAATAAGCTGCTTTCCATAGTTAGAAATTTTTATTACAGATATGTTTCTGACAATATTTTTATACCATTTTTCTTTAGCAATGCAGTGTAACTGCTAACACAATTGTACAGGTTATGGCCTCTTTAGCTTCTATGGTTAGACCTGAAAGGATCTGGGAGTAATTTAGATTCATTTTGGATGTCCTGTTAAGGGATTAGAAATGTATTAACTCCCCAGTTGCCTTGCTGCTTTTATGTGCTCTTTATAAAAGGTTTCAAAACTAGAAGAATAGTATATTTGTATTTCTGGCTCCATTAAACACAATAGTAATTAACATTAGCTATTTAACTCTTATAAAGCATGCAAACCACAATATGCTTATGATGCACAGAACTTAAAACATATGCTTACCGTTACACAATGCCACCTAATCACCTGCATGAGAGCACTGGCACAGAATGCCAAGATTACACTGCCATGCTTCCAAATGGCCCCTAAGTTGTTTAAAGTTTTCTACTCCTCTAGCAAATATTGTGATCTGAAAACTCTTCAAGTATTGCATGGTGTAAAGAATCATTTCTAAGGAAAGGAGATGGATTCTGAGTGAGAAACCTGTCTGAAGAAGCTGTATATACAAAATAAAATTATTTTACAAAGTATACAAAAAGTAACCAAAAACAAGCACCTAATGGGCACATTTACTTTGCAATTTTATTTCTACATAAAAAGCTGCAATTAATTACAAACCAGTTTTTATGCAGTTTTTGCTTTCTTCAAATGTGGAGTGAATTCTCCCCATAAACTAATGAACTGAAGTGAAGCCAAATAGAGACCAGCTGGCTGAATTGCTAAGTAATTTTATCCACATGATTGACTTTATGATCCTTTCACTACAGTAACTAGTCTTTATTCTCACAATCAGCATCAACCATAATTCCAAGAGGGAAAGATGATTAAAAATCTAGGGAATAGAGAGGAGAGGTTTGTTTGATGTGGTACAGTGCATTCTTGCACACACTTCTTCTCTATAATAGGTGCTGAATTACAGGTCTTTATAGCCTCCAAAGTAGCACAGTGAATAGCTGCCTCAGAGACATAATAAGCAACCAATGCCTAAATAATCATTACAGATACTCCATTAACAGCATCTAACTGTGTGGCTTTTAACCATACAAATTGTTTTTTGACAGCTTGTAACCTTTCCAAACAGTTTCCTTTGGGCATTACACCACATTCAGGGCTAATTTTAACTTTGTCTATAATTTATTACTTTCTTTGGAGACACATAATGTATTTCAGTGGAATGGATAAATTCAAATAAAAGGTAAAAAAAATCAATTGCTGTTTTAATCTATGAAATCTTTGCTCTCTAGGAGATAACTAAAATCTGATGAAACTTAACAGGGTAAAACAGGCTAAATGGTCCTGAATTCCTGAGGGTATCTGTTTTACAACAAGCTTTTTTTTTTTCCTCAAATCATTTAAAATAGAGCATAACCATCTGAAAAAAGAATAAAAATAAAAAATAATATAAATAAAATATAAACCCTTTAAGGCGGTTCCTAAGAACCACAGATTTTACACAACATAATAATAACATGTTATAGAAGAGTTTAATGATGTATTGCAATGGGATAAAGAGCTAAAAAAGATGTACAGTAGTATCTTTTTTCCAAAAAGAGCCCATAATTACAAATGAGTAAAGATACATGATTTCTGAAGAGCTAGAGGGCAAGCATGTTTTTCAGAAACTGGTGGAAATGTGTGAAAGTAATGTGGAGGATGATGTAACAGTATTAGGTGATCCGTATCGGCTGTCATGGCCATTATCTCACTCCTGGGGAAACCATTTCCAGGAATAATGTCCAGTAAATCAACATGTAGTAGTAATCAGCATAGAAATACCATAATTCTGGCAGTCAAAATTTCTCGTTTCTTTCAAGACATTCAACTGTTTTTCAGCAGATTCAGGTACTTTACTTTTCCCAAAATTTTCAAGCCTATGTAACAAATAAGCATGTGTGTCCAACAGACGGAAAAGTGATTTGAAACAATGTAAGCGTTCACTGCTCACAAAGGTTCCTGTGCTTCACCGATGTTATTCCGTGGCTAGTCTCACCAAAATTAACCATCACTGTTGAAAGAAGTACAAATCAGATGGGCACAAAAATCTTCTGCTTAGAACAAACTGAACAAGTTCTTTCCCATCTGCTGAATCTTAAAAAGGGTCACTAAATTTAGTACAGTTTTCATAAATGACAGGGAAAGCAGAGTAAATCTTTACATAAAATGTGGAAATATCCCTCTCAGTATGAACCTAATTCATCATGCTAAAGTCATTGAAGGTACATCAGCATAAAATTAGAATGAGGCAGTTATGAATCAAGCAGATTGATATCTAACTTGCATCGTACAACTGAGTTATACCACAGCTTGTATGTCTGAGAGCTGAAGAAATAATGGCATATTTCTTGGTTACATATAAGATAATAAATAAGCAGATTTTCAGCATAAATGTTGGTAGGGAAAACAGGTGCCAATAGAAGAAATTATTAGAAAGGGCTAATGAAAGTGGGAGATATTAAGACCCAGAAAAATGGTAAGTGTGAGAAAATCTCAGTATTCTGTTACTTTCTGAGCAGCATTCAGAGCATATTTTACCAATGCTCCAGTCCTTTTTGCTGGTGTTTTTTTTGTGTGTGTGTTGTGGGTTTTTTTTTTAATTCGTTATCAACAGCTTTACTCGCAAATTAAGGTATTGAAAGTAAAAAATCACAGTCAAACTGTTCTGACACTTTCTTAAAGACTCCAACCTTTATTTTTGCTTAATTAATATATATTTAATATCTCAGCATGCCCAGTACACAGCTGCTGCAAGTATCATGGGCCATCCAGTAAAATGAGTTCTCTGTAATTTGATCTGTCAGTGTCAACACGACCAAAACAATAAAAACACCCCTGTCTTAGTCATCTTACACTTGGGGAAGGGGGGGAGGAGGGGCAGGAATCAGTAAAGTCTGACCTATAATCAGTAAAGTTTGACCTATTTCATTACATAAGACAGTTCTAATGACTGTGGACCACTTCTAATTGACTTTTGCACCAATTTGGAGTACTATACTATATGCCATTCATCATTATCAACAACAGTAGTTAAGGACATTGCACGGTTCTCTGTGTAACAGAATTATTCTCTCTCAAATATTTCTTCTTCTAGTCCTTTCCCAACCTTTCAACCTCAGCATGGAAGCATGTCTAACTGTGCGAATAATTATTCCAAGGTGTATTGCAGTGATATAATCTGGTTGAGATGCGACAAAGTTGAAGAAAGGCCAAGTCAACCAATCCTATTCTGGCTGACCAGAATCAATGGAAAGCAGTGTTCCGAGATGCTACAATAAGAAAGCATTGCATTTGCATTACATCAAGCAATCACAGAGTGAAATGACCAACTGAGGATATGAACTGAAAAAAAAAGGGGGGGGGAGGAATAGGAAATCCTAAGAGTGCCCTTAATTTACTACTTCTGTCTGTGTCTGGTTCAGGTACATTTAATCATTTCTCTTCAGTAAAGAAGGGCCAATCTGTTGACAGTTATGCAGTCTGATGTTATGAGAACAGTCAAAACTATCTTATCTAAATATTCTGACAATAATAATAAAAAATTATCTTCACAGATTCACAGAATCACAGAATGTTAGGGGTTGGAAGGGACCTCTGTGGGTCATCTAGTCCAAACCTCCTGCCAAAGAAGGGTCACCTACAGCAGGCTGCACAGGACCTTGACCAGGCGGGTCTTGAATATTTCCAGAGAAGGAGATTCCACAACCTCCCTGGGCAGCCTGTTCCAGGGCTCCATCACCCTCAGAGGGAAGAAGTTCTTCCTCATGTTCAGATGGAACTTCCTATGCCTCAGCTTGTGCCCACTGGCCCTTGTCCTGTCACTGGGCACCACTGAAAAGAGTTTGGCCCCATCCTCCTGACACCCACCCTTCAGACATTTGTAAGCATTTATAAGGTCCCCTCGCAGCCTTCTCTTCTTCAGGCTGAACAAGCCCAGCTCCCTCAGCCTCTCCTCATAGCAGCGATGCTCCAGTCCCCTCACCATCCTTGTAGTCCTCCGCTGGACTCTCTCCAGTAGCTCCTCATCTTTCTTGAACTGGGGAGCCCAGAACTGGACACAGTACTGCAGATGGAGCCTCACTAAGGTTTTCCCAATGCTTTTTACAACTTATGCTGTAAGTGTATTCCTTCAAATTGTACCAAATTTAAGTCCATTATTTTCTCTTCCTACTACCTCCTTTAGGAGGTGAGGCCATATATAGTGGCCAAGCACAGTTAAACACCAATGTATGTAGATATACACATACATAAATTAGGCTATGTAAAGCTATAAGAGGCTGGGACCGGATGACAGAACAACAGGAAAACTCAGATTGGAAGGGGTATCAGTCCAACCTCATGCCCAAAGCAAGAACCAGCTCTGAGATCAGACCACATTACTCAGGGCTTTATCCAGGTAGGTCTGGAAAATTTTCAAGGCAAGTGACAACACAATCACCTCGTGCAGCCTGCTATACTGCTTGACAGTCTTTGTGGTGAAAAAGTTTCTCTTTACATCCAGTCTGAACCTTTCTTGTTTCAACTTATGCCTATTGCCTCTCATTCTTCCACACATACTACTGAAGAGCCTGGGTTCATTGCCTCGATAACCTTCCCATAGGTACTGTCAGGCTGCTGTTAGGTCCCCCAAAGACATCCCTTCTCCCAACTGAAGAAATACAGTTCTCTGAGCCTCTCCTCACAGAAAAAGTGCTCCAGCACCCAGCCATCTAGGTGGCTCTCTGCTGAATTTGCTCCAGTTTACCAATGTCTTCCCTGTACTGGGAAGTGGGGGGTGTCCAGAACTGAACACAGGATCTAGATATGGTCCAGCAAGTGCTCTGAGTAGAGGTGTATAATCACCTCCCTCAGTATCCTGCTGCTCTTTTGAATACAGGCTTGGGTGCTGTTGGCGTTCTCTGCTCCCAGAGCATGCTATTATTTCATGTGCAGCTTGCTTTTCACACCCTGCCAGGGACCCCAGATCAGTCAGCCTGACTCCGCAACACTGCAAGTCTTTGCATTTGTTCTTATCGCTGTCAGCCCACTTCTTCAGTCTGCTTAGGCCCTTCTTGATGGCAGGCTTCCCATTGACTTTAATAACCAGTCCCCTAATTTAGCGCAATCTGCAAATTTGATGAGAGTGTGCCCCATCTCCCACAGGTCAATGATAAAGATATTGAAGATAATGGGTCACAGTATAGACTCATTAAGTACTCCCCTTGTACAGGCACCCAGGAGGACTACAACCAAGTAACCACCACTCTTGCACCCAACCATCCAACCAGTATTTCAACCATTTAGTTGTTCATTCATCTAGACCGTAATATCCTAATGTGGGTACTCAAATATTGTGAGAGACAGCATCAAAAGCCTTCCTAAATTCAAGGTTAATGACATTCACTTCTCTCCCCTGATCCAGCAATCCAGCCATTTGATCATAAAGCCAGTCAGAGTCATCAGACATGATTTACCCTTCGTAAAGGCATGCTGTTAGTTGCTTTCTCCTTCATGCGTCCAGAAGCATTCTCCAGAAGACTCCACGGCTTTCTTGTGGGTCAGTGTGAGGCTGACTGGTCTGTAGCTCCTCAAGTTGTCCTTTTGGTCTTTGAAGATGAGTGCAACAATTGCCTTCTTACAGTCATCAGGGTCCTCCCTAGTTGACATCGACTTCCCTAGATTTCCACAACTTTTCAAAGATAATAGAGAGTGGCCTTGCAAGGACATCAGACAGTTCTCTCAGCACCCTTAGATGCAGTCTATCAGGTCCCATGGACTTATAAGGGTCATGTTTTCTCAAGTAATTCCCAAGCTGATTGTTGTACACTATTGGCAGTTCATCTCCTCAACCTCCCTTACTAAACATAGATGTCTGGGAGATCTTGGTCATGAAGACTGAAGCAAAGAAGACACTGAATAACTCAGAATTTTCTGTGTTCGTTGTCACTGGATAACCTACCCCACTCAGCAACAGGCCCACATTTTACTTGTACAGCCTTTTACTATTAAAATAGCAGCACATGTTGGTCTTTACCCATTGACAGCAATCATCAGGGCCTCAGCAGTGCAAGAATATCTCTTCTTCCTTCAACTATGCAATGGTTTGACAAACACTAAAAAAAACAACTTTGTTGTACTGAGTAGCTCTGGGAAAGTACAGTCCAATGTTAAAATCCTACTCTTAAGATAGTATATAGTATGATCACCAATAGGCAGGAGCTGGCATGATCTGGATTGGATTCAGCTCTGTATCTAAATCAAAATACTTTGATGGTAATGCTGGATTTCAGAATCATCGAACTCTGGCTTAAAGAGATCTGAAAAAAGCTAGAACACTGCTTGACCAGAGTCCAACTATCCCCAAACCATTAAGTTTTTTTTTAATTTATTTAAAAAATTTTACTGATGAGGGTGCCTCCCCATTCTATTTCAATGCTTAGCCATCCTTCCTATACAGAAGGTTTACTTATGTTTACTTAAATACCATTTTAGCCAGTAAAACACAGCATGCAAAACAGAGAAAAAAAAATAATAGGGCCTTCAATTTTATCAATATAACTCCATTGTTCCTTCCCAGGTAAAACTTAACTTTGGATAAAAAAAGCTAGATTGGAAGATGACCACAGCTGCAGAATAATGAACCATTTCTGCTTTGATAAAACGATCTGATTCACAGAATCACAGAATCACAGAATGGTAGCGGTTGGAAGGGACCTCTGTGGGTCATCTAGTCCAAACCTCCTGCCAAAGAAGGGTCACCTACAGCAGGCTGCACAGGACCTTGTCCAGGCGGGTCTTGAATATCTCCAGAGAAGGAGATTCCACAATCTCCCTGGGCAGCCTGTTCCAGGGCTCCATCACCCTCAGAGGGAAGAAGTTCTTCCTCATGTTCAGATGGAACTTCCTATGCTTCAGTTTGTGCCCACTGGCCCTTGTCCTGTCACTGGGCACCACTGAAAAGAGTTTGGCCCCATCCTCTTGACATTCACCCTTCAGATATTTATAAGCATTTATTAGGTCTCCTTGCAGCCTTCTCTTCTTCAGCCTGAACAAGCCCAGCTTCCTCAGCCTCTCCTTGTAGGAGAGATGCTCCAGTCCCCTCATCATCCTTGTAGCCCTCCACTGGACTCTCTCCAGTAGCTCCTCATCTTTCTTGAACTGGGGAGCCCAGAACTGGACACAGTACTCCAGATGGGGCCTCACTAGGGCAGTGTAGAGG
>Ga0065711_1035631_pt1 | contig 22039 bp, 16 predicted proteins | sample Hoacrofraction12_FD_59098 | JGI IMG/M metagenome (GOLD analysis project Ga0065711, IMG submission 59098) | Hoatzin crop microbial communities from Cojedes, Venezuela - Epithelial fraction 12 v2 (version 2) | ecosystem: Host-associated > Birds > Digestive system > Esophagus > Crop | place... | reverse complement strand
TGAGGGTGGTGAAACACTGGAACGGGTTGCCCAGAGAGGTAGTGGAGGCCCCATCCCTGGAAACATTCAAGACCAGGTTGGACAGGGCTCTGAGCAACCTGATGTAGTTAGTGGTGTCCCTGCTTGCTGCGGGGGGGTTGGACTAGATGCCCTCTAGGGGTCCCTTCCAACCCAAAACTTTCTATGATTCTATGATTCTATGATATTGTTAGATAGACAGCCTTGCGTCCTGTCTGCAGTTGATTTTTCAGAAAGTTTGTTGTCTGTCAGTGCTGTGGCTGGCTGTAAACATAACCCTATTTCAATACCCACTTGGTAACCGTGGCCTTGAAGAATGCTTTTCTCTGCTGCAAGCTATACGTGTTATCTCACAGCAGCTGGTTCAGAGCTGTTATTTTGTCCACTGCAGGCAGGAACCCTTGGCAGGTGAGTAAGTGATTCCTCGTCATGCTGTCGTCATGGCTTTGGCTGTAATTTCAGTAATTTCAGAAGATGGAAAGAGGGACGAGATTATGTATAGTTCCACTGAACCCTGAATAGCAATAGCCTTTCTTCTTCCTATCTTGGAAATGTGTAGAGAAAGTTCAATTATTTACATGCCAGGTTTGAATATGCAACCTTTGGGGAAGCATGAGTCCAAAATCCATCGGGATTGACCCTAGACACTGACCAGTAGCAAGGGCAGAGGTTAATTCTGGTTTTACTGTTCAGCAGCTTTACATTCATTGCTGTCCAGCAGCTCCCTGTTCATCCTGGGGAGACTCACTTTGTGAAATGCCTGCCTTTCTGTGGTCTGTAACATTACCATTCGTGTTAGCTATTATTAGTAGTTCAGGAATTAGTAAACAGACAAAAAGTAGAGCAAGTGTATGATGTTAGATGCACATACAGCCATGATTTATGACAGTTATTTTTGTTGCTTCTATTCCTATGAAGAAATGCTAAAATTTCTCAGCTAGTGTTTGGGTCCTAGTGCACCGAGCCCTGCCCCAGATCTGCTGTTACCATCTGTGTAGACACCGTGAGGCTCGCTCCCACTCTCTCTCTTCCATTGAGCGTCTGGCAGGGTATGGCAGCACCTCAGCAAGGAGAAGTAGCCAGCCTTTTCTGCAGAATATAAACTAGTGTTTGATAGGTGTAAAAGCTAAGGGAAAAGGATGCTTTTTCTGTATGCCAGGGTTTCCTGTCAGGATGCGGTGTGGGGGATGAACACAGCTGGCTGGGGAGGGGAGCGGTGCTGTGGGGGTGCTGGGCCTGGCTCTCCGGTTAGCGCCGCTCAATGTGAGACCCACACGCTGGGTCATCTGCTGCGGGTGGTCACTGCCCGCCTGTTACCGACGCTGTATCCGACACCAGGTGTGTTCACCGGGTTGCATTAAACAGAGCAGGGGGTGACTTCCCGGGACATCTTCAGGTCTCACGGACCTGTTGTCACTTTGGCTTCCGTGAACAAGGCTCAGGTGGGCAGAGAGCATACTGGCTCCATCTGGATGTGAGTTTGCTGGAATACCCTTTCCAAAATAACAGTGGTAACATATCTTAGATCAACTGCTACATCTGGAAGAACTAGCAAGCTTGCTGAACAGCTGGGTAATACCTGTCCATGTAGGCTGAGAGAAGGGCTAAAGGCTGTCATGTGCATCTCTTAATTTTAAGCAGTGCGTGTCTTCAGCAATGCATTAAAAAAGTGGATGTTTGGGCTATCAGGCTGCATGTACTCAGTGGGCATTTGGGCAATCCCACTGTTTTGGTAGGATACCATGGATTTTTGCCATAGTATTTCTTTTTTAACATGAACACATTGATTTGCATTGCATGTTTTTTTTTCTGTGTTGGTGATTTTTCAATAGTGTACCTTTACCTTTGGCATTGCACTTGGCTGGTTCTTTGTCTGTGGGAGGAATCTGTTGAGAATTTTACAGACAGTAGTTGTTTGGATAAAAGGACAAAATAAAACATCCTTTTGAGCAAATAAAACCAGGCTGTCTGTGTTTAAAGAGGCAAATAAGCAAAGGCAAACTCACAGAAATGAATGAAGAGTGCAAATGGAATGGAAGTTCAACCAGGAGGTGAATTCAGCGCAGCACAGTTTGGAGGCCTGTGAAAGAGGGATGCCCCCGGCTTGGAGAGCTGCATTTTCTCCGTGTGTCTCAGCAGTAGGTGGAAATGTTGGTGACAGCAATTGGAGAAGCCAGGCTTCCTCAGTTGCCCAGGTAGCAGCTTTGGCTATGGGCCTAACTGGCGACCACTGGCATTATCTAGCAGCTGCATGCTTGTGGTTGACAAATCTGACTGCTGCATTTACATGGTTGGTGAAAGATGTGGATGTGGAAGATAAGGAGTTCCTGGGGAATAGATCTTCCAGCTGAGAACATGCTGTCGAAGCTGCCTGCCTGTTCATTATGCCCATTAGCAACTGCTGCATTTACGTTTCCCTGCTACTTGTCACAGCCAGGCTTCAGACATCAAAATCTGTCTGCTTGTGTGTCATTAAATCTCTCTTCCAGTATCGTTTTAGCCATTTACACTTTCATTTCTATTTCAGTGAAGAAATTGCTCAGGTCCTCTGCAACTGTTGGGCTTTGCCAACACCTTCATATATACAACCTCGCTCATCCTTTTCCTTTGGCCTCTGACAGTCTGGCAACCAGTGCTGTGATTATCAGTATTGATTTCCCAGCAGATTTTAACTCTAAGTAATAAAAGAGAGTAATGAGTGATTAGAGTTACTTATTGGCTTTCTACTTTTCCTAAAAGGAAGGTGTGGTAGCCCCTGGTTTTGAGAGCCTATCCCCAGAACGTCCTCTCAGTCTGGGGAGACCTTGGGGATCTCAAGTGCTCTTAAAGCTCTTCTCCCATGAGCAGAAACAAGTGGCTACTGAGCTGCTTTCTAGGGGTCCACACTGCTGGTCACAGCCTGTTTTGCTGTTTTCTGCTCATTTGAGCATGGAGGCGTTTCTTTGCTTCAGAATAATGTGGGGGCGTTACTGGCAAAGCTGGGTGGTTTGGAGGCAGTCCTGAGGCCCAGCTAGGGATTACATTTGTGCTTCTGCGGGCAGATCTGGTAGAGGAGAAGGTATCCCTGATGCTTGTGCTGAAGCAAAGGAGAAGTCTGTTTTGAAGGCAAAGGAAAATCTTCATGTTCTCTACAACTAAACCTTCAAAGGTGCTGCTTGTCTGGGAGGGCAGAGCCATGCATTTTGGAAATAGACAGCAAGACGTACAGCAGAAGAAGTTTTGTCCAAAGTCTGATTTTATATCCCTTACAGAGTTGCCTTGCTTGCAACATTGAATGTATTTTGCAGGGCACTACATGTTTTGTAGTGCATAATATTGAGTTTTTAGGTTGTAATTCAGAATTTGCTGCTTGTTTCGTATGCTTTGCCTTGAGTGTGAGTACAGCTGCGGGCTTCTTAATAAAAATACAGAGATTACCGTTTGTAATGAAGCAAATAATACATGACTGCGATGCAGTGCCAAAGTCTTTGAATGCTCTGGTGGTTTGCAGCTCAAATATTTATATTACTAAAGTAAATTGTTTGCCAAACTGGAAGAAAAATAAAGGAGTGGTACTTAAGAGAACAGAGGCAGAAACTTTGTTCTGTGGTTTGCACATGCGAAGTGTTATGTATGCTGAGGATATTACACAGACTAGGAGCAATATTAAAATAACTGGTAACACACATGGTTTCCAAGAATGGTGTAACGAATTAGGTCCAGTTTTGGTCTATGGGTATTCTGTGATGGCTAATAAAAGCTGACTTGAAGCACTAATAATGTCTCGCTCTACCCATCTACCCGTGCCTCATGAACTTGAATGTCAGTGTATTTGGAATTATCCAGGGGCTTCAGGAACAGGTAGATGGGGCTGAAGAGACAGGCAGGTGCATGCACACACACAGATACACACACCACGATCTTATAAGTCTTGCTTGTTGAAGAAACAAGGCTAAAAATACCCTTGAACGTGAATCCAGGTCAAACGTGGTGTTGATTGTAAAATCTAGCATGATTTTATTGACCTGATGTAGATTTTTCTTTCTGAGAACAACTGAGGAGACACACTGAAGGCAGAACTTTCTTTCAAGGATATTACCGCCTTGAACTGTTTTCAAAATCAGTGTTTGAAAGGTCTTATGACACACAGTTGGGTCAATGAATTCTCAGATGCGTAATGGAGGCTGAATTTTGCCTTGAAGCTGTAGGATGTTATTTTAAGACTCTTAAGAAACAGATCTTGTCCACATTGATTATTTTTGAGCTTTTTACTCAAGATAGGAAACAAGCTTTCCTGAAACAGGCATTTTCATAGAGTTGGAGGGATCTAAAATATATGCTAATAACATGATTTGTGGCTACCACACTCATCTGGGAAATTATGGTACCAACATTAGGTAGTAGCTGTGAACAGTTCGGCACTGTAACTCTTTCAGAACTTGATTTTAGGATTCAAAAATGTTCATGTGCATGTAAGTGAGATCACTGGTGTAAAGCATTATTCAGTCCTTGGGAGTCTAATTTATACTTATTTCATTAGTGCCCTTAATATGCCTTTTTGTTAAGTTAAGTCTTATTTGCACAACTAATTTTAAGCACAGTAGCATTTTTGCTTCAGTGCCTGGTGTAGTCATGGGGCATCTCAGTGAGCTGTAACTTGCGGTTGTGCAGTTCTCTGTGGACTTGGTATCTGGTACATCTTCTCTGCACTAAAGAACGCAAAGCAGAACTTGTTAAAGTTGCTCATAACCACTCCACCCTCTAAAAGACGAGATACTCAAGAAGAATACAGTGGCTGTTTTCAGTGTTGTTTTGCTGCAACTCACCCACAGTTTGTTTTTAATCATTGTCATGAATGATTCACCGTTCCCTTTCTATCATGTTACTTTTTCATTGTTGTTTCCAGCAGGCAAAAAGCTTTCAAAGGGTTCTTTAGGGTTTAATGTATTGTTTGTCCTAGATACTGGGCATGACTTATTCAGAAATGTGTAATAAATACACGGCTCCTCTGGTTTCTGATTGTTTGCACAGGCAACAGATTAATGGATGACTAGGTGATGGATGATTTCTCTGTGCAAGATGAAGTTAGGGAGGGTGTGTGGGGGCAGGTGGGATCTCAAAGGTCATGTGTAAATGCTTGTGAACTCATTCAAGTCTATGGAGATACACCATTTTATAGCAGTGGATAATGTGCCAGTTCAACTCAGAGACTTTACTTCTAGGATGTCTTTCCTGGTAGTGGCGTTGTGCACTTATCCCTGATTATGCCATATAGAAGCAATACTTCTGTCTTCAAAGATGTATGCTTATAAATGATTATTTTTAGTTTGTAGATATCCAGTTCTTGTGGTTAGTAGCACCTACTGTGGCTAAGGAAGACCTTTATTTTCCCTGCTTGCTTTTTTTCCTGGTGCACTGAGACAAGGAGTGCTGCAACAGGCTGTTTTGATAGTTTCGTCTATCAGCCGCGAGGGTGAATCTCTGTGCGAGTCTGTGTGCTCTGGAGGATGTTTACTAGTACACGTATGATTAAAGTTCTTTTCATTGTACAGATAGCGCATTGTGAATCTCAGTGCCACTGCTGCTCCCACAGAGGCTCACAGTGAACAGCTGAGTCGTCCAGATGAAGCCTGAAATATCTCTCCTCGCAGATGTGAAGGAGTCCCATCGCTTCCTCTGCAGAGAGTCCTGAGCTGCTGCATTCTGCACTCTGCAAGGAGCAAGAGGCAACGTGGCCCCTGCACCTCATCCAACAGCGTGCTAATTCTGGTGCACGGGGAGGCATATGCTGTGACATACGCAGGCAGATCGCTCGCAGCTTACTCAATTCCTGGAGCAGCAGGGAAGCGGGCAGAGTGCAGTGGGCTGCCAAGTCACAGCCTGCTAGCTAGATTGCTTGAGAGTCAGCACAAACCTCCTTATCCCCTGCTATGGAGTAAACCACTCAGTAATGTCTTCTCTTACCCTAGCAAAGGTCTTAAAGAGGCAGCTCTGTAGCTTACTTTGGGTTGTGGCAGATTTCCCTGATTTTTGCCTGTTTACTTTGCTCCAGATCTGCGAACAGTATTGTGTCTGCCATAGTGATTCCAACCTATGTATTTCTGCTGAGGTATCTCTGGAAGATGTGATCAGTGTTGAGGAGGTCCATCTCCCTACATCCGTGGACTCTGCACAGGGCTATTGCACAAGAGGCTGTGCAATATTTTTTTCCAAAAAACCTGCTAACGAGAACAAGTGGATCAAAGGACTTATGAGTCATGGGTTTCCCATCGCATTTGTCTCTTTCATGGAGTGCTGACTAATGGCTGCTCAACAAATAAATAAAAATATCAGATAAAATGAAGTCGAATTCTTAAGCCTTTACTCAGGACCAGCTAAGCTTCAGCCATTTGCTCTGACCACTTTTGAAAGCTTGGCATGCATCACTTGCATGGGAGAGCTGTGTCAGAGCTGTGTAAAGCCCTGTATGTCTTAACTCTTGTCCTGTATCTTAAATCTTGCCCATTTCCCACTTACACTGACTGTGTTTGAAGCCTTTTAGAGGGTCTGTCGTTTGTGCACAGTCCACGCTAAGGCATGAAGGACAGACAGGATTCTGTTCTTAAATCCTGCTTTGAAAATCTCTTCATAATATGTCCCTACAAGAAACTGCTAGTTTGTTTATTTTGATTTGTCCTTTGGTTGTGGCTGGATGCCCGGTCATGGGCCAGAATCAAACTGGCCGAGTACCAACACAGAGCAATTTGCAGCTCGGTGTAAGTGACTTGAGTTCGTTTTGGCCATATCTCCGCAGCATTTCCCAGAGCCAGTCATCTGTGCTTCAGCTGATTGGGGTGCAAACTGAACTCTGGCTTGCCTGGCTGAGCCTGCCAAGAAAAGCATTAGCTAAGCAGAAACAGCTTGTAGCTGAGGGCAAAGGTGAGCATGCATTAAGTATCCACATCTTGATACAGAAAGGATGCAGCTACAATCAAAACAGGGGAAAGGGGACCAGGCAGACAGGCAGCCGCCCGAGGTGACCCAGGAGTGCATGCCGCACTGCTTACTGAGAAAGGCTTCTTTGTCTCCCCGCATTATGCCTGCCTCTTTTGACTGAGGTGCAGAACAAATGCAAGAAATCCACCTATATGGCCTTGATGACATTTTTCTGTTTCTTGGCATTGCTTTGTTGTGCTCAGAAGGGCCTTGAATGTGTTGGACCATTGTGTATATCTCAGCAACAGCCAAGCAGAGATATTTGTGCAGCTGGCTTTGCAGTTCTCCTTTCCCTAATGTGCAGGCTAGGAAATAGAGAGGGTGTCTGAATGCTGGGGCACCTTTCTAACAAGAGTATTCACTGCTGAATCACAGCTGAGAGGCAGGAGAAAGAGACTGACGTTCTCCTCTGTGTCTAGGAAAGAGTGGGGAGCAGAGGTGAGGAGGAGACCTTTAACCAGCACCTACCCCTTTAGCACTGGCTGGTGTGTCTGCCTGATCCCATGTCATACAGTGTGGCAGTGTTTGTATTGCTCCCCTGTTCCCATTTAGGTTAGATCTCGACCAGTGTGACCTGCATTTCCACACCTTATTTTGAGCATAGCTAATGCAAGCCTTGCTCTGGCAGAAGGCCTGCTGTGTCCGTGAGTATCCCTCAAAGAGACAGGGCAGTGCTTCTCACCAGTTCTGCGAGGAATGGTCTTATCAGAATTCTGGGACTTCACCTGGATGTGCACAATTCCTTCTTGTTCTTACAAGGCTTTACCACTTTGATAAATTCTGTCTATAGCACCCTCCCCCCCATAGGCTATAGGTAACATGATAAAATGGATTTGACTTCCAGTTACAACTGGTTTTCTTTTCGCACTGTCTTTCATATCTGTTTCTGCACTGGCAAAATGGTTGGGCTGTGGGCCTTGACGCCCTAAGACTGAGCATGAGAGATACCAGTTCTGTGTCTTCCCGAACTTTGGCAGCACTCAAAAGACTGGATTTACAACCTGACCTCTGTATCTACCAAATGCCTGTTTGGCAAAGTAGTTTTCTTGAATGGCATGCCCCGATTCTGGATTCAGCTTTGCGCTGTTTGATGGGGCTGATTCCTGGGAAGAGGTGTCTTCCTCCTCCTGGGGTGAGTTCAGGTCCAGCCAGGAGACACCTTGGGTGTTGGCATGAGGTAATACAGTCCTTTAGCAGTCTGGGCAATTCTAGCAACAGAGAATGCCTGGAATGTAATGCTTATTTCTTTTAGTTGCCCCTTACTTTGGTGTCCAGCAGGGACAACCTCTGAGCCTGTTGGCATGACAGTAGCTTTGGTCACTTTTGGAAATTTGGGGCTATGTGGGCTCAAAGCTGCTCCTTTTGCATGGGAGGGCTGAGATAAGCCCCATGTCTGAGCTCCAGTCCTGTGTCTTACTTGAACATTTCCCATTGCCCATTAACTGTGGAGCTTTAAAAGTTAAACAGCAAGCCTCTTCTTTTCAGACCCTCTTCTTTCTTTGTTGCTCTCATGTTCGTTCTCGTTCCAGCTCCCTAAGGGGAAAACCAAATACCATTTGCAGTTCAGTGCTGTGTGTTACATTTATTGCCTTGGTCTTGCTCTCTCTCAGAGCATGAACCAGCCGACCAACTTCTTATCAGTTTGGCAGGCTGTGACTGTTGTCCTGGTGACCAGCGTAGTTGCACTATCATCATGTACAGCAAGCAGCGAAGGAGACGCCTTGACCTGTGGGTGTAGCTGTGCTTGCGCATGATATGCCAGTGAAGCCACTGGGATACACAAAGATAAGATCCAAGTTTTGGTCTGTGTATGCGACAGATGAAGCAAAAATAAAATGGAGAAGCATGCAAAGTTAATAGCTATAAAAGAAGAAATAAGAATGTGTGTAGGAGTTGCAGATGCTCAGCTCTTCTCAGCATCTGATCGGGGTACCAGTCATCTAGCGCATTTGTATTTGAGAGATACTTGTCCCCCAGCCTGCTGTCTCTTTGCCTTTCTGTCTTTTTCTACCCACTCCCTCATTTCTTCCATTTCTTACGTTTGTGGACATGAGAAAGAATAATGTTAGTAACACTTCTGAGTCACATTATCCATCCAGACACACCATGCTTAATCCATTCACATACACGTTCCTGAGCAACGTCGACTCCAATTCACCGATTGCTCATGTGAACTGATATGGGTGATTTGGTGGTGCCCTGTCACAGATTATCTCCTAGGTGCTAACAGAAAGCCCTGCTTTGAACAGCGTACAATCTGAGTGGAAGACAGATGGAAAGAGATTGGTAAGGGAGCACAAAGGAACAGTGAGACATCATTACTCAGCACATAGGCAACGGTGTCAGCACACCAGCTGCCTAATGCTTTGGGCAGCTTTTGCAGGCTATGCAGCATGTTCTTGTTTTAGTGTTGGCTGGTTAACTTAGATATTGACAGCTCTCAGCCATCAAAGAGAATGTGGAATGGGGTAACCTAGATAAAATCAGATCCGGGCTAGTACAGGTGATGTTAGTTAGGGGATAAGAACATATTCAGGTCTTTTACCTTTGAAAAGTTTGTAACAAGCCTGCCGGTTTCTGTGCTGAGCGGGGGCAGCTTTAATCTGCTGAGGTCCAAGCGGGGCACAGCCCAGAGACTTGTGAGCCCTGTGTTGTGCATGCAGTGGCGTGGTGGTGTAGCCTTGGTTGGTACGAGGAGGCAGCGTCTGGTTAATCCCCAACCCAGCTAATCTTCCATGGCTAATTGAGAGATGAGTATGATCGGTTTACTGTAAAAGCTGGCCTTTCAGAACACTTGATACCAGGCACAGCTCCGCAGACATCAAGAGTCCTGCACTAGACCCAGAATCGTGGGAGGGTATGTTGGATCTGCTGCCTGTCTTGTTTTGCTTTTTTATCTGTTGCCCTTGTGTGTATTTGCTTATCTGTGAGCTCCAGAGGCCTTGCAGCAGATGGGGTGCTCCGCTTGACCTGCCCACCCTCCGCTCACATCCGTGTATCTCCAGACCGCCTGCGTGGAGGAATTTCTGTGGGCAGCGTGGGGAGGGGGAGCTGGCGCAGCAGGTCTGTCTCCGGGGAGGGTCTCTGAGGAGAGGCTTCAGGGCAGGCTGTGTTTCAGTGGTGGTGGCAGGGATAAGGAGTAGGCTTGTGAACAGCTCAGCACCCATGCGAGGGCTCCTGGTGGGAGGTGCCACATCTCCCTGCTGCAGGATCAGAGCCCTGCTGACTAACGAGGAGAGGTTTGAGGATCTTGTGGGATGAAGCTTCTGTCATGTAAAATTTATGGTGCTAGCAGGCCATCCTAAATAAAACATTACCCTCCCTGAAATGGACACAAAGTCTTCATTTCATGCTTGTAAAAAAACCACAAGGAAAGGATGTTTAAAGAATGAGGGAATTCAGGACTCTTTTGTGTGCCAGTCTGATGTGACCCTGAATCTGCTCTCACAGCAGTGTTGCACTGGAGTGACGTGTGCTCGTTGCCTGTGAGGAACTGTAGCATTGAGGGGAGCATCGCTTCGGTTAGAGGAGGAGAGGACTCGTGCTTTCTGGTTGGCAGAAGCAGAGGATTTGCATTTCTCACCTCTGCAACAGCTTCATCTTCTGGGATGGCTCCATGAGCTTCAGTGACACAGTGCATGGTGCTGGTGGGCAATGGAGCAGACCTGCACCAGCTCTCTTGTTACGGGACAGCTGATCACCTGGCTCCCATTACACTACTTCTGCTTTTTGTTTGCCTGCCTGCCTGTGCCTCTTGTCCTGCACTCATTAGTGCTTCTGTTGCCAAGATCAGTCTGTTTTCCTTGGGCTGCTCATAACTCTCCTAGCTGTTGTGTATCCTGAAATTTCTAAGGGACTTGTGAGAGTCCCGTGTACCTTGAGGTAGTAAGGCATGATCATGTGGCCCTTCCTTTGTAACATGAGTTCTTCCTCTTATGGGAAGCCTGATAAGTGAAGAAGAAGCTATTGTTTGTTGTTGTTACAAAAGGCTCTTGAGATAAACGGGAATCTGGCACCAACAACTAACTGCGTAATTTCAGGAGGGTAACTGAAATGGCTGGAAAGCAGTTTTTGCTACTAATGAGTGCGGTGGATAATTGCTGCCTGTGGTTCTTTTTCAAGGCAGTGTTAGTTTGCTGGTGTGAACAATAAGATAGAGAACGCGTGTGTCAGTGACTGATAAAGTATGTTTTATTTTTGTATGAATTGATCCCCAAAAACTATAGTTACAGAAAACTCAGTGCAACATCACCTGCGATGAGTTGCAGGTGATAGGTAGCAGAAGTGACCCTTGTGCGAGTCTTATGTGAGGGATGGAAAGAAAATGGAAAGTTTGGGGTAGAAGAAGCCATATTCAAGATATTTGTCCCAAACCACTGTTTTTCCTGGGAGCAATGTTAGAACCCTGTGGCACAGCAGTGTTAGATGACCACACAGCGATGCATGGCTAGCCCTCCAGCCAGCTTGTGTCACCCAGGCCATCCTGGCAAGTTTGCAGGATATGTCACGTCCCATGTTCTTAAAACACTTCTGAGCATCCCTGTGTGTGATTCTCACTCACCCCCCCTGAAACGCAGAGCTGAGTTCCCAAGCTGTAAGGTGGCCTAGCCAGATGCCTGCCTGTCCCCATTCCTTTGTGCCATTTCTGTTTGCAGGAAAATCTACCATTGCCTGCCCTGCGTGGAGGACGTAGCTTGTGTGGCTTTATCTGCAGTGCATACCTGACGCCCTGTGACAGTGTGGTATTTGCTGAGGAAAGAAATGTTATTTGTGGTTTGGGAGTTGAGTTGGATCTGGTCCATTTGTCTTTGTCTCTGCCTATGTTGTTTCTTTTGAAGTTTTTGTTTCTTCTTCGGGGGAGTCACCTAGACTGTACCAACAATTAGCTCCAGGAGGCAGGCTGCCTGGGATGGGAGCTTCAGGGCTGAAGATCAGTTAGAAAGGACAGATGAAAACAGCTTTTCCAACCTTGAGTATATGCAGTGTGTTGGTGGATTGCCAAAGAGGCAATTGGGACCCCAAAAGGGCCCTTGTTCCTGGGGCAGCTGTTCCTGGGCAGAGGCAAACAAGGTGTCAGCAAGCACCAGGCCCTCGCAGCCAGCTCAACCCCTTCCCTTTCCCCCGTGGCAGGGACATCCTGTCTTGATGCTTTCATCCTCTCAGCAGCAAAATCTGATGTTTCTTGTACAGTTTTGGAGCAAGAGCCAGCAGCATCTCCCAGCCGTGCAGAAGCCCTGGGCTGGCGGTGGTGTCCTGGGGAGGTGGGCAAGCAGGATGCCTGTGCAGGGCTCCCCTCTTGTCAAGATGAGCTGGGTGCAGCAAGCGACTTTTGCTGGGGCTGTTGCCAGATACGCAACCCAAAAAGGCACAGGAATCATCAGCTGTACAATTGACCCTGTGCCCTCACAGACTACACACGTCTGAGTTTTTTCATGTGAGTGGAAAGTCAGAAGACCTGTGGGCCTGGGGACTAGTTTCTGACACTTTTTTTGGTGGTTAGTTTCTGGAAATTTAGGCTATGGCTTGTCTGCTGTGAAATACATGCATCGACATCTGAGCTACTCATTCTGAATTCCTTCTGTTGTTGATGGAGAGAATTAGGCGGTGCCTGTATGCTGCTTGACTGGCCTATTTTAGATGTCTGCATTTGCTTGAGAGAAGAGCACTGCCTATACCTGTGCTTTTTTTCTGGTTATAAGAACAGTCTGGATCATCAGCAGAGATGTAGATTTCTTCACACTGGCCATGCAAGGTTAGTAAAAGGATTCACACCCTCAGAACTTGAATTGCCTGTTAACTCATGCACTGGGCAAAGACTCTGGATTCCCTAGACAGACCAGATGAAAACCAGGGAGGTAGAGACCTGGCCACAGAGAGTCCCTGCTAGGTCCCTGCTTAGAGGGGATCCATCCTGGCTTGGTTGTCTGATGGATCTCGACTGGGGCTGTGACCACTAACCTGCTGAATGAAAAGCTGGTACAGGGTTTTGTTGTCTCAAGTTTTTTGTTTGTGCCAAGGAGTCAAGAACAGGTCTCAGAAAATCAGCTTGGACCTCTGGACAAGTTTTCTGTTGCTGAACTTGTCTCTCCTGCTGACTTTTGTCTAGCTGCTGAGATCTTGTGTTTACCCTTTCAGGAGTTGTGAAGACCGAAGTGCAGTGTTTTCTATCATCCTTCAAACTCTGCCTCATTCCCCACCTCCTGTAACCCCCTGGCATTTTTCTGGTCCATATCCTTGTCCCTTGTTACCTGCATCACTGTCTTGCCTTTTCATAGCCTCTCCATGCTCCTGTTTGGTTTGGTTTGCTCACTGCTGCATGTGCTTTGTTTTGTTGACTCCCAAAGCATGAGACCTGCAAGGTCTCTTGATTTGGTCTGACTTTGCCTTTTGAAAAGAGGCCTGAGATCTCAGTAACCCACTCAAAGAACTAAAAAAACAAACCATCCCAAACAAGACAGGGAAATATACAGTGGATCTTTCTGTGCTCTCATAAATAAAAGTCAGACAATCACATGGTTTTCTAAAAATAACACCCATAGCAAGTGTTTCAGTAGGAATAATACTGACCTAGTTTGCATCTTGCCCACATGCAAAAAATAGGTTGATGAGGAAAACCCAGTTGCCTGATCTGATATTTGCATTTGCTGAACCAGATCTGAATTGGAAGGTGGTTAATTAGATCTCATATTCACCTCTCGGTGGCTCCTCTGGAGGTTTCAGGGAAGAGGAGGAGATGCTCCTGGGAGATGCTCGTTGGCAGTGTGGCCTACAGCAGTCGCTTGCCTTCTGTGTGGGCTGGGCATGTGGGTTGTGCCTGTGTGCTGCCATCAGTGAGGGTCTGCATGAGCAGAAGTCCTCTTCTGCGGACTCAGTCTGGGATGTTCATGACTGGAGGAAGGGCAGAATATCTCTGTGATCAGACGACCTGAATTTATGTGAATTTATGTATGTGAATTTAGCTTTCTTCCTCCATCCATGAATCAGAGCCAGATCAAAACTTTTTGGTATTGAAGGAGACCTCCCTTGGCTGCCCAGCTCCTGCCCACCCTGGGGACTCCATCTTTGCTGTTGTCCTTGTCCCTGCGGCCAGCACTGCGGCATAGCCCTGGACTGGGAGCTGTACGTTGGTGTGTTGTGCGCTAGCCCCTGCCTGCCCGCTCCTTCCCATCCCACCCGAGGGGATGCTGCTCAGGTGGTGGGCTGGACCTGGACATGTTCCCTGTGGGCAGCTCAGTGTTGGTGACAGCATTGACAGCAGCCATCCAGGGTTGGGAACAAGCTGGCATCCCTCACAGTGATGGACACCCTGAGGCTTCCCTGAACACTGTTTTGCTGAGTATTACTGATTAATATGAACAGTTACTGAGCCTGGCTTACAGGGGGGCCCGCTAGGATTGTGGGGAGATGAGGAAGGTGATTGTAGACAAAATGGATCAGTAGCAGAGGCAGGAAAAAGAGGACTCAGAGGTCCTTACTCCAGGGCTGACCAGCCTTTCTGTCCCTCTGAGGCACACAGCACTGTCATTATTGTGTTAGCACATTTGTTACTGAGTGCCACAGGATGTGCTTCCCATCTCTTGGAGAACTGGCGGATGGAGAAGTGTCCTGTGTGGTTCACCGGTAGGACATGGCATTGCCTTGTCAAGGCCTCCCTTGCTTCTCCAGTGATGGATGTGCACTGCGCTGTGCCTGCAGCTGGATCCCATCGCGACCTGGCGGTGTACGGCTCAGCAGACCTCGCTGCCTTGTTTCCAGGGCAGGATCTGCCTCCGAGCTGCCGGGAAGCCGTGGGTGGCTGTGGAACAGCAAGCTGGCCGCCCCACTGTACTGTCATGTCCTCCACGGCTTTGGCACACCTTGGCCTCTCCATGGCTGCCTGGCCTGCCACGTGTGCTGAGGTGAGGGCTGCAGTCCTTTCCAGGCTGAAGAGCGAGCAGAAGCCTGTCAGAGAGTGCTTTGTGTGGATGTGGATAAAGCTCTTTCATGACTAACGGATGCCATTGCTTTCCCTTAAGATTGTATCTTTGGGGTTTTTTTCTCTCCCATGATAAGCGATACATGAATTCTGACTCTCTGAACAGCCTCGGTGCTGGGAAAAAGCTCTCATTCAGGCAGAGAATCTGGGTCAGCTGTTCATAAGAATAGACCAAGCCTTCGCTGAACGCAGTGGACGGGCCTTCAGCGGGATGGGGGTTTTTACTGGCTTGTTTTGTTCATAAGGAGCTCCGAAAGTTGACAGGCATTTTGTGGACGGCAGCTATCGCTTCCTGCCAGCAGGCTAGATGCAGGCATTACTGATTCAGTGCACCACAGGGGGAAATCAATAATATGAAATATTTATTGTGATTTAAAAAAATTTTTAACCTAAGATAGGGCACTCAATAATGAAGATCTGTACCTATGTTCAAGAGGATCTGATTCATAGGATGTCATGGTATTAAAATGGGGCTTACATTTTTTCTCTGATTCCTCACCTATAAATAACTGCTCTTACATATGGCATCTGATTATTTAATTGTATATGCAGATTAGATAGTCATTTGCATGCTGTCATCAGTGACAGCAACTAATAGCACTGGCAGTTATTTCCGGGCGCATATGGTAATGCCAAAGGTTTTAAATATCAGTCAGTACCTGCCATACATATCAATATCTCTTCCCATCTCTTCCCTTCAAAAAATGTTAGAATAAGTTAATATCACAACGTGCATCTGCTGCTTCTTGGAACTAGCTGGACAATGGCACACCTGTTGTGTTACATATTTTGTGTAGGACTACAGTCCAGCTTGGAGTTCCTGATTTCTCTGTGGGTGACAGCTCCCCACGACTGGGAAGCAAGGGGAAAGAAGATGTTAACACGCTTTTTCTCAGTCATGTTTACACATGCGAGGGGTGGGCGAAGGCAGTTGCAGACAGGAAGGACTCAGGTTCCACTTGTACAAAGTGGGATCCATAGCCATTTTTATCCAGAAGATATTTTACAGCTCTTTGGCTTTCCCTTTGCATAGACCTCAGTGGTTACCTAGGGTAAGGTTAGTAGGAATAAGGGCCATTGCGTCTTCTTATCCTCATCAACAGTATCAGTGCAGTTGCCTTTATTCTTGATGTAAAACAGGAGCATGAAATCTTATATTTTGCTGCCGTTTTACCCATTTTGCCCATCTAAGGTATATTTAACTGGGAAGAGCCAAGGAGAACCCAGTGAACATGTAACCAGTATTGGGCTTGGAAGCTCCCCATTAAAACCTTGTGCAGAAGATACCATTAAAATGCCATTTGTTCAAGCAAACACACTCCAAGGAAGCTGCCTTAAAATCCAGTGATTCTGTGCTGTGTCAGGATCAGCTATATTAAACTGGTTTGTAGTTCGTGCGATTTTTAGATGTTATGGACTCCAGGGCATTTGTTGTCATGTAGCCATGGAGCATGCAAACACCACTCCACACCACTATTTCCTGCTCACTAAACAGATATGTACAGCTAAGAGGCTGAATATTCTCTTTGAAACTAAAGGAAATAGACACTTATTTAAATCCTTTGTTGGAATGTGGCTTTAATGCTCTTTTATTAATTGAGTTTCAAGAATTTCGGCTCTTGAGAGCCAGTAAATAACATACTGGAGATCTAAGGTTTTAAGAATACAGGTAACATGCTTGTTCAGGATGGGAAAAAATAGTGATTTCTTTTTTAATTTGCCTGATAATTTAGAAACATCCTTACAAATTACCTGATTTTGGTTCCCTGAGGACCACATCTTTCTCTTTTGCGGGGAAAAACTTGCTGTGAGCGATAATCGCCGGCAGAGAGGCTGCGATGAAGGCGGTAGAGGAGCACTGCCAATGTGCTGGTAGTGGGTGCTGTGCAGCTCTCGGGAGCTGGGTTAGTGTCTCTGAAGCTTTATATAGCGCTCCCTCTGCTTTGCTGAGAAGTGGGCAGCAACGGAAAGTTGAGATGCATCCTGATACTGGCAGCAGATGAATGCATTACAAATACTCTTCCCTTCCTGTACCTTGCCTGTATCTGATGCCTTCCTCCCCAGATTTTGCCTGTATCTTGCTTTATCGGTGTTTCTTTCATTCTTGTAAGAGAAGAACCAGTCAGAAACTGCTGAAGACTCTCAGAGAGCTTCCATATCAAGTAGCAGTGCTGAATTTTCTAGTTCCGTGTTTCTTTTAAAAGGTTTTCGGGTTTTGGAAGAAAACACAGTGGTGCAGTGTAAATATTTTACCACCAAGTATTTGGGAGGCCTGCTTTATTCAGCTTGAACTCATGCCGATAAAAATTTAATGCTTCTCTTTGTGCTCACGCAGAGTTCCTCCCCGGGGTATTTTTCTGAAACAATTTCAGAGGATGATTAGCTCTCTCCTAGGACCCTTTGGGTTCCTCTTGCTGTAGCAAACCTCTCACTGTAGCTAGCTAGCTCCAGTGTTTAGAAATCACAAAAATCTCTTATAACTGACCTTTTTACAGTGTGACATGGCATCTTCTTGGATATCCTGAGCTTTACCAGGGCTAGTGGCTAAACCAGCTCCCCGCACACTGTGGGGTGGGAATGGAGTTCTTACTGGCACCGTCCAGAAGTGACAACCGGAGATGTTAGGTGCTCAGCATTTCTGAAAATGTGATTTATTTATGTGCCTGTATGAAAGCTGATCTCTTTTCTCTCACTTCCTCTTCTGAATAACCTGTCTGCCATGTGAGAGTGTTCAGCAGTGAGGATAAGGGCCTTGAGTTGTGTTGTTAATATACCCCATCCCATATAACAACTCCTTTGGCAGTGCAGGTGCATGGGGTGTTCCTGCCTTCGCTTGTAGCCAGAGATAGCTGCTGTGAATGATTAGTGCAGAAATGGTTGAGGTTTGATCTTGTGTTAATATTTAAATGTGCCCAGCTCCTATCTGAGAGGTCTGGGGGTGTCCTGGAAGCCAATCTGTAATTATGATTTTTAGCCTCCAGATGGTGTCTGGCAGATGTGCCTGTGGAGCCGTGTCAGTACCGTGGGGGTGAAACACGGGAGACTGGAAATTACACGATCATTGGCCACTTGTGGCAGTGGGAAAAACATGTGAATGGTGTAATGTGGGTTTTCAGTCCCAAGTCTCTGCATATGCTGCTCCATGTAGGGCTGTGGGTACAGCTGTGTGTAGGAAGTTTCCTGTGAAGTTGTACCTAAAGTTTTTGCTTCTGGAAAGAATCTATGAAAAAATGCACAGCGGAATCCTGTCAATCTAAGCCAAATGAAAAGACTCGAATAAAATAATTTTAGGCTTGTCTGTCCAGATGGAGATGGAATATTCATAATAGAAGCTTTCAAAAAAATACCCTATTGGACAAAATCATAGATCATCTTGAAAAGAGACATGGTGGTGGTTGAGGTAATGCATTCTTTACCACACTAGCAAACAATATCCGTAATTTATTTTATAAAAAATTATTTGCATCCCAAGGATAGCAAGCAGCATTGAAATTATAGTTTTCCTCTGACAGACCTGCCCCTGGAGCCTTCCTTGGGTAACACTTCAGGTAGCTCTTTAGGATTAGAAACCAAGCTGCTGGGTGACTGCTCTTCTAGGGATGCGACCAGACTGACAGCCCGTAGCTCGTAGCACTATGGTGGTTTCTGTGGCAGAAACGCTTCCATTAGCTGCTGGGCAGGACTTGGGCTTTCTGAGCGCTGAAGTAACGAGGGTGGGCCCTTAGTAATAGGAGATAAGGTGTGAAAAACTACTTCTGGGATATTTTCCTCCATGTTTTCCTGATCCCTTTTGAGGCAGAGAGGCCAGGTCGCCTGTCCTTCAAACCCCTCCTTGGCACAGAATACTATGCAGTTTGGCATGGGATATATATTGTCTGTATTGTTTACATAGAGGTATATGGTAGGAGAACATGGTCAGACAGTCTCACTTCTTCGCCTGCTGCCCATGCAGGACTCCGGAGGCCTTGGGAGAACACAGATTGGGTCAGCCAGCCTCACTTCGTGGCCCTGATGTTTTCTGTGCTGCCTGCTTTCTCTGATAACTTGTTGTCCCTGGAGAAATCGGGAAATAGCCCTCAACCCTTTACAGAAACTTTACGTCCTGCCCAGCCCACACTGTACCAAGCAGCAGGGGGGCTTCTACCAAACCGTGGTGGGCAGGGTGAGGGGATGGAGCCAGTCATCTCCATCCCCTCTCTGATCCTGGTCCGCGATTCCCCTCCTGTCCCCATGTCCCTGCAGGTGCCGGTGCGATGCTGAGGGCTGCAGCCCCCATACCTCCACACCAGTAATGCCACACCAGCCGCTGGCCTCCCAGCAGAGCTGGGGAGGGGCATGCAAACCGCCTCCCACTCCTGGTAGCTGCTATTTCTGCACCTCATCACAGCTAAATATAACCTAGCTCCACACAGGGCCTTGGGGTTGGTGAGTTGTGTGAAAATGAACACGTTTGCTTTGAAATATTTTATTGCCTCATTTTTGGGGTCTGGAGAAACTCTTTTTTAACCAGTTTGTGTTGTGTGCTATGTATTCTGTCTGGTGGACAATTCTTTCTCCCTCTTCCACTGATGCTGAAGGAAAACAGAAGGAAGTTGCAATTACTGCAGTATCCTCAGTTCTTGCTGGAGGCCTGCAGGGCAAAATCAGGGAGTGGGAATTCCCAGCTTGGTCTCAGTTTCTTTACTGAAGACTAAGTTGCTACTTCAGGAAGCATTGCTTTATTCTTCTCTTACTACCTGGATAGGATATTTTTTAATGCAGGGGTTTTTAGAGTTACTTCGAATATCCCTATTGCTTGGCTTTCCACAGGTCATCTTTAAAAGTCTGGGAGTTGTGTGGTTTATTTATTTATTACTACTGTTGTTGTTGTTGTTTTAAAAAGGGGAAACATCTTCCTTAAAGCAGTGCTTGTTTCATTCTGAAAAAAACCCTGAAATTAGGCAAAATCCCCAGGAATTAGCTAAAAATGTTCCAAAGGAATGGCAAAGTAGGTTACTAATTAAGTGAAAATTGAGGTCAGTTTGGAATGAGGTCCTCACAGTCAGGAGGAAAACAGAGACAGCGTAAATTGTACATCAACTCCAAACTTGTTTTGTTTCAGTATTCAGGGCAGGGGAAGGGGCGACATTCGGTTATTTGGGGAACTTACTCTTAGGACTTCAGTGTGGTTTCTGAAACTGCTGGGAGCATGCAGCCTGTCTGCCTGTCTGTCAGTCCATCTGTCTGTCCCTTCCTAATAAATTCAGTTCCTCCAGAGCAGGAGAGAAGTCTCAGATTAACTTCTGCAAAACGTGATGAAAATCAGTGCCTAAGCAGAGAAGAGCTACTCAAGCGAACGCACTCAGTAAGAGAAAGGAGGAAGGTTCCTTCTTTCCCTTTGGCTCCGACCATGGCTGTCGGGCAGCAGCGGCAGCTCCAAATTAGCTCCAGCTCGCAGCTCTTTGGCCTGTTTGGGGTAACACAGATGTCGAGGAGGTGAGGGGGTGCAGCCTGGGGCGAGGAGGCACCGTAGGGAAGAGCTTCATTTCAGCTGTTGCTACGGGAAAGGTTGCTTGTATTAAATATTTGTGCTGCTTTATTTGCTCTCACACACACTCAGGTTAGCTGGAGAGTAAACAGGGGATTTAGTGAGCAGCAGAGGCGAGGAAACCATGTCTGTGTACCTTCAGACTGAGCTGCCAGGTGGAGTCTCTGATGTCTAATAAAGGCTCAGTTCATGCCATGTTTTGTTCCTCTGCAGGAGCAGTGAGGGTCTCTCTTCTCTCCTCAGCCATGTATTTTCATGAAATGTGTAAGGACGTACTATTCTGTGCCAGCCACCCTCTGTCAGTTTGGTTAAAACTGGCTTTAAAATTGGTTAAAACTGCCTTAAAACCCACTCAAGAGTGTTAGGGCAGAGGATCAGATGAACAGAGATGCACACCATCTGTGGCTGCAGTGTCCCATTCCTTTAGGCAAAGGGGTTATGCTTAGGAAATAAGAATAAATATATGCTTTCCACAGAATGACAAACAACTAATTTTGCACAAATAACAAAGCTGCCTCTTACATATGACCGTTGTGGCAATGACAGCTGCAATGTCAAACTGGAGGGGAAGGGTTTTTTGTTTTGTTTTGTTTGTTTGTTTGTTTGTTTTCTCTCTCTCCAAAAAGCCACCTTCCTTATGATACAGACTGGCTGTTCTTTGATTGCTGATGAAGGCAAAGATGATGCGTGTGGGTGGAGGAGCACATTGTCAGACTGCAGCATAGCTTCACAAAGTGCTTTTGCGTGGATTCATATCCTAGGGAACCACAGGTTTCTGTGCTGTACTCTGCACGCTTTATCATCATAATTAATATTCCTTTCTGCTATCTTTCATGCCTTTGGTTCGAAGTGGTGGAGAATACCAGCATGTTCTGGAAATAAAGAAGGTGAAAAAACCCGAGATCTCTCTCTGCAGATACTGCAGATCCATCCCGCCTATTAGGACTCAAGTGTATTTCATATAACAGATGCTACTGAGCACAAAGTTTCCATTGTATATGCCTGGCTGTGTTCATGTGGAGTCCCTGCAAAGCAAGCAGGGGGATGACTGCATTGCTGGAATTGGAATATTAATGTAATTCGACTCTTGCAAAGTCATTTCATTTCAAGTGCTAATAGTCTGACTTCATCCGATTAGCATCCAGACCAAACAGCTATTGTTCAAGTCAGGCACACAATCCACTTATTATGAAAAGATTTTATCTATACAGGCAAAAGAAATGGGAAGCAGCAATAGAAAGAGTTAAGTCAACAGAGAAATAACATAACAATTTATCCGAGGTATTCGCTTGTTTAGTGAAAGATCCCAAAGACAAAAGAGTTACAGTTTTTCTGAAATAGAAAGACAGAATCTCAGTGATGTGGGGAGGCTGTGGGCTTTTCCAAGAGCTCCAGGCAATGGGGGAAACTCCAGAATGCTGGGGATGTTTCCAGAAGACAACTCTCTCCTCTTTTGCAGTAAACATAACAAGGGTCAGGACAGAAAGGAGAAGGATCCCCATAGAGAACATCACACGGTGGATAAATAGAGGCATTGAAACACCAGGAAGAAGGATCGGGGGGGG
>Ga0065711_1035630_pt1 | contig 22040 bp, 14 predicted proteins | sample Hoacrofraction12_FD_59098 | JGI IMG/M metagenome (GOLD analysis project Ga0065711, IMG submission 59098) | Hoatzin crop microbial communities from Cojedes, Venezuela - Epithelial fraction 12 v2 (version 2) | ecosystem: Host-associated > Birds > Digestive system > Esophagus > Crop | place... | reverse complement strand
AACGATCATGTAGTTCCAACCCCCTGCCATGGGCAGGGACACCTTCCACTAGCTCAGATTGCTCAAAGCCCCATCCAATGCGGCTTTGAACACTGCCAGGGAGGGGACAGCCACACCTTCTCTGGGCAACCTGTGCCAGTGTCTCATCAACCTCACAGTAAAGAATTTCTTCCGTGCATCTAATCTAAATCTACCCTCTTTCAGTTTAAAGCCATTACCACTTCTCCTGTCACTGCATGCCCTCATAAAAGGTCCCTCTCCAGCTTTCCTTTAGACCCCCTTCAGGTACTGGAAGGCTGCTCTAAGGTCTCCCTGCAACCTTTTATTCTCCAGATGGAACAACCCCAACTCAGCCTTTCCTCATAGGAGAGTAGTTTCAGCCCACTGATCATGTTTGTGGCCACCTCTGGACCTGCTTTAACAGGTCCATGCCTGTTCTGTGCTGAGGGCTCCAGAGCTGAATGCTGGACTCCTGCAGTTGCTCCTGCTTTGACTAGTGAAATATAAACTCAGTCTGGGATTTGGCTGTAAAAAAGGACAGGACAACTGGAAAGAGTTTCTTACTGAGACAATTTATTCCCAGATGTCTGACACTCTACTGGCTGGGTACCTAGTGTCTGCTTGATCTAGTCTAATGAGTGGTGGGGTCCCAGCCTGTTGCCTGCACCTACAGGGTTAGGGCTGCAGGTGCATGCCTGGCAGTGGGGGGTGGCTGGGATTTGGGCATGTGGTGGTCCTGGCACGGCTGGAGCAGAGACTGCTGCCAGCATGGAGAACAGCAGGAAACCATGGGTGTCAGAAGGGAGGCAGGGGAGCCCTGGGGGCCTGCAGAGCTAGCTGCTGTACCTGACTGCAGGGATGGAAAGGTGGGAAGCCCCAGCTTGTGTGCAAGGTGTCCAGTTGTTTATAGGAGGTATGCTGTGGCGTGGTGAAGGAGCACGTGCAGCAGGAGCCTGCTGGAGGCTCTTTGGAAGGCTTCTTCATCAATGGCAACATAGATGCCATCATCAACCCGCCGAATGGACTGAAACCAGTGGCTTTGGACAATTCCCTAGAGCTTCTTTGGAAAGGCAAGGGATGCAAAGTCATCAGGTTCACCAGAGTTCTCCAAATAAAAGAGATGGTCTCTGTTGGACCTGTGGTCATTGCTGCAAGCTTGGAAATGCTTTTTGTCCTTGATGGATGCTAGAGCAGCATCACAAGCTGCTCCTTTGTCCCATCCTGGAGGGACAGGAGAAGTTGGGTCTGCCATCTTAATGAGCTCATTTGGAGTAGAAGCAGATGATGATCCTGCTCTCCTCACTAGCAGGCTTAGGCTGCAGCCAAGCCAATCACCTAAGGTAACTGGTGGCTGTGCAGTCCTACCCAAAAGTTTGAGGTCTCTGAGGAATTAGATGTAGAAGGTCAACATCTTTCAAAAGAATGATCATTTTGTAAGTAAGTGAGCATTTTTTTCTGAGAACTATGAGACTGCTGCTCACAGAAAATGGTCTCCAACTGATGCAACTGCAGGGCTGAAGCTGAAACCCAAACAGAAGCCCTACAGCCTACCCATGCTGACAGCTCGAACCAGACACACCTCCCAAGGACTGAAATAACTCTCCAAACCTTAGGCTGTGTGGAGGTTCAGCATCTGGAAGTCTCCCTAGCACCTGACAGCAGCAGTGGATGTCATAGCTGGGTGTACGCCCAGCTAGAACTTTTCAAACAAGAAGCTAAGTTACCAGGAGAGCTCAGCAGGCAGTGCAGTATCAGGAACATGAGCAGGAGATATATACATTACAACCAATGCCACCAGACAAGCAAGTGAAGTATTAATAGTTGGAGATTCCTTATGAAGCACTGATTTCTGCCCAGACAACTTCTCTAGGGAGTTTGGCTGCCTACCAGGAGCTTGTCTTCATGAGGTCACTGAGAGGCTGTGGAGCCTGGTAAACACTGCAGATGACCATGCACTCCTTCTGCCGGTGATACTGTGATGGGGCAACTTGCAACCATCAAAAGAAACTATGCATCCCTTTGAACAATGTTAAAAGGATCAAGAGCCCAGGTGGTCTTCTCTATCTTTCCAGTCACTGGAGGGGGTTTAGTAAGAAGGAGATGAACAGATGCATGCCTGGCTGTGTGGCTGGTGCTGTACTCAAGGATTTGGCTTCCATAAGCTCTTGATTTCCACGTGTAAGAAATTGGGCAAGGAAGGCTGGAGACCAGCGTGGCTTAGGAATGACCTCTTGGTCAAACTAAAGTGTAAGAAGGAAAGGCACAGGCAGTGGAATCAGACGTGTATCCTGGGAAGAATATAGGGGCCCTGCCTGAATGGGTAGGGATGGGATCAGGAAAGCTAAGGCACAGTTGGAGGTGAATTTGGCAAGGAAGAAGAAGATAAAGGAAGATCAAAGAACATGTGAAGAAGAGAAGAGCAGAGCTGCAGAGAACTTCTTGAGGACACTGGTGGATGACAAATTGGACATAAGACAGCAATGTGTACTTGCAGCCCAGAAAGCCAGTTGCCTCCTGGGCTGCATAAAAAGCAGCGTAGCCAGAAGGTCGAGAGAGGTGATTCTCTCTCTCTGCTCTGCTTTTGTGAGACCCCACCTGGAGTCCTGCATCCAGCTCTGGGGTGTCCAGCACAGGAAACACATGGACCTGTTGGAGCAGGTCCAGAGGAGGGCCACAAAAATGATCAGAGGGATGGAACACCTCTCCTTTGAAGAAAAGCGGAAAACTGGGGTGGTTCAGCCTGCAGAAGAAAATTCTCCGGAGAGACCTTCTTGCGGCCTTCCGTTATATAAAGCGGGCTTACAACAAAGATGGAGAGAGACTTCTCACCAGAGCCTCTAATGACAGGACAAGGGGAAATGGTTTTAAACTGGAAGAGGGTAGTTTTAGGTTGGCTAGGAGGCAGACATTTTTTATGATGAGGGTGGTGAGATACTGGAACAGGTTGCCCAGAAGAGTTGTGGATCATCACTGGAAGTGTTCAAAGCTGCATTGGATGGGGCTTTGAGCAATCTGGGCTAGTGGAAGGTGTCCCTGCCCATGGCAGGGGGTTGGAACTACATGATCGTTAAAGGTCCCTTCCAACCTGAACCTCTCTATGGTGCTATTAAAGTTAGGGCCCAAACTTCTGTTTCACAGCTGATGGTAGTTTGGAGTCTGTGCTGCTGGGATTCTTCCTCTCCAGTTTGCAACAGCAGGTAACTAAGGCTTCCAGAAAAAGAAATGGAAAATTGCAGTCTGAACCCTAGTCTTTTGATTTATGATAAAGTAATTTTAGATATGATGTTTTTAGATATCTTGTAGTTATTCTTTTAGGAGCTATGTATATTTTTTGTATTGAATTACTAGATGCTTTTAATTTTTGACTTTTATTGCTTTAGTTCTTATAAGAATATATGCTATAACTTTTGAAACAATTGCAATAGCTATTGAGAAAGACTATTTTGACATCAAAATGACAGCTGAGATTTCAGCTTTTATAAAAGCTATATTGTTTTACAAAGTGATTATCAACTGCTTTTTAGAAAAAACAGCTGCTAATTTTGAGGAAACTGTCAATATGCTAGATAGTTCCTCTTAGCAGATGTATGAACACAAGGTGAAATTTGCTGTACAGATGGGCAATGTAGAGCTGTTTCTCGAGTGTCACAGAAGCTGGATTGATACCGTGTCTAATTTTGATTACAAGGCACTCAATCTGTGGAGGTTTTTAGTCAGTGCTTGCAAATCTGATGTGTTATGGGGAATACAGAGTAACTGATCTCAGTTGATTTGTTTTGTGGATAGGTGTAAGAACTAACAAGCTAGAACTTCCAAAAAGGTAAACGCAATGATTGATACGAAGTCTTGCTATAAACGTCTAGTTTGTTCAGAGGACCATTGTATATACAATGGTTTTAAAAAATATGTTTTAAATCAAATGTTTCTGAGTAGTGTTAATACATTTTACTTGATAGCTGTGGATAATTAAATCAAATTCAGTGGAGACGAAGAGTAGGCTTGTCTGACTTGATTTAAAGCAATTCCAGTAAAGGATACCAAAAATGCAAATTCAGCATCGATTTTTGGATTTTTTCACTGTTTTTTGACATAACTTAAGAAATCCGCTATTAAAATCTGTGGTTATTTTACTTCAGTGTAACTTTTTAATTTTTTATGCCTGTATTAAAGAAAAACAGATTTTTTTTAAAGAGAAAACATGCAGTATTTCTGTGCTTTTTTGCTGTTACTCCGATTTGCCTCATTGATCAGCTTGGTCAGTCCCAAAGTTAGCAGTTGCTTAGATGAGATTAGTTTGATCAGCATGGAAGTGACCCATTTCATCTTTGAGCTTTTAGAGAGTTGTAGTGAATAATTGATTGAAAAGTAAGAATGATGGACCTTTTTAGACTTCTTTCTCCAGTTTTTAGAGAAACTTGAATTAATGGTTTTATTCCAAAGATTGATAGAGTGCTAGAGTCTTTCGCCTAACAGAGATATGCACTCCTCATTTTTTGTGAAGAATAATATTTAAAAAATCCAATAAATAAATTTAGATTACATTAATTAGTCTGAAGACTGTTCCACAGTCAAGATGGCATCATGGAGAAGAATTGAGACGCTGCAAGGAAGCCATATTCTTCAACTAGTATTTACCACATGTGCTCTCTAATGCATTACACATCCTGCATGCTCTGCACAAAGTCACAGTTGAAAGCACAGTTAATTTTAGCCTGATGAGAATGTTTAATGATACACTAATATCATTTTAGTAAATATGACAGTTTAAAATTTTGATTCATCATAAACATACAAAATTTAGATTGGAGAGTTTTGCCTGATTAAGAAGTGCATCTTGTCTGCATAGTAGATGAATTGGTAGCCATAGTGTGTGTCAGTTCTGAGATCTGAATTATATTTCATAATTACAGTACCTTAGAAAGTCATGACTTTATAATATGGACTGTAATACAAGAAGGCAATTCATTGCTCTCCTACATTGCTGTCATACTTTAGTGGTGAATGCATCGAACACTTTTTTGTTTGTGATTGAAGCCAGATTTTAAAATTCGTATAGGCCTGTACACAGCACACAAGCAGTTATTGGTGCTTCTAATGCAAAAACCCTGCACTAAGCTTGAGTGTGATTGTTGTATAAAACTTGTTAAGCACACTGTGTGTAAAGCAACATGAAGGGAAAAATCAGGAGTCAGTAAGTTAAAAACCTATTAGACTTAGAAATATTTAAAAGAAGAAAAGATCCAATCCTAATATATGTAGCTTTCAAAATCAACATGCTATTTTCCTACGTTCATTTGAATGATCCAGAAGATTAAGCCAATTCAATACCATATTCTCAGGACTAGTATTAAAGGGCAAGCATTTTAGAGTGATTTCTATAGACAGGTAATTTTGTGTTCTGGTGAAGATAATTTTATTCAGGCTTCTGGCTGAAGATTTTCCTTATGGCATGACTATCATAAATGAGTTTGGACAAGGTAGTGGCACACTAAACAAATTCATTCCATGCAGCTGTAGCAGATGATATGGAAGGTGTTCCAAGAGTCATGTGCAACTCTGTATTTTTAACACAGAAGGCATATTAGAGATACCCTACAAAGATACTTGGTTTCATGTTGGAATTGCTGTCTAGCAGGTCATCCGTGCAAATGATGGTGTATAGAACTCTGTGCTCCGCATTCTTCCAGAGTCAAACCATTTTGGAGGGTTGTATTCTAGACAAGCGTTACTACACTAATGCCTGTGTTGAGTATGGCCGGTGAGGCAAGAACCTCACCAAGAAGCATGTCAGTAGTAGCCAGACTCTTTTGTCCTGTGACTGTTTGTCTGGTCCTGTTTAGCATCACACTGTAACTGTTCTGTAATGCTGCTTCTCAATATGAAAGTCTACAAATAACATAAAACAGTGAATATCCGTGGCTTGGATTTATGGCTTTCAGTATTAGCATTGGGTTCCACAGTTAGTATGCTAGCAGGTTTTTAGACACAGCTTTTGAGGGACGTAGTGACAGAGCTGACAGCTCAAATGTTGACTATGGGCTGCAACTACTATGTATTCAGTAGTTTGAGCTATGTACCCTACATTTTGAACTATCATAATTATAGGTTGCATAGAATTGCAATAATGGGCAATGGTGTTCTGCAACTAGTTGCAATTTGTGTGTCTCCTGTCAAAATAATAGTAATGACCCCACTTTGCTTTGGTTAGATTGCTGTTAGTGTTGAGGTTATTTCTATCAAGTTCCGCATTTGCACAAATATAATGTTTGCCTCATCAGATCTTTGTGCTTGTACAAGTGTGGTGCCTTGCCAGTAAGAATTTGTAGAAGCACTCTCACCAGGCACTCGCATGTTTCCAACTCTTTCCTGAGCTAACTGCATAGCAGGTAGATTTCCAGTCTCTCCATAGAGTTAATTCCCTGTGGGAGGGCAGGAGTACAGAGATAAGGATTGTTGTGAGACAGGAGCTGGGCTGTCTACAATCACTGGCATGGAGCTGTTGAGGGAGGGGAGGAGCTCTGGGTGAAAGTATTTTGTACTACTTGTGCAGACACAGAACCAGCGTTGCTGCTGAATTGGTTTTCCTATGGCATTGTTCTTGCTTTTTTTTTTTTTTTTAAAAAAAAAAGAATTCCTGCGATGGGTCGCCACATAGAGAGGACATTTGAAAGTTCTTGTTGTATGTGTTTTGTAACTGAAATCATTAGTTGTTTCCAAATAAAATATGCTTTATTTGGAACTGTAACCAGAAATGGAATAAGTGCTTCAGAAGATGCTCCGTTTTGTGGCTAAAGTGTGTTGCCTATAAAAAAACCCAAACACACACAAAAAAACCCAACCCAACTACTGATCTTGTGTTCAATGTGTTAAACTGCTGTACGTGTTGACACCCTATGAATGTTCAATAGGTGTGTATAAAAAAGGCTATAAATCAGTTTTTTAAGAACTACCTTATAAATATTTGTATGATTTACAACTTGTTGAAATTATATTGTTTTAAATTGTACAATAGAGCATTTTCTGTGGGCATGGAAGCATACGTACAGAGCACAAATAATTATAACTCCGTATTTCTAAATACGTTTATCTCCTTAAAGAAAAAGCAACTGATGTTTGTAACTAGAAAAATGTGCTCAAAATTTCAGTAGCTGTCTTTTCATTACAACAATATTTGTTATTCTGAGCCTTCCCACAACTTTGGAAGTCTAATGTACAAATGTGTAATGCAGAAATTAGCGCAGCAGCTATAGTTACTGTGTACTGATGACCAGCTAGGTGCTGAGGTGCTGGTGTGCAGATAAAACTGAATTAGAAATCGACCACATCTTTCATCATTGAACTAGACTTGTGCAGTTATTCTTATTGATCTGGTTTAGTAAGAACATGAAGCTTAACAGCTTATAGATCTCTTTGGGATCCTTTATTTGAATGCATACTCCAGAAAAAAATGATTTTGCCAATGGATTAAGAATAGATGAATAAAACTCAGGCACAGATAGGTCTGAGCCTGATTGTTTTGGTTTGGGTTTTTTTTCCAGCTGTATTGCTTAGTAAGTTTTCAATCTGTGTGAGTTTTCAATCTGTGTATTCAGTGTTTTTATCCTGTAGGTGGGGGCAGTGCTAATAATAAAATGTATGCCTGATTTAAAAGAGAGAAAAGGGAGTTGGGGACAGTCTTTTATCGGTGATTATAACAAGGAAGTTAAAATGTGTGCCACAATTGAAAAACGTTAAAAATTACATTTGCTTTTATGTGAAGCTGATACTACCTTCATTGTCTGAAATAGCAGGAAATACTGTTTCTACAGTAACTATACTACGCTTTTAGCCCAATGGTTGTTAAGCAGAAAGCTTAGCATGAATAAATATAGATAGAAATTGTCAGGTCACATTTCAGTGAGAGTTCCTGTTAAGCAGTAATATAAATGTGAGCGCTTACAATGAAATGAAATTCACAATGTAAAGGTCAAACCTGCCTATAAGAGTCTTTCCAGGAAAGCTGTTGGACTGAAAAGATTCCAATTTTGTTTTAAAAGATGGTAACATAGTACAACAAAACTAGGGCATTTCTGTTTGATGCAATGTGATATAAATTAGGGCCCAATTCAGCAGAAAAATTGCATCTGCTTCCATGTGAATCATCTTACCGTGCAACATGTTTCATTTTTAATTTCATGTTTCATTTTAAACATGAATGCTGCTCTTAGATCAAAACAAAATAAAACAAAATCGTAGATAAACAGCCAGCTGTTGTAATTTTTAACTTTAAAATACTGATGCACTGAACTTTATAGTTGCTGAAGAGTTTTCGTAATTTAAATTCAAACATTCCCTATTAGCATAAGTAAAATGTTTGTTTATGGTTGTCACTGATGCTGTACTTGTGTGTACCTTACCTTCAGCAAGCATGCTAATGTGAGAGCAGTATAGCAGAGAGCCATCATAACCTATGAACGAAGATGCAGAGCTAAAGGCACAAAATCAGTTTGCATGGAAACTCGGCAGATCAATTCTATCTAGTCAGTGTTCCATGTGAAGATACAAGACTGTCTGACTCAGCAGCTGTGAATGTTTTAATGAAGTATATTTAAGCTAAGATGGCTTATCAGACACCACAAGGAATCTCAGCATAGACAGGTGAGTACAAGGGCATTTCTAATGGATGTTTGTGACTTTTTTCAAATGTATTTTTCCCAAATACTCTTAATTCAAATTAAGGGTGAAAACATATACGGCTTTGAAAGTCGCACTACAAGAACAGCCAAGTTGCAGCAGACTGAATGTGTATTTAGCAGAACAGTCTGTGACCATCACTGATCACTATCAGATATCTAAGAATATGAGAAAAATGAAAGCTTATAGAGATACTTCCCCCAGTAGTCACCCTCTTTCAGCATTCCACAGTTCAGGAACTTTCTCAGTCACAAGCAGTATTTATCAGTTTAATAACCTCAGTGATTTTTAATTTTTGTTCCATTAACTTTCTTGATTGCTTTCTGAACTTGAACTTGTACATGTATCCAGAGCATCTTTGACACCAGCTTTCATGTTCTACACTAGCTTAACTCCTGTGTGCCTCTTTTAGACACTAGGTGCTTGGAAAATCCTGTTGTTAACCTTCCTAGATTAGTTCAGCAGAGCTTATTCAAAACCTAGTCGTTTTTTTTTTTTAAAAAAAAAACTCTTGAAAATGTGTGTTAGCCCTGCTGTATGAAAGAACTGGTAATTCTGTGCAATTATTGTAGAACTTCAGAGGCTGATACTCAGAATGCAAGTTCATAAAATGCTACCACTTGACTGGGATGGTTTTGTCCCCTGTAAAACATCCAACTCTGCCTATCACAGGTTCAGTTCCTGCATAGTAACAGTGAAAGCTCTAAGGTACACTAGTCTGCTGATGCTACTATGATTTTAGAAATTTGCCTTAGACTGACACTGAACAACTATATCAATGACAGGTTACAGTGCTAAAGCCTGATTTTGCAGATCTCCCCTCTGTTGTTGTGGGGTGGCAGTGGTAAGGAAATGCAGGAACGCCTGCAACGTTAATTGAATTGGCAGATTCTGATTGTAGCCTCAGTTGCAGTGGCACTTTGGCCCTAATACATAGTACTGCATCCTTTTCCATGTTTATTTTTGTTCTGTTTTTATTGTTGTTGAAAATGCATTCTAGTATTTCACTATGTCAAGGCAAATAATCTGGAACGCACAATTGCTATCCTTATTCTGTTTGAAATGCCTGTTTTGAAGTTTTGCATATTTTATCTGTGCTTATATTCTCATTTTTCACACCTGCTTACACTGTGCAAACCAGTTAGGTTTGTCCTCAAATGGTCATGTTTTGGAACTTTCCATTATTGGTGAAGGTCTCAATTTCTGAGCAACTAATAAATGAGAAGACGTAGTCTGTTCAATTGTCTTCTAGTTCTATATATCTCTGCTTAGAAGTACTTGAGGCAGAAATTAAAAATGTCAGTGTGACACCAGTTGTGATCTTGGAACAAGTGAAAGGGGCAATACTAATGCTGCAGCGTGTCCGTCACATTTGAGGGGGATTTGGTTTTGTTTGTAATGTTCATTCCCTGTTTAGCCACAGGCCTACTAAACTGAAATTTTTTCTGTACTTGTTCTTTTGTTTTGCAATGTGAATTCCTGGCTTAAGCCTTGAGAAAGCTTTTTAAAGGTAATTATTTTTTCTGATCATCTGACAGGTATATCCTCTAATTCGTTTTAAACAGCAGTGTAAATTTACACTGTAGTTAGAGAAAGTGCAATTACTAACCGTTATGCATATATTTGTGTAACTGATTCCAACTTCGTTTTGTTCATTTTGTCTGCCTTCATGATGCTATTTTCCCTTAAGCTTCCACTTCTCTTTCAATACTCATTTTAGCCCGTGTATTCGTTGACACAAAGGCTTGTCTTTGCTTGCAAGGTGAAGTACCATGCTACAGCACTAATACTTACAGAGGAGGTACTGTCTTCTCTATACATACAGAAATGCACAGTAATAATGGACAGAATACAAGTTTCTTATCCACTGCCTGAACATAGTAACTTACAGCTTATGAACTGTTTACTGCAACATGAGGCACAAGAAAGTAAAATGCTGGAATCATAATAGCTGTCTTCAGCAAACCCAGTCTTCTGTCGTATCAGCAATTAGCTACTTTAAGGTTCTGGTTCTAAAACTCCAGAAAGCACCTCGTAATATTGTAATGTCGTAAAGGTTGTATTGGCTACTTGCTTATTATATATTTGCCATTTGCTGTCTATGATCCTTCCATGGATAATGCTTGTAACAGTCTGGCTGGTAAAAGTTGTAGTTGTATGCGAAATAATTGGTTTAGATCACCCTTTTCTCAAGAGGAAGATACGCTTCATTGCAAGCTGTCCATGCAGAAATGATGCATGGAGGAAAGAGTCACTGAGCTCACTTAGATAATGTGTTGCACAGGCAAACCAAGTAAACAAAACAGCTCTTTTCCCAAATAACTGTTCTGGTGGAAAAACAACCGCTTTCTTTCCCATATCTCTATATTACTCTTTAGGCCAAAGCTGTAAAAATGTTTTCAAAAATGCTTCAGCCCAAAAATGTCTATTTAAGTTTATTTTCTAAGGAGACCCTTATCAAGTGTTTCACATGAATCCAGGGATTTTAAGGGAAGGTACACTGGACTTCTATGTTTTGCATATCCTGTTCTACCTAGCTGACAGGAATATTGTGAACAGGCTTGCCTGTAAATTTTTTTGAGATGGTCACGTGATGAGCATTGTGGGTCTTTTTTGGATACCTGGAACTTGTGGAGTATGTATAACAGCTTAAATCATGTGCCCAATACAACTGCAAAGTGTTTGCCTTTTTTTCTGGGTTGTGGGTGTGAACAAGCTTATTTCAGAAAGTGACAAGAGGCTCTTCATTGGACAGGAGGATGAAATGTACTTACAGACGTTTTGAATGACTTAGAATGTACAAACATAGACTTTGGTCCAAGATACACTGCAGGAATCAATAACCTTTTCTGGTCTGTCTAGACCCTGGGGTGAGGCTTGTCTGGTTTAAACTGTCATGGGGTATTTGCTGCTTTTTGTTAGCACCCCTGACTGCAGTAGATGGTTTGAATTTCAGATGTCCAGCAGAGCTGAGGCAGCTTGAGCAACAGTATCTGCATGCTGGAAGAGCTTCTCGGACGTTGGAATCCACAGGATAAATATGGAGCTGAGTAAAAGCATCTTGCATCCCACCTTCCCAGCGCTGCTCCTCTTGCCTGGGTGCTTGCTGGGGGAGAAGTCCGGCGAGTCTTGCAACTGCTGGTTTTGACACTTGATGGCAGCATTGACTACATGTTTGGAGAGAGTTTCGCTATTCTAAGGCTGGACTGAGCTCTTCTTGTTCAGCCTCATTAAACATCAGTCGTGTGAAAGATTGATAGCAATGCAAATGTATTTATAACCACTAGAGATAGTCACCTTCCACCCCAATTAGCCTTTGAATTGATTTAGTGAGAAAAACATCTATTATGGAATAAAAGTCTTAGAGATTAGTGTTGCATTATTTCACTACATTTGAAATAGCTGTAGGTATAAGGGCCTTACAGGCATCAGTAAGCTTTAATATAATAAAGTGCTCTTAGGCTACATCAGAAGAGAATTACAAGTTGAAGGTTTTTTTGCTGACTAAAGTATAACTACAAGCATATTGGGTTGTGGTGGGCCTCAGTGGCATTTACAAAATTTAGTTTATAAAATGTATTGTCTCATTCTTTTATATTTGAAAGGGATTAGTTCATGAGAAGTTGCTTACAATAAAATCATTGATTACCAAAATGTGCTTCCTTTTGCAAGCTAACAGAAATCAATTACATTTTGAAGTTGATTTTTTTTTCCCTTCTTCCAAAACACAGCTTGCTGAAAGAGCCTGGAGTAAGAGGGGTGGTAATGGTTCTCACTGTGGAGCAGAAGTCGTGAGTACATCCTGATGGCTGACTAGTACTGTTGGGAAAGGATCCAGCAAAAAAGAGAGTTCTCTGCTTAACGTGGAACAAAAAGACATTATTGTAAAGGGCTGCTATGGTTTAATGCTTCTAATTTAAAGACCTAATTTAGGTCATGTTGAGTTTCCATTACAGGTGAGAAATGCTATTTCTGTGAAAGGCAAAATTTCCCTAATATTTTCTAATATTGTACTGTTTTTGCTGCTTTGCAGCTATGATGTAAATTAGCTTTCTTGCTAAGGAGTACAATGTGAACAAATGGCTTCTGAAAACAGAACCAGAGCTCTAGCTGGGTACTTCTCAATTAAGATTCCCCCCTTTTCTAGTGTAAAATCTGTGCAACTATTTGCTTTCTATTTATGTATTCATTTGTGTTTATATAAAGGATGAAGCTTAATGGAGTCTATGCAGTCACAGCAGGATAAACCACTGCGAGATCAGCTGTGGCCCTGTGCTGTGTGTGAGAGCAAGACCTTTGAGCTGTGAGTGTTCTTATTCTCTTCATTGTTCCTCAATCCATCTTTATTTAGTATATAACTTAGATGTTTAACACCATTTAAACATAGAAGGTAATTTCAGAGTACAGTTCTATCCTTTTTACTTTCAGGGAACAATCATAATTTGTTGTGACTTTTATGAGATAGAAAAATATTTTAGACAATTCAGCATGCTGGTTTTGAGGGATGACACCACAAAGATCACCTTCTACTCCCCACAACAGCTCTTGTGACTAGTCTAAAATTTATTGAATTCATAAAGAACACCTGTTTCCAGATGGCAAAATATTTTTATTGGTGCCGCCACACAAAAACAACCTCCTTGGTACCAGGAGGCTGCAACTTTACTTTAGATATTTGTATTTGTAGTTTGCTTTCCAACATTTAATCAATGAGTATGGGGGCAAAGAAAAATGATAAAATAAGAAAGAAACACATCAGTAGTACTTGCCAGGTATTTGTCTGAAAGCACAACAGGGCTGAAAGGTTTGCTAAGTCTAGATTGCCCTATAAAATAGGAAAAAAAATGTAAGGTGAATAGCTCTACTTTTAGTTTCTTTTATAACTCTGTTTTGGATATATATGGTTCACTGCAGCGCTAATGCCAGATAATACAATGATATCCCACTTAGTCATCATGAAGCATGCTTGATAATCAATCAAAAATCAGCTGGAAGCAAAATCTCCTGAAGGCAGCCTAGATCTGATGGGATTTGTCTTTATGTGTGTGTACATAAGTGTGAGATACGTAAGCTTTTAATGTAAATGACATGTATGTGAACTACACTGGGATTTAGAAAATATATTTTGCATTTTGCAAACTGTTTGCTTCTGCATATCTCCAATTCCAAAGAAATAACCAGTTTGATAAAAATAGTATCCCAGGGAGCTGAAATTGGCATTGATTTTTAATTTACGCAGAAGTTATTACAAATATATATCAGTGTCAATTAAAGCAGTTTCATTGCTTACAACATATAGGAAATCAAATTCCATAATTACATTTGCCATGTGGATGGTAGCACTACTTCCAAAGTTCAAAGGTCACTGACAAATAGCATAAGATTTAAAATTAAATTACATTAAATATTGTTCACTTTCATTGCTTGAAAATTTGACAGGAGAATATGAATGTTAAATATAAATAATATATTCTGGCAGAAAACCTTTTTCCTTGAGGTCTGCATTTTTAGATGTTTAATTTTATATTCAGTTCATAGAAAATGGTTTGTGTCGTGCCTAGGTAACCACATAGACCTTATTTACCATAGACAAGGCTTTATGCAATTTTTGCAGTAGCCTGGCAACACAACAATACATATAAGATTAATAATAAGGCAAAGGTAATAATCTGGCATGGATTAAACATTTCACAGGATAGCAACATTCTATGACTGTAGGGTTGTATTCATATTTGTTAGATTTTGTTTGTCTGATTTTTCCCTACAGAATTTTTTGGTTCAATTTCTTCTCAAATTTTATTATGTTTTATATCACTGAAAGGAGATTAATATATCTGTGTGTTCTAAGTCTAATGGATACTTCTGCAAGGAAGGAAATATTAAATTGTGGAAAGCATTTCTGCAAGGACATAGTTTTAAAGATGTATTCTGATAGCAAAGAGTAGATTTAGAGGAGACAGAGTATTTCAGTTTTCTCTGTAGACACAATGTGAATGGTTATAGAATATTTTCCACAGCCATTTAATGATACAAAGGCAGGAGCAAGTCAACGCAGAACCTACCTTGATGGAATTTTGTCTTGTGTCTTGATTGGCAATCTCAGATGTGCTAAGAAGATGCGTGCAGCTAGCTGAATATGGGATCAGTGCACTTCATGCAGCTGTGGAAAAGAAGAGGAATAGGCTTGGGCCTTTCATTGGAAGTCATTGCTAATGCTTCTTCAAATGAGGGCAAGCTGTCAGCTCTTCTCAGAGATGTGATGGCTCAGTGTCTCATTGTCTGTGAAACTGTTGCTTGATGCTAATGTCCTCTTTAATTGTTGTCTGGTTTCTGAGAGACTGAAAGATGTCATAGTCTATGGTGTGTCCCACGTGTTGGTGAAAGTTATTTACGTCTAGTGAAAACAGGGATATGGCTGGAAGTTAGCTGACTTAAGATCAGCTTGACTAAAAAGGCAGTTTTAGGAAGATGGATATCTGCAGCAGTTCACTTGAGTGAATATGATTGCAGACTGTACATAAGACCAGAAAAACTACCTCCCATGTCCAAACCTTTGAGAGAGGGAGGAGTGTCACCAGACATGAAAACCATAAAATCCTCAAACAGTTTTCCCATTCTAAACAGATGAGAATGGTATGACAGATGTACATTATTTTACATATGCAAGATGTTAGAACATCTTTGTTTAAACTTGAAAATTCATAGGAATTTTCCATGTTATAGAATATAATCAAACAAGCCTTGAACTAAGGAAACAAGTTATTTTGCTCCTTAAAGCTTTGGCTGACCTGTAACACCCTTAGAATATTCTGGTTTACATGGCATTGGTTATTCAGTGTCCTCTGTGCCATATCTCTGGGGAAACATGCAATTCCCTATTGTTGTCCCTCCCCTCTTTCCTTTAGTATCTATTTGAGGCTGAAGAAAATATATGTATTATAAGAAACTTTCTAAACTATGAGTATTAAACAATAGAAAAAAAAATGAAGCAGAGATGCGATGGCTTTTTCTTTTCATATATTTATTCTGATGCAGTCTGGATAGGGCTGTAATGCATTTCAAAGATCTGTTGACTCCTAGTCAACTCCTGATTTTAAACTTTTTCAGTTTATGTGACTCTTTACTGTACAAATTCAAAACTCCTGATGAACAGCTTGCCACTGTTCAGAGATCTCTTAGAAATACCTATTGAAAAAAAGGTGAAAAACCTGAATACAACTGTTCTACATTGTGTTTTCAAATCTGGTTTAGGTTAAGGACAGTTACTATCTGATGTACTTCAGTGTCATTAGTGCTTTGAAACTGGTTTATAATTGACAGGTGTTCACATGACATAAGCCATTATTGGGACTGTCACATCCATTGGTATTCTGAGAAGACACGATGTGTAAGATCAATATAGTGATTAAACAAGGTTGAAACGAATAACAAGGATTTAGAGGATAAATTAGATGTCAAACTGAACAGGAGGATGATGCCCCCCAACTTTAGGTATTTTGAGAATAACGTAATTCAGAAGCAGGAGACTTTGCAAGCTAATTCCCATATCAGAACCATTTCTGATTATTTTTATGTGCTAAGAATGAGGAAAGGACTTGGAGTAACAAGAATTCCAGTCTGAATTCATCCGACAGTAGAAATTCCATGGGCTTAGGTCAAACAAGGATAGCTGATCCCCAGTTGTGCATGTTCGTGGTTTCTAGACCTTGTGTTTTGTTTTGTCATATGCTTTTAGGTCACGTATAATGTATAATAAATGTATCAGACCTGTGTGTGAAATAGATATCAGGAGATGCATCTGTTCACCCCTATAGACATAAGAGACGACCTTGGGAGTTACATTGTCTTTGTATTGCTCAAGGTCACAGATAAACATCATGGAATATAAATCGAGCACAATATGGCAATTGTATGATGCATGATTATGTATCCATGCAGAAAAATATAAGCAGTACCTTTCCCAACTATTATCTGCAGTTATGAGCATTGCCATCCTCATTTTATAGATAGGAAACCAAAGCCGTGAGAGATGAAATCTCTCTGTAATTCTCTGATTTAGGCAACATTTTGAGCATACACTGCTTGAATCTAAAGCTTCAGCCAGCAGTTCTGCCTCCACTTAGGTTGCAGGATAATTTGTGGTTTATTGGCACTCTTATCACACATTAGGATTTAAAATGACATGTTGAAAATACACTGTAAAAATGCTTCTTCAGAAGCTTCTTTTTTAAGAAGGTCTTCTGAAAGCCATGCTACTTTGGATCACTGATTAATTTATTAGTTAATGAAAGTGTTACTTTTGTTATTCCTGACTGCTTACAAGATGGTTAAACATTGCCATCTTTATACCTGGAATAAGGCGTAGTTAGCAATGAGTTAATGTTTTTATACTTTTGTTTTTAACTGGCTCTTCCAGTCTAGAAATGTAGAATTTGTTTCCATGGTAACTTTTAGGCTTCAAGGCTTGTGGGAAAAAGACTGGTAAGTGTATCATTTAGATTATAATTGCTGAGTTTTACTGTGTTTAAAATGTGGTTAAGTTGAAGCAATTTAGTGTAGTAAGACTTGGAAGGTCTGACTGAAATATTTTGCTAACATCTTTGTTATTCTGAGGTGCAAATAATTCCAATGAAAACTTGACCCAGACGAAGTATTTGTGTTTTTATGAAGTGAGCTTATTATGCAATAGTTGCATTTGTGGACTGAAATGATATGTGCGTGTTGCTAGATCAGCAGAACACTTTATTTTGGGAAAATATTGAACTCGAAAACCTAATTAAATTCCTTATTCTTGGTACTTTTATATGTAAAGTGGTTATTTTTTAATTACTAATTCAATTACCAAATTTACCAGAAAACCCTAAATATTCTTACACCATTTCACCTCAAGGTGAAAGTAGTCAAAGGAAGCTCATGATATCTGAAAATAGTTGTGCAGCTTTGACCTACAGTCTTGTGATTTCAGTTTTATCAAATCCAAATGTGAACATGTTTTTGATTTGGCTCCAAACCATGGTCTGTATCTAATGTGAGTATGGTTAATATCTTCTTAAATTTGGTTTTCTTTTCTTGTAGGCATTGTTAATACAAAAAACACTAGTGGTCTTGAAGGTCGTGTATGTATAGCTGGTCTTCAAGGCAGGCTTCAGTTCATCCTAGGAAAAATCTCGCATCTCTAATGTTTTCATATTGAAAAAAAAAGAGAGCAATTTTGAGATCTGACGGGTCTTCAGTCCAAAAAGTTAAGGAACCCATGCTATACGTTGAGTATTGATTATTTTTAATGTCCTTCAAGGCAAGAATTTATCTCTGACCATACAACTCCATTGGACCCAAACACAGCATCTGAACTGTCATAGTGAAAGAAATGTTGGTTTTTCTTTAGCTTATTTTTCTTTGGTTAGGCTAATTTTTAACAGTTTTCTTTGTTTTTCATAATAGAAAACTTGCCTTTAAATGCATCTGTTCATGGTATGGAAAATATTTATTGTTCATAAAACTGAAGGCCTTTCTTAAGAAGAGTGAGAAGCCATAACACAGTAAGATCTTGGAAGAGAAATCAGTGTATAGAGAAGGATTTGGCACTGCCTGAAGTTGATGAGTCAATGTCATTCAGTTTTACTTGTTGATTTGTCTGGATCCTCTCCACAGAATCTCTTTGCTTTCCCAGTTTTTCTGTGGATGTGAATACGCATTTGAGTCTACAGAATGGAGAGAAAATCAGTCCACTTGCTGCTGAAATGTACGTGATAAGGACAGCTACTTAGATGAGATTTAGTATACCAAATTGCATGCGCTTGAAAAGGTGACGCTTCTTTTCTCAGCTTTGCAGTTTAGAGAGAGATTAAATTGAGATACATTTGTCATATCTTTCTTTTGATCATTTTTTGTTGGAGTTGTCTTGCTTCCTTTCCAGCTTAAATACACGATCTATGTCTGTTAACAGTTCTTCAGATAGCGCTACTCTTGGGACTGTCTTCTGCAAAATGTGTTCTTTTAACGTATCAAATACATCAAGAACACCTGAACAAGTGGTACTATGCACATATTCTGAAACCTAAAAATATGAACTGAACACTATTGTGCAAACTAGTGGATTTTTTTGTTGCTTTTAGTGCATGTAATACAGTTGGACCATGTTCTTTGTGTATCTGTATGCAGTTATGGTGGTGCTACTTCTCATAAATAAAGTTCTGAAATAGAATGTCTGATTTTGAATTAAAAGTCAGGAAAATCTAAGTTAGTAATGGTAACAAAAGTTGTATGTTAGAGTAGGTGCCAGCCTAGGTACTCTGGGCACTGTAAGAAACTGGGAAACCAGGAACAGGTGAGATACATCTCCATCATTGCATTATATACATGAGTGACTGTTAAAACACCCAGAAGGTAGAATGAAGCTATCTGTTTGTCAGTTCCCTTCATCCCCTCCAAAAATTTGTCAGTTTCAAACAAATTTGAAAGAAAGTTGGATTTCTCAAAGATAATTACATTCTTTTGAGATTCTTGAAAATCAATTGAAAGAGAGCAGTGGCAGGAACAGTAGGCAGTGCTCAACCTTTAGCCATGCATTTGGCAACAGCATCAGCAAGCACATGCTCCTCACTACTGGATATAAAACAGGAACTGGAAGGAAGGTCAGGGCTGTTGGTAAAGATAGATCAGAGAAAACTGTAGGAGACAAAGTTTCAAGAGTTTTGGTCTTTACAGGGCTATTTTTCTATTTAAGGTTAACCAATGGCCATTTATAAATACTCTTTGCACATAAAAAAATGGTCACATGCCAATAGTATATCCGTCTTTCCCCTCTTTACCACATCCCCTCCATTTGATCCAAGATTTGGAGTTTTGAAGTTGCAGAGTTACCAAGAAAAATATTTTTTGTAGTTTATCATTTGCATCTCTGTCTAAGGTATTTGCATCTGTATCTTCAGTAAGGAGCCATCTCGTGTTCTGTTTGCATTTCAATCTGGTTGAAAAAGAATGTGATCTCATCTGAGAGGTCTATGCTCTTTTAAGTTTTAAGATCTTCTGACATCCTGATATACACAGGTGCATGTCTACAAAGAAGTCTCTGCAGATAATTGTTTACATTGTTAGAAATGGAAGCCTGAATAAAGGCTGTCTCCTGGTTGGACAGAGTAAACAGTAGTGTAGGTATTTAGGAACTTGAAGGCAGATATAGCCCTTGTGCAGAAAAGCAATCAAAATATAACCATATACTTTACTGGCTTGGCACACAGTCATGATTTTAACCTCGTTTTGAATGTTTAGGTAGTGGGAAGTTCTTGAATATTTTATAGTATGGTCACAGGTAGTGAAGAGAAATTAAGGAAGAGATTAGGTAGGGAAGTAAAACTGTACATGCTGTAATTCGAAGTGAAATGTAGTAAATCTTTAATTGGTTGTTTTTTTCTGTACAAATCAGAAACATCAATGATGTTCTTTCAAATTCTGTTCGAATTATTTAGACTTGAGAAACAATTATTATTTTAAATTTGTGCTTTGCTGTCCTCTTTGCTGTTCGAGTAGCTTTTCATGGTTTGTTACTCTTGTGTATCATAAACATGGATGTTAATCATAAAGAAAAGGGAATAAATATAATGCACCATAATAGAGCTGAGAGGAGTATGTCAACATTTGCAGGTCTCTGAACCAGGTCTCTGAATTTTCAGCTCTCTTCTGAGCCAGTGCTATTTGTTTCCTACCCCTCTCATCTTTTTTCTCTCACCTCAATATAACATTAACTTCTCAGGTGTCACTTTTCATTTTACAGTTCAAGGAGATGGAAAAAGCAGCTAGAAGCAATGAATGGTTAACTATTGTTAACAACAACATAGCTGTCAAACTTGTTTCCTTTGTGTCATTCACTTAATCCAGAAGCACAAATATACATGCAATTAGGAGAAGAAGGCTGTGACACTGATGACTGTCACAGCTGTGGCTACCTCTACAGGCTTCCAACTTAGTTTCACATCAGTGAATAGTATTATTTTATGGTTATGTTGGATAATGATTTTGAGGTGGGTAGTCATATATTATTTTATTGAACTCCTAAGAGAAAATCAGAGGCAAACATCAGTTCTGCAGGGTTTTTTTTTTGTGCTGATCTTACATTTTATTGATGGATTACATTTCTGGGAAAAAAGGAGGTTTCAAGATAAGTAGTGCATTCTTTCAAATTGAAAAATATGAAATGTGGTAAGAGTTCCTGAGGACCTGACTGTGAATAATCAGTACTAGGAGCTTTGCCTGTCTGTAAGACCCAGATTTGCTTCCCTGTAAGAGTCTATTGGTCCTTAGGGCCTAAAAGAAGCAAATGTTGACAGCAGTGCTTAAATCAGTGTGGTGTTTTTTACTACAGGCAGTTTTTTGCTTTGCAGAGGCGTAGTGTTCTTGCTGTTGTATGTTTTTTTTTTTCTTATCATACATTAAATTTTGCAGGTGAATAGGACTTCAAGCACTCAGTTGACCCAGCATTCCTCCAAGAAATTATCTAAGTAAGTTGGAATCTTCTTTGAACAATTGCAAAATAAACCCACTTTCTCAATGACAAACTTGCTACCAGTAAACACCTTCATGCTATTGTTGCACAAAAAGCAACGGATTATACTGTCCAAGTTTAGATCATGTCGGTGGCAGATGGCACAAAATAAGCAACCCAGTGTTTTGATTTCTGCATGCTTTGATTTTTTTTTGTCCAAATGAGCAATAGGTGTATCTTTTGTTTAGACCTCAAAATATCTTGGACTGTGAGTGGAGAAAGTTGCACTTGTTCTGCTGAAGCGAGTATTCTGGATGCTTGTTGTCCTATCAGTATCTACAAAACAACTTTGCCTCTGGCTTAGTCGAGATGCTTGTTTCTCTGACCACTAGACAGTATATTTTGCTCTGTGCTGATAAAGCATTCAGTGTCATCTGTTTCAAGGAGACTTATTTTGCTTAGTCTGCTATTTCTTTCTGTTCTCCTCCTTCTTGCTTTTCCCACCAATCAGGAAAAAAAATAAAATTTCCTTTTATTTTTGTTCTTTCTAAAATAATAACAGAATCTATATTTTAAAATGTCTTTGGATCATCCCGTTCCATTCATTTTCTCTTTCTTCTGCTTTATTCCAAAATCAACTCAGAGGGAAATTTAATTGTACTTCTGTTTGACTGCAGGATAAAAAATTACTTTGCAAAAGCCAATTCCAATTGGTGCTGATGTGTCTGCTTTTTGAAATATCGAACAGCTGAATGTTTGATTGCTCAGGATCAGATTGGAAGTAATTTTCTTGACTTTCTTTGATCTCCGAAGACAGCAGGCATTTACTTTTTAAATGCCACTTAACTTCAGGTTGACAAAAAAAAAAAAAAAAAAAAAAAAAAAA